>Ga0315293_10000764_pt1 | contig 30409 bp, 37 predicted proteins | sample YL17G13_20_MG_FD_203071 | JGI IMG/M metagenome (GOLD analysis project Ga0315293, IMG submission 203071) | Sediment microbial communities from Yellowstone Lake, YNP, Wyoming, USA - YL17G13_20 | ecosystem: Environmental > Aquatic > Freshwater > Lake > Sediment | place: USA: Wyoming | collected... | reverse complement strand
GTTACCAAAAGTCGCGCGCAAAGAGGCAAATTTGCGGGCGAATTTCGGTGTCCGGTCGCGCTTAAAAAATACAAGGGTACCTGGATATATGATGCCTGCAATTTTACAAAACAATACACGGGGACATGTAAGGCCACCCGGAGATATGATGCCCGCAATTTGCCAATAAATCGGATAATGATACTCGGAATGGGATGCTGCTTAGGATTTTATGCGGCGCTCGATGCATTCAAAGCGCAACCAAGTTGGAGGTGGGGGATATGGGCCGGGGTCGGGCGATGTTGTTCGTAGTCTTTCTATCGAGGTGGTTATGGTCAACCACGGATTAACGCGGATTACACGGATTTTATGGGCGGTCCTGTGCGGGCTGGCGGCGATATGGCTGGTCCCGAACGGTGATTGTGGGGTGACGAGGCGATGAGTGAATGTGATAAGGCCAACCTTATTCGGGCGGCATTAAGAAGGCAAAACAAACTTCATCTGGGCATGTGCAGGTATTTACTGCTCGAAAACGTACGGCGAACCGCCGGATTTGTCAGGCCGGAAAGATACGCCGATGCGATTGAAGTTTCATTCTATCGTTCAAACAAAGAGGAAATTGGGCTTACAGGATACGAAATAAAATGCAGCCGCAACGATTTACTTAAGGAACTAAGAGACTTAGAGAAAGCTGAAACATTCAAACAGTTTTGCAACAAATGGATACTTATTGTCGGCGACGAAAGGGTGTTGGACGGCAAACTTAGAATTCCGGAGGACTGGGGAATATGGATATATGACCAGGGCGGCACTGAGATTGACGGTTATTTTAGAACTGCGAGAGAGCCGCATTTGCTCTATCCCAAACCGGTTGATAGATTTTTTTTGGCATCTTTAATTATACGGGCTGCCGAAACCGGGTTCCCGACTGGTTCAAGGAAAAATCCTGAGTTGCTGGAGGCGAAAAAATGAATGACGAAGCGAAGCGGAGTCCTATGGACGAATCGAGAAATGAATCGCGGCAAAGGCGGGTGAGTCCGAGGGAACGGGCGCTGGGGCGGACCTTCGGCGAGATAAGCCGGGTGGAGTTGCTGCAAATGGCAGGACTTGAAGAAAAACAGATACGAGCGACGCTCACGGATGGCCCGGCGAAGCTGGACGATGAATGGTTTGTGACTTTGATGGGATATCGGTAAAGGGAATGTGGCTGATAATCAAGGGAATTTTAGCCACTAAGGCCCTTAGAAATTGCAAAGCAATTTCAAGGACTTAGTCCCGGAAATCTTTCAGATTTCTCGGGGCACGAAGACCCAAAGAAATAATTAGTGACTTAGGGACTTGGTGGCAGAAAGTTAGATGGAATTACCGATAAATCAAATTATCTGTGGGGACTGCCGGGAGGTGATGAAGGCGTGGCCGGATAGTTGCGTCGATTGCGTCGTGACCAGTCCGCCATACTGGGGACTGAGAGACTACAAGAATTCTCCCGTCATCTGGATGGGAGAAATCGCAGCCCCGGCGTCGTTTGATTTTCGTAAGAAAATCTGCCGGGGCAAGATTGAGCCGTGCGACCCCCTGCAACTTTCCGCAAAGGCGGAAAACGACGCAGGGGCTACGTGTGAGCATATCTGGGAAAATTCTCCACCACGAAGGCCACGAAGTGAAAATGATATACCTAATTCGCCGAAACAAAAAACAAATTCAGGGACTCAATATAACGCATCCGGCGGATGCTTTTGCCGCAAGTGCGGGGCCTGGTTAGGTTGCCTCGGCCTTGAGCTCTCTATCGAATTATATGTCCGGCATTTAGTTGAGGTTTTCAGGGAGGTCCGCAGGGTTTTGAAGCCCTGGGGGACACTATGGCTGAATTTGGGGGATAGCTATGTCGGCGGTGGTGGTTTTTGCCCGACCGCACCGAATAATCAATATACAATATCTGGGCAGCGTGAAAAAGAAGTTTACGGGATTGGTATGGGATTGAAACCACAAGGAACACTGAAGCCAAAGGACCTTTGTATGATTCCCGCCCGCGTGGCTTTGGCTTTGCAGCAAGATGGCTGGTGGATGAGGCAGGACATTATCTGGCATAAGCCGAACCCGATGCCTGAGAGTTGCCGCGACCGATGCACGAAGGGCCACGAGTACCTGTTTTTGCTGACGAAGTCGGGCGAGGCGCAATACTGGACGAACGAAAAGATAGAGAAGTTGGTTTATGTTCAGCCGGCGGGGACAAATGGAATGGAGGGTGAGGACTGGGAATGGGTTGAATGCTCACGATGCAAGGGCAAGGGTTGCAAGGGTAATAAGCGGTGCATTAAAGGGCGGGTCAGGCAATCGCACTGGGAGGGCCACGATTACTATTTTGATGCGGAGGCGATAAAAGAAGAAGTTGCGGGAACTGCACACGAGAGGGGGAATGGGATAAACCCGAAGGCGAAGATGCCAGGGCCAAATTCAAGAATCTATGTAGATGTAGATAGAGGCCCTAACCATTCATCGAGGGCAATCAAATCTCGACAAAATGAATCATTTTCTGCTGCCGTTAAAAGTTTGGTCCCGAATCGTAATCGTCGTTCGGTCTGGACTATGACTCTCGGTGAATGGTTAGAGTGGTGTGAAACAATATGGTTACAAAACGCGACTGACAGTAAATGGACCATAACGACACAGGCGACGCCGGAGGCGCATTTTGCGACGTTCCCGGAGAAACTGGTTGGGCCGTGCATAATGGCGGGTACCTCAGAGAAGGGCAACTGCCCGAAATGCGGCAGGCCGAGAGAGAGGATTATCCAGAAAAACAGGGTTGCCACGCGGGCGGGCCTGTCTCAAAAAACAGAAGGCCTCAATTACGATACCGAAAGGCACTGCACGGAAACGCAGACCATCGGCTGGACGGAATGCGGCTGTCAAATAGAAATTGGAAAATCGAAAATAGCAAATTGCATCGTCTTAGATCCCTTTATCGGCTCGGGGACGACGGGGAAGGTGGCCTTGCGGCTTGGCAGGGATTTTATCGGGATTGAAATTAGCGAAAAATACGTCTATGATATCGCCAATTGGCATATTCAGGCGGCGATGACTGGCGTGCCGGTTAAAGAGCAGAGAAAAGGGCAGGGGGCTTTATTCAAATGAATATACGATACGTCCAGATTGAGGTTGGGAAATACGATGGCGAGATCAAGTCATTGCCGGCGGATGTCAAAGGACCGTACGCGGCGCTGCTGTTCCACCTGCTGACACATGATGGCTGGATAAAAGATGATATGGCCTATATCGCCCAGATATGCGGGACGGGCGAACTCGAACTGGCCTCGAAGTGGAGACACGTCGGCGCGTTTTTGAACAAAATCGGAGGCAAATACTTCCATAAAACAATAAGAAGCGATATCGGGGTCGCAAAGAAAAGATTGCAAGACAAGCGTAGGGCTGGGCTTATAGGAAGCGACGTAAAGAAGCACTGCTTAAGCACTGCTTCAGCAGTGCTTTCCGTAAACGAAAACGAAATACGAAAGGGAAAATCTTCGTTTTCGAGCTCGAGAGTAAATGCCATGCCCTCGCTTTCGTTTGCGCGGGAACTCAATGAGATAATCCCCGCCAAATCGAGCAGCGACTGGAAGTCATATGAGAACATAGGCAATATAATCGCTCAGCGAATAACGGCTGGCAAAACAGATGAAAAAGCATATCAAACGGTCAGAGAAATTGCATTAAGGGCAAGAGCTGGCAAAAAACCGATAGGATTATTTTATGCTCTATTGAAGAGGGAATGCAATTACATCAGGCCAAGCAGGGGAGGCATGGGGACCCTAAGTGAAGGAATTACACAAACACTCAAAGATATTGAGAACAAAATGGAGGCGAAAAATGCTGTGTAAACCATTGACAACGGAGCAAATGTGGGGCGTGCCGCATATCTGCGAACACCGAAATAGCGAGTGCCGGCTGTGGGACCCGATGAACAAAAAATGTCTGGTAAAACACGATTGCATAAAGTCCCGAACCAGACGTGACGCGGGGCCTGATTTGAGTGATGGATTTCTCGAACCTGACGGAAATCCTGACGAATAGTTCAAAGGTCCAAAAACATAAAGAACACAAAGGCAAAATGATTTTAGATTTGAGGTTTGGAAAATGTTCAATAGTCAAAAAATTATCGTATTTGAAAAAATTCATTATGAACCAAATGCTCAATGTCCAATTTGCAACGGAGATTTGAGTGATTTACGGCTTACAACAGGACAAATTCAACGCAAATGTCTTGGACATTGTGGCCAAACCTTTTATCAGGAAGACCCCGAATCACAAAAGAAATTTACGTCTTTGTGGTGTGATTTATGTCTTAGTGCCTTAGCGGCAAAAAAAGGCAATGATATAGCTGACACACCAGAAAGAAAAATATGAATAAAAAAAGCGAAGAAAAATTGTGGTCAATAAATTTTAGCAAATTATCCAATGATATGCTTTTGGAATTGTGGTTTAGACAACCTCCAGAATTACCCCCAGAAGATTATCAAAAAGTGGTAAAGATACTCAAAGAAAGGGAGGTTATTTGTGAGAGGATATGATTCATTAGAATCGTTGTCTGCTTTTTTGGGACTGCCCCAAAAATTTCTCGATGAACTGGCAAAATCAGGACGAATCCCGTTTGTGGGGACTGGAAAATACAGTGTAAATCCAAATAAACAAAAAGGCGGAAGACGATACTTTGATGCTGAACAAGTTAGAATTGCTTTGAACAAAATATCAGAATGGCAACGCACTCGTCGTGCTGGTGAGTGAAGTGATTCAATGCCCAAAAAAAGGAGAGGAAAAATGAAATTGGATGATTTTTTGGAAATTGTTGGCGGGGGAAAAAAGGATATCAATATCTTGGCGGGCAATAAAGGGCAATGAATCACCTGACGCACCAAAGGTAAAAATATGACAGATAAACCAACGAAAGATGTTGTGATGGACAAAGCCCTTAAAGCCCCATTTCCGTATTTCGGCGGCAAGGGTAAGGTAGCTGACAGGGTTTGGGCGTATCTTGGGGACGTTAAACAATACATTGAGCCATTTTTTGGCAGTGGTGCGGTTTTGCTAAAACGTCCACCGACAAAACTCAACAAGATTTACGAAATTGTAAATGACAAGGATGGTTTTGTCGCGAATGTTTGGAGGTCGATAGCGTTTTCGCCCGACGAGGTCGCTCGGTGGTGTGATTGGCCGGTTAATCACGCTGATTTGAACGCCCGCCGCAAAATCCTTACAGAAAACGAGGGATATTTAATAAACAATCTGCAAAATGACCCCGAATGGCACGACGCCAAACTTGCGGGATATTGGGTTTGGGCGGCAAGTTGCTGGATTGGTTCGGGCCTTACCCGCCCAAATGCGAGACCGCACCTTGCCGGCGATAAGGGCATAACAAGCAAGATACCGCACCTTATCGAAAATAAGGGCATCACAAGCAAGATATCGCACCTTCCCCGCGATGCGGGCGTTTACGAGTGGATTAACGCACTATCGAGGCGTTTGCGAAATATCAAAGTTGTCTGCGGCGATTGGTCGCGGGTTTGCGGTGGTAACTGGCAGGACGGAAACAAACCAGTCGGCATATTCCTTGACCCACCATACGCGACGAGCGGGAGAGATGAGGCGATTTACCAGCAAGATTCTATGACCATAGCAAAGGATGTTGAGGTGTGGTGTTTGGAACGCGGCAGGAATCCTAACTATCGCATTGTTGCCGCTGGTTACGATGATGAATACAAGACGCTACTGGATAATGGCTGGATATTTGAAGCGTGGTCGGCGGGGGGCGGCTACTCCAACGCAAAATCGAGAGGCAGTATAAACCGACACAGGGAGCAGCTGTTTATTAGCCCGCATTGTCTAAAAGAGAAAAAAGGATTATTCGATGTTGGTGAGTGAAGTGATTCAATGCCCAATAAAGCATTAAAGGCGGTGAAACAGGACGGGGATTCACTTCGATACATCGATATACGAATTTTCGATTAGTGATTTAATCATTCAATGGCAAAAAAAGGAGAACAAAAATGAAGATGCGAATTATGACAATTACGCTGATGCTGGCCGGATTGTTTTCGGTCGGCGGATGTACATCTCAACAGTCGCAGGATTTACAGACCAATCTGGCTGAATCTTTGAAGATAAAAGCGACGGTGGATAAGGCAACGGTCGAGGCCAACAAGGTGCGAGCAGATGTTACTCTATCAGAAGTGGAGAAGGTTAGTAAGCAGGCCAATATTTACACGCAGGCGGCGATTGATACCGAATTGATACAACCGGATCAGGCCGAAGGTTTCCTTGCCGCCATTGATACAATAGCCGGAACTTATATGGCCTGGACACCTTTGGGGATTCCGAAAGCGAATTGGTTGACACTGGTAATTCTTGGTTACGTCGCTATTCGCGGGAAGAAAACAAGAGGAATAAACCCCGGATAAACCGGGGGTCCGCCACAAAGTGTCGAGATCTCGCCAGGCAGAAGTTTTCATTTTCTGCCTGGCGGATAATTATAAAATATGAAAGCGCGATTCCTAACACCGGTAGAGGATATTTTAATTACGCCATTTCCGGGCAGTCCTCGTGAATGGGTAGTCAGGACGGATATTTACTACTGGTCCGAAGTTGCGAAAAGGACAATCCACGTCCCCAAAAACTTCATTACAGACCTCGGCTCTATTCCGCGATCCTTGTGGTGGCTGTACCCGCCTTATGGCAAATATACCCTTGCTGTGATACTTCACGATATCGGGTACTGGCTGCAATTCTGTCCGAGAGAAATTGTGGATGCGGTTTTGCGGGAGGCGATAGTGGTTTGCAAAGATACTCAATTCACGGCGAATGTTTTTTATTCCGCCGTTAGAATCGGCGGGTGGAAGGCGTGGGCGAATAATTCAAAGCAGGATAAGGCCACAGGATTCGTCCGTGAGGCGCCGGGGGCAATAATAGTGCCTCGGATTTCCCGAGACTTTTGTCCTGGAAATCTCAAGGAGATTTCTCAGGGCCGAGGATTGCGATATGAGCGATAAGACAAGGATTGAATGGACTGAATCGACGTGGAACCCGGTCGTCGGCTGCTCTAAAGTTTCCGAGGGATGCGCAAAATGCTATGCCGAAAAAATGGCGATTCGATTAGCAGCGATGGGTCTGGAAAAATATGGCAGGGTCATAACGACCAAAGGTCACTCTCTTGGCGGCAGACAGACCTGGACGGGCAGAGTTTTCTATGATGAAAAAGCACTGGAGCAGCCGCTTCACTGGCGAAAGCCGAGGCATATCTTCGTCTGCTCGATGGGGGACTTGTTTTATGAGAAGGTGCCGTTTGAGTTTATAACCCGTGTTTTTGATGTGATGTGCAGCTGGCGATGGCCGAACAAAAAGGCGGAAAGGGAAGGGGATGATACATTGCTTGTTGACCCCGGCCATACTTATCAGGTCCTGACAAAAAGGCCGGAAAGAATACCACTCTGGCTTGACTGGGTTGGCGAACATTGGCGGGGCGATTCACCCTTTAATGCATCTATGGAAAGCGGGAAATTTCCCGAAAATATATGGCTCGGCGTGACGATTGAAAATGATAAGCATCTTGACCGGGCTAAGATGCTTTGTCAAATCCCCGCCGCGGTCCGGTTTATTTCCTGCGAGCCGCTTCTGGGGCCGATAGATTTGAAACTCAACGAACTGCGAACCATAAACGACAAACGACAAATAGAATGGTTAATCATCGGATGTGAGACGGGACCAAAGAGAAGGCCGTGTAAAATCGAATGGGTCAAATCTCTTATAGAACAATGTGATACGGCGAAAGTCCCGGTCTTTGTCAAGAAACTCAAAATCGACGGCAAAGTGACGGGAGATATGAATCTTTGGCCGGAATGGGCGAGAAGGCGTGAATGGCCCGTGTCGTTAGTCAATAGTCATCAATAATAAGAAAGGAAGGACAAAATGGCAAAGACGGAAATAGCGATTAAAACCAGAATCAAGACAGCGAAAGCCAGCTTGAAAGACTGAAGGAGCTCGCCCGCTAACGACTAACGACTAAACATGGGCCTGCACAATGATTACGAATTTTATCTCGCCCATCCTCCGGACCCAGTTAGATTCCCCGACTCGGTCGGGAGATTTGTCTGCGCAAGATGCTCGTGGTCCGCCTCGTCCTTTATGGACGGGCGAGATCTCGCCAACAGGCGACCTGTTGGCGGAGGCAATAACGGCGAACAAGTCTGTCCGAAATGCGGGTGCGGCAGTTTTTTGGATTTGGGACTGTATTTTATGAATTACTACAAAAGATGCCGGACTCATAGTTACACAATTCATCGTGGGAAAAGGAAGGTTAAGCATAGTAAACATTCTTGAGATTGTTGCGACTTTGTTATTGGCCTGGGGCGTCTGGCTCATCAATCGCAAGGACAGACGATGTTTCTGGTTCTGGATAGCGGGCAATGGGCTGTCGCTCTTCACGCATTTTGCCGTCGGCGGGCCGTGGTTCGTTGTAAGGGACATTATGTTCCTGGCCCTGGCAATTGACGGGCTTTTGAGATGGCCAAAATAATAATTCACCACAGAGGGCATAGAGAAACATGAAGGAAAGTTTTAGGTTTCAAAGCCTCGTGCACCTTCGTGTTCTTCGTGGTGGGAATAAAGGGTGTTTTATGAAAATATTTGGATTGAGAATCATCAGGGAGAAGGCATATCAGGCAATGCGAAAGGAGATAGAAGACAGAAAACAGGAGTTAGAAGATTTGAAGGTTGAACAAGGAAAGCGAAACAAGTTGACAACGGCGGAGATAGCGTCGCTTTTGAATCACAATATCGCACTCGAAAGAATCCTCGCCCGGCAGGGCGTCCGGCTGGACGACTCACTGAAATTGAAATCAAAAACCGGACCAAGTCCTGGAAATTCCTTTGGAATTTCTCAGGGCACGAAGATACACGAAGATGAATGAACTGCCAATAAATCGAATCGTTTGTGGTGACTGTCGAACGGTTATGGCCGGCTGGCCGGACAACTGCATCGACAATGTAGTTACCGATCCGCCTTACAATATCGGATTTATGGGCAAGTCGTGGGACAATACAGGTATCGCTTATAACGTCGATATGTGGCGTGAGGTTTTGCGGATATTGAAGCCGGGCGCACACCTTTTGGCTTTCGGCGGCTCACGGACATATCACCGTATGGCCTGTGCTATTGAGGATGCCGGTTTTGAGATACGGGATATGGTGGAATGGATTTATGGCTCTGGTTTCCCGAAAAGTTTGGATATTAGCAAGGCGATTGATAAGCAAGTAGGTGCGGAAAGAGAAGTTGTTGGGGTAAGAATTTACGGTGATGGCAAACCTTGTCATTTTGCAAGCGATGAAGCAATGCGGGATAGTGCGGGTAAATGTCAATCAGGAGAGACAACACATAATTTGCAAACAAAACCTACTACCCCCGCCGCTGTTCAATGGTCTGGCTGGGGGACTGCTTTGAAACCCGCCCACGAGCCGGTATGTCTTGCCCGAAAACCGATAAGCGAAAAGACAATAGCCGAGAATGTCTTGAAGTGGGGGACGGGCGGGATAAATGTGGATGGGTGCAGGGTGGGGACAAACGATAAATTGAACGGCGGAATGACAACAGGAAGCACATCGGCTTCTGAGGGATGGGATAGGCCGTGGCGTCATAATGAAGAGGCAGTAAAATCAAAAATAGTGAGATGTAAAGGGCAAGTTGCTAAATCGGAATCTCTTGGTCGTTTTCCTGCCAATTTAATCCACGATGGCTCTGATGGGGTGGTGGAGATGTTTCCGCAGACCTCGACGCATTTTGGCACAAATACAGGATATTCAGGGACATCTATGTTTGGACTTGGTGGAGTTGGTAATAGTGAGAAATCTTCCGGTTCTGCTGCCCGGTTTTTTTACTGTGCGAAGGCGAGCAAGGCAGAGAGGGATGCGGGATTGGAGGGTGAGGATGAAAGGCAAATGGACGAAGGCAGGAAAGAAGGTAATCCCGGGGGTGATAATCCACGAAACAGGGGTGTCAACAAACGAACCAATTTTCATCCCACAGTCAAGCCCATCGCCCTTATGAAATACCTCATTGGGTTAATCACGCCTCCCCCCCATGTTTTCGGAGAAAACAAGATAGGGGGCTACGGTCAAACGACGCCCTGCGTAATTCTCGATATGTTCGCGGGCAGCGGGAGTACGTTAGTCGCCGCGAAATTGGGGGGATGGCGGTATATCGGGATAGAGATTGAAAAGGACTACGTGGCCATTGCCGAAAAACGGCTCAAAGAGGCCGAGGTCGAAGTGAAGGCGGTTGAAACAGGCGTGCCGGTCGCCGAACAGAAAATTGGACAGGGGGCATTGTTTACCCCGTGAGATAAAGCCGTTGCCGTCTATCTAACGGGGTGAATTTGAAAGAAAACGGCATGGATGCCAAAACCAAATCTGCGAACGACGAGTCACGGGTCACGAGTCACGAGAAGGGCCGCCCCCCTCATCTCCCTGACGCGGCTTCGGCCATTGATTCCGAGATAATCGTCGGGCAAAAGTCGGCGGCGAGGTTCGCGGATGTCTCGCAAAAAACGTTATGGCGCTGGGAGAAAAAGGGACTGCCGACCTCTCTGCGAGATAGGTGCAAGACGTATCGCAAAGGCGATTTGAAACTGTACGCGAATGCCGAGGAGATAAAACCAGACCCGCACAGGGAGCGCGAAAAAATCGCCTCGGCGGATATAAAGGACATCAAGGCGAAACTATTAGATTACGAACTGAAAAGCAAACAGGGCGAGTATATAGCACGGCAGGATGTCGAGCAGAAGTCGATTGCGCAGATAACAATGGTGAAACGCGCACTGACGGGACAGGGCAGGAAGCTGGCGCCTTTATTGAGGGCTGCCGGCGGGGACCTCAAACAGTTGCAATCGATAATCGATACGGACAACAGGCAGATTCTGGAGAGTTTTGCTGCGGGAATTAGAAATTGGCCACAAAGTCACCAAGGCACAAAGGATAATTTTAGGTTTTTAATTAAAAACTTAGGGGCTTAGAGTTTCATGGCAAAAAGATTTGAGAAAACGAAGACGTTATTTGAAACAGACCCTTCTACGCCGAGGGCTGCGAAGGGCAGGCAATCATCAAGCGAAGTCTGGTCTCCTTCGGAGCGGGCGGCGTTTGCGCCGCCGGAGAGATTGACCGTCACCGAGTGGTCGGACAAGTACCGCTATCTTCCTGCGGAAGGGGCGTTTCCCGGCAAATACAGTTCCGAGATAACGCCCTATATGCGCGGTCCGATGGATGCCTTCACGGATTCGGAGGTCGAATGGATTGTCATAATGTCGGGGACCCAGGTCGCCAAGACGACGACGCTTGAAAATATGCAGGGTTATATTATCGACCAGGACCCGGGGCCGACGCTGGTGGTTGTGCCGACTGAGGACGATATCGGATTCGTCGGAGAGAAGAAAATCAAGCCGATGATATACGACAGTATGCAGCTCACAAAACATACCACCGGCTCCCCGCGTGATTTGCAGGGCAGTTTCTATAACTTGGACCGCATGACCATATACTTCGCCTCCGCCGGGTCAATCGCCGCACTCGCCCAGAAATCGATCCGCTATCTATTTTTCGACGAGCCGGACAAATACCCGCCGTTCTCAGGACGGGAGGCGAACCCCATCGACCTCGGCGAGAAAAGGACTACGACTTGGTGGGACAGGAAAATAGTAATGGCCTGCACGCCGACGACAAGAAACGGGTATATCTACCAGGCATACGATGACTCGAATATGCAAAGATATTACATACCCTGCCCGCACTGCGGCGAGTACCGGGTTTGGAAATGCTCTCAAATCCGGGTGCCGAAGACGTTGAGAGAGCCGGACGAAATCATCGCAAAAAACGATGTCTGGTACGAATGCGAGGTCTGCGGGAAAAAAATCGAGGAAATAGAGAAGCCGAAATTAGTCGCGGCCGGTATCTGGCTGCCGGAGGGCCTTTTCCTCGACGCCAACGGCAAAACAAAAGGCGAGCCGAAAAGAACGAAACGCAAGAGCGGGTTTGCGATATCGTCGGTAGTCAGCCCGTTCGAGCTGGTCAGATGGTGCCGGATTATGGCGGCATGGTTCGAGGCGAATACCGAAGAGGGAATTGCACGCGGCAAAAGAATGGACTTTTCAAACGCATACGACGGCGAGCCGTACGAGCCGCAGGGCAAGCAATTGAGGGCATCGGATGTCCGTAAGCTTGAAGGATTTTTCTCGGCGCATACGGTGCCCGCCGACTGCGTTATGCTTACGGTCGGGGCGGACTACCATAAAAGCGAGGTCAAGGGCATTATAAGAATCGACTTCGAGGTGAGGGGGTTCGCACTCGATAAATATGTGACCGATGAAAAAGGAGAGAAGAAAAAGATAGCGGGCAAGAACTACGTTATCGATTCCGGCTGGGCGAGCAACTTCGATGAGTTCGATGAACGGATATTCGGGACGCCATTCCCATGGTCAGATGGCACGGCGGCGGACCAGAAATCGCCGCTCGGACCCTGCTGCGCGTTCATCGATTCAGGGTTCGAGCCGGATGATGTCTATAATTATTGCCGGCGAAGGCCGGGAATAACAATCCCGATAAAAGGAGAAGAGGGGCCGCTGATGAAGCCGTTGAGGATGAGCGATCTCGAGGTCGCTACGGAACGGAGAATAAGGAGCCGGCATTCCCGGATGTGGTATAAGGGCATGCAGCTTATTATCATTGATACATACTATTTCAAGAACCAGGTGACGAGCTGGGCGGAGCCGACCTATGAGGAGGATGCGGCGGGCGGCAAGCCGAAACTGGTCCGCCCGCCAATGACGCAATTCTACGCCGAAATTCCGAGTTATTACGCCACGGAGTTCACGAATGAAAAACTTGTACCCATCACGGACAGGAAAACAGGGCTGAAAAAATACGTCTGGCAGCCGGCATCGAGGGGAGCGGCGACGCACTTCTTCGATACGGCGGTCTATGCCACCGCGGCGGCGTTCTATAAGGGGATACAGAATATGAGGGCGAAGGCGGAACCGGCGCCCCCGATAATAAAGCTCGAGGACAGGGAAGACAGAAAGGGATTTTTAAGCGATTTGCCGCAATTAACATAGCCACAAAGGCGCGAAGTCACCAGGAATCCCGGCGTGCCGGGATAGGGCCTTAGTGTCTTAGTGGCGGGATTAAAAAATGGGAAATGGATTTCTCGACGACCTGCCGGAATTAGACCTTCCCGCCAAACAAAAGACGGGGACCGCGGGAAAACCTGTCCCGACCAGGAAAACCGAGGAATTATATCCGACGGTGATTTATAGCCGGGTCAATTGCCCATTCTGCAAATCGGAAAAAACAAGGGTCTATGACAGTTCACACCTGCCTATTCGCTATCATAAATGCCTCAAATGCAAAAATACCTTCAAATCTATCGAAAAATAAATTTTCAAGTCGTTACTAAAGTTTAGTAATCAGCCTGTTGCCCCCGTTATAACCAAGCACGATACTAAAAATATGACGGCAAAAACATTAGAAGCTGAGCTCGCGGAAATCGAGACGGCGATAACGGCGGTCCTGACCAGAGGGCAGCGGTATCAAATGAATGGTCGGATGTATGAGGCGGCGGACATCGCCGAACTTCGACAGATGCGAACCGACTGCCAGAACAGAATCAACTCGACAGCGACGATGTCAAGAACGGTTGCGGAGTTCTAATGAAACGAAGTGAATTAGAACGTAGTCCCCGGTGCGGTGATTTCGCGACCTTGAAGCGAAATCAACCGGGGGCCGAGTCCCCAGCGATTTGATTTCGCCCCTGGCGGAATCAGCAGGGGACGGAGTTTTAACGAAGGATGTACGAAGTAAAACAAAAATTCGATTTCGGAAAGATGCTCGACAGGGCGATAGGCGTTATATCGCCGAAGGCGGCCTATAAGCGCCACGCCTTCCGCCAGGCATATGAGATCCTTGACCGGCATCGCACCCGCACAAAACGCAATCTCGCCGGCGGGACGGGCGACCTCAATCTTGACGAATTTTCGCTTGCACAGCTCCGCGAGATCGCCCGCGACCTCTCCCGCAATAACCCGATTGCGATAGGGATGCTGCGGACTGAAATGAACGCCGTTGTCGGATCAGGGCCGAAGGTCGAGGCCCGCTCCAAAGACGAGAAGTGGAACGAAGAGGCGGAGGCGGCATTCAAGGAAAATTACATCGATAAACCATGCGATTTGACGGGGAGATTCAACGCACAACAGTTGCAAAGGACAGGGTTTCTTTCATATCGCCGCGATGGGGATGCCGCCGTTATATTCAACGAGGACAATCTGCAGTTGTGCGAGGGCGAGCAGATAGGAACGCCGTGGGGAAAGGCGAGGCCGGAAAACTTCGATATAATCAACGGCGTTGCCTATAGCAAACAGACCCGCCGGGTAATAGGTTACTATATCGGCCAGCCGAACAAGTGGGGATATATCCAGCCGGATTCGTGGCAGAATTACCCGGTTGCGCAGGTCCATCATATCTTCAATCCCGAACGGGTCTCTTATTCAAGGGGCGAGCCGGTCCTGACGCCCTCGATAAAATACCTCGATTACCTGACCGGCATCGTCGATGCCACCTTAGTGGCGATGAAGGTGAATGCCTGTTTCAGCGTGTTCGTCGCACAGGAAAATACAGGACTGCCGACGGCGGGATATACGGGCGGTGTTGAATCGTCGGGCCAGACGGATGAAGGGATCAAGCATGAGAAGCTGGAGCCGGGAACGATTATGTACGGCAGGCCGGGCGAATCGGCGACAGGGATAGGTCAGGCATATCCGGGGACGACCTTTGACCCGTTCGTGGCGAGGATGCTTTCAATTATAGGCAGGCCGCTTTGCATGCCTATGATGTTAGTCACGCTGGATTTTTCTGGCGCTACGTTCATGAACACACGCATCGCATACCAGAAGGCGCAGGAGCACTGGGAGGCGGAGCAGGACTTCGTTGAAAAGCCGTTGGCCACGCGGATATGGCTGTGGGGAATAGGCCGGCTGATAGAAACAAAACTGCTCAAAGGCCGGCCGGCGGACTGGTTCAGGCATGAAGTGCTTTGTAATCGCTGGCCCTACGTTGACCCGTACAAGGAGGCCATAGCGGATGAGCAGCAATTGAAAAATACGACTATTACACGCGCAATCATCTGCGCACGGCAGGGCAATGACCATAAAGATATTGCGAATAAACTCGGCGAAGAGAAAAAACTGCTCAAGGAAAATAACTTGCTGGATGTGACGGACCAGACGGCGGGAAAAATACAGATAACGAATTGAGGACAAAATGATGGCCACAGAGAACACAGAGGTCACAGAGATAAACGAATCGGCAAAAAGCAATACGGCGCCCATGAAGGCGTGCATATTCCGGGAGACCACGATTGTGGGGTTCACAGACGGCGAGGGTGCGAGCAATCAGAAGTTCCGGATTGTCGCGTATTCGGGCGAGGTCATCAAAAACCACTGGTACTGGGGGAACCTCGCGTTCGACCTGTCAGGCGAAAAATTTGACAAGAAAAAGACGCCCGTAATCGAAGATCATGCAACCAGCGTCCGGCTGGGGTTCACCACGATGCAGGACATCTCAGATGTGGTAGTAGTCGAGGGAAAGTTCCTGTCGAGCGAGCCGGCACAGAAGATGCGCAACGATATGGTAGAGGGGTTCCCCATGCAGGCCTCGATATACAACGTGCCTGAAATAATCGAGAGGGTGGAGCAGGGGTCAAGCGTAATGGTCAACGGCCGGAAATTGGATGGGCCGGGGACGGTGTTTCGCAAATCGACGATATACGAGGTCAGTTTGTGCTGCCTCGGGGCTGATAACAGGACAAGCGGAGAAGTCTTCGATAAAAACGAGGATGTAAGATTCGATATTTTTGAAAGGGGACAGGAAATGGAAACAAAGACAAAATTGACGGCCGAGACCTTCGCGGCGGACTACCCGGATATTTGGGCCGAGGTTTTTGCCAAGGCAACAAAATTGGGTTCAGAACAAGCGAAGGCGGAGGGGAAGGTTGAGGGCGAAAAGGCGGTGCGGGACCAGTTCGCCGAGTTCGAGAAGCGGTTCGGCGCCGACCCGACCTTCTGTCTCGAGCAGTTCAAGGCGGGCGCCACACTCGAGGCGGCGACGGCGGCCTATACCTCGAAATTAGCCGCGGAGAACGCCAAGTTGAAGGAAGAGGCGGCAAAGACAACTGAAACGAAAAAGCCGGCGGACCCGGCGATACAGGCGTTCTCCGACGACGCAGCGAAAAAGAACAATCAGGGCAAAACAATTGCGACAACGCCGGATGGCTGGGAGAAGGAATTCGCCGATTCGGCGGACCTGCAGAAAGAGTTCAGCAACGCGAGGGAATACGTCGCATTCAAAAAGGCGGATGCGGCGGGCCGAGTGAAGATAATGTCGCGTAAGGAATAGCATCTGTAGTTTTGCGTAAGGAATAGCATCTGTAGTTTTTGTTTTGTAGGCAACGAAAAATCGAACCGAAAAAGTGGAGATTGAAAATGGCAAAAGAGCAGAAGAAGGCGGAAGAGCGGAGGCCGGCGGTAGCGGAAGTGGAAAAGGCGCCGACCTTCAGCATACCAATGACGGACCCTTACGTCGAGCCGATCGTGGGGCATTATGCGAGGATAGCCGCCAAACCTGTAGCCGATGTCAATGCGAGGCCGTTTGTTCTGAGGGCGGATGACCCATCAGCTCTCGCCTGCCTGAAAAGCTACAGGCAGAGGGCGTACGGGGCCGGCGACAAGATCAGGGGCGCACTGGCGGATGAGGCGATTGCAAAGTTTACGCCCAAAAATAATGCGGATTTGAAACCCCCCAAATGATTCCCTGCGGAAATCAGGATATGGGGGGTACAATAAATTTGAATGACAAAATTTTTTTAGGAGATAAACAATGACAACTTCAGCAGCAGATGTCCCGATCATAGAAAGCGTAGGCAGTATCGGGTCGATTCCGTGCATTGTCACGGACATAGTTTGGGAAGGTTCGGCGGTCGGAACATCGGCCGGGTACGGAAGACCCCTTGTTGCGGGTGACAGGTTCCGGGGCTTTTGCATGGACAAGTGCGATAACTCCGCTGGGGCGGCGGGCGCCAAGAACATAAAACTCCTCGTGGAAGGACGAATACAGGTCCCGATTGCCGCGGTGTATATTACCGACGTGGGGTTGCCGGTCTATGCCTCGGATGACGCCACATTCACAATGGTCGGGGCGAACGCCAGCGGACCCAATTCCTATATCGGCAGACTGGAAAGATACGTCGATGCAACACACGGCGTCGTCAAGCTGGATGTCGGAGGGTTCGACCAGTTCGGCGATAATCCCAACCGCATCCTCAAAAGCGCCAACTATACGTCGCTCATCACAGATAACGGCAAGATAATCTATGTCGATACCACCGGGGTGGTGGTAACGCTTTGCATCGGGACAACTATATTAGGCGCTGGCGAGTTAACGGTCGTCAATGCCGGTGGGGATGGCCTGGTGCTTGTGGAGGTTGACCCGGACAACGCGGACCTTCTTGCCGGCGGTTGCGGAGTGGCTGCAAATGCCGATGGGCATAAGATCGGGAATACGGCGGCGGGGGCGAGACGCGGCGACTTCATCAAACTCGCCATGAACGGGACAACCGGCTGGAATATCAACAACATTCGCGGGACGTGGGCGAGCGAGTAGGTTTTAGTTCATAGCAATGAGTTCATGGTTCATAGCCAATGAACAAGGAACAATGAACAGATTTGAAATGTGAATATCGGGCTTTGATCCTGTACCCGGCAGGGGCAGGATATTAAAGGCAAAAAAAGGTCTGTCGGGACCGACATCTCGATGGCCCTTTTTTTGTTGCCCGAAATAAAAATGTAAAAAGACAAATGACCAACAACTAATGACTAACGACTAAAAACTAAATACTAATTTTTGTCCGCCCCCTAAGGGGCGAGACTTCGCCAAGGGCGAGAAAGGACATAAACATGGGAGCAGCGGGATTAGGATCAAGGGCGATAATCGGGAAGTTTTACGCCGCCTTAGAGGCGGCCACAGGTGCATCGTGGGTCGGCAGGGTATCAATGCTGATGGACTCAGACCAGGAATCCGAGACGTATAAATGGCTCGGCATGGTGCCGGCGTTGCGGGAATGGGTCGGCGGAAGGCAGGCAAAAGGGTTCCGTGAGAACGGAATGACCATCACGAACAAGACGTGGGAAGCTACGCTGGAGATCCTCATCGATTGGATCCGCAGGGACAAGACGGGCCAGATAGCGGTCCGAATCGCCGAACTGGCGAAGAGGGCGACGGAACATGACGCCAAGTTACTCAGCACCCTGATCGCAAACGGGACAGGAACAACGAGCGGGTACTGCTACGACGGCCATGTCTTCTTCGATACTGACCACTCGGAAGGCGAGAGCGGGACACAATTGAACCTTTTAGCAGCCGCACAGGTCCCTACACTGAACGTCACCACGCCGGCCGCACCGACATCAGCCGAGGCGGTCAAGGCCATTTTAGGGGTCGTCGCCTACATGTTGGGGTATAAAGATGACCAGGGTGAGCCGATTAACGACAACGCGAAGGAGTTCCTTGTAATGACAAGCCCGGCACTCTGGGGTTATCTGGCGCAGGGGATAATCCAACCGACGGTGTCATCGGGCGAGACGAACGCAATCGTGGCGCTGAAGGCGGATGGATTCAATATATCCATCGCCGCCAACTCGCGACTGACGTGGACGGACGTATTTTCAGTATTCCGAACCGATGCGCCTGCAAAGCCGTTCATCGTTCAGGAAGAGGAGCCGCTATCTGTCGATGCTCTCGCTGAAGGTTCCGAGGAAGAGTTCAAGAACAATCGGCACCTCTACGGTGTTAAACGAATAAGCAACGTAGGATATGGGTACTGGCAATACGGCGCCCACGCGACATTAAGCTAACCACAATCAGTCGCGGACTGCGACAACCCCGTACCAGGCGCCTCGGCCTGGTACGGGGGCCTCCTTCCCTGGATCCGCCGTGGTTTAGGGGGAATGTGTATTGGATTAAATTGAACTGTATCATAAATGGCAAAAGATGGGAAAAATTTCGATGGTTTATTCGATATGGTATCGAATATCCAAAAGACCATCGGCGCCATTAGCGAACGATGCCCGGCGCATCAAAAACAATTAGATGAACACCAAAAACAATTAGACGAACATCAGTGCAACCTTCACGGCAGTGAAAAAGAAGACAAGATGGGAATTTGCGAGGAAATCAGGGGACTGATGAAGATAAAAAAATATGCCGTAGGCATACTGACCATAATCGGCGGGACCTGGCTCGCATATATCGCCGTTCCGCTCATAAAATGGATTGGCTCCATAATAAACGGGTCTGCAAAATGAAAAATCAGACAGATTCTTCGGAGATATTAAGATGAAGAATAAAAACAAATCCGCCATCGGCAAAGCCGATGTCGAGACCTCGCCCTCCATAAAATGGAGAGGCGGGTTCGGGTTGTTTCCATTAACGATATGCCTGTGGTTTTTGATGATTGCCGGGGCCGCATACGCCGACTCGAAGAGTTACGAATCGTTCAACGAAATCGCCTATATCGGCTCATCGCAGCACGGCTGGCTGCTCGTCAAGTCGGCGGATGCCAACGATACTCCGTTAGCGGCGGCGACGAAGACCTGGGATGACAAGATGGCCGATGCCAACTGGTATCCGGTCAATCCGGGCAATACCTACCACTGCCTCGCCTGCTACGCGCACGGCAAGGACGGCAATGACCCGGCACAGGGTTCGTTCGATGTGAATGTCTTCGCGGCCCGTAAATACGGCGGAATCAAACGGGTCGTCGGGGCCACTATTGGAATCGGAACCACGCAGCTAAGCCGGGACCCGAATTCAGGCACGCAATTCCGCTCGGGACTGGCGGACCCGAACTACAAATGGGCGGATGCCGCGACTGCCGTGGACTGGGACTGGCCGGTCGAGGGATTGCCCGATTCGGATGTTACCGGCGTCGATATCATCGAGGTCTGGTGGCTGGGTCTGGGGACTGAATTTGTCAAGGTCGAGATAACGAACGGGACCTGGTGGTACACCGACCATATTTACTGTGTTTATACGGGAACAGGCGGTTAATTTTGATTTCTGATTTCTGATTTTTGATTGCTGATTTTTATTAAGGAGCATGGAAAATGAAGTCGGCGAAAATGATTATTGCGGGTTTTCTTGCAATGTTATTTGTTTCGATCGTTAATGCTGATATTCCAAATAAACTGAATTCGGGTGGAGACGGGCTCAAAGGAATATCCAGCTCGAGTGATTGCAACGGGTTCCTTGTCCGAGATGCCAATGGTTTTTGCCATTGTGAAGAAGGGGGAGGCAGTGGAAGTATAGCAACAACTGGCTTGATTCTTAAAGGAGATAACGCTGGCGCAGCTATCGCAGCCGGCGCAACTGATGTTAATTCCTTGCTTACAGGCAATTGGTACAATGCGACGTATATCAATTCTCTCATAGCCGCCTACCAGACTAAGGCGGCGAACGATGCCAATTACAGCAAGAAATGGGATTCAAATACCCCAGCCATAGAAGTCAATGCTGTGATTTCCAACAACTTTTACAACAAGACCGCAGATGATGCGATTATGGCCGAGGCGAAGAGGGTAGTAGATGTAAATTACAGCAGGTTTTACGACCCGAATACCCTGCCTGCGAGATTGGCCGACCCCAATGCACACGCTGGTTGTATGGTTGTCTATCCTGACCAAAACCTTATTGACGCTTACGCCTGGTTGAAAAGTTCGGACAGAAATGCCAGTATGGGGACTCTGCCCGCGACAAGAAGGACGCTTTTTATTGCGGGGACTTTCGATGTGAACGGCGCAAACTCGGCGACCGGCCCGAAACTGGTTTTAGATACGGCAGGCGTTGATATAGTGGGTCTTAACGGCGACCCCTGCTCAAACATCATAACTGCCTCTATGGGTTCAACGGTTCAGATTACGAATCCCGATGTTCACATAAACGGAATAACCATCAGGAATACCGGCTCGCCCTCAAAAACGTGGACTTGGCCTTCCGTGCCGGTCAATATCGGCCTTGACATAAATTGTGGTTATGGTGATGGTCTAAAAATAGTGAATGCCAATCTTGAGGGGACTGCGATAGCGACGTTATATAACGGTTCTGTCCCTGTATTTTTCAATACAAATTCAAATGGCGCCTGGCGGAATGTCAATACAACAGGCCAGGCATTTCGGGCGGCTGAGAATGTTACAATAGGAGGCACGTTCAAGGATGGGGTTAATTGGCATCAATACGTCAATCAGGTGTCGCCAGATGGTTACTATGGCTGGTATTGTATGGGCGGGGACTTGAATGGCGTTGTAGTTGATGCGAATATCATAAACTGGAAGGCCGGTTCTTATTTTGCGGGATGTGTGGCTTATAGTTGTAAGGTAGCGGGATATATTGAGAATCTTTCCTGCGGGGTACAGTCGTTAGCGGTTCAACGCAGCTTTACAGGAACAATCAGAAATTCACTTTGCGGGGTCGGTAGTCTTGCCGCTGGTGATTATTATCAAGCAGGAGGAAATCCTGGAGGAACAGGTGATGTAAATGCCTATTTTAACGGTGTTGCAGAAAATGTGGAAATCAGGAATTGTGGAAGTGAAGGAATAAACAAACCCGCAACATCAGCGTATTTTTCTTTCGCGGACGGCAACACAAATGGCCCCTCTGTGCGGTCGCAGGGGATAGGGCCTCTGGCCGTAATAAGGAATTGCAAGATTATAAGAAGCATTTATGGGTCAGATAACGACGGAAACAATCTATGGCCCCCTAATATCCAGACGAACAATTACGCAACCCTTACTACGAACTTCACAAACGGCGTTAATGCGAATGTAATAATCACGGCCAAAAGTGCTGACCCGGAATGGAACAGCACGAAATACCAGCAGCTTGCTTCCGGTTCGCCGTCCACTTTTACCTTGTCGGTCATAGGCAAGGGCGTGTTCGTAACAAAAGGTTCGACAGCAAGGACCGGAACTGCATTAAAGGCACTTCTTGATGGCGACGCCAATTTCACAAACTACTGGACTTGCACACTGGCGGGGACGGGGGCATCGAATATACCAAGCACTTCATATACTGGCCAATATGCTTTTGGCGGCTCTTATTATCCTACGTTCACAAATAACAGGACTATTCCGGTTAATTGCACAGGTGGGACGGTTTATATTACGCCAGTCTATAATGGGGCAACGTATGACAATGCAAATGCCACTGCAAGGGTGCTTTATACCCTACCGCCGGCGTTCAGGGGTAGTGCATTGGTCTATGATTTGCAGGATTCAAATGATACTGATGGTGCGGATGTAAATATCGTAATTGCTGCAACCGACAGATTCAAACTGCCCAATGGAATTTATATGAGTTTGGGGGAGCAGATAGCAAATGAAACAGACAGGCCAATGAATATGAAGGTCGCCGTAGAGGAACCGAATGTCTGGACGATTAAATACTTCTCAAAGTCGGCAGACATAACTGTATATGGCGAAACGTCAATACCTGTTTGGTGGAGTGGAAGGACTATTTATTACAACGGTTCTGCCGCCGCTAATCTGACCTTGCCGCAGGCGGAGACGACGAATAGCTGGTATATCACTATCAACGATGTCAACAATACCGCAGGGGCGGACCCGAACATCAAACCCTATCCAGGCGACTATTTTCTTGGAATGGACGTGAATCAGGGGATTATCTCTGCCAGTGATGGTCGAGCATCCGCTTACTTCACCCACGACATTTGGGATGCGAACATCATTTTCATAGATTTCAATACCCCGATAGGGGCTTGGACGAATGGCGGATAGATTATGTGTATTTTAGCGTTCGGTCGAAAGACCATAACGAAGGACTGATAAATTGAAAGGACTTTATTATGTGGCGAATGATGTTGGTAGTTCTGATTTTCGCAGGTCCGGCCTTCGCTGTTTGTTCAACTGACCCCTGCAATCCGACCTTGATGGAGACGATTATCGTCGAACCGGGAAAATCAAAAATCGGGTATGGTTTTTCATACAAAGACCCCGATGGCAACGTGCCGCCTTTCGGCCCTTACGCCATAGATATAAACATCCTGAGCAAGCCATCCTGGATAACGGTCGGGCCTTTGATTATAAACGACTCGAATGTAATAATTAGCACAGGTGAGATTTCTCCCTGTGATGGTTCTTCTGTTTTGGTGAATCAGACGGTTAAGGCCGCAAGGTGGATAACCATAGTCCCTCCCATTAACGCCGTTGGGACGTTTCCTGTTGTTGTAATGGTGTCGGACGACTGGAACGCCAGAAGATATGGCTCCGTTAATATCAAGGTGAACAGACCCCCTTTCCTGGGGGTTGTGGCAAAGGAATAATACAAACACTGGCTGTAGTATTTTTATTGAGAAAGAGATTATTTTGAAACGATTGATTCTATTTCTGATTCTGGTCTTGGCCGGCACGGCACAGGCGGGGGACTACTGGCTGAAAAATGCAGATGCCAATCAGGGACGAATTATCCCAGAAGATATGTCCCTTTTATCGCCTGGCACGGAGGATTTTACATATTCATTCTGGATGAATTCGCCATTGGCGGCGGCCTCTCAACAATTATTTGTTCTTATAAACCCGCCCAATGGCGAAATTTATTCAGAGATAATGGTATATCTAACAGATGCAGATAATTACCCAATAGCAGGATTGGCGTCATTCGTTTTAATATATGGCCCATCGACGGCCATAATAACAGGAATTACCGATATTAACGATGGCAGAAATCACTTAATAACTATTGTTTGTGATAGAGATTCGGCAACCGGACAAAAGTTATATATTGACGGCGGATTAGAAGGTGAAGCAAATGCTATGCCTTTTGCGGCAGCAACTTTCCCTGCTGACTGTTTTGAGTTTCTTGAAGGGCCGGAATCGCAATATGGTGATGACTTCAGATTCTATAAAGGGGCAGTCCTGACTCAATCACAAATACAAGATATATACAATTCCGGTATTGGTTGCAAAATAAACGAAACGGAAATATCGGTTATCGTGGATGATGGGTGGTTTTCTAATGTGGACGATAACAACGGAACAACTTTATCTGCTCGGAAATTAGTTTCTGGCGTATGGTCTGATGACACAGCGACACTTGGTAGTGCACCTTTCGCTTATGAATGGGTGGAAGGCGGCGTGCCGTTTGAAACACAGGAACCTGATGCGGCGAAAACGGCTTATTTTATGAGAATTATTGAATAAAAATTAGCCACAAAGACCCCGAGAAATCTGAAAGATTTCCGGGACCAAGTCCTGGAAATTCCTTTGGAATTTCTCAGGGCACGAAGACCCAATCCCGGCGCGCCGGGATTCTTAGTGCCTTAGTGACTTGGTGGCAGAAGGACAGAAAATGAAAAAAATGATTATACTGCTGGTTCTGGCTTTTCTATGCAGTGTGTCGGCGGCGCTGGCAATCCAAAAAGAGGCGAGGAAATACGGGGAGGCGACGACAATAGACTTCCCGCTCTATGACTCAAATAGTCCGCATCGTCTCTTAGTAAACGCAGTATCGGCCGCCGGCGACTGCCAGATCTCAAAAAATGAAAGTCAGTGGGGAGTCGTCGATGCCAATTTTATCGACCGCGGCTCATTTTATTCCATCGCATTGTCGGCAACGGAAATGACTGCAACGAGAATCTTCGTGACCATCATTGACCAGTCGGCGCCGGGATTATGGATGGACCATGCGATTTCAATCGATACCGCATCAGATACAAATCACCTGACGACACAGATGGCAATCGCGGCACTGCCGACAGCTGTCCACACGGCACTATTCACCGATCCGAACAATAAGATTCTGGCCGACGCCAATGGAATGGTCACGCTCGCAGCCGCCGGACTCGACTATATACCGATAACGGAGCCGAACGGGGTCGCGGGTACATACCGTGAAATGCAGGTACAGACGTGGCGATGGTTCTTCAAGAAAATAGCCCAGACGGCGACGAAAATCTATACATACAACGATGCAGGAACGGCGTGCACTACTCAGGACTGGTCATATACCGGAGGCGTTAAAATAATCTCAGATGCGAACGGAATATAAACAAAAAGGAAAAAGTTTTTTACCACAGAGGACACGAAAAAACACGAAGGCGCAAAAAAAATAAGTAAAAAGGGAAAATCTTCGTGAAACTTCGTGCCCTTCGTGGTGAAGATTTGAGTTAAAAATAAGATGACCACAGGAATTGATATAACCGAAAGACCATCAATCAAGCCGCCCCTGACGTTCGAGGAGACCCTCCCGGCCCGGACAATCAGGGCCATAGTTGACCGGCAGCAGATAGGGGTTATACCCGGCAGCTCACAGATACCGGCGCCACGAACGTTCATAACGGTCAAAAACCATCCAATAGAGGGGATTTGCACGGCCGAGTCGATATCAGCCACGGAACCGTTCGATGAGGCCCTGGTCGCCACGGCTTTGGCCTTCTTGGACTCGCTGGGAGCGGAATCGATAACTTATTACCCGTTCGGGACCTCATTAGATATCGGCAAGGACCATTTAATGCTGGCCGTGAGAGAGGGCGGGACGCCTGAAAAGAGAAGAATAATGGACATAATCAGTCAGGACAAGGGAATGCTAACCTTGGAAGTAAGGTAACATTAGTGAATAGTAACTAAAGACTATCGACTATCGACTATCAACTAAAAAAATGGCCGAGAATTGGATTGAAATCAAGATTAACCCGGCCCAGATGAACCGGGTCAGGGCGATGCTGCGGGATACGCCCGGGGGCCTCAAAGAGGCCCTCAAAAACGCGATTGCCAAGACGGTGCGGGCGACAAAACCGGTAATCGTCGAAGAGATATTAAAAGGTGGACATCCCCAAAAATCATACCTCCAAGGCAAGGTAAGATACAAGACCGCAATCAATACTTTAGGGGCCAAGATTATGGTCCGGGGGAGCCGGCTGCCCCTGAAGGCGTTCGGGACCTGGCCGACATCGAAAGGCATAGGATTCCTGACCGGACACGCCGGATTCATACCGGGGGCCTTCTTCGCAACGATGCCAAAGGGATATACTGGAATCTCCAAAAGATATACGGCCGGCTGGCGAGGGTCTCGAAAAGTCGGTGCGGAGACAAGTGGGGAATTGGGATTCGGCCTTGCGGCAAAACCAGTCGTACCGCGACTTGGGATTCAGGAGATTTACGGACCATCGGCAGGTGCAATGCTCTCACAGACCCCGGGGGCGATTGGAACGATACAACGATTCGCCGGAACCATGCTCGAAAGAATGGTCGATATACAGGCGGAAAAACTCATCGGGGCGGCAGCATATTACGAGAAATACTGGGGCTCAAAGGTTTAAGTTATGACGCCGATCGTAGAACAGATTGCGGCAAATTTAGTGATGACCCTCAATGAGGTCACGGTCGCCAACGGCTTCAATCAGGACCTGAAAGCAGGCCGGCTGAAACAGACGGACTTCGATAATATCGAGGACTGGCTAATCGCCGGCGGATCCCCCTATGATACAGGGTCGGTATTGGTTGGCCAGACAAACGAGGACTTACTTGAAGATGGCGCTCAAAATACGGCGGAATGGAAACAATCGTTCTCATTGACCTGTTTCGTCAGCACCTCAGACAAGGACACCAGCTCGCCTGACACCATAATCAATCAGATTGTCGCGGATATAAGAAAGAAACTTGTCGCAACTTACCAGAGAGGCGGACGGGCATTCGATACGATTATGGGGCCGGCGATATTCTTCCGAGGCAATGGATTCAGCGGGGCGGAAATAACCGTTATCGTCCACTACCGGACAAAATATGACGACCCATATACGAGAATCTAAATCAGATTTATGATTGACCCTCTGGAATCCCGATGGTTCGGGATTCCGAGGACTTGGTCCCCTGAGAAATCTCTTTGAGATTTCCAGGACAAAAGTCTCGGGAATCCTTCGGATTCCACGAGGCCGGAAATTCTTTGAATTTCTCGGGGTGATTGATGATTTGAAATATGGAAAAAACTTAATTTGAAAGGATAAGACAATGGCTTTTACGGGAACTCCAATGCTGTCACGCCTTCGCGTGATGAAGGTAAAAATCGAAGCACCAAAGGGGTCCTATACGTCGCCGGACCAGGCAGGGCACGTCTATGACCTTAAATGCGAGCCGACAGCCGATTTCATCGAACGAAAAGGCACCGGGCAATATCGAGGGCCGCAATTCCAGGGCAAACATGGGGAAAAGACCAGCAAATGCACGTTCAGAACGGAGTTGAAGGGGACCGGCCAACACGGTATGGATGCATTCTGCGCCATACTCCTGCAGGCGTGCGGGTTCGTTAAGGCGACGGAGGCCTATTCGGTCCATTCCAACCATGCAGTTGACAACACCATTTCAATTGCGGTCTGGGAAGGCGGCAAAAAGAAGATGCTGTCCGGCTGCACGGGCAATGTGCGATTCACGGGCGAGCATGGGAAGGTAATGTTCCTCGAATGCGACTTCGATGGGTTCTGGATTGCACCCGCCGATGAGGCAATGCCGACCTGGGCACCCTCGACGCGGCTGCCCCTGTTGTTCGACGGCGGGGCGCTCACATTGGCACTAAATGCAATCAAGATAGGCCGGTTCGCTCTGGATATGGGAATCAAGCCGGCAAACCGCTCGGGCGACTACTTCATGGTCACGGACTACGACCCGGTCATTACAATGGACCCGGAAGAACACCTCGTCGGCGATTATGATTACCACGGGATTTGGCTGGCGGGGACACAGGCGGCAATATCACTTCCGGTCACTGATGGGACCGATATCATCACCTTCACCTGTCCCAAAGCGCAATGCAAAGACCTCAAAGATGGCGACCGTGAAGGACTAAAGGTCCTCGACTGGACCGGGTCATGCCAGCATAGCACGGGAAATGACGCAGTATCGATTGCAGTCACATAATCCATTGATGATTGATAATTGATAATTGATAATTTAAGGATGCTGATTATGGACATTCAAACCATACGCGGGGGCGGCGGATCCGCCTCATCACTTCGTGATGGGCGAGATCTCACCACGATTGATTTGCAGACCATACGAAAAGCTATATGTAACAATCGTGGAGGTCACGAGCAGACCGGTGACGCCGGAATAATGACGCTATGGAACGCACTGCTGCCGGAAACGCAGAAACAATATCTTGAATCGATTGAAGAATCGCCACGAAGGCGCAAAGACACCAAGGAATAAAAAACTTCTTCGTGACTTAGTGGCGAAAAAGGTAAAAAAGAAAGGAGTTTAACAAATGCCGTTAGGATGCAGGCCGGGGGCGACGTTCAAAGTGGTCCTCAAAAGCGATATGGAAACAACGAAAGCAGAAAGGCCGTGGTTTGAGTTCAAGCACCTCTCGAAAAGCGCCTGGGGGGACCTGGTTACGGAAACGAGGAAAAAAATTGGTGCAGCATTCGAGGAGATTGAGACCAAAATCAAGGAAGATAAGGAACAAAAGGTGCGAATATGGGCGATTGAAACGCCCGACTATACAAACCTCATGCTGGCGGCAGGACTCGTGAACTGGGGCAATATCATTGATCCAGATACCGGAAAACCCATGCCGTTCGACGCGGAAAATATAGACCATATCGTTACGAGAGCAGAAGCGGAAGAACTCCTGGCTGCATTCAGAGAGCAGGAATTCAACGCGGAAGAACGAAAAAACTGACGGTGGCCGTCGCCCTGCAGTTCGGCGCCGGCTGTCATAACTGCCCGGGAACAACTAAATGCAAGGACAGGCCGGCAAAAAACGACCCGCTCATACTGGAATGCCCGGAATGCGGCGGGGCAGGATGCAAAGAATGCAACAAGAAAGGAAAAATTTATATAAACGATTGCCCGCTTCGGGCAATACCGCCCGAGACGTGGGACTTCATCGATATGGCGGTCTTGTATCTCGAGCATGGGCTGCCGCCCATAGCCGGCGGGCAGTTGGACCAGGCGAAGTGCTTCTTAGATGGCGCGAAATACGTTATGCGGCTTAGAGAGTTTCATAAAAAATGAACGAAATTAACCACAGATTTACCCCGTGAGATAGCGAAGCGGCATCTCACGGGGCAGGCAGGTAGATAGAGATGGCTAAACATCAAGTTGACATCATAATTCAGGGATACGACAGGGCGAGCGGGCAGTTCGCAAAGGCAGGGTCCGCGTTCCAGAACTCAATCGGTAAAATGGCCGCAATGGGGGCGGGATACCTTGGTATTTCACAGATTACAGGATTCATAAGAGAGGGACTTGCAGAGGCAGGGAATTATGAGGAGGCAATGCTGCGCCTGACAGGGGCGCTTCAGCTGGCAGGGGTTGAAGGGGTCGGGGCGGCAGGAAAGATGGAGGTATATGCCAAGACCCTTGAAAAGACAACAGGAATCCATGATGAACTGATTATCAAGGCAATGGGTTTGGGCGCCGCTGTCGGAGAATTAACCGGAGAAAAACTGATTAAGGCGACTGAAGCGGCGATTGGATGGGCGGCCATTCTCGAAACAGATGTAAACTCCGCAATGGAAAAGGTCGCGAGGGCGGCACAAGGAAACTTCAGGGAGTTTATCCGGCTTTCCAAAGAGATCAAAGACACCAAGGATGAAACCGAAAAATATAATCTCGTAATCCAAAAAGGGCATGAAGGATTTCTGGCGGCCCAGCTTATGGCATCAGGACTCAGCGGTGAATTGAAAAAGAATTCAAATGCCTGGAAGGACCTCAAAAGAGATGCGGGAGAAACTTTTTCAATTGTAGTTCCTATGATTCATGGTCTTATGGAGATTTCACCCGGCGCAAATATAATGCGTCTTGGCGGAGAAATATATCGGGGATTTAGGGGAGAATTGAATGAAAAACAGAAAGAAATGTTATCCATTCTTGGGCAATATAAAGACAAGGGCGAGGATGCGGCGGAAGGGATAGAAAAATTAGATGAGGCGCTTGAAAAACTGCGATTACATAACCTCAAGACAAAGATAGGAGAGGCGGCCTTCGGAAGATTTGAATTCGCCAAGGCAGGGGGAACGCCGGAACAATTGGAACTTTATGACCAGATAACGGAAGATACCAAGGCATTCAAGACGGCAACCGATGGCGCTATGGCTTACGCCGAGGCGATGAAACGAATTAATAAGGAAATCGCCACCTTCGGGATGTCTGAAAATTGGAAGGCCTATTATGACTTCGCCGGGGCGGGGAGGACAAAAGAAGAACTGAAGGCCTATCAAAATAAAATTATGGATATCGAAAATCTCGAAGCAGGCGAGGCGAAGATAAAGGCAATCAAGGACGTTCTC
>Ga0315293_10000763_pt1 | contig 30442 bp, 24 predicted proteins | sample YL17G13_20_MG_FD_203071 | JGI IMG/M metagenome (GOLD analysis project Ga0315293, IMG submission 203071) | Sediment microbial communities from Yellowstone Lake, YNP, Wyoming, USA - YL17G13_20 | ecosystem: Environmental > Aquatic > Freshwater > Lake > Sediment | place: USA: Wyoming | collected... | reverse complement strand
ATTGAAGGATATCGAATTATGAGCAAAACTGTGACCCTTCGGATATCCGAAGACCACTACCATCGCCTCAAGGCTTATGCCCAGGCGGAGAACCGGAAGCTTTCCAACGCCGTGGAAACTCTGGCCCTCAAGCAACTCGATGAGGAATTGTTCGTGGAACCGTTGGAAATGCAGGCGATTCTTTCAGATGAAGACCTCCTGGGGCGCCTCAAAACCGGGCACAACCAGGCCAAAAAGCTTAAGGGGCGGTTCGTTGAATGATTATCGGATATTCGAGACCGAACAATTTCAATCCGATCTGAGGTCAAATCTCGGCTCCCATGGCGAGAAGATCATCGCCAAGCTGCGAAACGATGTTTATCCACAACTCCGTCAACAGCCTTTTTTCGGCCGCAATATCAAAAAACTCAAAGGCTATCGGCCGGAGACCTGGCGCTATCGGATCGGAATGTACCGCTTTTTCTATGAAATCGACGACTGCCGCAAGGTCGTCTTTATGCTCGCCGCCGATACGCGATAAAGCAGCTATTAAGCGAAACGCTGTTTCTTGACATTTTTGGAGATCGTGACTTATCATCCGTCCCGGCCTCAACCCATCGAAATCTAAGCCATGGAAAAAGATGAATACCGCAAGCACTTCGAGATGGAGGAAAACTACTGGTGGTTCACCGGTCGGCGCATGGCCATGGCCGCCGTGCTCAAGCCCCTGGAGCAATCCGACAGCCGCCTGAAGATCCTGGACGTCGGCTGCGGCACGGGCATCAACCTCGTGTTCCTGGGGAGCTACGGCGAGCCCTTCGGCTGCGACCTCTTTCCAGAAGCCATTGACTTCAGCCGGCGGCGGGGATTAAGAAACCTGGCCCGGGCCAGGATCCAGCAGCTCCCCTACCCCGACGGGACGTTCGACCTGGTCACGACGCTAGACGTCATCTCCCATAAAGGCGTGCCCAGCGAGACGGAAGCCCTGCGGGAGGCGGCCCGCGTCCTGAAAAAAGGCGGGTATCTTCTCATCCTTGATTCGGCTTTTCATTTTCTCCACGGCCGGCACGACCTGGCCTGTCACATCATGCGGCGGTACGTGCGCAGGACCCTCGACCGGTTATGCCGCTCCGCCGGCCTGGAGCCCGTGCGGAGGGGTTATTTCAATTTCTTTCTTTTTCCGGCGGTGGCCGCCGTCCGCTTGCTTCAGAAAATCCATAAACAGAAATCAGCGCAATATGTCTCCAACCTCAAACCGATCAACCCCGGCCTCAACGCAGTCCTGGAAAAGGTCATGAGGCTGGAAGCCCGGCTGACCCGCGCCCTCAACCTGCCCTACGGCAGCACGGTCTTCTGTCTGGCGCGAAAAATCGGCTAGGAAATGGGCGTTGGCCTATAGACCGTAATAACGGACTACACCCCGCGCCATTTCGGGAACAGGACATAAATTCAACGGCCGAGGGATGCTTCGGTCCGTTTCCCCCCCAGGCTGATGGCCAAGCCGCCTCCTCCCAACCCGAGCAGGATAAGCGACTGGACGAGCGTCCGTACCTGGACTTGGGGCGCGAGGAAGAGCGCCTCGACGAGGAAGTAAAGACCGGCCAGGGCGAAGAAGCCGTAAACGCCCAGCATGATTCCCCAAGCGCGGCGATTGGTACGGGGCGTGTCCTCGGAGAAAAACCTGTTATAGAGCAGCATGCCCGCCACGCAGACGACGCCCAGCGCAGCGAAGATGAGCCAGAAGGAGCGCAACGTAGCCAGGATGTCAACCGGAAGAGGCATTCCCGCTTTCAGCGCCTCCGCCGCCCGGGGCGCCAGGGGGGTGAGCATCCTCTCGTAGAGGACGGCCCCGAAGTTGGAGCCGATGAGGCTACCGATGACCCCATAGAGAAAGGCGTAGCCCATGTACACGGCCACTCGGTCTTTGGGGGCCACGATCCCGATGTAGCTGTAATACTTGGGATGGGCGGTCATCTCCCCCAGGGAGAAGACGGCGATGCCCAGGACGAACATCCAGGCACTGTGGGTCAGGGCCAGGATGAGGAATCCGCCGGCCCCGAAGAGTATCCCTACGGACATGACCGGCAAGGCTTTCATGTTCTTGACGACGCGGCTGACCAGGATCACCAGGAGGATGATCGTCCCGGCGTTGATGACCGTGACATGCTCGGCGTCGAAGGCGAAGCGGATACCCAACCCGGCCATGAAGCGGTCCACCGGCGCGCGGTCGATGAAGTCGCGCAGGTACCACATCACCGTCCCGAAGTTCTGGAAGTAGAGTATCCAGAAGCAGGAATAAACAAAGATCATGAGCATGAAGCGGGAGTCGCGCAAGACCTTAAAGGCATCGCTGAGGACCTGGCCGATGGGCTTGGTGCTGGGCGCGAGCTCGGGATCCTTGTAGAGGAAAAGGGCCGGGAGCAGCATCAGGAAGCACCAGGAGGCCGCGGCGAAGAAAACGTAGCGGTAGCTGAATCCCTTGAGCCAGCTCATGACCAGGGGGGACAGAAAAGCACCCAGGTTGATGCTCCAGTAATAGACGCCGAACCCGAACCCGCTTGTCTCCTTGGTCGTCGTCCGGGCGATCGTGCCGGAGATGATAGGCTTGAACAAGCCGCTGCCCGTGGCCATGATCAGCAGGGAGACGAAGATCAAGCCGTAGGAATCGAAGTTACCCGCGGCGAAGTAGCCGAGCGCCAGAAGGGAGAAGGCCGCCAGCAGCATCTTCCGGTAGCCCAGCCGCTCGGCCAGGGCGCCGCCGAAGATGGGCCCGATGTAGGTCAGGGCGTAAACGAACCCCTGCAGGACTCCGACCGACTGCTCCCTGAATTTGAGCACGTCCGTCAGGTACACCGCCAGAAGGGCGTTCATTCCGTAGTAGGCACCCCGCTCGAAGAGCTCCATGAGGTTGGCCACCCAGAACGTCCCCGGAAAAGAAAATAGGGCGTTTTTTTTCTGAGCTGTGGCGTGGGGTGGGTTCATGGCGGACTCCTTTCCATCTCCAATTTAACCGGGCTGTCGCCTTTCTTATAAAGAGTTAGCTCCACCTTGTCAATCTCTTCGAGGATGTCTCTCCATTTCCATTTGAATTTTCGAGCCAGTTGATTTATTATCTTTCTCCGACCTGAACGATATCCGTGGAAACGCGGACTCGGCTTCCTGCCCAACCCCGGAATCAGCGGTTCAGGCGAAGCCTGGAAAACCGCGGGAAGGCGGGAAACGACCAACGGACAAAAAGCCGCTGGGAAGAAGGGCTTTAGGCCATGCTTCGGTTCAAAGACAGATTAAGGAACGAGATCTACGCCAGGATCAAGGACTCCTATCCGGTCGAACCCGGAGATATCGAGCTGACTTCCACTCCCCAAGCCCGTTTCGGCGACCTGGCCCTGACCTTCCCCTTCCAACTGGCCAAGAAGCTCAAATCTCCTCCGCGGCAGATCGCCCAGGAGGTCGCCTCGCGCCTATCCCAGCTGGAGGGCGTGGAGAAAGCCGAAATCGCTGGCGCCGGCTACATCAACCTCTTCCTCGCCCGGCAGGCTTTCTTCGCCTCCCGCTTCAAACCGGCCGCCGGCCCGGCCCGGCCCCCCGAGGAGCGGAAGATTGTCGTCGAGCACACCAACATCAACCCCAACAAGGCGGCCCACATCGGCCATCTCCGCAACGCCTGTCTGGGCGATACGCTGGTCCGCTGCCTCAGGCACCTGGGCGAGACAGTCGAGGCCCAAAACTACGTCGACGATACGGGAGTCCAGGTGGTGGACGTGGTTTTCGGCTTTCTGGAGATGGAGAAAAAGACAACAGCCGAAGTGGAGGCCATGCGCGGCAAGTTCGATTATTACTGCTGGGACCTCTACGCGCGGGTGTCCGCCTTCCTGCAGGCCCATCCCGAAAGCCAGCCGCGCAAGGCCGCCATCCTGAAACAGATCGAGCACGGCCGGGGGCCGGAGGCTGAACTGGCCCGCCACGTTTCGCGCCGCGTCCTGCGGTCCCACCTGCAGACCATGGCCCGCTTGGACATCAGCTACGACGTCCTTCCCTGCGAAAGCTCCATCCTGGCCCTCCGCTTCTGGGATAAAGCCTTCAGCCTGCTCCGCGAACGGGGCACGGTCACCCTGGCCCGGGAAGGCCCCAACCAGGGCTGCTGGGTGATGAAGCTCGAAGACGACCCCGACAAGGAAAAGGTCATCGTCCGTTCCGACGGAACGGTGACCTACGTCGGCAAGGATATCGCCTATCAGATGTGGAAGTTCGGCTTGCTGGGCATGGATTTCGGCTACGAACCCTTCCTCCAAGAGAGCGGCCGGACGGTGTGGATCACCAAAGCCGCCCCGGCCGGCGCCGCGGCCGCATCTTTTGGACATGCCTCCCGAGTCTACAACGTCATCGACACGCGCCAGGCCTACCTGCAGAAGGTCGTGGTCCAGGGCCTCCGGTCGCTTCACTTCGAGGAGCAGGCCTCCAAGTCCATCCACTTCTCCTATGAAATGGTGGCCCTTTCTCCCAAGAGCCTCAAGGAGCTGGACTACACGCCTACGGCCGAAGACGCGGACAAGGCCTTCCTGGAGGTCTCGGGCCGCAAGGGGTTGGGCGTCAAAGCGGACGACCTTCTCGACCGGCTTGAGGAGAAAGCCCGGGCCGAGGTCGATAAACGAAACCTCGAGCTCGACTCCCCGGCCAAGGCCTCCATCGCCCGGCAAATCGCGGCCGGGGCCCTTCGCTACTTCATGCTCAAGTTCGCCCGGAACTCGCTCATCATCTTCGATTTCGAAGAGGCCCTCAGCTTCGAGGGAGAGACGGGGCCCTATCTCCAGTACACCTGCGTGCGGCTGAATAGCATCTTCCGCAAGCTCGGAGAGCGGGAGGGCCGGCCGGCCGAGGACATCCTCTCCGAGCTGCAAGGCCACATCCCTTCCCTGAGTTCATTATCCAATAAAGAAATGGATGACCTCTGGGAGCTGGTCGTTTTTTCCTCGCAGCTCGAGGAGGAGGTGCGGCTCTCGGTCCAGGCCCTGGAATTCTCCCACCTGGCCAAGTTCGCTTTTGCCCTGGCCCAGAAGGTCAACGGCTTTTATCATCAATATCCCGTCCTGGCCGAAGAGGACGGCCGTCTCAAAGGCCTGCGGCTGCTCGTCCTCCTCTTCGTCCGGGACGCCCTGAAAACCGCCCTGTCGCTCATGGGCATTCCCCTGCCCGAGCGGATGTAGGGCCAGAAACAAGGAGAGTGACGGAATGATCGTCGTGGATCACTTGACCAAGAAGTACGGCGAGCTGGAGGCCGTCCGCGGCCTCAGCTTCACCGTGGACAAAGGGAAGATCTGGGGTCTGCTGGGGCCCAACGGCTCGGGCAAGACGACCACCATGCGTATCTTGACCGGCTATCTGGCGGCCACCGAGGGCCGGGTTTCGGTCGGCGGTTTCGACGTCTTCGAGCAGCCGAACCAGGTGAAAATGATTATCGGCTACCTGCCGGAGAACGTCCCCCTCTACCCGGAGATGACGGTCTCCAGCTACCTCCGTTTTGTGGCCGAGATCAAGCAAATCCCCCGCTCGAAGCGGCGGGAGGCTGTGGCCCGCACCCTGGAAGCGGCCGGACTGGAAACGGTCCGCAACCGCCTCCTCCGGAACATTTCCCGCGGCTTCAAGCAGCGGGTGGGCATCGCCCAGGCCCTTATCCACGACCCCCAGGTCCTCATCCTGGACGAGCCGACCATCGGACTGGACCCGGCCCAGATCGTGGAGATCCGGCAGCTCATCAAATCATTGGGCCGGGAGAGGACCATCATGCTCTCCACTCACATCCTCCAGGAAGTGAGCCAGACCTGCGACGGGGTGGCCATCATCAACGAAGGCCGGCTGATCGTTTCCTCCTCCCTGGCCAAGCTGGCCTCCTCCTTCGCCGACCGGGAGGGCATTGTCCTCAAGGTGCGCCGGGGCGGCCGCGAGGCGGCGGCCCTCATCCGCAAAGTCTCGAGTGTGGACAAGGTGGAGCAGGAGGGGACCGAACTGCGCGTGGAATGGGCGAAAAGCTGCGACCCGCGGGAGGAGATTCTGTCCATCATCAGCCAAAAGGAGCTAGGGCTACTGGAGATGCGGCCGACCACGCCCAGCATGGAAGACATCTACCTCAAAGCGATCTCCGGAGGGACCGTCCAATGAAAAACCTGTGGTCCATCGCCAAACGAGAGCTGCAAAGCTATTTCGTCTCTCCCATCGCCACTATTGTGGGGGCCATCTTCCTCCTCTTTTCGGGCTTGTTCTTTTACCTGGGGGTGCTGCAATTTGAATACTATTCCAACTATTCGCAACAGATGATGAGCTACGGCTACGGCCAGATGCCCAACGTCAACCAAGTCGTGTTCACTTTTTACTTCTTTTGGCTTCAGCTCATCCTCATCTTGATCATCCCCCTTCTGACCATGAAGCTTTTCGCCGAAGAAAAAAGGACGGGAACAGAAGAGCTGCTGCTGACCTCGCCCCTGTCCGTAGGCCAGATCGTGGGCGGCAAATTCCTGGCCTCCCTGCTCTTCTTTCTTGTCCTTCTGCTGCTGTCCGGACTGTCCGTCCTGTTCAGCTTCCTGTACGGCAACCCCGAGCTGCTGCCCATCCTCAGCGGCTACCTGGGGCTTCTGCTCGTCGGCGCCGCTTTCATCTCCCTGGGCCTGCTCTTCTCGGCCCTGACCGAGAACCAGATCATCTCCGCCGTGCTCACCTTCGGAACCCTGTTGATCCTCCAATTTCTCTATTATGTCTTCTTGTTCACCTCCGGATTCCTCAAGAACATTTTTGGCTCCCTGTCCTTCACCTCGCATTTTGTTAACCTGATTCAAGGGAACCTGGACACGGCCGACCTGGTCTATTTCTTGAGCTTCACCTTTTTTGCGCTGTTCCTGACCCACTCCGCCATCCAATCCCGGCGGTGGAGGTAAGACATGGAATTCCTCAAAAACAATGCCCATTTCATCGGACTCGGCTTCCTCCTCCTGGCCGTCCTGGCCCTTTTCATCTGGCCTTATTTGACCTGGGCCATCATCATCCCCGCCGGCCTCGGCTTCCTTATTGTAGGGCTGTGGGTATTGGCCAACTTCCTGGGCCGGACCGGCTTCCGGCGGAAGGCATTTCTCTATTCCTCCAACCTGGTGTTCATCATCTTCATGGTGCTGGCCATCCTGGTCCTGGTCAACGTGGTCCTTAGCCGCTATCACGCCCGTTTCGACTTCACCCAGGACAAGGTGCACAGCCTGTCCCCGGAGACCGTTCAGATCCTGAAGAATCTCAACAAAGATATCACCCTCCGTTGTTTCTTCCTGGAGAAGAGCGACCCGCGTCTCAGCCTGGAACGCCTCCTCCAGCGCTACGCCGAATACACCAAGAGGCTCAAGGTTGAATTCACCGACCCCGACAAGAATCCTCAGGAGGCCCAGAAATACCAGGTCAGCGGCAACTTCACCACCACGATATTCGAGTGCGGCGACAAGACGGACCGCACCAGCTCGATCAAGGAAGAAGACATCACCAACTCCATCATCAAGGTCTCGCGCTCCGGACAGAAGGTCATCTATTTTCTGAGCGGCCACGGGGAGAAGAAGATCGACGACTCCACCGAGAAGGGCTATTCCTGGATCAAAGACAACCTGGAAAAACTCGCCTACCAGGTCAAGACGCTCGACTATGCCCTGCCCGGCCAATTCCCCCGAGACTGTGCCCTTCTGGTCCTGGCCGGTCCGGAAATCGAATTATCGGCCAGCGAATGGACGACCGTCGACAACTACCTTCATCAGGGCGGACGGGCGATATTCCTGATCGATCCCGGCCTGGTGCCCGGGCTGGTCGGTCATCTGGGCGAATTCGGCGTCAAGCTGGAGGATGATTTCATCTACGACGAAAAAGCGGCTTATTTCGTGGGCGATGGGAAGTGGCCCTTGACCGCATCTTTCGAAAGCCACCCCATCTCCGAAAGGCTCCGCTACGCCGCTTTCTTCCCCTATGCCCGAACCGTGGACCTGACTGAAAAGAAACCCGAGGACGTTACGGTTTCGGTCCTGGCCAAGTCCAACGCTGCGCCCACAGCCTCCAGCCTGGGCGCCTGGTCCGAACGCGACTTCACGGAAAAGACGGTCAAGTTCGACCCGGGCCGGGACAAAGGTGGACCGGTGCCCATGGCTGTGGCCGCCACGGTCAAGGCCAAATCCGAAGGGCCAACGGCCAACCCGCCCTCCGACAAACCTGAACCGCCGGCTGAGCCTGTCCGCGAAGGCCGACTGGCCGTGTTCGGCGATTCCGATTTCGCCACCAACCGGTTCTATTACTACAACAACTCCCCGGCCAACGGCGTCCTGTTCCTGAATGCCGTCAATTGGCTGGCCGAAGAAGCCGACCTCATTTCCATACCACCCCGAACTCCATCGCTCCATGTCCTGCAGCTCAACGAAGCACGTAAGAGGGCCATCGTCTGGGTCTGCCTCGTTTTCCTGCCCCTGATCGTTGTCTTTGTCGGCCTGTCCGTCTGGAACAAGAGGAGGTCGCGGTGAAATTCAAGACGACGCTCTTCCTGCTGGCCGTCCTGGCCGCCCTTCTCGTCCTGGTTCTCTTCATTCTGCCCAAGAAGCCCGCCGAAGAAGCGGCCAAAGGCCCCCAGTTGACAGACTTGAAACAGGAAGACGTAGAGCGGATCGTCATCAACTCCGGCTTGGAGACGATCGGGTTCAAAAAAGACGCCCAGGGCCAGTGGCTGATCAGCGAACCTCTGCAGGCCAAGGCCGAAAGTTTTGAAGTGGACGGGCTGGCCAGGGATTTTGCGGCCCTGAGGGCCGAGCGCGTCGTCGAGGAAAAAGCCCAGGACCCGGCCCGCTTCGGGATCCCCAGGAAGGAGATCAAGCTGTGGTTCAAAGGCCGGGGAGAGCCCGTGCACTTCCTCATGGGAAACGAAAACCCGGTGGACAACACTCTCTATGCCCAGAAGAAAGGAGAGGCCAGGGTCGTTCTCCTCGCCGGCGCAATCAAATCCGACCTGGACAAAAAGCTCTTCGACTACCGGCAAAAGGACGTTTTCAGCCTGGAAACCAACCGGGTGCAGAAGATCGCCCTGCGGTTCAATAAGGAGCAGTGGCAGGCTTTCAAGAAAGATGAGAACTGGTTCCTGGAAAAACCGGTGGCCGGCCTGGCCGACACGTTCAAGCTGGACAGCCTGATCAACGCTCTCTCCGGGATGAGGGCTGTCGAGTTCGTCTCGGAAGAGAAGACCGCTCAGGACCTTAAAGACTGCGGCCTGGACAAGCCCGAGGTAGAGGCTGCTCTTTCGACCCCGGCCTCAAATCAAGTCGTCGTTTTCCTCCTTGGAAAAAAAGACGATAAAGTCTATGCCACGACGTCCCTGTCCGACAAGGTCATCCGAGTCGAGCCGCAAGTGCTCACCGACCTGGACAAGAAGCCGGAGGACCTTCGAGAAAGAGGCGTGGACATCTTCAACGCCTGGGAGGCGGAAGGGCTCAGGGTCAAGACCGCGGCCGTGGACCTGGCCCTCTCCAAGGACAAGCAAGGCGTCTGGCGCTTTGAGGCCGGCGGAAAGGGCGAAGCGGACCTATCCAAAGTCGAGTCGTTTATTCGGCAGGTGGACAGCCTGTCGGCCAAGGAATTCATCGACCGGCCGAAGCCTTTGGCCGTCTACGGTTTGGACCGTCCCCGGGCCGAGATCCGCATCCGGGTCAAGGAGCTTGAGGACAAGACCCGGGAAGTGACGGTCCTGGCCGGCTCCGAAGACAAGGCCAAAAAAGAAATCGTGGTCCGCAACCCCCGGCTAAGCTATCTCCTGCGGGTGGACTCGGCCTTTCTTGCTGAACTTCCTCAGAAAGCAACGGACTGGGAAAAACCGAAAGAGGATAAGGCCAAGGCAGAAAAGGAACGCTGAGCGTCGGTGCCCTCCCCCTTTTCTAAAGAATTCGTCCGGCGGCTGCTGGCCTGGTATAAAATCCATCACCGCCGGCTTCCCTGGCGCCGGACCCGCGACCCCTACCGCATCTGGATCTCCGAAGTGATGCTGCAGCAGACGACGGTCGAAGCGGTCCTCCCCTACTACCGCCGCTGGCTGAAACAATTCCCCGACCTCAAGATCCTGGCCCGGGCGCCATTGTCCCGTGTTTTAAAATCATGGCAGGGTCTTGGTTATTATCAGCGCGCCAGGAATTTAAGGGCGGCCGCTCGGCGCGTCGTCCGGGATTATAGCGGGCGATTGCCACGGTCCTATGAAGGCCTGGCCGGACTTCCGGGGGTCGGGCCTTATACCGCGGCGGCCGTGCTCAGCCTTGCTTACGGCTTGGCCATGCCCGTCGTGGAAGCCAATGTCCGCCGAGTCATGATGAGGCTCATGCGCCTTAGGGGCCAAGCCTCGGCCGGGCTCGACAAAAAACTAGAGGAGCAATTAAAAAAGATCATCCCCCCTGGGCAAGCCGGCCTTTTCAACCAAGCCCTCATGGAGCTGGGAGCGCTCGTCTGCCGGCCGGCTTCGCCCCGATGCCTGGCCTGCCCGGTGGCAGTCTTCTGTCAAGCCTATGGGCAGGGCGAGCAGGAGGTCATTCCCGAGCCCCGAAAAAGAGAGATTCGCCAATTGACGGCCGTTGTGGCGGTCATTCGCCGGGATGGCAAGGTCCTGATCCAGAAAAGGCCGGAAAAAGGGCTGCTGGCCGGGCTGTGGGAATTCCCCGGCGGCAAACTCCGGCCGGGCGAGACTCCCGAGAAAGCCCTTCGCCGTGAGATCAAAGAGGAACTGGGCATCGTCCTTAAAAGTATGACCTTCCTGGCCAGGGTCAAACATGCCTACACGAAATATGTGGTGGACCTTCATGCCTTCCTGGCCGAGCCGACCGAAAAACCGCAACTCACCAGCCGCCGGCGATGGGTAAGACCGGCCGAGCTGAGGCGCTATCCTTTCCCTTCGGGGAGCGCTCGGATCGTTGACCGGTTGGAGGAACTGGCCCGGCCGCCGGCCCGGGAAGGCTGGCCTTCAGGACAGGCCTACAGAAACTTATAAAACCGTGCATTGAATGGACGTCGTTTATCGCTTTGTCAACTACGGCGAGCCTTTGACGCCCGAAAAGGACACCATCGTCTTGGACGTCGGCATGAACATGACGCCGGGAGTCATCGACCATCACCATCCCCAGGCCGAGGCCGAATGCGCGGCTTCGCTCATCGTCAAGTATCCAGGCCTCGTCCTGGACCACCTTCGCCGCAACGGCCAGACGGCGTCCGCCTCCCTGACGGTCATCACTCACCGTATGCCCGACTTCGATGCCGTTTCCTCCATATTCCTGGCCTTGAAGCTTTTGGAGACGGGGCGGATTGACGATCCCATGGCCCAAATCGGCCGATACGCCCGCATGGCCGATTCCGCCTCCTTCCCCAAGAGCATCGACTTGGCGGCCACGCCCTATGCCATTCTGCGGGCCCTGTTCAGCAGCATTCGCCGGCCAGAGGAGGAAGCCAACCGCGCCCGGGTGGAGGAGGGGCTGCGGCTCATGAATTTTCTATATGCCCGAGCGGAAGAAGGCCAGGACATCGTCGAAAACAGGCGGATGTATGCGGGCATCGACCGCTACCAGAAGGCCATGCGCCGCATTGAAGACGACTACTTCCGCTACCTGGAAGACCTGGAGCGCGGCCGCAAGCTGCGGCTCAGCCTGCCCCTCCTGGCCGGCCAGGGCCGCCGCGAACTGGACGGGCTGATGACGGCCAACCCTCGGAGTTTTCTATTCAAAGAATGGGCGCGGCGCGACACAACTCATTCGGCCCTCAACCGCGGATTCTCCTTCGTCACGGCAAGCTTCGGCGCCGACCGCTATATTCTGGGCGTGGACTCGGAAGCAGGAGTCAACTTCAAAGGGCTGGCCCCCAGGCTGGATGAGCGCGAAGAAGCCAAGAGGAAATCGATCGGAGGCCCTCCCTCGCCCGGCTGGTACGACGGCAACTGCGCGTTTTTTGAACAGCGGATCGTGGTCTCCCCCCGGGACGGCACGGCCCTCGCCCAGGAGGAGATCCTGGACATCCTGCTCGATTACGGCCAGCCGGTTTCTTGACATCGTTGATAACCCTCCCCTATAGTGAAGATAAATTGGGCCGAATAAAAGGACAAAGGCTATGGACAAGAAACTGAGCGTTCTGCTTTTGAACGGCGATGCCCACCGGTCGAAATTGATTCAAAATATGCTGGCCTCCTCCAAGAATCCGCTCCTGCAACCGCGCTGGGAAGAGAATCTGGCCAAGGGGCTGGCCCGTCTGGACGTTGACCCCATCGACGCCCTGCTTGTTGATCTTCACCTTGAAGACAGCCGGGGCTTGGCCACATTTTTCAAAGTCAGGGAGAAAGCGCCGCAGCTGCCCATCATCATCCTGGTTGATATCGAGGAAGGTTCCCTGGGACTGGAAGCGGTCAAAAGAGGGGCCCAGGATTCTCTCCTCTACAGTCAAATCACTCCCAAGCTTCTGGCCCAGGCCATCACCGCCGGCATTCAATACAAGAAGAATGAGGAACACATCCGGGAGATAGCTTTTCATGATCCTTTGACCCGGCTCTTCAACCGCCGCGGTTTTGCCATTGTGGCCGGGCACCAGCTCATGCTGGCCCAGCGGACAAAAAGCCCGATGGTTCTCGTCTTCGCCGATATCATCCATTTGGAGAACATCAACCAAGGCTACGGCTATGAGGAGGGGGACATCGTTCTTTTAGAAATCGCAGAGATCATGAAGAAGGCTTATCGCCGGTCGGATGTCATGGCCAGGCTGGATGCCGATGAATTCCTTCTCCTGGCCATCAACTGCGCCGATGAAAACGCCCCTAGGCTTGTCGACCGTTGGAAGGCCATGCTGGATGACCTGCGAGCCCGAAAAAACATGGCCTACGACCTCTCCCTGGCCTTGGGCACAGCCGCCTTCGATCCGGAAGCCCCCTGCACGCTGGAAACTCTCATCGTCCGCGCCCAGTTGCAGATGGAAGAATCCAAAGAAGATAACAAGTCCTCGGACTGATCTTCCGGCTTCCGGGCTTTTCCTTCATCCTCCGCCGGCCAAAAAATCCTTGTTATTTCTCTTTTATTTTCTGGAGCAGGAATAACACTTGAAGGTAAGAAGCGGCGGAATTGTCATATTCGCCCCGGCTGAAATAGGCAACGGCCTGCGATTTGATCTGGTCCGCATAGGCCAGCATCCAAGGGTCGGCCTGGCCGGGGGGAAGGCTGCGGACTTCCACATCCAGGGTGGCGGCCATCTGCTGCAGAGCCCCGCAACAGGCTTTGTCCTCATTACACCTCAGGCTCTGGCGATAGAGGCTCTCCAGAATAACATACAGGGTTCGGGCCCCAGAAAAATCCCCCTTGACCAAGGCTTCATCGGAATTTCTTTCTTCATAGCGGGACAGCCGGTAGAGCAGGTTCTTCTCATCCCGGCCCGACTTCTGGGCCAGGAGCCTGGCCTCCATCATCTTGATTTGCGCGTCCTGCGCGTATTGTCTTTCCGCCACCTGGGCCATCAGCTTCTGCATTTCCACCTGGCCTTCCTTACTGCTTTTGTCGGCCTCGTCGGCTCTTCCCTCCTGCCGCAGTTTTTTAGATTCCTTGAGCTTTTCCGAAGCCTTATTCAGAGTCTCCAAGGCCGTACTCTCTTGAGGCAGAACACCCCTCAGGGCCTCCATAAATTTTTCGGGATCGGAAAGCTCTCCGATGTCTTTTATTTTCAAGTATTTCTGAACTTCGGCCGACAACCTTGAAATGGGGCTGGGGCCTTCCTGGCCCGGTCCCCCGGCGGAGACTGTCGGGGGCTGCGGAAGATTCGGGCTCCTGTGTTCGACGGCCCTCCGAATCTCCGGCCCTTTGGTTTGATAAAAAACCGTACGCCATAGAATAAAAGCGCCGGCCAGAAAAACCAAAGCCAAGGCCGGCAGCAGAATTTTTTTTGAGGTGATCGGCTCCCGCCGGGTCGCGCCCTTCTCGACCCGAGGCAGGCCCTGAGAGATCGAAGTGAGGTCCGCGGCGAGGTCCTCTGCGCTTTGATAGCGTTTTGTCTGATCTTTGGCCAGGCACTTCAAGATCACTTCGGCCAAGGCCGGAGGAATATGGGGGTTGAGTTCCCGCGGATTCTGCGGTGGCTGGCTCCGGTGCTTGAGGGCGATGCTCAAGGGCGTCTCGCCCTCAAAGGGAACCTTGCCCGTCACCATTTCAAAGAGGACGACTCCCAGGGCATAGATATCCGTGCGCGGGCCGACCTCTTTAAGCTCGGCCTGTTCCGGCGACATGTATTCCGGCGTGCCCATGATCGCCCCGGTGCCGGTCAGGCCCTCGGCCTCCTGGAAGCGGGCGATCCCGAAATCCATGATGCGGCTGTTGCCTTGCTTATCGATCATGATGTTCTGAGGTTTCAAGTCCCGGTGGACGACTCCCAAGCGGTGGGCTTCGGCCAACCCTTCACACACCTGTTGGGCCAGGCTGACCGCCTTGGAGGGAGTAATTTGTCCGGACCTTCGAATGAAGGCCTTCAAGTCTTCGCCGGGGACATACTCCATGGTGATGAAATGGGTGAAACCCTCCTCCCCGACATCGTACATCCGGCAGACAAAGCGATGGGCGATCTTGCGGGCGATGCGCAGCTCGTTCTTGAATCGTTCAACGGCCTTTTCGCTGAAGCTGATTTCCGGCCTGATCAACTTCAAGGCCACGACCTCTTTGATTTTGCGGTCATAGACCTTATAGACTTTGCCCATTCCCCCCCGGCCCAACTCTTCGATGACTTCATAGCGGTCGACCACCACGCTCCCCCGGGAGAGTTCAGGGGCAAAGGGCAGGATGGTTTTTGTAAAGCGCGGGTTGTCTATGTCCCCTTGGGTCAGGGGTGTGGCGCATTTATGGCAGAAACGGCTGTCTTCTTTGTTTTCCTCAAAACACTGAGGACACTTCATGACACACTCCACTATTTACAATTAACACGCCCCCTCCGGCCTTGTCAATTTTCCAGAATCTCTTCGTCCTCGGGACGCCAGGCCGGGTCCACGATGCAGAGAAATAGCAGGTCGGAGCCTCCCGTGTTCCTGATGCGCTGACGGGAATGGGGGGGGATGTAAACGGCCTGCCCCGGCCCGACTTCTCGCCTCTCCTCGTCGATGTGCATCTCTCCGCGGCCTTCCAGAATGTAATACACCTCCGACGTTTTCAACCGGTGCCGGCGGGTGATCTTGCCGGGAAGAACCCTGGCCCAGGCTAGGCTGTAGCGCAGAGCCAGGTCCTCTTTCAAGGGATTAAGCAGCACTCGAAGAACGGCGCTGTCGCCTGCTATAAATTCCGGACAATCCTTGAGGTTTTTAATGCGCATGGCCTAGCCTCCTGAGCAATTTTTATAAAACATCGGGAGAGCTATCAGGACTGCTCAGCGAACCTTGCCCCGGGCCAGAGAGGCGAACACGCCCACTCCGCACAAGGAGCCGAAGATGAGGAAGGCCGTCCGCAGCCCTCGCAAGAAAGCGGCATGGTGCTCGGGGGTGATCTTCACCCGGCCCACGAAAAGGGCGATAACCAGCAAGGCCAATCCCATGCTGAACATCTGACCGGTAAGCCGCATGGTGGCCAGGGTGGCCGAGGCGATGCCCAACTGGCCTTTGTCCACCGAGCTCATCACGGCGTTGGTGTTGGGCGAGGAAAACAGGCCGAAGCCCAGGCCCAGCAGGGCCAGACAGCCGAGGACCACGGTCAGGGCCGTGCCGGCCTGGAGAAAAACCAGCAGGATCAGCCCGACCGCCGAAAGGGCCATGCCCAAAGAGGCGGGCAGGCGGGGCTCGATCCTGTCGGAGAGCCATCCGGTGACCGGCGAAACGACGGCCATGAGCACGGGCTGAGCCACCAGAATCAAGCCGGCCTGCCGGGGCGATAGCCCTTTTATGTACTGAAGGTAAAGGCTCAATAGAAATCCTGCGGCAAAGGTGGCGCTATAGTTGATCAAGGCCGCCAGATTGGAAAAAGCGAAGGTCACGTTCCGGCGGAAAAGGGCCAGGTTCAGGACAGGATACCGGGTCCCCGATTCGACCCGGAACAACAGCGCCCCCAGCGCCAGGCCGGTCAGGACAAGCCACAGGCCGACGATGTTCGGCAGCCGCGAAAACCCGTACATCAAGGCCACCAGCATCAGCCCGAAGAGAACTGAGCCGATCGCGTCGAATGATTCGCCCCTCGCTTCTCGCCACTCGTTCTTCTTCTTCACCAAAAGAAAAGTGAAGGCCATGAGAACCCAACCCAGTCCCGCGCTGATAAAAAAAATGCTCCGCCAGCCCAGGCTTTGGGTCAGCAGCCCGCCCAGGACCGGGCCGAGCGACAGCCCGGTATAGACGGTCGCTGTGTTGATGCCCAAAGCCGTCCCCCGCTCCCCGGGCGGATAGGCCGAGGTCAGGATGGCCATACCGGTGCCGAAGATCATCGAGCTGCCCAGGCCCTGCAGCACCCGGGAGGCGATAAGCATGAACCCCGACACAGACGCGGCCGATAGAATCGAGGACACGGTGAAAATCACGACGCCGGCGCTGAAGATCTTCATTCGGCCGGAGATATCGGCCAGGCGGCCGAAGGGCACCAGAAAAACGGCCGCGGCCAGCAGATAGGAAGTCGCCACCCATCCCAGCGACACGGCATTCAGGTTGAACTCAACTCCGATGGACGGCAGGGCGATGTTGATGGCCGAACCCAGGAAGGGAGTCAGGAAAGAGGAGAGGCAGGTGATGAGGAGGATGAGGCGTTTATCGACGGCGGGGGCCGTCGCTTCAGACGAAATCATCCCGCGAGTATAGCCCATCTGCAACGGGGACTCAATAAATAATCGTCAGGGGGTAGCATCTTCGGTTGTGTGATTTCCTTTCGGTGCCGGACTCGCCCCCGGTCCCCTGGGGAACCAGTCCCGGCGGTTCCCCCCGTCCCAAGGACGGGACCCCCCTCCGCTATGGGGCCCTAGGGGCGATTCCGACACCTCTTGGGAATCACATATTTGCTTCCTCGCCAGGGCGGATCATAATAAATGAGCTGCCGCGCCGAGCGGATAAAATCATCGCTTATCCCGGACAAAATGAGGAATATTTTCGGGAAGCTCAAGCGAAAGTTCGACAAAGCCCCTGAACCGGCCGGCCTCATACCAGGGTGCTTGATAGATGAGCTTCCGGCGGCCGGCCTTTTCAATGGTGTAGACATTCGTCCGGCGTTCAGCCATTAGATTCTTAAGCTTTGACCGGGCCGGCTCGGGGTGGCAATCCAGGACATTGGTGCCGACCAGTTTCCGGCCGCCTGAATCGGCAAAAGTCTCGGCCGCCCGATCGTTCATTTCCAGGATGAGGCCGTTCTCATCGCAGACCGTAACAGCGGCCGGCCATTCTTTGACCCACTGAGGCGCCATGGAAATCTCCTTTTTCTAAGTTTTAGTTTGTATTCTAAGAATATAGCAGTATGCCGGAACATTATAAATCACCAATAGATATGAACCAAAGGTACCCAGGTATTGGTACTTTCAGTTTAAATTATTCAGGGGAAGAGACGAATCGCGCCGCAATCTGACCTCGGGAATTTTTGCTGTTTCGGCAAATTGCCGGCGGGCGTGCCAATCACGGCCGGAAAGGTTTTTTGTCTGCACGGCAGAGAAGCTGGACGGCCTGCCTTCCCGAATAGAGGCAGGGTATGACCCCGCCGCCCACGACCCATTGGCCGGCCATATAAAAATCCGCCAGGCCTTTAAGCGTCCTGAGCAAAGGCGTCCGGAAGAATTTGGGAGTGGGCAGCCAGGCCATATAAGCCCCGCGATGATTCCGGGTGAAACGCCAGATGGTGGCCGGCGTGGCCACATCCGTCATTTCCACTTGGCCGGCCAGGCCGGGATAGTGCTTTTCCAGCCGTTTGAGGATTTCGGCCGCCACGCGCTGTTTTTCCGCGTCATACCGGGATCCGTCGCTGCCGCGCAGGGTCTGCCAATAATCGAAATCCGCCTCCAATTCCACCTGGATGACCGTCTTTCCCCTGGGAGCAAATTCTGGGCTGTAGTTGAGGATGCGCAGGAAGAGGTTCTCCACCTTGCGGTTGTCAATGGACAAGGGATGCATCAAGGAAATGGTGGTGAAGGGAACCTCCTGGGCGAATTCGCGGGCGACCCCGAAGCTGACCAACAGGAAAGAAGGAGTGAGCTTCCATTCCGCATAACGCCGTAGCGCGGCTTTATCCGCATACCGCCCCGCCAGCATGTGGAACAGCGTGCTGTGGCCGTCCGCTGCGGAAATGACCGCGCCGGCTCGAAGGACCTCGCCGTTGGCCAGCCTCAAACCGCAGGCCCTTCCGTCTTCAACCAGGATCTCCACGACCAAAGCGTTGGTGACCAACTCGCCGCCCAGGCTTTCAAACTGCTTTCCCAGCGACTGGACGAGGTCCGGGCAGCCTTTCTTGATGTATCCCAGGTCTCCCTGGGCCAGGAGGGCCAGGATCAGGCAGACAAACCAGACCGGCACCTCCGGCAGAAAAAGGTTGTTCAGCACAGAGCGGAGCCAGGGGTCGGAGCAGTCACGCGTAAAGTCGGCCATGGAGCGGGCGTATTTGCCGGCAAAAACATTCCAGGCGCGGCGGGCCTTCCACAGATCTTTCCATATCCCCCAGCGGCCTGAAATTTCCGGAGGCTGGCTCAGGCCGAGCTGACCCAGGTCCAATCCCCTCAGCCGGCGCGCGCCGTTTACCAGGTCGTCGATGAGGGGGGCGTCCTCGCCCGAGTAGCCTTTGAGGTCGCGGGCCAGACGGTCAAGGTCTTGGGTCACCTCGATCCGACGGCCCTTATTTTCATCCACATAGCGGCCGTAGGTCCTCATCTCCACCAGGCGGCCGTTAAAATCCAGGCCCAGTTCGCCAAACAGGCTTTGGACGGCCTGGCCGGATTTGGCGCCCATCAAGAAATGGACCCCGCCGTCGATAAGGAAATCCTTTCTCCGCCAAGCAGCGGCCACTCCGCCCGGCGCGGAATGTTGTTCAACGATGCGGCAAGGGTAGCCGCAGCGGCGGGCATATATGCCCGCCGATAATCCGGCCAGCCCGGCGCCGATGACAAGAACCTGTTTGTCCATCATCCCCGCAATCCCGCTAAAATGACGTTCCCCTTTGCCGAAAAACCAAATACGACAGATATAGTATCCATCCGGCGGCAATAAATCAAGAGTCAACTGCAGGCGCATGAAATATTAATCCAGATGGGATATAATCCGTTCAAACATGATGAGCGGCTCTAAGCATGAACATCATCCACTGGTCTGTTGAGCTGCGCTTCGCCCTGGCCTTGGCCCTGGGGCTGGTGGTCGGGCTGGAGCGCGAAGGTTTGAGGTACTCACACCGCCGCCTGACTCTGGGAGGGGTGAGGACTTTTCCCCTAATCGCCCTGTTCGGATTCGGCTGTGCCTGGCTTTTCAAACTCCAAGTCACCTTGATGCTGCCGGCCGGCTTGTTGGCTCTGGCCGCCCTGGCCGTGCTCTCCTATTTGGCCAAGATGAGGGAGTCTGAGAAGTTCGGGATCACCACGGAAATCACCGCCCTGCTGACCTTCGTCACCGGCGCCCTGGCCCTGCTGGCCGATGTCTGGGTGGCCATGGCCTTGGGCATTCTCAACGCCTTCCTGCTCTCGGAAAAAACGGAACTGGAGAACGCCGTCAAGCATCTCGACCGGGTCGAGTTTCTGGCCACCTTGAAATTCCTCCTGGTGACGCTCATCATTTTGCCCGCCCTGCCCAACCAGGAGTTCACCCGCTTCCACATCAACCCGGCCGGAGTGTGGAAGGTCGTCATCCTGGTGGCCTCGGTGGGCTTCCTGGGCTACATTCTGGCCAGCCGGCTGGGCCAGAAGGTCGGCTTGTGGTTGAGCGGGCTGCTGGGCGGCCTCGTCTCCAGCACTTCGGTGACCGTAGCCGCCAGCCGCCTGGCCCGCCAGAACCCGGCCTCGGCTCCCTTCGGCCTTCAAGCCGCCATCCTGGCCGCCTCCATGATGTATGTCCGGCTCCTGGCCCTGGTGGCCATACTCCGGCGGGAGGCCTTGTCCCAGCTGTGGTGGAAGCTGGCTATTCTGGCTGCCGCGGCCCTCCTGCTCACTATCCGTAAACAGCCGGCCGGGCCGAGCGAAGACATGGGCAAAGGATTTCCCGTCACCAACCCCTTTGCCATCAGGCCGGCCCTGGCCTTTGCCGCCCTATTCGTCCTCTTGTCGGTCATCACCCAATGGGTGAAAGAATCCCTGGGAAAATCCGGCCTCCTGGCCTTGGCCGGGGTAGTGGGCGTGACCGATGTCGACCCCTTCATCCTATCATTGGTACGGAACCCGGCCGGGTTTACGGCCTTGAGCGCTTCGGCTTTTCTCCTGGCTCTGCTGAGCAACACGCTTTTTAAAGGGCTTTATTTCAGCTTGGCCGCGCCCGCGCTGCGCCGGGAGACGGCTTGGCGGTACGGGCTCTTGGCCGTACTGCACATCCCTCTCATCTATTTATAACCGCGAGGTATTCGTGAAAAAGACCCTATCCGCCGGACTTTTCGCTTGGGCCGCGCTGTGTTTTTGCCGGAGCATTCTTCTCGCGCAGGAGCCCATCATGCTGACCGGACAGGTCAACCTCGAAACGGCCTGCTCGGGCGGCCGGCTGATCTCGGTGAGTCTTTTCTTATTCCGGGATAGAACGCCGGTCGAGGACGCTCTGATTCGCCTGGACGAAGCATTCACCATCCCCTATTCAGGATCAGGCGCCTATTTCCTCAAGATGAAGTATGCCAACCCGGAACCCGGCCTGCCCTTCACCATAACCATCGAAGCCCCGGGGCTGGCCCAGCCGATCACCGTCAACGGCACTTTCGCTGCCTCTCTGGTTCTCTTATCACCGGGGCCGGAAGCTGTTATCGCCGTTTCGACGGGCATTCCCTTTAAAGCCTGCTGGCGACTGGCCGGCGGCGGGGACTCTGTCCGAGTCGTGATCCAGGACCTGGATGACAGTCGGGGTAATGTTTCCCTGTATGACCAGGTCGTCCCTGGATCCTGCCTGTCCTTGCCTAGCCGGGGCGTCTTCAATCCCCAAAGGTTATTCCGGCTCGAGGTCAGCCAGGACTTGGATTCCTGCAGCCTGGGGGGAGATTATTTTCCCGGGTCCGAGGTGATGCGCTCCGTCAGCGCCGGCTGCCTCTTCCGAACCCGCTGACTTATCGCGGCTGCCCCGTTATTTGACAATCCGTCTCTTTTTTGTTATTCATAGCCGAGAAGGAGGAACATATGGCCACCATTACACGAAGAGATGTCATCCTTGTCTATGTCTTGGGCATCATCACTTTCGGCATCTATTTCATCTACTGGATGGTTAAGACCAAGACCGAGATGAACAGCTTGGGCGCTCAGATACCGACGGCCTGGCTGTTGATCGTCCCCATCGCCAACATCTACTGGTTCTATAAGTATGCCGAGGCGTTTTCCACGCACGTCAAGAAAGATAATAATGCCATCCTGTGGTTCCTGCTGTTCTGGCTGATCTCGATCATTATGCCGGCTATCGTCCAAAGCGAGCTGAATAAGATCGCCACCACCAAATAGAAGTTCCTCAGCTCTTAGGCTTGTTGCTATCTCCCGGGCGACAGCGGAATGTCGTCCAGGAGATTTTTTTAGCTGACCTCGATCTCCCGGCACTCGAAATCCGTGTTCTGTTCCTCCAAAGCCTCAAGGTAGGAAAGAATCGCGCTCCTGATGTTCTCCAGAGCCTCCTCTTCGGTCCGGCCGTAGGAGCGGCAGCCGGGCAGGACGGGCACCCAGATGGCATATCCTCCGTTGGTTTTGATCAGCCGAACCCTGTATATCACCGCCGCTCTCTCCCTTTTCAAAAAGCGGATAAGAATAAGACGCGGAGTCCGGCCCGCTTATCTCAAGAAATCATTTCTGTTCAGAGGATGATGTTTGAGGCTTTGACCTTGACCATAACCACCCCGTGAGAGGGCACTTTGGCCGAGTAACCGCTCAAGAAGCGGCCCAGGTCGTTCCTGAGCCACAGGTTTCGCACTTCGGCCGTTGAAGTTTCTACGCCCAGCTCCTTCCAGGAGACGGAGATCTCGGCCGGCGCCGGACCGCGATTGAAGAGCACGACCGCCTTCGACCCGTCGGCCAAAGGCTTGACCCAGACTTCGCTCGGGCCGTCCTGCCGCAAGCGCCGGCCTTGGACGCCCAGCTTGTCCTGGTCGACGGCAATGACGTCCGTATTGGTCAAAATGAAAGCGGCCTTTTTGGTCATGCTCCGCAAATCATTGCCGGCCATGAGGGGCGCGGTCAGGAGACACCACAGGCTGAAGTGGGCCTTGCTTTCCTCGAAGGTCAGGCCGCCGTTTCCCACTTCCAGCATGGCCGGGTCGTTCCAATGGCCGGGACCGGCATAGCCTTCCAGCCCCGCCTGAAGGTCGAGTATCTTGAGTATGCTCTCCCATTTGTCCTCGATATCCCCCGTCGTCCGCCACAAGTGGCCGACGCCCTTGGCCCACAGCCAGGGCTCGCTCCCGCCCCATTCACAGATGCTGAAGACAATCGGACGGCCGGCAGACTCCAGGGCGGCCCGCATTTTTTTGTAGGCCGGCTGGGCGGCCAGGCCTTCGGTATGACACCAGTCATATTTCAGGTAATCCACGCCCCAAGCCGCATACTGGCGGGCATCCTGCTCTTCGTAGCCTTGGCTGCCCGGCCGGCCGGCGCAGGTCTTGGTCCCGGCGCAGGAGTTGAGCCCGAACTTTAGCTCCAGGGAATGCACATAATCGGCCAGGGCTTTGATGCCCGAGGGGAAACGCTCAGGGTCGGCCAGGATATCGCCCCGCTCGTCGCGGGAGATCTGCCAGCAGTCGTTGATAACGACGTATTCATAGCCGGCCGCCTTCAGGCCCCGGGAGACCATGGCTTCGGCCATGCCCCGGATCGTTTTCTCATCAACGTTGCAGCCGAATTTATTCCAGGAATTCCAGCCCAGCGGGGGCGTGGGGGCCAGCTTGTCAAGGGCGCTCGGCTTTGGCCGGCTCGGCCGGGAGTCCCGATCTCCCCTCCGGCAGGCGGCGGCGATAATAAAAAGAGCGCACAACCCCAGAATAGCCGCCGGCCTGGAAAATCTGACTATCTTCTGCATCTCAGCATCTCCTGCCTTTGGAGGCATTGCATTATCCGCGATACGCCCCGATCTTGAAGGGATGGCGCGGCGCCATCCCACCTTCCTCATTCTTTTACTTCACCTCGAGTTTAAAGCTCTCCGAATGGCTGTTGAATTCGGGGGCGTACATGCATTCGATAAAAGCCAAGCCGTTCTGGTAAGCCCCGCGATGAACCACCTTGAGCGGATACTCGAAGACATAGGTCCCCTTGGGCAGGAAATCGATGAAGAAGTGGGTGGCCGTGTCCTTGGTGGATTCGTAGTACCACAATCCGTCCTGGTATTTGTAGTGGGACAGCACGTTGACCGGCTCCAGCCCGCTGCCGCGATGATCCTTGAGGTGGACATATTCCATGTCCCGGTCGGAACGCAGCTCGATCCGTACCGTGACCGTGTCGCCCACCTCCAGCGGCCCCTCCACCGGCTCGATGACCGGCCCTTTTTTGGTCTGGCGCTTGACGAAGAGCGCTTTCTTGAGCTTGAGCGGGTTTTGGGCGTGGGGAGTGACGGCGGCGATGTCCTCCAGATACCGCCAGTGGACGCCGCCCCAGGCGATGCCCTTGTCCTTCTTGACCAGGGTGATGTCTCCCATGGCCGGCTTGATGTCCTGCGGGCCGTAGGTTTTCTCATAATATCCCGTCCCGGCTTCGGCCCTTTCCGGCTCGACCTTGAGCCCGCCCAGGCTCACTTCCACCAGCTCCTGGCCGGCCAGCAAGTCTTCGCCCCGCAGCAGCAGGCCGTAGACCGCATCGGCCGTGGCTTTGGTCGTTTTCCAATCCCGGGTCTGCTTCTGCTTGAGGAGCCAAATCTTGCACTCTTCGACGGCCGGCTGGTCGTTCATGACCTCGTCGAAAGCCTCGATCATCAAGGCCTGGGTCTCGATGGGCGCCAGGTACCACCACCAGGAGAACTCCTGTTCGCTCCAGAATCGGCCCATCTCTTCGTCCACCTGGCTCCGCTCCTTGATGGAACGCATGATCTTCTGGGCCTCGGCCGGAAAACCGAAGCGGTTCAAGGCCAGGGCCAGATGACCCTGGCTCTGGCGGTAGGCGAGCTTCAGCCAATAGGTCTTGGCCTGGTCCAGGAAGTAGTTGACCGCCTGGCGGGCCTCGTCGGGGATGGGCTGCTCTTTGAGGAAAAAGCTCCGGCCGTAAAGATAGAGGGCCGCGGTAGTGCTGAGGTTGTTTTCGTTCAGGCGCTTGTCTTTGACGATCTCCTTATAGGACTCCACCACCCAGCCGTCCAGATGGTCCAGGGCTTTCAAAGCCAGTTCCTGGGAAAGGGAGGCCAGGCCCAAATGCTTCAGCCGGCCGAAGCCGGTGACGATGTAGAGAGTGATGTAGCTATTGGGACGGCCGCCGGGGAACCACGGCCAGGCCCCGTCCTCGTCCTGCATCTGTTCAAGCTTGGCCATAGCGCTCTTCAACTCGGCGCTCATCCGGTTCTCGTCAAAGAGCAGGCCGACCCGCTGCTTGGCCTGGCTCTCGGCCTGGGCCTCCAGGACCCAGGGGGTCTCCTGGAGCAGCACGCTCTTCAGCTCTTGGTTCTTCTCCAGGTTGGACTTCAGGGCTTCCGTGCCCTTCCACTGGTCGAACACCCGGCGGATCTTCGGGTCGGAATTGGCGATGTGCTGAGCCAGGCTGTTGGCATACAGGCGATTGAAGACCTGCTCCGAACACTCATAGGGGAATTCCATCAGGAAGGGCAAGGCCTGGACAGCATACCAGGCCGGATTGGAGGTCATTTGGACGGTCAGGCCCTGGTGCTTCAAGGTCGGAGAACCGGCGGATTTGGCCAGCTTGGTGAAGGTGAAAGATTTCCGGCCCTGGCCGCTGATCCACAGGGGGATGGCTTCCTGGATGAAGATCCGGCGGCTCAGGACGGGCAGCCAGCCCTCCTCTCCGTCCGAGTGCTTGTCCGTGGCGCCCACAGCTTTATAGGCAACCGTCTCCAGGCCGTCGGGCACCTGAATCCTCCAGGAGAAGGAGCGCGATTGTTTTCCAGGAATGGTGAAGGCCTTTTTGACCTCCTTGTTCTCAAGCTCCGCATCGCGCGGCTTTTCCGAGACCGGATCGCGGAAATTGAGCTGGACCGCACCCCGGACCTCAGCCTCGGTCATGTTGGTGACTTTGACCGTGAACTCCAGCAGGTCGCCCTCCCTGAGGAAGCGGGGGGGGTTGGGCTGGACCATAAGGTCCTTCTGGGTGACGGCCGTGGCCTCCAGCTGGCCGGAAGCCAGCTCCCTGGTGTGGGCCAGGCCCAGGAACTTCCACTGGGTCAGAGCTTCGGGCATGGTGAATTCCAGGGAGACAGTGCCGTCCTTGTCGGCCAGAAGATGCGGGAAAAAGAAAGCCGTCTCGTTCAAGTTCTTGCGGGCCGTGACCTTGGACAGGTCGGGCTCAGCCGGTTTGGATGGTTTTTCGCCGTCCGCCTTTTTGGGCTCTATGGCCGGGGAAGCGACCGCAACTTCTTCTGCAAGAGTCGCTTGAGCGGCCGGGGCGGGGGGAGGAGGCCCCATCTCCGCTACCCCGGCCATCCTTTTCTCGAGAAACTCATACCCGTAGAAATCCCTCCAGACCTCCTCCGGGAAACGGACATAGACTCCCTCGCTGATAGAAGGGAATCTGTTAAGGTCCCGGCCATAGGATGAGAAGGACTGGGACCGGTTGACAAATTGAGAATTGATATAAGTCTGGTCCGCGGAAAATATCCCCAACAGCCCCGGAAAAGAATGAGAATAGAACTGGTCGAGCGAGGCGTCGTAGAGGGAAGCAGCCATTTCAGCGGCCGCCGGCAGCGCTCCCGGCCCGGAGACCTTCAAAGTCCAGGTTTCCTTCTGGCCGGGCAGGAGTTTGGAGCGGAAGGTTAACCATTCGAGCTTGAGCAGCTTGTCTGACCAGGGCACGATGACGCGCGTTTCTTCCCGGTACAGCCGGTTGTCCTTAACCTGGGAGACGATGACTGTAAAACCGCCCTTGTGGGCCGTCTCGACCGGGACGCGGAGCAGCCCCTGGGTCTGCTCGGCGGGCGTCCAGAAACGCTGCAGTCTCCTGTTGTCCCGGAACACCTCCAGGAGCAGCGGCCCCCGCTCATAGCCCGTGGCCCACAGCATTTCGAAGGTCTGGCCGACCTCCACCCGGATGCTTTTTTTGGCCGTGAAAAACGGGACAGGGATGCCGAATTTACGGCGGCTGGGGTCGAGGACGACGAAGAACTGGAGCGCTTCCACCGGAGCTCCGAACTTGTCCTTAGTCCGCAGCCTGGCCTTGTAAGCGCCGGGCTTGAGGTCAAAAGCCAGGAGGCAGGCCGGCTGGCCGGAGGCGGTTGTCTCGAAATCTTTTTTAGCCGCCAGCCCCCCTTCGGGCCACTTGCGCCAGTCGGAGGTGGCGGAGAATCCCGCTAGGCCCCGGCGACGGGCCTCGTTCTCCGGAACCGAGACCTCGCCGATCAGGTCCTCGGGCACGGGCTTATCCGGACCACGGAGGGCGAGGATTTCAACTGTTCCGGAGGCGGCCGCCGGCTTCCCGTTCAAGGTCGCCGTGGAGACCGATAGGACGACGGGTTTCCCCTGCTCCAGCCAGTCGTCCGCCTTGAGCGCGGCCTCCAAGGAAACCGTGCCCAGACGGAGCCGACAATCGGCGCTGCGCGTTTCGCCGGCGCTGTCCGTGACGTCGGCGCTCACGGTATATGTAAAAGACGGCTGGGATTCCTTGGGCACGGAGAGGTCGGGCCGCGCCAGGAAGCGGACGGTGAACTTGCCGGCCGTGTCCGTGCGCGTCGTGCCGTGGGCGATCTCCTGGCTCTCGCTCCATTTTCCGGGGCCGAACCACCAGTACCACCAAGAGGGAAGGTTCACCTCCCGCACCACGCGGAAGCGGACAAGGGCTTGGTCCACCGGAGCACCGGTGTAGGCGGTGGCCTCGCCGTTCACTTCGGCTTCCTGGCCCAAGCGGAACTCTTTGTCGGGGGTGTCGATTTTCACCTGGAACTTGGGCCGTTTGTATTCTTCCACTCGAACCGTGGCCGATCCCTCCGGGTTTGAGCATTCAAGGGACATGGCTCCCGTCAGCCGGTCAGTGGGCGCGGCAAACGTCCCGCTCAGGGACCCGAATTCGTTGGTGACCAGGTTCAGGCTGGAGATTTTTTCGTCATTCACGTCCAGGAGCGTGACGGTCACCCGGCGCTTGGACAGGACCTGATAATTATTCGTTCCCTGGTCTACGCTCAGGCAGATGCCTTTGAAATGGATCATCTGGCCCGGCCTGTACAGCGACCGGTCGGTGAAAAAAATCGTGCGGGTATCGCGCTCCTTCTCGCTCCGGTAGCCGTAGGGGATCCGGTCGTCCGCGACAGACTCCCCGTTCTTATCCGTGGCCAGGATCAGACGGTTGGTGTAGAAATCTCCACGGCCCAGGCTGAAGAAGCCCAGCTCGTCGGTGTTTGTCCGGGCCGGCTGTTTGAAAATGCTTTTCCGGTAGTCCCATTCATAGAGGGCCACTTCCGCCCCCGGCACCGGCTGGCCGCCCTCGTTCCGGACGACAATGCCCGAGACCTGGCTGCGGTCTGAAGAGCTAAGGATGAGGCCCAGGCCGCTCACCCAGAAAGAGGCGGCTTGCACCTTGTTCGAAGCAAAAGAAAAATCCTTCTTGAGGCTGGCCACGACCAAGTAATAGCCGGACTTCAAGGCCGGCAGGGGGGCCAGGGCTTCAGCCGTCTTGTAGTCTGCCGTCGGCTTGAGGTCCACGGTCCATTCCGCGGCGGGCTTCTTTTTCAACGAAGTTTCAACGTATTCCTGGGATAGGCCGAACAGGCTGAGGGCTTGCTTGTCCTGGAGCAGGGCCGCATAGTTCTCCGGGATCAATCGGAAGTGAAGACGGTCGATGTTCCGGTAGGAGACCGCCAATTTCGAGGATCGGCCGGGCATGACCACGGACTCGGCTTTAAGGTCGAATTCCTTGGCCAGGATGCGGGCCAACAGGGCTTCACAGTTCCTACCCCCCAAGGCCTGGGGGAACGCTTTTTGACCTCGGTTGACGACCTCAAAGGCGGCGGCGGAGTCGCCCTGGTCTTGCAGCTCTTGGGCCCAGAGATAGAAGGCCTGGCTGCTCAGTTCGGAGCGGGGATAGCCCTGGGCCAGCTCCTTGAGCCTGGCGATGTAGAGGCCGGACTGCCCCTCGCCCACAGCCACATTCCGCACCCAGCGCAGCCGGGCCAGGTCAACATCGAGGAAGCCATCCGGCCGGCTGTCCCGAATATGGAAGCTCAGCAGGCCTTGGGTGACCTTGAGCGCCTGGAGCTTGGGCGACTCGGTGTCTGTCGTCTCCGGCCGGAAGAGGAGGAACTCCTTGGCCGGGGCGAACGCCGCCGAATCGGCCTGGACCTCGAAGGCGTCTTCAGGCTTGGCCGCCGCCTGTTCGGCCGAGGTGTAGAACTCCAGGGCTTCCCAGGCGGCAAAATCATAGACCGTGGGTCGCAGCGCGGGCTGGTCGCCCTCGACCAGAAAATCCTGGAATTTCTCCACGGGAAGGCCCTGCAGGGCCTTCTCCTCTTTGAGGACATCCCGGTAGAGGGAATCGATCTCCCGGTAAAGACGGGGAAGGTCCCAGGTCGTGAAATCCTTCTCGTCCAGGCCGGCGGTTTCCGTCCTGTCCATAAACCGCCATTTGTTCCGCTGGAAATAGTGCCAATACCAACGGGCCATGATCAGCTTCATCATGGGCCGTAGATCCTCCGGCGACTTGTCGATCTCCTCTTTAAGGCGGAGTATCCTGGCGGCCGGCTTGTTGCCCTCGATCATGGCTTCCAGCGTGACTTTCAGAACAACGGCCTTCAAGGTCTGGACATTGTCCTTGATCTGGAGGGCCAGGCTCTGGATTTCTTTCAGGTGTCCGACGGCTGTCTGAGGCAGTCCGTTCTTCTGGGCCTCGTCCACTTTCTTCCAGAGCTCCTGGATGCGAATTTCGGCTTCTTTGGTACCCTGTTTCTGCTTCATGGTCACCCCCAGAATTGAGATCACGCCCAAAACCACAACTCCCAAAACCATCCAGCGCAGTGTTTTCATGCTGGGCCCTCCTTTTGGAATAGCGATCATTTTTTTATTCTATCACATCGAGTCCAGGGTCAACCGGCCAAAATCTGACTGAGAAGATAGGGGCCGGGGGGACGTCCCATCTCATGAAGAACGGAATCCAAGGAGGTATATCAATGAATATATTCAAAAGAAAAGGACGGCGTTTCCTGGGAACGGCCTCGGCCGTTCTGTGTCTGGCGATGAGCTTGGTTATGTTCGCCCCGGCTGCCCGGGCGGGAGTCTGCGAGACGGCCCTGGCCGGTTGCATGGTGGATGCCGGGATGACCATGGCCCAGCACCCGATGGCCGGGTTGTCTTTTATGTTTTTTTGCCTGGACGGCTATTCCTTCTGTCTCCACTACTATATGGTTTAAGGAAAAAGGAGGACACTATGTTGCGGATCGGCTCAAATCTTCGCAAGCCTTTGATCTGGGGGATGACTTTGCTGGCGGTCATCACCATTCTCAGCCCCGCCACCCTGCGGGCGGATGGATGCCTTGATGCTTTTGGGCGGTGTATCACAGACATCGCGGCCTACATTTTTGACCCCTTCCACTGGATGGATTGCATCAACGGCGTTCTTTTCTGCTACGCCTACATTGCCTAGGCCGGAGAAGAACCAATGACCAAGCTCACTCCCCCGGCAAGAATGAACCAGGAAACATCCAGGACGAGGCGCTGGCGCCTCGTCCTGGCCTTTCTGGCCGGCAGCCTGCTCTTCCTGCCCCTCGGCCTCCGGGCGGCAGAGGAGCCCGACTGGCGCCTAGAAGAAGTCCTGTCCATCGGAGGCCCGAAAAGCGACCTCCTGTCCATGTGGGTCGGGCTGACCGTGGATACGGACGGCTTCCTCTATGTGACCGACAATGTCCAATGCAGTCTGATGAAATTCGACGCTCTGGGCCGGCTGGTGAAAAAAACGGGCCGCCGCGGAACAGGACCGGGCGAATTCTTGGCCCCCCGCCAGGTGGACGTCTGGGCCCAATCTGTCTATGTCGTCGACGCAAAAATACCGGCCATCCAAGTCTTCGACAATAATCTCAACTATCAGCGTCGCATTCCTCTCTCCTACGCGGTCATGGAAGTCCAAGCCCTTCCGAACGATTTGCTGGCCGTGCCCGGCATCCCCCTGATTCCATCCGAAGCGGGAAAAGTCATCATCCTGGATCAAGCCGGCCGGCATCTCCGGTCGGTGGCTTTCCACAGCCCCGAAAAGAACGTCG
>Ga0315293_10000762_pt1 | contig 30450 bp, 26 predicted proteins | sample YL17G13_20_MG_FD_203071 | JGI IMG/M metagenome (GOLD analysis project Ga0315293, IMG submission 203071) | Sediment microbial communities from Yellowstone Lake, YNP, Wyoming, USA - YL17G13_20 | ecosystem: Environmental > Aquatic > Freshwater > Lake > Sediment | place: USA: Wyoming | collected... | reverse complement strand
AGTGCTTCGCATAATCCGGCCGACTTGGAGATCCCTCATCCCCAGCGGGTCCACCTCGACCGGCTCGCCAATGGTGAAGGGAACACCTGTCTCGCCGAGTCCTGGAGCATTCGTTGGGCCCCAGTCGATGCCCAGCCGCGAGACGTCATCGCGGCTGACCTCGGTGATCATCGCAGCAATGTGCACCTGTCTGGGCGCCTTGTCGAGCTCATCCAGCAGCTTCATCGCTCGCTCGACCGTATACGGAGCGCCCGACAGGATCAGCGCCGTGATCGGCGCGGCCTCAACCTGGATACCCGCGGTAGCGCTCGCGCCGCCTCCGCCTCCGCCGCCGCCGGTGTACTGCGGCGCGGCGAGGATCTGAGCTGTCTGCCCGGCTCCACCCGTGCCTCTCTGCACAACGGGGGTAAACGAGCGCGGCGCCAGCGTCACGCTGACATCAGGGACCAGCGCCATGAGAGTGTCCCTGAGCTCTGTGGGGTTGGTGTACTTCACGTAGTAGATCTTCTGCACGGCCTGCGCGGCCGACGGCGCCGTGTCCGACGCCGCGACCATGGACCGGACCGACTCCCACTGCTGGTCGTTCGCGGTGATGAGCAGCGTGTTCTCCTGCGGCCCGGGCTGCACTCTCACGTCTGGCAGGGCCGCCGTGATGATGTCCGCAAGCTGGTCCGCCTTGAGGTACCGGACGGCGACCATCTCAGTCGTGGGCGGAGATGGCGGCGACTTGACGTCCATCTCTGCCAGTGCTCGCTCGGCCTTTGCCAGCGACGACTCGGTCCCGAGCAGCAGGATGGACCGCGTTCCCTTCTGGGTTGACACGGTGACGTCCGGCGTCAGCTTCGACAGCGCCTGCTGTGCGTATTCGGGCGAGATATTCTCGAGAACAACCACAGCCGAGCGCAACTCGGACACCCGCATCGCCCGCACTTCGTCCGGCGTCCCCACCACGTAGGCGGCCTCCACCCAGGCGTAATCCAGCCCGTTGAGTTTGGTGACGATGTTCATGGCCTGCTCGAGCGTGACGTTGCGCAAGCGCAGCGTCGTCTTCCCCTTGACGCTTCCGCTCAACGCGATGTTCACCCCGCTCTGAGTGGCCAGGGCCTGGAACACGTCCACCAGGTCCGCGTCCACGAACTCGAGAGTGAACCGCGCTCTCGACGGACTCGGGCCCGCGCTGCGGCCGCCAGTGTATGCGAGCCCGTTGGTGGCGGCCGCCTGCGCGCCGGGCTTGGCGTGGCCGTTCGCCACCGCCACCCCGGTCACCAGCAGCATGGCCAATACAAGGGCCAGGCTGCTCCATACTGCACTCTGTTTGCGAGTCATGGCGCTACTGCCTCCCTCCCATCCTTAGGATAACCTTCCCCTCTTTCCCGACAAGCACGACTTCCTTCTGCGAGATCGTCTGCACCCGGTACTGGTCCCCAACGGGGTCGCCGACCTTGACGTAGTATCGCTGTTCGCCCTGCCGGATCACCGCCATGGCCTGGCGTCCGGCCACGATACCATTCAGGGTCAACGTCTTCTCCGGTGTGGTTGCTTGCTTCGGGCTCCCCGCTGTCGCGGGCGCAAGCGTCGGCAGCGCCGGCAGAGGATCGACCGCCGGCGCGGGTCCCTGCGGAAGCCCGGCCACGGCCCCAACCGGCGGTTTCCTCCCAGCTTCTGGCTCGGCGACCGCCGCGGCGCCGGGTCCCTCAAACGGGCTGCGCGTCGGCCCACCCGCCGAGCGACTCGTCCCTGTCCGATCTGCCGCCTGTCCCGTCTTCGTCTCGCCGCCGGCCTTCGCGACTTCCTTCGTCGACGTGGCGGGGTTGGCCGCCGTCGCCGGGTTCGCCACCGGCGCACGCGCAGGCCTGCGGAAGGTGTAGACGGCAACCACCAGGGCGATCACCGCGAGCAGAAACAGGAGCACGTCCTTACGACGTCCCATTCTTCACCCCCTTCGTGATGACCGCGATCAGGTCCATCGTAGCCGTGAGCTCAGGCGCTCGCTGCATCTGCTGTCCCTGTAGCTTCGGGGCGAAGCTGATATCGTTCGCAGCGATCATCTTCGGGAACCTCTGTAGTTCCGACAGGAATGACAAGATCGTGCTGTAGGTCCCCTCAACCTTGAGCTCGATCGGGGAGTAATCATACGGGATTCTGCTCTTCGCGTCTGCGGTTTGCTGATCTTTCTTTGTGTTGTCTTGTTCCTTTTCCTCAGCTGTACCGGGCTTTGTCACCTCGCCCGTCTCATTGTTGACCTTGACGGAGCTGCCACTGCTCGCAGCGGGCTTGGCCTTTGGCCTGATCGCCACGATGCGGTTGTTCGTGCCTGTGGCGAGGCGCTCGATCTGCCGCAGGAAGGTCGGCATATAGGCGCTGTCGGGGAGCGTGGGCTCGAGGACGGAGAGCCGCGCCTGGAGCTGCGCGTACTTCGTCTCCAGTTCCGGCTGCTTGGTCAGCTTGACCCGCACCTCATCGAGTCCTTTCTCCTTCGCGGTCAGGTCCTGGCGCAGTCGGGTGAGCGCGCCGCTCTTCGCGCGATAGAGACTGGCCCCCAGGCCGATGAGACACAGCGCGGCGATGGCCAGCAGGGCGAATACGACTTTGCGATCGGTTCCCGCGTTCATTTCAGGTCGCTCCCAATCATCCGATCCAGGGGCACGGTGATCTCGAATGTGATAACCGAACGCCCCCTCCCAGTCACGCTGACCTGGCTGTATCCCAGTGCCGGCGCCTTGCTCCACGCCGGCTTGTCCAGGTTGAGCATGAACTCGCCGATGTCCGCTTGGTTGAATGCTGACCCTCGCAGCGAGAGGACCTGTTCCTTCTCGGTGCGCTTCGACGCCAGCTGCGAGAGCCACAGGTTGCCGCTCGTGGGCACGCACGCGGCCATGTCCCTCAGGATCTGGATCCACGCCGCTTCGCTGTTGTGGACCTTCTCCAGCAGCGCCACCCGGGGCCCGAGCTTCGAAATGCTCGCGTCGAGGTAGTTGATCCGCGTGATCGCTTCAGCCCGCGCCGGGTCGCTCAGCTCCGCCTGCACCTGGGTGATCCGCCCTTCCGTCATCCTGGTGGCCACCACCAGACGAGCGTAGAGCATTGCGACGCCCACGAAGAGGGCGATCAGCGAGTAGACGGCACAGCGCAGGATGGTGATCGAGCGCTGCTTCTGCCGCCGTTGCGTTGCGATAAGGTTGATGTCGAGTACGGTCATCAGTCGTCCTCCGCCGACTTGTTCCGCTTGTGCTTGCCGAGCAATGGCTCGCGGAGGGCTAGCCCAGCGGCCACCAGCAGCGTGGGTGCGTGCGACTGCAGGAACTCGGGGTTCACGCCGCGAGCCTGCAGCCGGCTGGGCCCGAACACGTTGAGCACCGAGACTGGGACGCCGAGCTGAGCCTGGAAGTACTCATGGATGCGCGGCAGCTTCGCCCCGCCGCCGCTGAGAAGAATCTGGTTCACCCCGAGCTCTCCCGCTCCCGCGTCCGGCGACTGCTGTTGGTAGTCATGATAGGCGAGCGATCTGCGCACCTCGCGGATCAACTCGTCCAGCAGCGGCTCGATCGCGCGACTCGCCTGCTGCGCGGACGGATCGAGCGTGGCGCGCTCCTCCTCACTCAATACCACCTGAGTGGCCGTTTCTTTGATGCGATTCGCCTCGTCGGCGTCCACTTCCAGCGCGTTCTTGATCGACTCCGTGAAGGCATTCCCCGCGATCGGGATCATACGGCTCAGCACGAACTCCGCGTCCTTCACGATCGTGATCTCGGTGTAGGCCGCGCCGATCCCGACCAGAGCCGTGGTCTCGCCTTCGGTGTGTGCGTGCCCGTTCGAGGCCAGCAGCCCGCGGAGCGCCGCAAATGGCTGGATCTCGACGGCGACCGGCTCCATGCCTGCAAGCTCCATGGTCTCGACCTGGCTGTCGATCATGTCTCGCGGCGCGGCCACCAGCATCACCTTCATCTGCCCGTTGGACGCGGCGCGAGCCTCCGGCCGGTCGAGAATCTGGAACTCGACCACGCTGTCCTCGACGGGAAAGGAGATGTAGTTGCGAGCCTCCCACTGGATCGACCGCCGGAGCTGGCGATCTGACATGGCCGGCAGAGGCACCTCGCGGACCACGACCGTCGGGCCGGCCACGCCCGCGACAACGGCGCCGGGATCGATCTGCAGCGCCTCCAGCAGCGAGCGGATCGACTGCGCCGCTGCCAGCGGGTCAACGATCACGCCGCCCTTGACGGCATTGGGCGGGGTTGGCGCGCTGCCGGCCTTATGGAGAGACACGCCCTCGCGGGTGTCGTGCAGCTGGACGAGCTTGATCGAATTGCTCCCCAGGTCGAGCCCGATCGAGGCATTCCCTGATCCTAATCTAGATAGCAGTCCCATGGCTATTCAGCTCCTCAGGTCTTGCTAGCGACCTGAATCCCTTTTCTGAGGTGCGCGGCCGGCGGGCGATGAAGCAGGGGCGAGGTACGAGCTGCGACCGAAGTCAATGGCGCCCTGCGACGCAGGCAGATTCCCGCCGCTGACGACCACGTCCCCTGCGTGGGCGGTTGGATCCCACTCCTCCACAATGCCTTCTGCGAGCAGCTCGGTCACGCCGGAGATCGCCTCCACCGTGTCCAGGCCTGACTCGCGCACGATGGTGGCGACGTTCCGCCTCGCGTCCACCAGGCGCAGCACCGTCTGCGCCTGAGGCGACAGAGACTCGTATCGCTCGTTGACCGCAAACGCCTTCTGTCGCAGCACCACGTGCATGTTCGGCAGCTCGGCCTCGACGCGTTCCCATTCGTCGAAGCGCTTCATCCCCTCGAGGATGAGCGCCTCGGTGCTCTCGGTGACTTCTCTGGCGACTGCATCGTCATTGCGCTCGAACGAGAACTCCCCCGCCTGCCAGCCCAGGATGCGGTACACCACCTCCGGACCCCGGTCCCGCCGGGAGAGGGCGCGGGCGATGTCTCCGTTCACGACGAACAGCTCCGCCCGCTCCGTTCCTCGCCACACGTTCAGGCGACCACTCTTGCGGCTAACGTTCAAGAGCTGGAGCAGTTCCGCGAAGCTGATGTCCTCAAATGTGCCGGTCAATGCCATCGGGCTTCCACCGCGGGCCTAGGCGGCCCCCGCCTTCTGTTTCCGGGAAAGGTTGGCCAACACGCGAACGCAAATGGCGTTCAGGCTCTCGAACACGCCGCCGCCGTGGAGCGCGATCGCCTCCATGCTCGGCACCTGGCGCCGGTTGATCAGGTATTGCAGGTACTCCACCGGCGCGATGTGAGTGAGATCGCGCTTGTTGTACTGCACGATGTACGGAGTCGTCTCCAGGCTGTACCCATAGGACGCCAGGTTGTCCTGTAGATTGCGGAAACTCTCCAGGTCCTCCCGCAGCTTCTCCCATTGTGAGTCGCATACGAAGATGACGCCATCCACGCCCCGCAGGACCAGCTTTCTCGTCGAGTTGTACATCACCTGACCCGGCACGGTGTAGAGCTGGAACTTCGTCCTGAAACCGTGGATCTGCGCGGCCTCCAACGGCAGGAAATCGAAGAACAGCGTCCGCTCGCCCGGCGTTGCCAGCGAGACCATATTGCCTCTCTTGTCGGGCGCGGTGTGCTGGTGGATGAACTGCAGGTTCGTCGTCTTGCCACACATCCCGGGGCCATAGTAGACGATCTTGCAGCTGATCTCTTTCAGGGCATAGTTGATGGAGGCCATTGCTGCGCGGTCCTTTCGTCGCGACCATCACTTTGCCGGAATCGTCGCGAACAACACCGACTCATTCTCGTCAACGTGGGCCCACGCAGGTGGTGTGGCCGGGGGAAGCTCGAATACCTCGAGCGGAAGTTGCGGGACGATGAGCTCCAACGGGAGCAACACGACCTCCGACTGCTTGCCGTCGCCGAGCTCGGCCGGCGAACGCACTGCGTCAGGCGGCAGCCAGTCGTACAGGTCCAGCAGGCGCACCACGATGCGCGCATCCTTCAACTGAGGGACGACGACCTCGAGCGGAACCGGCACGGGGTGAGACGGATCATAGCCCTGTGCGCTTCCACCCCACAACTCACGCGGCACCTGCGCCAACACCGCGTGGAGTGGCAGGTCGATGGTGCCGTCAAGTCCCAGTCCGCCCATCGAGATCGAGGTGGACTCACCATCGCCCCTGCCGCCGGCCGGACGGCTTCGCGGCTCCCAGACCGGAATTGCTTCGTCTCCTCCGACCAGGAGCACGGCCGGGTCCCCTTCGGCCCCCGGCATCACCATGCCCGCCGCGTCATCGCTCGCCGTGAAACGCCTCCGCCTCGGGCGTTCTCTCCGAATGGGGAGCAGCACTCGCAGTGGGTAGACGACCATCAGGGCGAAGAACGCGGCGCACACCCGCGGGCCCAGTGATGCCGTGCGCCCGAACGCCGTCGGGAAATCCCCGCCGCCCTGGATGAAGGCCAGCGCGAGCGACGTGGTCGTGGTCAACGACAGGCTCACGAAGATGAGGACGAGAATGCCGAGCATCCAGCCGCTCAACGAGATGCCCGGTCGCCAGGCGTAGACCGCGGTGCCGAAGATGGCCAGTTGCACGATCCAGACGGTAGCGCCGGAGATCTGCCACTCGGGTGCGGCCTTCGTCTGGGTGATCTGCAGGCACAACACGACCGCGGCCACGAAGGAGATGGCCATCGAGAAACCGCTGATTGCTGTGAAGTCTCTGCGCATGGCCTCCCAAGATTGGCGCGGCATGGATTGCCGACACTCATGGCCTGGTCGCTGCTCGTCGTCTCGGCGTCATACGCGCCGAGGAGCAGGTGTGTCCCCGCGTACTGCGTGCTATCACGCGCCGGTCGCCATAAGCCCGCGCTGCCGCCAAGACTAGTGACTTATTCCACATTCGTTGGGGAACATACCATCGGCCACAAGCCCCTCAGTGACCCCCACGAGGCACGCCAGAACCATGCGCGTCGCAGCCGCGAATAGATGCAGTGGATTGCTTCCACAGTCGTCCGTGAATGTCACGGAGCCGCGATTGCGGTCATCGCGAGCCGCCTCGGGCCCAGTAGCACAGGCGTCCCCCCTGTGGTTCCCGACGCGCTAGACAGTCTCATGATCAGTCAGGGTCATTGCACTATCGAGCCAGGTGGGGCGCCATCGGTCGTTTGGCCGTCAGACCGATGTGGGAGCCTCGTCCTCGAGGCGATCTCTTCGCCAAGTCGCCCGGAGGACCGGGCTCCCACAGAGTCTCCCTTGCTTCGGTAGCCCCTGAGTCCGCCGCAGGCGGACCGGGGTGGCGGTGGCTAGGCCCACGGGGCCGCCATCCCGGCCTTCAGGCCTGGCCACTTGCTGCCGAAGCAGCAGCTGTAAGACTCCCCTCAACCCTCCTCTCGTTCCTTCACCCCTCCGGCTCATACCGATGCTCGGAGCGCAGTTGCCCGTTCACCAGCACTCGCGCCGTGACCGGGGCGCGCACTGTGATCGTCTGGGTCGGGATCCTGTCGCCGGCCCGGTGGTGGCCTTCGTAGACCGTCTGGCGGCCGCCGCTGCTGTCAACCAGCTCGACGGTCACGTCCACCTCGCCCGATCCGACATCGGCCGGAACGGTGAAGTCCAGCTTCTCCTCCCTCTCCGGCTTGGGCGGGCTCGGCAGCGGTGGGCCCGGCGGGAGGACCGGGCGCGGCCCGCTGCTCACCACCAGGTCAACCGCGGTGCCGCGCACCACCCGCGCTCCCGGCGACGGAAGGCTGCTGGCGACGTATGTGGCGGGAACGCGATCGTCGTATGCTTCCTGCACCAGGCCGGGCTCCAGCCCGGCCGCCTCAAGCTGCTTGCGAGCCTGCGCGACGGACATCTGGGTGACGTTCGGCACCACGACCATCTTCGACCCCTCGCTGAGCACGACTTTGACGACGCTCGCGGGCGGGACATGCTCGCCGGCGGACGGGGTCTGGGATAGGATCGTGCCCGCCTCCGCCTCCGCGCTCTCGCGGCGGCCGACTACCCGGTACTCGAGCCCGGCGCGCTCCAGGTGCTGCTCGCCGGCGCGTCCGCTCATCCCAACGAGGTCGGGCACCCTCACTGTGGACCCTCTGCCGCGGGAGGACGCCCACAGCGTGACCGCCACCACAGCCGCGGTCACGAGGACGACCGCCAGCGCGCTCATGAGCACGCGCCGCCGGAGTCGCCACGCCGGTCCTGTCCACCGCAGCGGGATCGCCCGACGCCACCATCCATGCCGGAGGCCCGGCCTCCAGGCGCCCGTCTCTTCCCGTGGGCAGGCGGCGAGATAGCTGAGCGCCTCGCGCGCCGACGCGAATCGCCTCGAAAGCTCCTTCTCCAGGCACGATGAGATGAGCGCATCTACCTCGTGCGGCAGCCCCGGCCGGGACTCGCTGGCTCGCGGCGGCCTGTCGTAGATATGCTTATGCACGATCGCGAGCCGCTCGCCGCCGTCAAACGGCGGCCGGCCGGTCAGTAGCTCGAACAGCATGATCCCGAGCGAGTAGATGTCGCTCTGCGGCCCCACCGCCTCGCCTCTTGCCTGCTCGGGGGAGACGTAGTTCACGGACCCGAGGATGACGCCGGTCTCGGTGTTGCCGGTAGACGACATGGCCCGGGCGATGCCGAAGTCGGTGACCTTCACCTGTCCTTCGGAGCCCAGCAGAATGTTGTGCGGCTTGATGTCGCGGTGGATCACCCCTGCGGTATGCGCGGCCTCCAGCGCCTCTGCGGTGGCGGTGGCGATGCGAAGCACTTCGTCCAGCGGGAGCGGCCCTTCGCGCTGCAGCCTGGCCTTCAGGCTCTCCCCGGGGACGTACTCCATTACGATGTAGTGGTATGGGCCGTCGCTGCCCGTGTCGTAGACCGCGGCGATATGCTCGTGCACGATGCCGGCGGCAGCGCGCGCCTCCCTGCGGAACCGGGCGAGGAACTCGGCGTCGGCCGCCAGCTCCGGCCGCATCACCTTCACTGCGACCGCACGCCCCAGGACGCGATCGCGGCCCCGATAGGCAACGGCCATGCCGCCTTCGCCGAGCTTCTCCAGGATTTCGTACCGGTCGTTGAGGACCTGACCGATCATCATCGTCGAGCCATCACATCACCTGCGAAATCCCCGCCACAGGATGACGGCCATGCTCAGGGCGAGAAGCGTGATGGAGGCGACCACCAGCGCCGACGCGTAGAAGGGGGGTACCTGCTGGGGCCAGGGAAAGAAGCTGGCAAACACAAATAGCCCGGCAGCCGCGGCGAACAGAACGAGCGCGAGGCCGATGTTACGGCCCCGCCTTCGCGCCTGGACATACGCCGTGCCGAGAACCCATACCAGCAGGGTCCCACCCAGAGCCAACCGCCACCAGCGCACCTGGCCTACACCTCCAGAGCAGTATCCCAAGCCCCGATACGGCGGCCGCGCGCTCTGCTCCTGCTTTGTGATGGTTGTCGTGCGCTTTCGCTACAGCCCCGGGTACGGCAACCCCTCTCCTGACTCCGGCCTTTCGCCCACCTGGTCGCGGATCGCCTTCTGCTCCTTCCGGGAGAGGTGGCGCTTGTCGCCCGATGCGTAGACGTGAATCGCGCGCTCCGGCTGCACAGGGCACGCGCTCTCGCACAGGCCGCACCCCACACAGATCCGCTCGTCAATCACCGGGCGGCCCAGGCCCTCGATCTGCTTCTGCGAGATCGCGTCGTACGAGCACGCCTCATCGCAGATCAGGCACTGCCTGTCGTTCGCCCAGGCGATACACATGCTGCGGTCCACGATCGCCGTGCCGAGGTAGAGGTGTGATTTTTCCTCCACCGTGAACGGTTCGAGCGCGCGCGTTGGGCAGATGCTCCCGCACAGCGTGCAGGCCTGCGCGCACGGGCCGACCTTGGGCACCAGGATCGGCGTCTCCAGCGCCGCGAGGCCGCCCTCGCCGAACGCGGGTTGGAGCGCGTTCTCCGGGCAGATCTTCATGCACTCGCCGCAGCGGACGCAGGCGGTGACGAACGACTCTTCTCCAAGCGCCCCCGGCGGGCGGATGAGCTTGGATCCCGCGATCTTCGTCATCGAGGGCTCGGACCGCTTCGCGCTCCAGTCAACCTTCGGCAGCACGATCGCGGCCACGCCCAGCCCGGCAGCCTGGAGCAGCCTCCTCCGATCGAGCTCGAGCCGGTCGTCGCGGTGTGCCTGGGCGCGGCCGGCGGTCAGGGACACGGCGTTGACCGGGCAGACCGCGATGCAGCTATAGCAGCCGATGCACTCGACGCCTCGGTAGGTATGCGGGTCCTCGGTGATCGCCCCGACTTTGCACTCATTCACGCAGCGCATGCACCGCGTGCACGCCTCCGACACCGCGAGCCGAACCGGCGATGCCTTCCCGAGGAACCCCAGCAGCGCTCCCAGTGGACACAGATTCCGGCACCAGAACCGCCGCGCGAACCGGCCCAGCGCCACAATCCCCACGAACACCACGAAGGTGTAGAGGCCCAGCCGGAAGTACGCCGGCCGCCCCACGGTGCTGAGCCCGAGTTGCAGGGGGTTGATGGCCCGAGCGATCCAGTCGTGTCGGTCCACGAAGTCGGAGTAGCTGAACGCGATCAGGCTGTCGTTCGCCAGCGCCAGCACCCACTGCACGACCGGGAGCACCACCAGCGCGAACGTCCGCGTCACCAGCGCAATGGGATCGAACCAGTAGATGGCGGAGAGGCCGACCGTCTTCGTGAGCCCGAAATCCGACGCCGAGCGGTGGGCGGCGGGAAGGATGATGGTCAAGAGCAGCGCGGCCAATATGTAGAACTTGACCCGGCGCAGGTGCGGCGCCTTCGACGGCCGCTGTCCCCGGATGCGGGACAGGCGCTCGCAGAGGTCAATGGCGGTTCCCATCGGGCACACCCAGCCGCAGAACACCCGCCCGAGCGCGAGGCTCAGCACGACCACCGGCGCCGCGAACCACAGGAGCGGCAGCACCACCCGGCGCACCGAGGCCATGCCGGAGAGCGCAATCAGGGGGTCAGCGCGCAGGAACAGATCCGGCGGAATCGGCGTCGCGACGAGATATGCCGCGAACCCGAACAGCAGCACGAACGCGGCGAAGAAGACGAGCTGGCTCGCCCGCCGCAGGCTGCGCAACCTACCGAGCTTCGAGGGGCGTGCTGACACGGCGAAGCTCAGCGCCCAGATCGGGGGCCGTGCCGGGCAGGGCCCGGCCTCGGCCTCGCTCTGCGAGGGCTACTACACATGCTTGACCTTGATCCGATCCAGTCGCATCTCACCCACACCGGAGGCGAAGCCCAGCTTGATGTGACCGACCTCCTGGGGCTTCAGGCCAAGCAGTGTCACGCCATACGCGTCAACCGCCAATGGATCGATGCCGGCCACCACCACGCCCGGCGATGCTACCTTCCCGGGTCCCTTCGGCCCGTTGGACAGCAGCGTCCTCACGCCGTCGAGGATGATGAGATGCGGCCTGAACTGCGCCGCGAAGTCCGCGATGCACTGGTCGAGGCTGGCGCTCTGGTGCCACGCGCCGCGGTCCCAGACCACGCCCATGAGGTTCTTGCAGGCCAGCGTGACCTTCGTCGAGCCGTGCACCTTGGCGATCGGCAGGTTGATCCACACATCGGCCCGCATCAGATCCCGCAGCACATCCGCGGACTTCAGCACCTTGCCGCCCCTCACGTTCACCCGCTGGTACATCGCCTGCGAGCGCGCGGAGATCACGCGCGCGCCGGCAGCCTCTGCCGCCGGGCCGATGCCCGACATCTTCAGGACGGCCGCGTCTGGCCCGTCAATGAAGTGGTCAATCACTTTCACCTCGCGCGCGCCCGCCGCCTTGCAGAGGCGGATGACCTCGGCCACCACCTCGGGATTCGTGTTCGCCGCCTGCTCGGGCTTGCGCGCCCAGGCGATGTTGGGCTTCAGCACCACCGTGTTGCCCGGCTTCACGAACTTCTTCATCCCGCCCATCCCGTCCACTGCGGCGCGCACCAGTTGAGCGGGGCTCTTCTTCGATGCAACCACTATCGTCGGCGGCGCGGCCGCCTCCGCCTCGGGGAGTCCGTCCAGCTCTGCCAGGCCGTACGCGGCCAACCCGGCCGCGGCCGCCCGCTTGAAGAAGTCACGACGCGTTATCTCTTCGTGGGTCATGATCGTTGTGATCCCTTGTACTGCGGCTGCTCTACTGCAAGCAGGCGGCGCATTGACCGGTGCTTCTCAGCTACTGCATTTCGCCCAACGAAGTAATGGCGGAATGCAGACAGACTGCGCAATGTTCCGGCGCGGGACTCCCGCCGCCGCCGCCACCACATGCGAGCATCACTAGCGGCCACCTCGCGCCGGCTGCGGCTGAGGCGGCGCAGGCGCGGTGGCGGCCTGCTGCTGCTCCAGCATCGCCTTCTGCTTCTCCTCCTGGGCCAGCTGGTACTGGGTGAGCCATTCCTGCTCTTTCTTCACCAGGTCGGGCTTGCCAAGCCGCTGGTAGACACCGATCAGTTGGCTGTGAACGCCTGGCGTGTCCGCCCAGTTGCTCGCCTCCTGATACCAGTTCATCGCCTCTGTCATGCTACCCAGCTTCTCGTTCGCATGCGCCAGGCCGAACAGCGCTTGCGCCCGCGCATCGGGCATCGACCGCTTCTGATCCTGGGTGGCCTCGTCCGCGGCAGTGCTGAAGCTGTCCGCCGCCTGCTTCCACTGGTTGTCGGCGGCGTACATCATCCCGAGGTTGTAGGAGATGATCGCGCCCACCAGGCCCCGCACGCGATCCGACTCGGCTGCCGCTTTCTGCAACTCCGCGAGGGCATCTTTCTGCTTGTTCTGCTCGACGGCCCGATAGGCCAGCATCTCTGGGTCCGTCACCTCGACTTTCGCGCCCTGCCGCACCTTCTCGGTGTAGTCCTGCCAGGCCTGCGACTGCCTGCGTTGGACGAAGCTGGAGAGGAGCTGCTGCTTGTTCTTCTCGAAGTCCTTGGGAAGCTCGCGCGTTCGTCCCTCCACCTTGATGATAAGGTATCCGGCGCCTGTCTTCACCGGTTGGGATGCATCTCCGGGTTTCAGGTTCGAGATCGCCCCCTGCACCTCGGCGGGAAAGCCGGACAGCATCATGATAGGCTGCGAGCCGCCGTTCTGCTTCGCGCTCGGGTCATCGGACTCCGCCGCGGCCAGCGCGGCGAAATCCGCCGCCTGCTTCCCCTTCGCGGCCAGCTCCTCGGCGCGCTTCCGGGCCTCTTCCTCGGTGCGCGCCGGCTTGCCCTTTGGGTGCATGCTGACCAGGATCTCTCTCGTGTTCATCTTGTCGTAGGAGGCCATCAGGTCCTGTTCGGTGCCGGTCGCACCCGCCGTGACCTTCTCCCGCAGCTTCTGGACGGTCAGCTCGTCTCGCAGTTGGTCGCTGGACTCATCGAGCAGGCGCTTGATCATCCACTTGCGGAATGACCTCGGACTCATGCTGCGAGCCTGCTCCTTCTTCTCGACGCTGGCCACCAGCCGGCCCAGCGCGGGCTCCAGCTCCGCGCCCTTGTACTGCTTCCGGAGCTGCTCGAGCTGCTGGTCGGCGATCTTCTCCGCCTGCCTCTTCGCATCGCCCCCGGAGACCTTCACGCCCTCCGCCGCTGCCTGCTGGAGCAGCACCTCGTCCGTCACGGCCTGCGAGAACGCTTGCAGGCGGAAGCGGGCGAGTTGCTCCAGGCCGACAGTCTGGCCGAACGCCTGGTAGAACGCGATCTGGCCCATCGCCTGGTCGAATGCCTGGTCGAGTCGGTCCCGCCGCAGTGGCTGGCCGTTCACCCGGGCGATGACATCCTTGCCCTCTTCCGTCCCTTCCTCTGGGTTGCGGCGAGTCAGGCCCGGGGTGAACACGAACGGCAGACCGACGACGAACACACCGATGATGACGTACAGCACGTACCGGAGGTGCGCGGCGAATCGCCGCCTCATCCGTTGGATAGACATGTCCGACGCTACCTTTCCTGTCCTGGGGCCCGCAATTGCCGCGGGCCCACCTTACCGCTCCTGAGGCGTCTCTTCCGGCTGCGCGCTCAGCCGCTCTCGCGCCGACCGCACCGCGCTCAGCACGCGTGTCACATACTCCTCAAGGTTGGCGAGCGCGCGAGTGGCGTACTCCTCGGCGCTTCGCCGGATCTCGTTGGCCTCCGCGGTGGCGCGCTGGATGATTTCCTCGGCGCGTTCGGTCGCGCGCCTCACCACCTCATCGTTCGAGACCAGGAGCGCCGCCTGCTCTCGCGCCTCTTCCAGCAGGCGCTCGCGCTCGGCCTCCGCGCTCTCCAGGATCCGCTGCCTCTCCTGAACCACGCGCGCGGCCGTCTTGATCTCCTCCGGCAGCGCCGAACGGATGCGATTCACCTGGGTGAAGAACCGGTCCAGATCGAATCCCCATGCACGATGCATAAACTGCGGCCGATGCTCCTCGCCCATGCGCTCCAATTCTTCCAGCCGCTTGAGGATCTCTATGGGGATCCCTCCTTTCGCACCTTCCCGGATTTGCCCGCGAGCCGCTCTTTGAGCTTCCGCTCCACGAGAGGCGGCACGAACTGGGCCACCGAACCGCCAAAAAGCGCGATATCACACACGATGCTTGAGCTCAGGTAATGATACTCCGGCGCGGGGGTGAAGAACACTGTCTCGACCTCCGGCGCCAGCGCGCGATTGGTCGAGGCCATCTGCAACTCGAACTCGAAGTCCGAAACCGCCCGGAGGCCTCGCACGATCACGCTTGCCCCCGACGCGCGCGCGAAATCCACGACCAGGCCGGGCACCACATCCACCTCGGCGTTCGGGATCTCCGCGCACACCTCGCGCAGCATCTCCACCCGTTCCTCGGTCGTGAACAGGGGCTCCTTCCTCGGGTTCACCGACACGCCCACGATTACCTTGTCGAACAGCACGGCCGCACGCCGCATGACGTCCAGGTGGCCATATGTGACCGGGTCAAATGTCCCCGCGTACAGGGCGATCGTCAACCTGTTCCTCCGCCAATGGTTGCGGCCCCGCGTCCCCGGCGCCGCGCTGGAAGATACTGAGTATAGTTTCTCCAAACCTCGTCTGTCTCATTCTCGCGTACGGGCCGATCCTCTCCGGGATCTCCTCGTGTCGGGAATGCTGGCAGATCAGCAGCCCGCCGTCTTCCAGGAGCCCAGGGCGCTGCGCCAGCCGGCCCATCACGCCCAAGGCCTCTCCCTTGCCATATGGCGGGTCCAGGAAGATCAGGTCGAACCGTCTCGCTTGCCTCCTGAGCCGTGCCAGCCCCCGCTCGACCGGCGCGTGGATCACCTCCGCGCGCTCGGCCAGGCCGCACGTCGCCGCGTTCCCCTCGATCAACCGCGCCGCCGGCCAGTGCGACTCGACGAAAACCGCCTCCGCCGCGCCGCGGCTGATGGCCTCCAGTCCCACCGTGCCGACGCCGGCATACAGGTCCAGGAACCGCGCGCCCACCACTCGCTGACCCAGCATCGAGAACAGGGATTCGCGAACCCGGTCCGCGGTGGGCCGCAGACCGCCCTTCAACGATCGTAGGTGGCGCCCTCTCGCGGCGCCCGCGATGATCCGCATGTCACCCGGCGACCGCGTCCATGCGCGCCCGCAGCGCCTTCACCTGCTGGCGGAGCGCGCGGTTCTCGGTTTCCCGCAATCCCGGGTCGCGCTCGACCAGCCAGAAGGCCGCCTCCCGCGCCGCCTCCAGCACGCCCACATCGCGCGCCATTCGAGCCAGCCGGAAATCTGGCAGCCCGTGCTGTCTCGTCCCGTAGAACTCACCCGGCCCTCTCAGCAGCAGGTCCTCCTCGGCGATCTTGAAGCCGTCGGACTCCTCGATCATCACCTTTAGCCGTCGGCGGATGCCTTCGAGCGAATCATCGCCCATGGACGCGATGCGGCCGGTCGGGTCGTGGCGGCGGTCGGACAGCAGGATGCAGTGTGACCCGTGCGCACCCCGCCCGATCCGCCCCCGCAGTTGGTGAAGCTGCGCCAACCCGAATCTCTCCGCGTTCAGGATGAGCATCACGGTCGCGTTCGTCACGTCCACGCCGACCTCGACGACGGTGGTCGTCGTGAGAACGTCCACCTCGCCTGCGCGGAACGCCTCCATCATCGCGTCCTTCTCGGCGACTCTCATGCCACCGTGCAGCAGCCCAACCCGGAGGTCTGGGAACACGTCATCTCTGAGCTGCTCTGCGAGCTTCGTCGCCGCTTCGGCCTGGAGGTTCTCGGACTCCTCGATGAGGGGACACACGACATATGCCTGCCGACCCTCGCGCACTTGCTGCCGGACGAATTCGTAGGCCTCTCGCTGGTGTGGCAGTGGCAGCCAGGAAGTCCTGATAATCTGTCTGCCTGGCGGCATCTCGTCCAGAACTGAGATCTCGAGGTCCCCGTACAGAGTGAGCGCGAGGGTGCGCGGGATGGGGGTGGCCGTCATCACCAGCGTATCGGGCTGTCCTCCTTTGCCCCTCAGCAGCGCCCTCTGCCTGACCCCGAAGCGATGCTGCTCGTCAATCACCACCAGGCCGAGCTGGTGGAACTCGACGCCTTCCTGGATCAGCGCATGGGTGCCGACGGCGATCTGCGCGTGTCCCGCCCCGATCCGCTGGGTTGCCCGCTGCCTCTCCTGAGCGCGCAGGGACCCTGTCAGCAGCTCCACACTCACCCCGAGCGGCTCCAGCATGCGGGACAGGACCAGGTAGTGCTGCTCGGCCAGCAATTCCGTCGGCGCCATCAGCGCGCCCTGGTATCCGTTCTGCAGCGCCACCATCAGAGCAGCGGCGGCCACCACGGTCTTGCCGGAGCCGACGTCGCCCTGGATGAGCCGGCACATCGGCTGGTCGGCGCCCATATCGGCGATGATCTCGGAGATCACGCGCTGCTGCGCCCTGGTCAGGGAGAAGGGGAGGACCTCTTCCAGAATCGCCACCAGGTCGCCGCGCGGCCGCATGCTGATGCCTGTGCCGGGCCGCTGCTGCTCCCGCCTCCGCTGCGCCAGCGCGACCTGAAGTGTCAGCAGTTCCTCGAAGGCCAGCCGGCGGGTGGCCGCCTCCTTCGCTTCCTCTGAGGGCGGCGTGTGTATGTCGCGCAAGGCCTGCGCCAGCGGCAACAGCCCGTGTCGCTCTCGCAGCGAGGCCGGCAGCGGGTCGGGCAGATCATCTGGTAGCTGTGCGAGCAGGCGACGCACGTTGGGCCGGATGTGGCTCTGGTACACGCCGTCGGTCAGGGGGTAGACCGCCACCAGGCTGCCCGCGGGCAGCCTGTCGCTGCCGTCCACGCGCTCTGACCCCGCGTACTGGATCTCGATGAAACGCCCCGCCCGTTTGACCGAGCCCTCGATCAGCAGGCGCGTGCCCGGCTGAAAGTTCAGGCTGAGCGGCGAGCCGGAGATGATGGCCGACCGCGCGCCCCGCCGAGGCACGCGAGCGAATGACGTCACCCACGCGCGGCCGGTACTATCGGCCACCTCCAGCGCGTAGCGCATCAGCCGGAACCCGCGCGCCTCGCGGACCACCGATTCCTCCCGCGTCACCGCCTCCACCAGGACCGCGGCCCGCTCCCCATCCACCAGGTCGGACAACGTCTTCAGCGGCACATAGTCCCGCGGGAAGTAGTAGAGAAGATCGCGGTTCGTCTCGATCCCGAGCTTCGCCACCCGCGTCGCCCACGCCGGCGGCGACTTCCGCTGCCCTCCTACCGGCGTGTCGAGCAGATCCGTCTCTACCGCCGCGGGTTGGGCAGGAGCTTGCCTCCTGCCCCTGTGGGAGCCCCGTCCTCGGGGCGGCGCGTCGGCCTGGTGCTCCGGCGCCCCTGGCGTTGAGATCGCCTCTTCCCCGCCGCCTTCCGCCGTGCTCCCGTCCAGCGACCTCAGCAGTCGGAGCGCCTCTGCCGCGCGCTCCGCCCTGCCTCTGGCGTCACACGTCCCATAGTCGGCCAGCACACCGCATATCTCGTCGCAGCAGCCCCTCGCCTCCTCCTCGAGCGCTTCCTGCGCGCGGCGCGCCCACTCGCGCGCATACGCGCCGATGCTCATGCCTATCACGGCAGCATCGGGATACCCCCTCTTAGCTTCCAGCTCGAGCGGGCCTGCGAGGGACCGAATCAGGCCCGCAGTATCACCTGAAGGCATACAGGTATCTTACACAACTTGCCGACGGCGGACAACCCGGCCGCGTGCAAGCCAGGAGCGCCGGCTCAGCAGCCTGTCATCCCTGAACGAGCCCGGCGAAGCGAGGCAACGTGAAGGATCACGCCGTTGTGCGCCATACACACCGGCCGAAGACCCCATGTCTGCGCCGAGGACGCCGCCTCCCGCCTGTCGAATTGGACCTTCATGCGAACGAAACGGCTGCTGAGTCCCCTCCTGCTTCTCGCCGCGTTCTCCGGCTCTCATCCGGTCCTGGGTGCGCCCGCCCCATTAGCTCTGCGACAAGCCGTGGTTCGGATCGAGCTCGACGTGGATGCGTTCTCGTTCGGGCCCGGGCTCACCGCCGAGTTGGCGGCTCGCCAGCCGCTGAGCCCATATGAAGGCGAAGTCGCGCGCCGCCTCCGCCTGGGCAGCACCGGGACCGGCTTTTTCGTGAACGCCAATGGCGATCTGATCACGAACGCTCACGTCCTCCTGAGCGGAGTTCGCTACCGCGGGCTGCCGTTCACCCAGGGCCAATGGGAGTCCATGACACGCCTCCTGCCTGCAATTCGCGATGCCTGGGTCACAGTCGGCGAGGGGGATGACGCACATACTTACACGGCTGTTCCAGTCGCGGTCGCAGAGGATCTGGACCTGGCGGTGTTGCGCGTGATTCGTCCGCCCGGCGATCAGACGGCCTTCGACTTCCTGCCCATCGGCGCCTCCGACGGCGTCCGGGTGAAGCAGGCGGTGACCGCCCTGGGCTTCCCCGAGAACGAGTTCCAGGCCAGTGGCGGGGAGGTGATCTCGCTCATCCGCGGGGCCAATGTGCACGAGGAGATGCGGCTCGTGCGGCGCAGCTCTCCGCAGCCCGGAGAGCCGCCCGTGATCGTGAGCGGCACCTCCCAGGGGCCTGTGGTGCGGCTGCAGCACAGCGCCGCGACCGGCCATGGCAGCAGCGGGGGACCTCTGATAGACGCGAGGAACCGCGTCGTGGGCGTGTGCTACGCGCTGCTCGCGGACCGGAATCAGCCCAACGGCGACGAAACCGACCTAAACCTGGCCATCGCCTCCGAAGTGCTGAAGCGGTTCCTCAGGGAGCACGCGATCCCATTCACCGAGGCGGGCTCATGAGTGCCAGGCTCGCGCTCGCCCTGGCCATCCTTCTCCTGCCGATCGGCGCGCATGGCTCGACCAGCGACCCGCTTGACGCCGACCCCTACGACTACCACGCGCGGCAGCAGTTGGTGCGCAGGTACCGGCAGGCCGGCGGCTATGCCTCGGCCTACTACCATGCAGCGTGGCTGACGTGGCTCGCGCCAAGGCAGTACGCGGCCTCCGACACGGGCATTCAACTGCTGCGCGATCGCCGAGCGCGAGACGAGGCCACCTGGGTCGGATTCGAGGCCGTCGCGATCGCAGTCGCGGCCGTCAACGCCGAGCAGTTGGTCTACGATACCTGCCTCAACGGCGCTCTCCCCGGCCAGGCATCGCGACTCAGGGCCGAGGTGACGGACCTGCTTTCTTCCGCGGAGAAGACCGAGCGCCAGGCGAGCCGCGCCGACGCGGTAGCGCGCTCTGCTCTGGCCCGCCTCTACCTCACTCTCGACGACTGCCTGGTGATGGAGAGCAGTAAGGCTGCGCTGCGCGAACGGCCGCGAGTGCTCCAGAAGGCCGCCAGCCTGGCCTCCGGAGTCGCCGGACGGCTGCCCAAGAGCCCCGGCGCGCACCGCACGCTCGCCATCGCCCGTGCGCGGCTGGCCGAGATCGAGAACCGCCCGGAGCACTGGGATATGGCGATTGAGGAGTGCGAAACAGCGCAGGCGCTCGACCCTTACGACCCAGCGCTGTCCCCCATGATCTGGACGCTACACCTTCGCGCCGGGCACTGGGCGGATGCGCAGCGGTGGGAGAACGGCGGCCCGACGGCCCCGCGTCGAGACGAAATGTCGCGAAAATCGCACAAGCCCGCAGGGCGGAAGTAGCCGGTCGCCCCGCCCGACGCGCCAGATCCCCCGACCGCGTAGTAGAATACCGAGGCGCCCTACCGCGCAGTGCCAGAGATCCTCGCGGGATTCCACCTGAGGTTGGCAGCCTTTGCCGCTTTCAGCGGCCGAAAGGAGCCAGCGGTGAATATCCTCTGCTCGAGCTGCAGGGCCGAGAACTGGCTGGAGAACCAGAGCCGGTGCATCAGTTGTGAAGCCATCCTTCGTCGCTGCATCGACTGCAACGGGTACGAGCCCCGCCGGCGGCTTTGCCGCAAGCTCAAGGTCGAGGTAGAACCGAACGAGGCGCGCTCCCCCTCGCTCCTCTCGGGCAGCACGAGCTGCCGCGACTACCATCCCACCGTCGCGCGTTCACCGTGACGGACGCCGCATCGCCATCGCGGGCGGGTGCGCCTTAGCCGCGTCGGGAGCGTTCGACGCGAAGAACATCGCTAAGCGCAGCGATGCGGCCCATGATGGCCCGGAGGTGCTTCAGGTCCTTCACCTCCAGGGTGAGATCGAAACGGGCGGTCTTCGGCTTGCCGCCGGTGGTGACGCGCGCCTGGACGATGTTCGTGTTGGCGGCGCTGATGATGGACGTGATGTCCGTGAGCAGCCCCACCCGGTCAAGCGCCTCGACCTGAACAACCACCTGGAAGTAGACGTCCGCGCCGAGCGTCCACTCCAGGGGGGTCATCCGCCCCGGCTCGCGCTTCGCGTAGTAGGAGACGTTCGGGCAGTCCGCGCGGTGGACGGTAACGCCGCGGCCGCGGGTGACGAAGCCCACGATGGGATCACCCGGCACCGGAGCGCAGCAGCGGGAGAGCCTGAACAGGAGATCGGTCACCCCGCCGACGCTGATCGCGAGCCGCAAGCTCCCCTGGTCTTTACGGGCCGGGCGCTTCTTGGGCGCGGGCTTCGGGGCCTCGCCCCGCAGCCTTCGAACCACTGACTCGGCGCTCAGGTCCCCATAGCCGATGGCCGCAAACACGTCCTCCACCGACGTGTAGTTCAGCTTCGGCGCAAGCTCCTCGAGCGCGCGCTGGGCCAGCACGTCCGCGGCCGCCACCCCGGCCCGGTCGCACTCCTCGTGCAGCTTCTGCTTGCCCCGCGCGATGCTCTCGTCGCGCTGCTCGCGTCGGTACCAGGCCTTGATGCGGCCCTTCGCCTGCGAGGTCTGCACGAAGGACAGCCAGTCCAGGCTCGGCCGCGCCCCCGGCCGCGACGTGGTGATGATCTCGGCGACGTCTCCGTTCTCGAAGACGTAGCTCAAGGGGATCATCTTGCCGTTCACCTTCGCCCCCACGCAGGTGTTGCCCACCTCGCTGTGAATGCGATAGGCGAAGTCCACCGGAGTCGAGCCGGCCGGCAGGTCTATCACGTCGCCTTTCGGCGTGAACACGAAGACCTGGTCCTTGAACAGGTCTATCTTCAGCGACTCCAGCCACTCCTGCGGATCGCGCAGGTCGCTGTGCAGCTCCAGGATCTGTCTCAGCCACGAGAGCTTCGCCTCGGCCTCCAGGTCACCGGTGGAGCCCTCCTTGTACCGCCAGTGAGCGGCGACCCCGTATTCGGCTCTCCTGTGCATCGCCCATGTCCTGATCTGCACCTCCATCGGCTGGCCGTGGGGGCCGATCACCTTGGTATGCAGGGACTGGTACATGTTCGACTTCGGCTTGGCGATGTAATCGGTGAACATGTTGGGCAGCGGCAGCCAGAGGGAGTGCACCACGCCCAGCGCTGTGTAGCACTCCGGCTCGGTGTTGACGACGACGCGAATTGCTTCCAGGTCCAGGATCTGATCGAAGTCCACCGATTGGGTCTGCATCTTGTGGTAGATGCTGTAGAAGTGCTTGGGGCGCCCCTCGATCTCCGCTTCTATGCCCATCGACTCCAGCCGGGCGCGAAGCTGCCCGATGGATCGCTGGATCACCGAGAGCCGGTCCTCCCGCGTGCGCGCGACCCCTCGCACGATCTCGTGGTACTTCTTCGGCTCCAGGTGCCGGAGCGCCAGGTCCTCCAGCTCCCACTTGTATCGCCAGATCCCCAGGCGGTGGGCGATGGGAGCGAGGATGTGGAGCGTCTCCTGGGCCACCTCGCGCTTCCGGTCCCTGGGCAGCGGCGCCAGGGAGCGCATGTTGTGCAGCCGGTCCGCCAGCTTGATGAGGATCACCCGCAGGTCCTTCGCCATCGCCAGCAGCATCCGCCGCAGGTTCTCCGCCTGGTGCTCTTTCCCGGTGTCGAACTGGATACGGCGGAGCTTCGTCACGCCGTCAACCAGGGAAGCGATCTCCCCCCCGAAGGCGGCACTCACCTCGTCCAGGCCGTGGCCGGTGTCCTCGACGACATCGTGCAGCAGGCCGGCGGCGATGGTGGCCTGATCCATCTCGAGTTCCGCCAGCAGCGAGGCGACCGCGAGCGGGTGCGAGACGAACCCTTCCCCGGTGAGCCGCTTCTGCCCCCGGTGCGCGTCAGCAGAGAACTCATATGCGCGCGTCAGCAGATCGCGGTCCACCTCGGGATTGTAGGAGGCGACGCGGTCGATGAGAGCCTGTAGGCCCAGCGTCGGTTTCTCGACTACTTCGGACACGTTTCGTTCTCTCAGGTCGCTGTCGCTCCAGCAGCGTCTGGCCAGGCCCTTCAGGTGGCTAGGCCGGAGGTGGCTAGGCCCACGGGGCCGCCACCCCGGCCTTCAGGCCTAGGGACCAGAGGCGACCTAGCCGCCGCCATCCCGGTCCGCCTGTGGCGGACTTAGGGACCGCCGAAGGCCCCGCGTTACCCGCTCAGGCGCGCGTCCTCCACGTACAGCCGGACTCGCACTCTGTCATTCCATTCATCCAGCCGCGGGCGATGGCAGACGTCAATGGTGACGCCGGAAGACAATGTGTCCGCCAGCGCTCCCCGGCCAAACCAGACCGCATCCATCGCCTGGCCGGATTCCTCCCGCAGGCGAAGCGAAAGATGCGCGCCCCCGCCGATCTGCGCCACCTCGAGCAGCTGGAGGTCGGTTGTCAGGAACAGCGGGACCGGGTTCCCCATCCCGCAGGGCTCGAGCTGCCCCAGCTCAGTCACTGTCTCCACGGACAGCTCGGACAATCGCGCATCCGAGTCTACTTCGATGTCGCGTATGAGATCATCCATCGTCAGCCGGCTGTCCGCCACCTCGTTCACCTGCTTTCGCAGGTCCGGCACACGATCCGCGGCAATGCCAAACCCGGCAGCGAAGCGGTGCCCCCCGAAGCGCGTGAGCAGCGGCGCGCACTCGCGGAGCGCCTCCCACAGGTTCAGCGCAGCGATGCTTCGCCCGGATCCTTTCCCCATCCCATCGCTGAGCGCGACCAGCAGAGCGGGGCGGTGGTAGCGCTCCACCAGCCGTGAAGCGACGATGCCGATCACCCCAGGATGCCAGTCCTCCGAGGCCAGCACGATCACCTTCTCGCGGGTCAGGTCCACATCTCTCGCGATCAGCGCCTCCGCCTCTTCCAGCGTCTGCCGCTCCTGCGCTCGCCGCCGGTCGTTCTGCTCGCAGAGTTGCGCCGCCAACGCCTCCGCTTCGCCCGTATCGTGTGTGAGCAGGAGCCGGACCGCTGCCTGGGCGTGCTCCATCCGGCCCGCGGCATTGATCCGCGGCGCCAGGCCGAACGCCACCTGTCTGGCGTCCACAGCGCCGTTCACTCCGGAGGCGCTCAGCAGGGCGAGGACGCCGGCCTTCTTCGACTTCGGCATCCGCAGCAGGCCGTGGCGAACGAACAGCCGGTTCTCGCCCAGCAGCGGCACGACGTCTCCCACGGTGCCGAGGCAGACCAGGTCCAGGAACCGCAGCTCTGCGCCTTCAGGCAGGCCTCGGGACCGCGCGATGGCGCTCACCAGCTTGAACGCCACGCCCACCCCCGCCAGCTCCTTGAACGGGTACGGGCAGTCTTCCCGCCACGGGTTGAGGGTCGGGGCCGGCGGCAGTTCCGAGTCGGGCTGGTGATGGTCCGTCACCACCACCTCCAGGCCGAGCTCGCGCGCCAGAGCCACCTCGCGGATCGCCGTGCTACCGCAGTCCACGGTGATCAGCAGCCCGACGCCTTCCGCACTGGCCTGCCGGATCGCCTCGTCGTTGACGCCGTAACCTTCGTCAATCCGGTGGGGGATATACCAGTCAACCGAGGCGCCCAGGCCCCGCAGCGCGCGGACCAGCATCGCCGTCGCGCATACGCCGTCCACGTCGTAATCCCCGTATATGCGGATCAGCGTTCCGCTCGCTATCGCCTTCTCCACCGCGGCCACGGCCTCGTCCATATCCTTCATGCCGCGCGGGTCGATCAGGCCGGTGAGATCGTGGGTGAGAAAGCACCGCGCTTCCTCCGGCGAGGTCACCCCTCGGCAGAGAAGCGCGCGTGCGGTGAGGCGGCTGATGTTGAGTCGGGTGCGGAGTATTGCTGCTGCGGCCTCGTCGGCCGCCTTCGTGGTCCAGCGGCATCCGGTCAGACTGAGCCGCCGCTCAGCCATCGCTGCCTTTTGGTTCCACGTGGATGAGCACCTCGGCCTCCCGCAACAGCAGCTTCAAGTCGGTCTCTAGATGATCGCACAGAAAGTGAGCCCTGGCAACAGACTCCTCGCCCGGAACGACAACGTGGAGGTCAATGTACCGCTGCGCTCCGGCCTTTCGAGTGCGCAGACGGTGATAGCCCGCGAGCTCCGGGTAGTGATCCTGGAGCAAGGTCTCGATCAGCGAGATCTCCTCCTGCGGCAGCGAGTGATCAACCAGGTGCCCCCAGGATCGGGCCATGATGTCCCACGCGGCATTTGTGATGACGGCCGCCACGCCCAGCGCGATCACCGGGTCGAGCGCGTCGATGCCCGCGACTCCCAGCCGCCTGCCGAGGCTGATTGCGGCCATGCCCACGAGCACTCCGAGGGAGGTCCAGACGTCTGTCCGCAGGTGCCAGGCGTCGGCTTCGAGCGCCACAGAATCGGACTTCCTGGCCACCCGGAACAGCATCCGTGAGACGAATACGTTCACGACCGCCGAGACCGCCATCACCAGCATGCCCAATCCCGGATGGGCGAGAGGGCTATGGTGGGTGAAAACGCGGTCGAGCGCGCTCCAGGCAATCATCACGACTGCGACCATGATGAGCGCGCCCTCTGCCAGGCCGGAGAGGCTCTCGAACTTGCCGTGCCCGAACTGGTGATCCGCGTCCGCGGGGTGTCGCGATCTCCTCACTGCGGCGTACGCCATCACGGCCGCCACCAGGTCGATCCCGGAGTGGAGCGCCTCAGAGAGGATACTGACTGAGCCGGTGATCGTCCAGACCACCAGCTTGAACGCGGTGAGGCAGGTATTGGAGAAGACCGAGAACTGGGCGGCGCGTTGCTTCACGGCGCCCATGCTCGCCTCGGGGGTCATCCGGAGCTCTCCGCGAGGGTGGGTTAGAACCGCTTCTTTCGCTTACGTGCGACCTTGAGCTTCTTCCGCGCGTCTCTGGAGGTCCGCTCGCCCGCCGCCTCCGCTTCCTCAGGCGATGCATCTGCCGCCGCGCGCCCACCGACCGCCTCCGCCGCCGGCTCGGATACGGAGAGTCGTTTCGGCGCAGCCTGCGGAAGCTGCCGCGCCCCTCTCTCCCCCGCCGGCCGCACGGTGCGCGCGCCCGGCGCTGCCGCAGGACGGCCCGCCAGCGCCCGGCGCTGGGCGACCCTGCGCTCCTCGCGGTTCTTCAGCACAACCATGAGCTGGCTGGCGTTGAAGATGGACGAATACGCCCCGACCGTCACTCCGACGATCATGGCGAAGGTGAAATCTCGCAGTGATGCGCCGCCCAGGAAGTACATGGCGATCAACACGAACTCGACTGTCAGCACCGTGTTCAACGACCGCGCCATGGTCTGGAGCAGCGAGGCGTTCACCGTCTCGGCAAAGGTCGAGCCCTTGCGGAGACGCAGATTCTCCCGGATTCTATCGTAGATGATGATCGTGTCGTGTACCGAGAAGCCCACTACCGTGAGCGCCGCCGCCACAAACGGGCTGTTGATCTCACGATAGGTCATGGCGAAGACGCCGATCAACACCAGCACGTCGTGCGTCAGCGCCACCAGCGCGGTGCTGCCCCACTGCCAGCCGTGGTACCGGGCCCACACCCACAGCAGGATGAACCCCATGCCGGCGATCACCGACCAGATGGCGTTCCTCAGCAGGTCCCTGCTCACCACCGGCGTGACCATATCGGTGGCCACCGGCTTGATGCCCGCGAAGACGCTCCCCAGCGCCCCCTCAATCTTGCTCTGCTGTTCTGTCAGTATCTGGTCGGAGCTCTTGCCGGCCTCTTTCAGGACTCGAGTCCGCACCAGCAGCTGGTCGCGGCCCGTCACCGTTCCCGCAACCTGCACCCGTACCTCGACCCCTGTCTTCTCGATGGCTTCTCGCGCCCTGGCCAGCGTGGCCGTTTCCTGGCCCAGGGAGATGGACTGGGCCAACTTATACGTGATCAGCCCACCGCCCGTGAAGTCAATCCCGTAGTTGAGCCCACGCGCGGCCCAGAACGCGAGCCCTGGAAGAATAATGAGAAGGGAGATGGCGAACCAGAGGTTGCGCAGGTGCACCAGGTCCCATTTTCGCCCGCGAAAGAGGTCTACCACGTTCGTGTCCCCCGGGTTCGCAGCGCGCGCTGGCGCCCTATCACTCTTGCACCTCTTGCGGCGACACGCCGAAGAGCGCCAGGTTGCCTGCCAGCCGCGAGTCAACCGTCATGTTCATGAACAGGCGCGTCACGGTCACCGCCGTGAACAGGCTCACCGCAACGCCGATGATCAGGGCGACCGCGAAGCCCTTGATGGGTCCACTGCCGAAGTAGAACAGCACGGCGCCGGTGCCGATGCTGCAGACGTTCGAGTCCAGGATCGCCGTCCATGCCCGCTTGAACGCCGCCTCCACCGCAGACCGAAGCGTCTTGCCCGTGCGAATCTCCTCCTTCAGGCGCTCGAAGATGATGATGTTCGCGTCGACCGCCATGCCGATGGAGATGATCACCGCCAGGATCCCCGGCAGCGTCAGCACCTGGTTCACCAGCTTGATCGCGCCCATCAGCAGGAAGCAGTACATCACCAGCGCGACGTCGGCCAGCAGCCCCGGCAGGCGGTAGTAGGCGACCATGAAGACCAGGACGACTGCCATTCCCACCAGGCCCGCGATCAGGCTCTTGTGGAGCGCGTCCTCGCCCAGCTCGGGGCTGATCGTCCGGTTCTCCACATACTCCAGGTCGAACGGCAGCGCGCCTGCATTCAGCAGGATGCTGAGGTCGCGCGCCTCCTCCAGCCCGCCCGGCCGGTCGAATCCGCCCTCGATCACGCCTTCGCCCGGGATCGTTGACTTGATGATCGGGCACGAGATCATGCGCCCGTCGAGCACGACGGCGAGGAAGGCGCGTACATTCCCGCGGGTGAAGTTCTCGAAGTCCTTCCGGGCGTTGCCGACCAGCGAGAACGTCACTGCGGTCGGCTGGCCCGGCACCGACACCACCCTCGACGAGCCGGGCTTGAGATCGCGCCCGGTCGCCACAATGGGCGACTCGTCGATCACCTTCGAGGTCGGGACCTCCTTCGAGGCCGCGTCGGCGAACGTGTAGACGTCCTGCCCCTCGACCTTCGTGACGGCCGGCCCCTTATCACCGTAGGCGTACTTGCGCGGGACCCCCCGGAACTGGAGCACGGCCGTCTTCTTGATCATCTCCTTGGCTTTTTCCGGATCCTTGATCCCAGGCAGCTCCACGATGACCCGGTCCCGCTGGGTCTGGATGAGGGGCTCCGCCACGCCGAAAGCGTCAACGCGGTTCCGGAGAATGCGCTCGATGCTCTTCAGGTCGCCGCTGGAGACCCCCTGCATCCTCGGTTCCTTAGCCTCGATCTTGGGGAACTCCGCTCTCAGCAGGTCGGCGACGATCTTGCCCTGGCGCTGCATATCCGCCTGGTCCTTCACCCGGGACCGCACCGTGATCCGGGGGCCTTCCCGGTCCAGCTCCACCTCTCGCTTGTCAGTGCCAATCTTGTCCTGCGGCAGCAGGCTGACGATACGCTCCCATGTCTCCGCCTGCTGGGATTCGTTGCGCGGCTCACTCAGCTCCGGCGCCGAGAACTCGAACACGCCTTCGCGCTGCGCCTGGAGCACCAGGTGAATGCCGCCCCGCAGGTCCAGTCCCAGGGTGAGCCCGATGTGGGGCTTGTAGAATCGGAGTGGGCCGACCTGCCTGGGCGCCTTGACCGGCCTGCCGGTGTCGGGGTCGCGGCGGTCGCGGAGTTTGACGGGCTCCAGGACGCCAATGAGGGCAGCTATGACAAGCGCGATGACACCGATCAGCCACCAGCGCGTTCGGGCTTGCATGCAGTGAGCCTTTCCTAGGAAGCTGTACCAAGACCGGGCGTACAGCCCGGTCTCCCCCACGGCGGCCTTGGTGCAGCCTCCGCGGAGGGTTCTTCTGGGAACTCCAGAGCACGCCGGAGGCGTGCCGCGTGCCGCCCGCGCGACCATCGCACTCGCAGGGCACGCAAAAAAAGTTTCCGAAGCGTCTCTCCTCCCACGCGGTCGGGACTCGCTTCGGCTAGGGGCATTATACCTTCGCTGAGGGCAAGTGTCAAACGAATCGCGCCGCGTGAAGGGCCTCCGCGGCGGTACGCCAGCCGCGCGCCGCGCGGCGCTCCCAGTGTCATTGCGAGCCGCTTCGGCTCGGTCACGAGCCGAAGCACGCGTGGCAATCTCGGTCTCTCAGCAGACCGCGCCCGAGACCCCCACGGTCGCGCTCCTCCGGAGCGCCTCCCTCGGGGTGACAGCTAGATCGGCCCGCGCCTGCCTCATGTCCGCCGCCGGCGGGGCATCTACGCTCGTCTGTGGTTCCCCTAGCCTCCAGCCTCCTATTGAAACATTTCGCCCGTTGTGGAAACATAGGCGTGATGTGAGAAGAGAGGAGGAGAGACAGTGGACCTAACGGCATGGATAGTGCTGGGGGTCGGCGGCGTCATCGTGCTGTGGGCGATCGTGACCTACAACGCGATGATCACGCTGCGCAACCGGATAGCTAACGCCTGGTCGCAGATTGACGTGCAGCTCCGGCGGCGCTACGATCTCATCCCGAACCTGGTGGAGACGGTGAAGGGATACGCGGCGCACGAGCGGCAGACCTTCGAGGAGGTGACCAAGGCGCGTCAGGCGGGCATTGACGCCAGCACGGTGCAGGACCAGGCGGCTGCGGAGAACATGATCACCCAGGCGCTCCGCCGGCTGTTCGCGGTGGCCGAGGCCTACCCGCAACTGCGCGCGACCGAGAACTTTCAGATGCTGCAGGAAGAGCTGTCCGGGACGGAGAGCAAGATCGCCTACGCCCGGCAGTTCTACAACGACACGGTGTTGAGCTATCACAACATGATCCAGTCGTTCCCCGCCCGCATCATCGCCGGCATGGGCGGCTTCAAGATGCGCGACTACTTCGAGATCGAGGAGCCGGAGGCGAAGCAGCCGGTGAAGGTGCAGTTCTGAGTCGAGAAGTCGAGAAGGGGAGAAGTCGAAGAGGCGAAGAGTCGAGGAGTCCCAACAGCCAGCCAATGACGTTCCTCTTCCAGAATCTGAGGGTGTATCAGCAGGCGCTCGCATTCGCGGACGAGGTTTCGACATTCACTGCTGACTTCCCACGCGTGGCCCGATACCTGGCCGACCAGCTGAACCGGGCCAGCCTCTCGATAGCCCTGAACATCGCGGAGAGCACTGGTCGCGTCACGAACGGCGACAAGCGGCGTTTCCTCGTTGTAGCGCGCGGATCGGTGCACGAGTGCGCCGCCCTGCTCGACATGTGCGAAAGGAAAAAGTTGCTGTCTGATCCTCGGCGCTCCGAACTGGGCCAGCACCTTGTCACGATCTCCAAGATGCTGTCTGGGATGATCCAGCGCTATAGCGATCCCGAGGCCGTCGGCGAGCCACAAGAGGAGTACGGCCCGTGATCCGGCGCCGCTCGCCATTGCCGTTCCGACTGCTCGACTTCTCGACTATTCGACTCTTCGCAAAGGGACGTTGATGTACGACCAGATTGCAGGCAACAAAAGGCGGTCCTACCTCCTCATCTTCCTGTTTATCCTGATCATTGCGGGGATCGGGTATGTGTTCTCACTCTACACGCAGTGGGGGCACGGGGCGCTGGTGGCGGCGGTGGTGATCGCCATCGCCATGAGTTGGGGGAGCTATTACTACAGCGACCGGATCGTGTTGGGGATGAGCGGCGCCAAAGCCGTCACCAGGGAGCAGGAGCCCTATCTCTGGAACGCGGTGGAGGGGCTGAGCCTCGCTGCTGGGTTGCCGATGCCGCGGCTCCACATCATCGAGGATAGCGCTCCGAACGCCTTCGCCACCGGCCGCGACCCGCAGCACGCCGCCT
>Ga0315293_10000759_pt1 | contig 30485 bp, 38 predicted proteins | sample YL17G13_20_MG_FD_203071 | JGI IMG/M metagenome (GOLD analysis project Ga0315293, IMG submission 203071) | Sediment microbial communities from Yellowstone Lake, YNP, Wyoming, USA - YL17G13_20 | ecosystem: Environmental > Aquatic > Freshwater > Lake > Sediment | place: USA: Wyoming | collected... | reverse complement strand
CGGTTCGAAGCCGAACGTCCCTGCTCCCGGCTTGTAGTAGTCAGCGATGCGGTCGATGCGGTCCTTCGCGGCCACTACCGTCTCTGGCGCCGTGCCGTTCCCCGTCGTCTCGACGTAGAGGTCGAGTATTTGCGGGAGTGTCATTTCGCGTGCGCTCTGCTCGGTCGTGAGCCGGGCCTTATGGAGCCCCGTTACTTCGCGGGTGATGATGCAGGTCTGGATGAGCGACCTCTCGACGAGATCGTTGATTGCCTTCTGCAGATCTTCGGCCTTGGGCACCATCGCCATTTCGTGCTGAGGGAGACGGGCCTTGATCTTGAGGGAGATGGTGTCGGTGGCGAGATTGACGCCACATCCTTCAAGAACGCCCATGATTGCCCCAATATCATAGGCCTTTATTTCCTCACCGCCGCCGCCATGCAATCCTTCCTCATCAAGCGTAAGTTCTATCGGCACGAGCACGCGCAGGAGCGGAATCTCGGAGACCTTGAAAGGCCCCGTCATTGATAGCCCAGACCAATGATCCTCGATCTCAACTACCAGCGCGCGGAATTGCTCGGCTCGGTCGGAGAAGGTCCAGTTGGCGATTCCACCGACGCTGTAGACGTTCGGGGCGCTCTGCCCCGGCTTGTGAATGTGCCCGCCGATCGCGAGGCCCCAACGTGAGAGGCGCGCGGCGGGTATCGACCAAGTGAGACCGGCGGCGATTTGCCCCGGCGCAACCTCTTCGCCCGATACCGCACCGTGGAAGAACAGAATTGCGCGCCCGAGATTCTCCGGGCCGATCTGGATTTCGAGGGAGATGAGCGCCGCTTCGAGGGCTTCGGATAGGGCGGCATCGCGAGCCTTGCGTCCTTCGGGACGGCGAGAGGTGCCGAAGGCGGCGCGATCCGGGGCCGGGAGGAAGGCGAACCAGACGCCGTTCTTCTCGAATGCGTCTGGTACATCAAATACGGACGACATATCGAATGCCGCGCTGAGGCGATCGGTGCCGATCTCTCGATCGTGATTGCCGACGAGGAACCACGCGTCCTCCAGATTTGCTGCGAGGATTTTTTTTGCGAATCTCTCCGTTACCGCGTTATACTCGCGCCACATGTCGCCGGTAAAGACGACCTTATCGCCCAGCCGCACGTGCGAGAAAAGTTCTTTGAGAATCGGCTCGGCAATCGCGAGACGGTCGCGGGTGAGTTCGAGGTCTGAGAAGATGATGAGTCTCATCACCGCGCGCCCCCTCTCGGGTCCGCTTGCTTTTGCTCGCGCATCTTTGTCGTTTCGATGAGACCCCGTTCCATGAGCCGTACCGCCGCATCAACGCACTTCGCCTTGTCACCCTCCTGGAGCACCGCGACGATTTCGAGCGGGTCTTGATCCGTCGGGTAGTGCTGAAGTTCCATCTGCGCCTCGATGCGCTCGACGAGTTTCTCGATTGAGAGCTTCGCATAACCCTGACGCGCCATCTCGAGCGCCTCCTGGAACGGTTTCACCGGCTCCTGCACCTTCGGGTTCTCCTTGAGGAGTTTCACCATGCGCTCGAGCTTGCGGAAGAACGTGCCCCGCTTCTCCCCGGCGGGGATCTCATTCGCGTGCTGGCAGCCGGTTGTCGCGAGCATGAGTTTGTAGTATTCCTCGGAGCCGTTGAGCGGGCCGAGGAGGTTCAGGAGCTCGTCTTTCAGCGGGCGCACCGCCTGTAGGAAGTCGATCTTCTCCGCTGTGGGTTTTGACGAGCCGGGCGGCGGAGGCGATTCGCCTAGGGGAAGCGAAGGAGGCTGTGCGGCTCCTACCTCTCCGCCCGGGCTCGGTTGCTGATCCGCGGGATCAGGGTCGTCGTCGTCGTTCTGAACTTCCTCGGCTTCCTGAATCGGCTGGCGCGCTCCTTCGATCTGTCGCGGCGCCTCAACGGTTCCGATCTCGATAGGCCGGGCGTCTCCAAAGGCGGGTCCCCAGATGCCGAGATGATGCCTGAGAATGAGCATGCGCTCCTCGGGATTCGCCGCGTGGGGTGCCGAGAACACGCAGAATGTCACGAACTCTTTCGCCTTGAGCTCTTCGAGCGTGAAGGCTTGCGGGAGCCCGACGAGTTTCCATCCGAGGCGGAGTTCAAGTTTCGTCTCGCAGTTCTCGACGAGGAATTCGCGCGACACCTTCGGGGTGATCTTTCTATCGATGCGCTTCGTGCCGGTGACAGTCGCGAGCCCTGAGAGACTAAGAATTGCCGCCGCTCCTTCGAGCTCGCAAACATCCGGGTCTGATCCATCGTCTACACGGTGCATTTTCTCACGCGAGAAAATGACCCCGGCGTCATGCATGATCTGGAGTTTCGAGGGCTTCGAGAGTGCGTAGAGGCCGTGAAGCTCGTAGATCCACCCGTTCATCGCCGGCGTTCCCTTGAGATTCTCGGTAGGAACACGGAACACCCGAGCGCCAAGGCCGTAGTGCTCCGGCCACGGTCCAGCGGTCTCCAATGGGGCGTTCACGTAAATGAAACGCTCCCGAGGATACCTTTGCTTGAATTCATCAAGCGTCTCCATCACCGTCTTGACCTTGCGAATTGCTTCCATAATCCCCCTTGACAATCACCGGCGCATTTGCGACAGTGAGTCTGTAGTGACTGTTTGCTTTGGGGCGCCTGCGTGGGCGCCCTTCTCATTTATGAGCCGGTCCCGAGTTTCACGCGCAGTGTTCGGCGCACGGCGTTCCATTTCACCGCTTATCCGCTCGGGACCAGCAATGTCTGGGGAAGCGGTGGAGCCCGGTAAGGGTGCCAACCCTTGAATCCTTTTCGCCGATTGATTCACGATCCCCCTTTCTCGCGCTTCCCCGAATGCCTGTTACTGCCAGAGCCACCGCGCCAGCGCCACGACCGTGATGTAGAACAGCGCGAGGGCGGCCATCACATTGAAGATCCTGCTAAGAATCCAGACCGTTTTCATCGGAGACCCCCTTGAATGACGCGCGGCGCCCGGTAGGGATGGCGTATCCTCTCGAGGTGGCTCGCAGCCGGTACGCCGCGCTCTTGCTGGTCGATATTCGGAATGAGAGTCTGCTGGAATTCCAGAATGGCCGAGACCGGGATAGACCACTTGCGCCGGTTCTTCCGTTGCTCGTAGGCGGCACGAATACGCCCGAGGTAGAGCAACCGGTAGATCTCGCTCAGACCATACGAGCGCAGGTACTGCTCGCGCACCTGGCGCGGGGGAATCATGAGTTCGGGGTCAATCCATTTCATCGAAGAACCTCCTTACAGCCATACCTTCGGCGCGAAGAACACCCTTGCGTCGGGGAGAGACTGCGATACTGTCCGTGGTGTCAGTTTCCAACCTCCGCCATCCTCGCGCACCTTGCGAAACGTCTCCTGTGCCTCGCGAGAGTTGAGAAAGGTGCAGACGAGCTTCTTGCGGCGTAGAGGCCAGTGGCCGGTTATTCGATAGAGTTTGAAAAGACGCTGAGTCATTTCGATGCCTCCCTTGTGATGGATAGAGTGCGCGGCGCCCCCTGTAGATTCCGAAGCGATGGGAATGAGGCGCCGCGCCCGCGAGCCGGCTGCTCAGCCGGTTGAAGGTGCGATTCCATGAATGTCTTGAGTGCTGACTCCGCAATGAGCCGCTTGCGCCCAAGCCGGACCGATACTATCGCTCCGGTATCGAGTAGGTTGTAGATCGCACTCCTACTCAGACCGGGGAAGTAGCGTTCACGAACCTGTCTTGCACTTAGGTAGCGTTCCATGCCGGAGAATCTCCTTCGGGTCGATCTTGAGAGCCTTCGAGATGATCATGTAGTTCGCGAGAGTGAGCCGCCTTTTGCCCGTTTCGATTCGCGAAAGCGTTGCGACATCGAGTCCGGTGAGGCGGCTGATTTGCTCGAGGGTGAGCTCGCGAATGCGGCGAAGTTGGCGTATTGACGCCCCAATGTCGGCTTCGTGCTTTTGTGCCTTCTTATGTGATTGATGACTCATGCCGTCATTTAACGCATATCGCGTTCCTGTGTCAAGAAAAAAATGCTAAAATGGCAAAAAAATCTTGCAGCGTCATTAGAAAGGGTTTAGAATAGTTACGGAAATGGAGAGGTCGGCAACCATGAGAACACGCACCGAAGATGAACTGCGAGTCGCTGAACGTATTGGGATCATGCGGCGACGGAAGAAGATCAACGGGAAAAGGCTAACCGCGAAAGCACTCTCTATACAATGCGGATGGGCGCCCAGTAGGGTGAGCCGGATTGAAACAGGCAAGATACCCCTATTTGTAGGTGATCTTATCCTGTTGGCGCGCCAACTTGGGATGCGGGCCGGCGACTTTCTGGAAGAGTAATTCAAAATCTAGGCGGTGACCGATGTACGCCTTTCTCTATCCCCTTTTCTGCTTCATATGTGCTCTCTTCTGTATGGCCTTGGCCAATGAAAAGAACCGCCACGGGGCAGTTTGGTTCTTTCTTGGCGCATTCTTTACCCTGATTGCTCTAATAACCCTTGTGGGGATGCCGATGCTCCCGGAGAGGCCCCGCCAAGTCGAGTCAATGGATGAGGCAATGGAACGCCTCCGCAAACAGTACAAGAAGTGAAGCACACCGCGCACCGGTCCATTTATTTCCGCCTCGACAAGTACAGGCGAAAGACCTACTACCTTCGCCTCTACTCGGGCGGGCGCCAGACATGGCGCTCGGTCGGCCCCCGGCTCGATGACGCCCTGCGTATCCAAGCGGAGATTCGCATTCGTCGAGTCGAGGAGAAATTCGGTATCACCCATGTCGTCAATATCACCTTCAATGAAATCGCGCTCGAATACCTGAAATACTATGACGCGAAAGGCAGTCCGGATAATCAATGCCGCGTGCGGTCGCTTTTGAAACATCTCTCCGCGTTCTTTGGGCCGCTCGATCTGAAGGCGATCAATGCCTGGACAATTGAGGGGTATGTGCGGCATCGCACCGACGATCATGCGAAACCGCGCACCATCAATACTGAACTCGATTATTTGAGAGCCGCGCTCGGAAAGGCTGTCGAGTGGGGATTCCTCGAGAGCATACCGCGCGTCAAGAAATTGCCCGTTCAGGAGGAAGGCCCGGCGCGCGAACTGGGAATCCAGGAGATCGACAAGATCATGGCGTTGGTATCGGAAGATCACCGGGACGCCATAGTCATCGCGCTCTATACCGGCATGCGTCTTGGGGAAATCTATCGATTGCGGCCGGAACATTGGGATCGTGGGGCTGGAACGGTACTCATAGAGCGAACGAAAAGCGGCAAGGTGCGGGAAATACCCTTAACGGGTCGGGTTTCAGAAATCCTGGCAATCCGATTCGCCCGGTACAAAACGCGACTCTTCCCTGATAAGTCGGTTGACCGCCTCATAGGCCGATTCGCCTACGAGCGTAAGAAATTGAAGGGGTTCACCCGCTGGCGTTTCCACGATCTCCGGCATACGTTTGCCTCATGGGTTATCAAGGCTGGCGTCGATCCACGGACGGCGATGGAACTCTTGGGGCATTCCAGCCTCGATATGACCACGCGGTATACCCATACCAGCCTTGACCGCAAACGAGCCGCGATCGCTCTCTTGGAACCGACTAACAAACGGATAATCAATGGGGCAAAAAAGAAATAAGCCATTCTCATTTAACGACTTATCTATTGATATCTTGGCGGGGCCGACGCCAAAGAAGGCTTTTCTCATGTTCCATGTGAAACAATAACTTACTGATATTTAAGGCGGATAGGCCACAATCGCCCGTTGTCCATTAGGCCCACTTTTACCCCTCCGTCCAATATGAACCGACTAAAGAACCGACTCACGGAGGGCCCTAAATTTGCCCGTAGCGGCACGATCGGTCTCACTCGATAGATGGTTCGGTTCAGGGGTAGAACGCCAGAGGGCGCTCTATAGGTTCTTGCGCCTTGGGGGAATTCAACGGGTATCGACGATCCGACGCCCCTCGATGCACGTTGCATACGACAGGCGGCATCCCCGTTTCGTTTGCCGCGCCTCATGGAGGGCGATGTCTGGATCGTTGTCGAAGGAGAAGATTCTCCAGGCGTGCGGGTCGGCGCCGTGGAAGCCTGAGAGGACGCCGTACTTGACATTATCGTTCAAAGTATCTAACAAAACCATTGCTTTCGGCTGAAATTGTCAAGTGTACCCGTGTACCCAAAATTGGTACCGTACAATCGTTCGGTTTGACCGTTCAATCCACCACCATCCGCTTGACCGCGACGACCTTTCTGTCTCGAATCTCCACGACGGCAAACCCGAGTTCCACGGGGTCATAGCCTGCACGCTCCGCGTACCCGTCGTGTCCAAGTATCATTGTGCGGAGGTAACTTCCGATGCTCGCATACCAACGACGATCCGGGTCAATGTATCGAGGCATCGAGTTATCCCCGACAAGGTAGTCCTGTTTCAGTTTGCCACCCTCATCGAAGATGACCAGTTTCGGCGACGGGTCAACGATGAGTAGTTTATGAGCATTCGCGGCGGCCATCACAACACAGTCCCCCGCTTTGTCCGTCAGAAACCGTTTCACCTGTGCCTTCATGTTCGCAACCCTCTGTTCATAATCCTTCGCCCCGCTGCGCAACTGAAAACGATTAGGATGGCAGAGGTAGACCTTCGCTATCGGTCCGCGTTTATCCTTCAAGAGCAGTTTCGCCGCACACCCGCCATAGGGGATGTCGAGACGTTCGGCCATTTCCGCTCCGAGATCGCCGAATCGCTGGAGTTTGAACTCGTGATTTCCCGCAAGCCATGCAAGACCACGCTTCTGGATAGGTCTGTATCGTTCAACCAGCCGTGCGAGTTGCCGCATCGGTATCGGGTCGTATGTCGTGTCATGCTGATACCGTTTGTCATCCGTCGTGATTGCCTCGATAGCATCGCCGGTGAAGATGAACCGTCGATTTCGTCCCGCCATTATCCACTCGAAGGTTTGTTCCATCCCGCTATCGCAAGTCTGCATGTTCCCCTCATGGGTGCATCCGTGCATCGCAATCTCGCAGTTCGAGGGAATGAGCGCGGTGAGGAGTCTCATGTGGTTTCCTCGAAAACGGCGCATTCCCATATGGGCGTTGTTACCTGATGCGCCTTATCGAATTCAAAGAGCGCCTGTGCGATTGAACAATTATCGGTTTCATTGGGTTTGAATCTGGCACAGGGATACCAGCATAAACAATGCTCGGCATGCCTACCTTTTAAGTCCTTGCGAACTAAAACCTCGACGCCATGATGAATATACTTTTCGATAGTCATCTCGCAATCCTCCTCGACGGTATGCACTCGTTACGATTGTGGCATCGGAAACCCGGCTCGATGGGGCGTCCGCACGAAAGGCACAATCCTGCCGCGGCCCAACGCCTCCGCAGTTCTGACCGGCGTTTCCGGTTGCTTTCGAGGCAGTGCGAGCAGTAGAGGAAACCATGCGCCACCGGGCGCGGGCATTGCTTGCACAAGCCCCTGTCGCGGTGCCGCTGAGCATAGCGGGCGTTGCGGGCCCAAGCGGAGAGAGGTTTCAGGTGTTCACTTGTCATTGTCCGCGATGAATCCTTGATAATCGTCCGAAGCGTTAAGCCATTCAGCCGCGGCATTCGAGAGAAGTGCCCCCAAGGTTGCCGCCTCATCGGGAGTGCATTGGAGGATGCACTCGCGCTTGGCAAAATGCCCGTTGGCGCAGAGGCGAATCACGTCCATCTTGACGCCGCCGGGACTCTTGCGGTCGGAGGTTTTCACGCCGCTACAGAACCATGACCCGCATTCGTATTCTTTGAGTATTGAAGGACGACAGAACTTTCTTCGGAGAGGACACTTCACGCGGAACCTCTTATGAGGGAGGGGGCGAGGTTCGTTCCCCCTCCCCCCAGTTGCGCCAGCATGGGGGAAGCCGACGCGGTGCCGAAAATTAGAAACTCACCCCCAGCGAAAACAGGCCCACCAGCCGACTTCGCTCATATGGCAGTTTTCCGAGCTCATACCCGACGCCGAACTCGATGAGATTGTCGAAGAACCCTACCGTCGCCGCCACAGTCAGGTCGAGTTTCTTCTCGTCGTCGATGCGTGTTGAGGCATAGAGCATCGGCGCGTTGAGAGCCACGATCTTCTTGTGATCGATGACGTTGACATCCGTCCAGTAAATGCACAGACCGCCGCCGAGACCGGCGACGGGGAGAACGTCCATCTTGGTATTGGCGTCATTCGACTCGACGATCTTCATGAGCGGCACCGCCGTCGCCACGTCGAACATCCAGCCATGCTTGCCAAGCGGATAGTCGCCGATATCCTGCGCCATCGCCAGCACGGGCGAAAGCATCAGGAACGAAACGAGGAAAACGAGAATGAGGTTTTTCATCGCCTCTCCTTTCCGGCCTATGCCGGGGTAGTGGGAACGAACGCTTCCGCCGTGTTCTTCGCCGCGGAATGAACGCCTGTCGAAGCTATCGCGGTCAACAGTCCCTTGTAGAGACCCTGGACTATCGCCACCTGGAACGATTGCCCGGCCTGCATGGTCACTACCGTGATCGTCAGGAACGCGACGCCGAAGTTTATGAGCGGGAGCCACTTCGAATTGAGCGCCGTGAAATGCTTCAGGCACCACGAATACCCGACCTGGATTGCAACCAGGATGAGTTCATACCATCCTACGAGTTCCATTGCTCAACCTCCTCTCCTCAAGATTCGCTCGCGAAGGCCGCGAGGTTGAGGTTCCAACGGTCTATCAGATCCATTCGCTTGAATTTCGTACCGTCGCCGTAGCAGACTTGCAGGTGGATATGATTCCAATGCAGGCCCGCCGAATCGTTCTTCCCGTAGACTGCGACGGGGAAGTGCGGACGGTCAAGGTCATAGCAAAACGTGAGCGCGATGATGTCCGCGAGTATCTGCGCCTCCTCGGGCGCGAGGCCGTTGTACTGTCGCTTCTCATCCACGTCGAAATCTACCATGCGGCCCGAGAGATGGTTACCCGTCGCGCGGCGCATCGAGGTGATGATGAGTTGCTTGTTGAATAGCACGAGCGCGAGCAGAGCACACATGGCAAACACGCGGCATGCGAGCGGGTTGAGCGTGCCGAATTCATCTTCAAGATCGACCTGTGTCTTGCGTTCAAGAAGGTCTTGGGAGAAGTTCAAGATCATTATCCACCCCGCTGGAAGTGCTCGATAACAATCCTAGTCACATATCCGAGCCATGCCGAGATTCCCGCAGCGAGGCCCGTTATCGCACCCCATTGCCATTTCGTCTGGCTTGCCACCGTATCGACCTTGCGCCTCGACTGTTCGCAGATACCTCCAGCATCAAAAAACTTTTCGATCTTTGCAAAGCGCGTGATGAAAGTCGTGGATAATTCATCAATCTTCTTTTCGAGTTCCTCGATATCCCGTTTCATCACGGCCTTCTCGCCATTGCCTTCCATTCGCCTCCTCCTACGTGATGTTCCACCATTTGTGCTTTACCATCGTCACCGTCGCGGTCATCGTTCGCAGATGGTACTGAATCTTATGGATGCGAAAATAATCGTGGTAGTCGGGATCGATCCCGAGACCGAGCGCCTCATGAAAGACCTCGACAACCTCGTCGATATCCCAGGCGAACGCCCGGGGGCCGATCTCAACCTCGAGGCGCATGTACTTTCCGAAATCAATGAACGATCCGCACCAGTCTGAACCATAATCTACATACTTCGATTCGTATTCGCCTTCCATGACCGTGCCATCGGCAGTGAATGGAAGTTCTGTCACGTCCTTCTTCGCCCACCCGAATTTTGGATCTCCGGGTGATATGCCCCGCGCATCCCATCCGTAGCGCGCGACGCCCGGGAGCTCACGATCGAGCATCTCGCTATATGATTTGATCGAGATGATCTCATCCTCATTGAGTATCCAATTCGCACTCGCCGGTGGATTATAGAAATAACCGCATGCGAGTTTCCCGGCGCCGTTCGTGTAGATGAATATGAGATTGCTCGCCTCGCAGAGTGAACGAATGATTTCAAGGGAACTCTCCTCGATGAATGCGGGGGTAAAGAGGTAGTTGTTCCCCAGGCAGAACGAATCGACCGCGGTGAAACTTGCGGCGTCGATATCCGCAATGTCAATCATGGCTTTCCATCGCGCGTAGGCATAGATGATACATGGAACGGTCTTGCGGTAATAGCTAAGCGGTTGTTCCAAGCCCATATTTGCCGGACGAGTAGCTTGGAAATAGAGGCTCAGTTTCGTGTAAAAATTCGTCTTGTCGAAAATCATATAGACAAGATCGGCGATATCATAAGCCCACTTGGGCGTGTCTATCCAAGTCGCGCGCGGCTTCGCGAATATGCTCAAGCCGGTTCCCACGATGTAATAGGAATATGCGCGACCATCGACCGTGTAGCCGCCTTCCGGTTCTGAGACTGAACTCACAACCGGAAGCAAACGCGGATCGGTTGTCGGAAGCGCCACGATCTACCTCCAGGGATATACTCCAGGATGCCAAGTGGTTGTGAAATAGCCACCATCGCCATCCTGTAGAGTCAACTTCTTGTCGAGCGCATCCATGAACGTATCCTTGATGACGAGCTCGCACGCCGGGCCGGTGTCATCCATGAGATTCATATCCGAGATTTTCCCGCGCACGAGACGGAGCGATTCCCACGTGCCGCTGGAAAGTTTGATCTCGAAATCGACATAGAGTTTACAATCCTTATAATCGGCTTCGCCGGACGGGCGGAGACTCCACACGTTCGAGATTCTGTCGCGCCCCCCGGACATGAAATTCGGCGTGAGATAGGAATCGTCGTTTCGAAAGCGAATGATGATCTGGCAGGTGTTGAAGTTCTTATCAATAGCCGAGGTCGCACGTTCGATCTCGCCCCAGGCAATAACCCGGTTCGTCACCTCGACGACGTTCAATCCCCACGCGCCGCCATACTCAACATCGATATAGCAACGCAGCCGGCCCTCGATGTGATTCGATTCGAGAATCGTCTGCGCTTCTGCGCTCCATCCCATCATGCTATCTTCATCACCCTTATTACAGACCCGGCCTTGCACGTTGCCATGTAAGCAACTTCGGGGCGAAACGTGAATTGCGCCGTCCCTGTATTCGCGCCCGTCAGCAAGATTCCATGCCCCATCACCGGGTTGACAACCGTAATCGCCGGGACACCGGAGCTCAATCCCCTCGAAACATTGTCCGCGATGCTATCGCCGCCCGATACTGTCCCGCCCGTTGCGAGCTGGTGCTCAAAAAATAATCCCATCGAAGTGATAGCAGTTGAAACGTCGAGCGCGAAACCATAACCCGTAGTCGCCGCCCCGGACGTGCAGAGCATGAACATCTCGAATACGTAGAAACTGTTCGTCTCATAGGTGAACGCCATGCCCGTCAGATTTGTCGGCGTTACCGTCGCATTCGTGATATCCCCCGCCAGCCGCAATTTCACAAGGAAAGGATCTGCGCCGCCCGAATGCGTATGCGTGCTAATCGCCCCGGTGAGTTTCGCCTCTATCTCTGCCTTGGTGATGTCAGAGTTTTTCTGTGCGGTAGACGGAGCGTGAGCCGAAATCACGTGGGCCTGGATATTCGCGTTCGCCGCTTCATAGCCGTGGGTATGCGATGAAAGAGCGCCTGTCAATTTCGCTTCGATTTCAGCCTTCGTGATATCCGCATTGACCTGCGCGCCTGATGGGGCATGAGCGGATACAACGTGCGCCTGAATATTGGAGTTTTTCGCCTCGTAGGATGCATCGTGGTTATGCGTCGTCGGCGTGCGGGCATCGGAGAGGCGGGCGTCGTTCGTTATGACAGCCGTACCCGTCGTATCTCCCGGCGCGTGTGCATGACCAATCGGGGTACGGGCGTCGGATAGTCGCGGATCAGTTCCGACAAGAACGCCCCCGATTATATCCTCCGGTTCATGCTCATGCGCGGTGGGTGTTCTGGCGTCTGATAGCCGCGGATCGGTAGTCGATATGCCTCCCGCCGCCCCCGCGTCAATGGAATCGGTGATGGCCTTCCAGTCCTCATCCTCCGCAAGCGAATTGCCTTTCGCTATCAATCGATGTATCCATGTGCGCGCCATCACTTCGCCCCTATGGTGAAATTCTCATCCGATGAACTTTCTTCCATGACGAATGTGCCATTGAAATATGCCGGGTCGCCTTCGCGCGGTTTGAAATCGGCTCCTTTGATTCTGAACTTTCGCCCCTGGGTGACTTTGCAAAACGCGAGATTGCTTGTACTCGAATACCTCATGTAGAGGCCAGTCTCCGAAGTGCGCCATTCAACGTATCGGTCATCGAGACGTAAATCGTCGATGACCGTATTCGGGCAACCACTCCCGGCGTAGAGTTGCAGCGTCGATGCCGCACCGCTCACGCGCACATTGCTCGTCGAAGTCCCGACGGCGACTCCATTGATGATGATGGCGCAATAATCGCGCTTCCAGACGAATGCCAAATGAGCGATCGTTCCCGGCGTGAGGCCGTGAGTCGCATAAGCGATTTCGATCCCAACGCCGGACGCGATGGCAAAACCGATCTTCCCATCGGCGCTGATATACGAATAAAAATTGGCGTTGAGATACCAGGGGTATCGGGTGCCATCAGCCCCTGACGTAACGCGCGGGAACTTCAACCAGAAAGCAATCGAACCCTCTGCATAATTCGTGGTAGTGACGATCGACCATTGATCCATGAGTCGAGGAACCGCCGCGCTGACTGTCGGGATGTAACTCGTGAAGGTATGCCCCGCCTCGACTTGATGCGCCGATACCCAGAGGCGCGTGTTAGTCGAGCCGATAATCCACATCTCAACCGAAGATGCGGTTGCAATGAATCCCTCGACGGCGATCTGCTGCCAATCCATCGTCAGCGTTTTCGTCCCGGACGTGACGGTCCCGGTCGCTCCATAGACGTTGAGAAGGATGCTCCCGACGCCCTTCGCCCATATGAAACACGAATAGGTGGCTGCGGGGGTAAGACCAGCTACCGTTGTCTTCACAATGTCGGGCGTCGCGCTCGTCAGTTCAAGGCGTATAGTTCCGGCCTTACCATACACATTGCTCGCGATGTTCGTGTCCCAGGCGACAACCGGCGTCCCCTGTTGCGTTGTCCAGATAGTCGATCCGCTTGCCCCATGCGACGGGTAGAAGTAATTCGTCCGCGCCATCTCGAGGATAATCCCGTTCCCCATCTTGCACGCTTCGAAACGCGGAAGGCCCGAACCGACTTCGCGAATCTTCCCGTCGAGGCCGGTATATGTAGCAATGGAGGCGCGTCCGTAAAGACCGATGCCGCCAAGAAGTGGATTCTTGCCCGTCTCGAATGGATGATAGACGCGGGTATTTTCCCCGACGTTGCCCTCGAAATAGCATTCCTGGCGATCTTTCCAAATCTGTTCGAGAGTATCGACTGATGCTTGAGGAACACCATCGAGTGCGATCCCAAATGTCCGGCGTCGTGCGCGCTGATAGACCGTCTGTGTCCCGTCATCCGTTTCAATGACGGAATCGAAAACCTTATCCGCATTACGCTGATAGACGGCATAATCGATGAGATCAATTTCGCGGTGAATTCCATCGGCGGTCTTGATCTTGAGGAAGTTCATCAAAGACTCCCCTCGATGACGAAGCGACTGTTCCCGTCAAGGCGCCGCTGGATATATTCGGCCGCAAGCTGCGAGTCTTGACGTGAACCGCTGAAAAAGAGCGGGTAGACGTTCACCGCGCCTTGGAGTGAACTCTCTGCTCGGTCGAGAAATGCCTTCAGCCGGTTGACCGTCGGGGAGGGCATGACCACTTCGCCGGAACCGATCATCGTCGGGATCGTATCGCGGCCGCGCGTACCGCCGAATGCTTCGAGGCCGCTCGCGGCACCTTTGACTTCGCCACCCTCGTTCAGGAATGGAAGAAAACCAAGAACGGTTCCGAGAATCGACCCGCCCACCTTCCAGATCGCCATCTCTGCGAGCTTCGCAGCAACGCTCCCGATAGCAGAGCGCCACGCGCTGTCGAATACCTCCGCTGCATTCACGCCCTTCTGCGCTATCTGCGAGAACATGCCGCCGAATTCTTGCGTCAAGTCGCGTGCAACGTCCATGCCCTTGATGTCAAACTCATCAAGGCCGGCCTGCCATGAGTCGGCAAGGGGATTCACCATCGCAGGTAGAGCTTCGGGGGAGCCCAAGTTCATACCCTTGTCAGCATAGACGCTTGCAAGCACGGGCAGAAGTTCGTCTTTCAATGCGGCAACTTGGTAATGAATCGCCTTTGTCTGTGCGATAACTGCTTCGGTAGTTTTCGCCGTCGCCTCTGTTGCGAATGTTTGACCAGCCGCATACTCTGCCGCCACCTTGTCCATTACGATACCAGCGAAGGGGTTGTTCGCTAGGACGGGGCCATAAACAGGAGTCGGTGGCGCACCTTTTCTTGTAACCTTGTCAATTACCCAAGCAATATTGTCGATTGACTTCTGGAACGGATTTATCGACCTGATGAATTTCCACCATTCAGGGATACCGTTTGCTAGGAAAGTGTTCAATGCCGTAAGGGCCGGTAGAAATTCACCCGTGATCGTTATCGCAATGCCCTTGAGCGATGTCTTGAGGTCCACCATTGCGACGTTGTACTTGTCGGCTATGACCGCGGCGTTGGTAGAGAGTTCTCCCCCGAGTTCCTTGTTGCGATCCATGAGTTCTTTGATCCCAGCCGAACCCTGCTTCAAGAGCGGGAGAAGTGTTAGCGCGTTGCGTCCAAAGAAGTCTGTCGCAATCGCCATCGCCTCTGTTGAGGTTTTCGCCTGCGCGATCCTGTCAGCGAACACGAAAAACATTTCTTGAGCACCGCGGACGTTACCAGATGCATCGCGAATAGAGATCCCAAGGGCGTCGAATTTCTTCTGCGCTTCGGCATTGCCATTGATAGCATCTTGCAGGGTTGAGGCGAGAAGTTTCATGCCGATCTGGAAGTTGCCAATCTCGCCGCCGGTTGTTTTGAGTGCGTATTCCATGCCAGAGAGAAATTCCGTCGAGACCCCGAGACGTTCGCTGACATGCTGAAGTTCATGCTCCCATTCGGCGGTCTTGACGATCATTGCGGTCAAAGCGGTTGCCACTATGGCGCCAGCGGAAGCGATGATGGTTGCGGCCTGCGAGAAAGCGCCGCCCATACCCTTCGCGTCGGCGGCGACTGCCTTTAACTGTGCCGATGCCTGGTTGTCAGCCTTGATGATTATCTCAACAATGTTTCGGCCCATTTATCAGCGACTCCTATTCGCCCTTTCCATCAGTTCCGATTCCAGTTGCCCGCCGGCTTCCATCGCGCGCAGATCGAAAATCAAATCCACGAAATCCAGGTCAAGAAGCCGATGCGGTGCTATCCCATACCGTTTCGCCATTACATCCAGGGTCGCCATCGTTTGACGCTTCGCCTTCGCGAAACGATTCAATCGCTTGGGCCTCCAGACCCAAGCCGCTGAATTCGATGATCTCTCGCAGAAGCCATTTCAGATCGTCAGGGGGAACGTCCCAAGCGTTGACCTCGCCCTCCCCGGCAACCGCATCTTCGTCGAGAAGGATTCGAGGCGCGAGAACACCCTTACCGAAGAAAGTTTCGGCAAGGGCATCCAAGGTCGCCGGATTCTTCTGCATCGCTTGCGCGCGCATGCGAACGACTGCCTGCGCCTCTGTCTCGTTTGGATCGGGGATGATACTCCCGGCGGGGATATCGAGCCCCGCATTCGCCTTGAGTATGCCAGTAACGAAATCCCGAGGCAAAAGTTTCCTAATCAGGAACGGAACCTGTGCCTCGGGGAGAATGACCGTCTTTCTCGATTTCGCCTTGAGCGCCTCGGCGCTTTCCTTTCCGTTCGCCCCCATTTTGAACCCCTTTCTAAAGCAGAGTCGCTTCGGTCGATACGACCGCGATCGTCATCGGATTGTTCGTGCCATCATAGAGCGCTCTGAACGGGATCGTATAGGGCACGATCCCAGGCCCATCGACGTTCGGCGTCGCGCCTTCGAGAATGATGTTCGGTATCGTGAACGATATCGACCGGTAGGTTGTTCCCGTGATGAGCGAATCACTCGTGAAGGTGAGACTGAAGGTCCCCGGAGTATCCGCCAGATATTTTGTGTAGAGCGCAAGACTGTCGTATTCTCCCAGAATATCCCCGGTAATTTCTTTGTATCCCGCGCGAATAGGATTCGGAAGCGTTGCAGCCATGAGGTAGCGATCGAGCGAGAGATTGTTATTGAGTTTGATGCTCCCGCCATCGAACGGGACGGCCGTCTCTCCGCATAGTGTGAGGCTTCCGGCATACCGCCAGAACACCGGATAATCAGCCGCATATCCGGTTGTTATCGACGGCGTTGCATTCGTCGTCTCATCCTTGAAGCTCATCCCGGCGACGAGTTCCATGATATCGCCCGTTTTGAAATTGAAGGCGAGTTCGTTCACTTTGCCCCCGACGTAGAGAAACACCTTACCCGCCGGAAGATCCGCGCGCCCGATTTCCATCGAGAGTCCAAAGTTCGGTAACGCTTCGGCGATGGTGAACGTGTGAGTACTCGCTCCAGATACGGGCGTATTGGCACCAAAGCTATACCCGCCCATCGCGTGCTTCAGGTATTGGAGCATGCCCTGGAAATTAAGTTCGACCTTAACCTCGCCGCCGATTTTCTTGACGCCCTGATAGGTGAAACGCTGCATCCCCGGGACGGTCCCCGTGCGAAGGCATTTTCTATGTCTTGTTCTTGGCTCCGCCTTCACGCTCTCGGAAGTATAATCCATGATGAACCATGTCGAGGCCGACTTGGTGCCGTAGGCAACCAGTTCGGGCGCGATCGCGAGTGTACTGTTGTATCCTTGACCCGGCATGTTACTTCACGCCCTTTCCAGATACCTTTACGGCATCTTCAACGATCTCCCATTGACCGGGGTTTTTCACAACCCCACTTGCAATTGCATCCGGTAGTTCTACGGTTTCACCGTTCTTGACGAGAACTTCCCCGACGATGACGCTTTCAAAACACCCGACGTATTTGATCTTCATTGCGGCCCTCCTATTCACGGACCCGGTAGGTAACTCTCGTCTGCATGAGAAAGAATTTGTTCGGTACGGCAAGCCCCTGATCGTCCGTCGCGATGCGCGTCACGAACGTATCGTATGCGTTCGGGGCTCCACCCGTAGTCCCGCGGCTTCTATCAACGCAGACCTTTGCCCGCACGAGTTCGATCCAGGTCTCCAGATCGTCGGTCGGGCGAAGGTAGCACCATACGTCGAGCATCCACTCGCAGGAGGTGTCCCGCTGCGAATTCACGAGCTCGCGAGTCTCTTCGGATGAGATGACCATAATGAAGGGCATACAACTGGCATCCACCTCGTCGATACGCTTCCAATCGCCTGTGACCTCGGCGATATTCGGAATCGTCTTGAGGGCAGTTATCAGATTCGCCTCGATGATTGCCCGTTTCGAACTCACAGGCCCGCCTTCCTGATTTCCATGCTCACGGAATCCCCGAAGATCGCGTAAATCTTCTCCCGATTTTCTTCCATCGCTCGCGAGAGCCAGGGGCGTTTCGGAACTCGGATGAGCACTCCACGCCCGAAACCGTTTCTGATTGTCGCGCCGAACTCATGCGTCGGCCCATAGGGAACGTCCGTTCCCACGATCGCGGCGATCTTCCCGTCAATCCGCCCGGGAACGTTCGTGATCGAGGAACCGAGAATGCCGGATCGTCTTCGCAACACGACGTTCGTCACGTTGATCTTCGCCCCGCGTTGCACCATATACCCGGCTTTCTTGATTTCTCGCTCGAGAATCTTCTCCAGACCGCCCGCAAAGCGTTCCATCTTCGCCGCGACTTGGGTCGTTCCCTTAACAACAATCTGGAATCCCGCGCTCATGCGAACCTCGGGCGACGATAGCGAGAGAGAAACGCGATTGCTTCGCCCGGTATCGCCTCCGGTTTGAACGTCACCGTCTGGCCCTCGACGGTTATGCTCGACGCCTGTTCGAGCGACTTGTCGCGCATCTTCCAAAACTTCGCGAGCATGATACCGGCGGCGGCCTTCACCGCCTGGGGGACCGCCGTCAACCCGGCGTGATAGTGAATCGAGCAGTTCTGGAACCCTTCCTCGAAAACGTCGGCCTCAAGGTAGAAAAGTCCCTGTTCCGCGTTTACAAGAATGTCCGCCGTCGGTGTTGCGGTATGCCCTTCACCGGCGATGATCGCGTACTCGAGGCCCGTGCCCGATAGGATCGGCGTATGGCGCACGCGGTGCTTGTTGGTCCCGTCGCCATCGAACGTCTCGGTATAGGGGCGCGCCAGGAAGTTCTCGCCGCAAAGACCTTCAATGAGCTCGCTCACGCCGTTGATATACGTGATGAGGTCTTCTTCCTCCTGGAAGTTCGCCCCGGTCTGAACCGCACGCTTCGCCTCGTCGAGATTCAGAATGGCGTATGCTGAAAGCGGCATCTCTCCTCCTATGCGGGAACCGTTTGATCCTCTTGAACCGTCAGCGCGACTTCGCTCGTGGTGATCGTGTTCACGTGCATGCGGCACCAATAGGCACCAGCGTCTGCCGCATCGAAATCGCCGTTCTGCACCGTGTATCGAAGTTGCCCGCCAGGAGCATCGGCTACCGTGACGTGCGCGGTATCGGAGAGGAATAGATCGACCAGTTCTCCGTCCTCGCGCACTTCGAACGTGCAGGTAGCCGCCTCGGGGATCGTATAGATTGCCCCGTCCTCGTCGATGACGTAGAAATCGAGTTCTTGCCCGTAATCACCTGCGCGGATCGTAAAATTCTTGACTCTCGACATTTCAATCCTCCACGATGGAGAAGACAACTCCATCCCAGATAAAGGGTATTGGATCTCCGTAATGGTAATTGCCGTTTATGTCCATTCCGATCACTTTGAATTCATATGTAAGCTCGTCATCCCAGGTACCATCGATCTCCGCGATATGATCGAACGTCAGGGGGCGATAGTCCGGGTCGTAATCGTGCGGGGTTGCCCATGAACCTCCGGCAACACGCCACGTGAAAGAACATCGAACCGTGTAACTCGATTTCCAGGTGAATTGGGGGCATAACCCTGGGACTCCAGTAACCGTCGCGACTTCATAATCGTAATAAGTGATCGTCTCCGGGATCTCCTCCGGCTTCAACGTATGCACCTCTGCGGTCTGTCGCGCGCACCCGAAGATACTCACGGTCTGGAGTGCCGCGAGAATCAGAATGTACTGCGCCGCTTTTTCAAGTGTCACTCGTCTTGACATACGATTCGGAACCTCCAGATCAATCTGAAAGGCCGTCTCAATTGTCACCGTCGCCTGTTGTGCCATCATTATCCTCCGGGGCAGGCTTGGTCACACAGACCGCCGGTAAGACAGTTGAATGTGGTTCCCGTCTGCATCCCTGACGTATTCCCGCACTCGTCGATATACCACCATTCCCAGTTCCATGAACCGGAACTGAAGTTGCTCTTATCGACGTTCACTACATGCGTAGCGCTCGTTCCCATGTCCACATTCGCTGAATAGGTTCCCGTCCCTTTTCGATAGTGCATGTATGCCTGGCCCGCACGGGAAGCAAAGACCGTGAATGTATTATCAGGCCCGGCCCCCTCATTTGAGGAGCAAACATCAACACCACTAGCCGTAATCGCCGTGCAGGTCGTGTACCAGTCGAGTTGATTGGCGTGCGCGCCGCTCGAATCGCAACCGGTATACTTGTTGTTGAACAGCACCTTGTAACGGGTGTGGTTCGCCGTGAGTCCGGTGACGCCGATCGTATGCTGTAGCGAATCCGCGTCCGCATCGTGTCGGTACGTGTTTGCCGCGGCATAGAGTCCGTACCGATACCCGCCGTGCGTTGCGTAGTCCGTGTGGAAGTGGAACGTCGCAGTCGTGGTCGAAATTGCCTGAACGGCGAAGTCGCTCTGCGTAATCGTCGGGCATGCCGTCGTGAACTGCGTCGAATCCGCATAGGAAGTGGAATCGCAGCCCGTGTACTTCGTATTCGATTCCCAGACGTGAACGATCGCGGGCGAGAGACCCGAAATGGAAATCGTATGCTGAACGCTGTCCGCGTCCGCATCGTGGCGGTAATACCAGGTGTTGTTTCCCGTGACGTGATACCGGAAGCCCGCGTGAACTGCGTCGCTCGTATGGAAGTGAAGCGTCGCGCCGCCCGTGGTGATCGCCTGGGATGCGATGAGACTCTTCGTAACGGTCGGACAAGAACTCAACGTCGTGAAGTGAGCCGAGTCTCCCCAAGCCGTCGTATCGCAACCCTCGAATGAACGATACCGGGATTCCCAAGTGTAATCGGTCGAGCTGTCAAGGCCACTGAGAGTGTCCGTGCGCTGCGTCGAATCGGCTTCTGTGTCGTAATGGTAAGTCCAAAATTCGTCGTTCTCCCCGCCGTAGCGGTAGTCGATGTGCGCCGCTTGGTTCAGATGCCGATGGATAATCGCGCTCGAATCTGTGACGGCCTGCGTTGCCTTCGCGGTGAAAGCGAGAGTCGGGCAGCCGGTGAAGAATGTCTGCTGATTCCCCCAGGCCGACGAATCGCACCCGGCATAGAGCGTGCGTACCTGCCACATATACCCGCCCGAGGGATATGTCAGCCCGGTCACGAGTTTCGTGTGCTGCATCGAGTCTGCATCGGCGTCAGCGATGTATTCCCATCCATCGGGAGGGAAGCCGAAATCATACCGATAGAGCGCCTTGCAAGGCATGCTCGTATGGAAATGGAACGTAGCGGAATCGGCCTGAAGCGTCTGCGAAGCGAAGTTGGAATTGACGATCGTCGGACATCCGCTCCAAAACTCGTGATCGTGCCCCCACTCTGTCGTATCGCACGCGCCGTAAATCACCGCGGTATTGCAGATGTAGAGCGTCGAGTCGCCGCTCGCGAGACCAGTCGCCAGCTTGGTATGCCCGGTCGAATCCGCATCGGCGTCCCAGAGGTACGTCCAAGAAACATCGTTCGGTTCCTTGTATCGGAAGCCGACGTGCGCGTCAACGAGCGTCGCACAGTAGAGATAGACGGCGCTCGCTGAAACCTGGCAATCATTCCACGATCCCGTCTCCGCGGTCATGCAGTCCGTATAGAACGTGTCGGCATCGGCATATGCCGTCGTGTCGCAGAACTCGTACTTGTAATTCGTCTCCCAACGATAGCCGATGTTGTTCGGGAGCAAATCTTCGAGCGTGATCGTATGCTGAAGCGCCGGACAACCTTCGAGTTCCATGCATTCGCCGGTGTAATAATATTCGTTGTAGGCATAGAGCCATTCGACGCTTCCGAGTTCTGCATAGCGCCAGCCGACGCAGACCATCTTATCGGTCGTGAGGAAAAGTTGCTCGCTGTCAGATGAAATGTGCTCTGTCGAGATCCCGCTCTTGTTGACGAGCGTCGGGCATTCGACAATCCCGGTATCGACGCCGGTCGTGAACTCGAGGCTATCGCACCAACCCTTGTGATAGCCACAATCATCATACCCATCGGCAGAGACATAATAGGTAGTCGATGGAGCAAGTCGAATCGCGACATGAACGGCATGGGACAATGCGGGGAAGTGTGGAATCCATCCGTAGACCCATCCGGTATCGAGACCGGCGTCATAATAGCGAAGTTCGTCAGTTGTCGGCGTGCGCGAATCCCAATATGCGATGAACCCGCTGTCGGGCGCCTGCTCGAGCTCGAAATCAATCGGAGAAGAGAGAGCGCCGCATCCGGTCGTGAATGATATCGTCGTATCACGGCAACACGAAAGGTCATTTGTGCGACAGATCCGAACCCGGACAGGGATTAACGTATTTACTGGCAATCCACTCGCTGTCGTCGCATGAACATAGGAATTGCCGGAAACGTTCCAAGAAACCGATTGCGCGCATACACTGTCTGCATATGCCGTGAAGACGGCGGTCGTCGTATCGGCGTCAACGTGGATCGAATCGAATGAGGCGCGAAGACATCCGGCGCTGATGTCGAGCATCGACGCACCGGGATTCAGGATGATCGAATAAATTCCGTTCGTATTCACGTCCTGCGCTTGACCATATGCGTTCAGCGGTTGAGCGACCGTATTGAACGGCGCCTCCCCGTACAGCGACGTACCGAACGGTCTCGGGGTCATCCCGCCCGTTCCGCTTCCGTACAATGCAACCGAATCGAATGGATCGGAGAAATATAGCCAAGCGTCTATCGTTCCGCGCCCGGTCGGGATGAATCGAACGGTGAATTGAAACACTCCGGTCGTATCCGGGATGATGTATTGTAGGGTGTCCTTTGCCGTACCGTTAAGTTTGTAGCATGGGTTACTCGAATATACGATTCCAATGAGAGAATCCGGACAGTGATTCAACAGCCGCACGGTCCGCACAACCGCAGCCGCTCCGATCGTCTTCGATCCCCAATGGAGCGAGTCGGCTTCCGGCTTGACGATATACAGACTGTCTGCATACGGCCCTTCGGCAATCGATTCGATTGATCGAAGGCCAAAGCCGAGAGCGAAAATAAGAGCGAAAACGCAGATGACTTTTCTCACCGGTTGTAGAACCCTCCGTAATAAACGACATCCGTCGCGACGGTCTTCCCGAGTTGAATCTGATCGCACGCCACGAAGTCAGCTATCGTAGCCCCTGGACTGATCGTGAGCGATTCGAGGGTCACACCCCCGAGAGTCTTGACTACGGTGATCGTTCCCGTCTGACCCGCGCCAGCCGGATACATTATGTACGTCCAGCAGTAATAGCCGACTTTCGATTCGGCGGTAGCGAATGTCAGCGTGATGATCGTTCCGCTCGTCGACGTGTATGAATGCCCCTTCGTATACGGCGGCGAATCGAGCGCGCGATTGATGAGTGCATTGAGTGCGTCCACCTGCGAGCCATAGTACGAGAGAAACGTCATCGAAACCTGAGCTCCAACGGGCGATGCCGCCGCTACGAGCACCGCCGCGAAGAGCATCGCGAGTAAGAGCTTTTTCATTTCGTCACTCCTTCACTTGTCTTTCGGACTCTTCCCAATCATCTTGTCTTTCGGAGAACTTGTTGCCTTCTCCTCGATCTCGATCTTCTCCATGACCTCTGGTTGTTCGGCTTCGAGGATCGCCGCTATTTTCTCAGGGACAACGCTGCCGGCCTTGAACCCCCAGAAATCTCTTTTAAACCTGTACATCCGCGTCCCCTTTTTATTCCGGGGCCGGGTCGGCCGGCCCCGGATTGTTAATGCCTCATCGCGCCGACTAGGCGACGATATTGTATCCGCACGAAACACTCGAATAGGTTCCGTCTGGTGCCTGGAAAGGCTGGAAGTCGAGACGCCGGAACGAGACGAATTTGAGCTGATCGCTGTCGAGAATCCGTTCCGCCTCGATCGTGAACAGGCGTCGATCGCCATGCTTCCAGTACTTCTTGTTCACGAGTAGGGCACACCCGGCGGTGTTCGCCTGGCCGGTCACGTTGTAACCGGTCGTGTGCAGGTTCGTCGGCATGTGCGGTGAAACGATAATCGGCGAACCATCGAGTTGCTCGAGTTGGCCTGTGAAGACCGTCGCGCGCGGGCCGTAGACGTTCTGCGTCCGAACATCGTCGTTCGTCACGATATACCGGAGATAATCCTTGATCGTGAAGAGCCACGCGAGTTCGAGCGGGTTCACGCCGTATGCGCCGAGTTTGCCACGCATTGAGCGCAGAGTCGCGAGCGCCCAAGTCGTGAGCGCAACGTAGAGGCTCGCATGCATCCCGCCATGACGAAGACCATCCCACATGACGCGCGGGTCGTGGTTCGGCGCGGTGAGGGCCGCATCTAGCACCGACACGTCGTAGTCCATGTGCGTCCCCGCGTAGCCAGTGCGATCGCCGTTGATGTCGCACGTCTCGACGGAACGGGCCGTGACCTGCGCGAGTTCCTGCTTGATCGCCGGGACCATCGCGATGATCGCATCCTCGTTGATTTCGCCGCTCATTACGCAACGGCCACGAACCTTGCGCGCCGTCCAAGTGAACAACCCGTCCGTGAGCGCTTGCGCGCCCGGATCGGTCGTCGGGTTAACATGTGCGGTGGCCTCATCGACGTGGTAGCCGAGTGAAGTCGGCCCGTTGAGCTTCACCGGGTAGTTGTACGGGCTCGTCGGCATCGTCACATGCTCGAAGAGATTCTCCACCGCTCCGGTCAGATCGGGAACCTCAAGAAGCATCGCACTCTCGCCGGTGGGAACCCAGTTCGCGGTATCGGTCAGATCCATGTACTTCGAGACCCGATCGCGGAGTTCCACGAAACGTTGGTACGCCCGAAGACTCTCGACTCCGCGATAACTGCCGGGATATCGCGCCGCGATACCGGCGTGTACGATGGCCAGATTGTCGTGCGCCTCTTTGATCTGCTCGAGGGCCTTGACATCCGTCGGCATCTTGAACGCCTGCGATATCTTGGCCATCCGATCTTCGGAGTTCCTTTCCATGAACGCGGCCTTGAGTGCGAATGCGCGGGGATCGCCGTCGATGTTCGCCGTCGGGAAAATCGCCCGTCTTTCGGCCTCCGCGACCGTCTTCTTGTCGTGCTCCGCGAGCATCGTCTCGACGAGTTGCGTTCCCTTCGCCATGAAAGCTTCGTCTGTGATTTGGCCTTTCTTCAGTGCATCGAGTTCGCTTTTGAGTTGGCCCATTGCCTGTTTCGTCTCGGTCAGGAATTCGACCGGGATTTTGATTTCGTCGGCCATGTTTCAATCAGCCTTTCGAGATCGTCCGCATAAATGCTCTCGTGCTTTCGACGATCTCATCGATATCTGTCTTTTTGATTCGCTCAAGTTCCGCGAAGAATTCCTTGTACTTTTCCTCGGGAACCGGCGCGGGGATTATCACGGGAGCGACCTTCCCGTCGGGTTGTAGGTTGGCAGGTAGCGCGGCTATTTTGGTTTTCAAAATCTCAACGTCGCGCGTGAGCTCATTCTCCGGCACGACGATATCATTCCCGTATTGCATTCCCTTCGCGACGGAGAACAGGCATTCTCGGTTGCAGGGGATATCAACAATCGAGACTTCGTAAAGCTCGAGGGCTTTCCAATGTGAGATGCCATCGATGATATCCGGTTTCCCGATCGGGCGGAAGCCGATGGAGAATGCTTTGAGGATGCCTTCCTTGATCTTCGTTACGATATCCTCGACGTCCTTCGCCTTCGAGAGCATCGCCTTGATCCAGAATCCGCCAACGGGATCGATCGTTGCGGAGAGCGTTTTGCCGATCGCGCCCGGCGCATGCTGGTAGCGAAGGATCGGGTTATCGAGGTATGCGGCGATTCCGTTCGTGAACGCCTCCGGCTCGACTACCTCATCCGCGCGATCGACCGCTTTCGTCGAGGCCCATCCCTCGATGATGAGATGTCCGTCCTGCTCGGATTTCTTCTTGATATCCGCATGGAAATGCTTCTCGATTATTGCAGGCGCCGCATTCTCCTCAGAAGCCGGCTCGAATGAAATCCCATGATGAGATTTGCAATGACGCCGGGCGTCGTCTGTATCCCAGATATCCTTCGGGTAGCGGTAGGTCTGCTCGACCATCGAATCGTCGCCGTCCTTGAGTTTCCCCATAATCACGTCGTACCGCTTGCCCTCATGTTCGCGCGAAGTGCGGCGGAATGAATCCGGCTTGAAATCATCCGGGTCTCTCATTCGGCATGCATGCTCGTTTGGAAATGGCATTTTCTACTCCTCCACTCCCGCGACGACGGGAAGAACGTCGCACAGACAGTTGATAACATTCGATGCGCTCCCGGACGGTGCGCCGGGATACGCCAGATATTCGCCGCCGACGAGAAAACTCTCGTCGATTCCAACAAGCTGACCATCGGCGGCCATGTGCTCCTCGCGCGAGTCGTCGGCGAAGGCGGAGAGCCATTCTTTCTGTTCGATGACACCGCTCTGGCGCATGCCCTCGATCTGGCCTTCATGATATCTCGGGAGAACTTCAGTCCGTGCGATCGTCAGCGCATTGGAATCTATCCGGTCCATTTCGGCTTCGATGCGCGCGGCGAGATCGCGAATCGGCTCGCCGTTGTTGATCCCTTCCGTGAGCGAATCCTTGACGCGGTTCCAGTTCGCATCGCCGATGCGGTTCACGAATCGCTGTTCCGCGGCGCGGAGCTTCGCGTCGACGTTCGGGTCATGCAGGTTGAAGGCCCCCGGGAGATTCGCCGTTGCGAACACCCGGTCGCCCCCGCGCTTCGTCGAGTCCTCGAATATCGGCTTGCTCAATCGCTTGAGCATCCCGGTCGCGGCGTCGAGATCGAAGATGATTTCGAGCGCGGAGAGTGCTTTCGTCTCGATCGCCTTGACGGATTTATCGGCGTTGAGATTCGCTAGCATCTCGCGCCGCCAGTCGGAAACGATAGCGACGATGAGGCGCTGCATCCGATTCTGGCCGGCCGTGATGATGCCCTTCGTCTCGGTCCAATGCGCGAGACGCTTCGCGGGATCGGGGATAAGCGATTTCCTTTTCACCCTTGCGCGGCTGGCGCTCAATTGCCCGGTCGCGGGTGTCAGCCCGGCGAGCACGTCGCCCACCTGATCGAGCCGGACGAAGCTCATCGGAACGAGCGATACGTCGCCGCCGTCGAGGGAGGCTTCTCCGCGTCGAGCACGGGCTTCATTGATCGTCCGCTGACCGCTCTGGGTATAGACCCGTGAAGCCTCCGCCTCGGCGACGGCACCTTCCCGGAGTGCTTCGATCTGCGTGAGGTCGAAGAGAGTTACGATGCGCTCACCTTTATCGGCGAAATGAGAGTTCAAGAATTTGTCGAGCGTCGCCTCGAGCTTCTTGATTTGCGGGATCATCTTCGTCTGCCAGAGGATGCTCTGATGCTCGCGTGAGTTCGCGTAATTCATCCCCTCGGTGACGTTCATGAAGATATTCGGCACGCCGAAGGCGGCGGCGATCTCATCGCGCGCCCGGTCGAGAAGTGCGACGAATCCCATCTCGGTATGCGTCGGCGAGAGCGGCTTCCAGTCGAGATCGCCGCCGAGGACGGCGAACTTGCCGAACTTGGAGTACCCCTGGTAGAGCTCACTCCACTCGCTGCGAATCTGCTCCAGGAGCGCCTTGTCATTCGAGAAATCGTAACTTGATTTCAGATACCCGAGGAGCATCGCCGAGTTGTCGAAGAAATTCAGATTCCATTCGGAGGCCTTCATGTGCGAGGCGATGGAATTCGACGCGGCCTTGAGCGGCGGGAGTCCGTAGTAGTCGTCATCGGGATTCCAATGCCTCCCGTAAACGACCTCCTCGGGAAGAAAATCCTGCGTCTGCCCGACGACGCTGTAGCGATAACCGCCGATGAGCTTTCTATTGTCCGGGAGAATCTCCATGCGGTCGCTGCGCAGATGATCAAGGGTATTCAACCGTTCGTCGAACAGGAGGAACCACATGCCGGTGAGTTCCCATGAAGTCCAAATCTTCTCTGCGAGATCCCGCCACGTATCATATGCATTCGGATTCTGGAGAATCTTCACCGCCTGGTGATCGGGCGGGAGCGCCTCACTTTTCAGCACGCCTTTGGAAACGAACTCGCGATACTGGCGCGGCTCCGGGCGAATGGCCGCCCCGACGATGACGTTGACGCATCGGTAGACCCAGATGTTGAGCTGATGCTGGTAAATGAACTTCGACGTGTAGGGCTGCGAGGAGAACTGACGATTAAGGAGATTGAGCAGGGCCGCAGCTGATTTGACTTTTACCGGAACGAGGGCATCGGCAAGACGCGCCTCCTCGCAATGCGCGAGGGCCGTCTCGTATGCCGACTGACGGGGTCTATCGAGATCGTCGTCAACGCGGACGGCGATTTCTTCCATGGGCGCCGATACTTTCCGTCTACTGTCAGTAGGATATTCCACAAAGCAGGGAAAATGTCAAGGAAAATCGTACTCGAAAGTGGACATGCCCACAAAAAAGGTCGCACAAAGCGACCTAAATATAGGACAGATGGTAAATTACACCCAAGAGATTATTTTCAGTCGGCACGCCTGTAAACGGCGAAATCTATTCCTTCGCCAGATACAAGGAGACCGATTTTATCAATCCCGGCTTCATTCAGCACATGCTTGATCGATTCTCCGATGGCCTGAATTTCTTCCTGCCTAGATGAATTCTCCACCGTCACGATCAATATGTCTCCAGCTTTCAATTCAAGTTTTTCGATTGTCGATTTGATCTCCATCTCAATCTCCTTTCCCACTCAATACCGCAACACACGGTCGCCGTCCAGCATTTAAATCAGCAGCACCATACAACATAAGTGCAGACGCCCAAAATTTGTCCGCGTGGTGCTTCTCGTTACGGTCCACGTCGAAGATGACATTCCCGCCCCCGGTAATTACCTTCTTGATCGAGTGGAACTGGCGGCGCACTTCCCGGTCCGGGTAGAAGGCGAACAGATCCCGTTCCATCATCGCCCGGGCGTTGTTGAAAACCTGCGGTTTCGTGACCGAGCTCATGGCGACGAGTTTCACGCGGGAGCCGAAGCGCTGCGAAAGCGAATCGCCGATATGCAACCCGAGCCCGGTGTAGTCCACGACGAAAGCCTTCACGCTTGCAATCTGGAGGATGCGCGTCGCGATCTCTTCCTGTTCGGGGAGCGGCCGGTTGTGATAGGTCAGGCGTAGACGTTCCTCAACCTTCCCGTTACCAAGCCGCTCCCCGATCGAAAACTCCGTCGCGTTGATCTTGCGCCCGACATCCATGCCGACGAACAGTTGACCGCGCAGAAGCGGGAGCTCCCCGAGGCTTGAAAGCTGCGCTGGCGGCGAATCCGTCGGGGAGCACCGCTCGATGAGCTCCCAGGGGAGCCCGGCCGTGGATTCGTCAGCCCATGAGCACTCGTACTCCTGCTGGAAGTCCTCGAGGAAGTAGTTGTCGAAGATCTCGCGAATCGCCTCCGTGCCGAATACGTCGACCCGTTCAGCGGTCACCATCTGCGGCGCCAGCGTCCGCGCGGCCTCCACGTCGATGCACAGCGCCGTCGAACACCACCACGGCACCTCGACCCGGTGATACCCCCCGAACTTCCCATCGGTCCCAACCCAGATATCGTGAAACCGCCCCATCTTTCCGAGAGGAGATGAACCGATTAGTTTCGCCCCACCCCTCGAGATCATCGGCGTCGCCGCCTGGTCTACCTTGTCGGATTCCGTGATGTGCGCGAGCTCGTCGATCATCACGTCCGCCGGCCCCTTCCCCCGCGGCATGAACATCGGAACGATCCGGTTCCCATTCGCGAACTCAATCTCTGTGCTGCTCGACTTCGCCCGCTTCATCTTCACGCGGACGGGTAAACCCTCGTCGAGCATGTTCACATAATTCATCTTCTCATGCGCATCTGCGAGATTGTATGAAACGAAAACTCCAAGATACTGCCTGGGCGGGGACAAATAGCACCGGGCTACAGCCCTCGCAGCACACCCGAACGAGAAACCCGTCTGCCGGGCCTTGTTCAGAATGTAGAACCGCCCGTCGAAATCCAGGAACTCACGTTGCCATTGATCCAGCACGAGCGGATTGTCGTTGAGCTGAATCATCCCCTCACAGAAACCGGAGGGGACGGAGAGCCACTCCTCAAGTTCCCGCTTCTCTTGGGCGGCTTGATCTTCTTTGGCCTTGCGCTGCTCAACCGTCGGACGCCCAATCGGTTTGCCGTTAAGGAGTTTGGTCATGAGACCTCCAAAAATTGGGGAAATTTTTTCGCATGGGTAACCCTACCTTCTCCCGCCTTTTCGCCGTGATCGAATACCACACCCCCCGCCGCCCAAAACCTCTGCCAATCTGTCAAAATCGCGCCTTTCCGCTTTCTTTCGCCCGTAACTCGTTTCAAATCAATCAGGTTAACAGAATAGTTATTACGCGCCATAATCACGCATCGTCTTTAGACTCATCCTCTTGCGTCTCTTGTGGTAAATTATCAGGCACGTCTTTCTGTGCCTCAAGAAGAGCTTTATCGTATACAGCCCTCAAATTGCCATCAGTAGGCACGATCGGCACCTTTGGTGATTCTTCACCCGACAAGGCATCCGTTAGGGGCAAGGCGGGCAAATCTACAGCCTTCTCGCACGCCTCTCGCTTGCCACCTCCACCCGGCAACACCTCAGCCGCGATCTCACGCACAACCTTGGCACCATCCTTGAGCTTGCGCTGCGTGAAGATGCGGCGGGCGATAGCCAGCACGTCATCGCCCGTGCCGTCCTCGGGCGCTGGCTTGATCTCCTTCTCAAGTTTGCTGAGCTCGACGTAGGACTGGAATGCCTGGCGTGCGTCCTTGAACGAGCCCTTCATCGCCTCGAGGTAGGCCCGCTGGCGCAGGACCATAACCTCATGCAACTGCACAACAAGTGAGGCGGCGAGCATTTCATCGATCTTCTCAGCGATCCCGGCCGTGATGAGGGCAATGCGTTCGTCCCATTTGTCTAACTTACGATAGCGTGCGACAGTACTGAGGTCGACGTTGCATGTTTGGCTGACG
>Ga0315293_10000758_pt1 | contig 30515 bp, 46 predicted proteins | sample YL17G13_20_MG_FD_203071 | JGI IMG/M metagenome (GOLD analysis project Ga0315293, IMG submission 203071) | Sediment microbial communities from Yellowstone Lake, YNP, Wyoming, USA - YL17G13_20 | ecosystem: Environmental > Aquatic > Freshwater > Lake > Sediment | place: USA: Wyoming | collected... | reverse complement strand
GTGCCGTCTGCCCCGGAGGCAGCGCGAGATAGTTCAATTGTCCGGGGACGAGCTTCACGGAAAGACCTCAAAAGTAAGAGCGCAGCCGCGCATCGAACTCCAAAGCGGATCGGTCAGGACGCATTGAAAGCGCATTCGGCGATCCGCTTTCGACATAAGTTTGGAGCAGCTTCACGTCCCTGCGCCAACGCGAGGCCCAGCCCACGACCATGCCGACGCCGAGGCCCGCTGCGAAAAAACCGAGAGTCTTCACAGCGCACCGACCTTGTCCGCGGCCTTGTAGCTGTAGAACGCGCCCACGCCTGCGAGAACGTAAAGCACTGTCATCGCGGGGAGTGCGTACTTGAGAATGTAAGGTGCGAGGGCTTTGGCTGTCGAATCGACCATCGGTCCCAGCAAATACGTCTCGGCCGCCGCGACGATGCGGGGGCCGTTTCGGCGAAGGTATGCGTCGGGGTCGCGCGTGATCTGCACGACCGCATCGACCGCGTCCGTCGTCTGCTGCGCCGTCAGCCCGAGACCCCCCATGCCTCCAAGGTTGATCGGCTGATCGCTCCAGTCGAGGTGCGCCACGTCGAAGCCCGCGCCCGGAATCGGCGTCACGACCTGTCGCGGATACTGCCGGAAGCGGCTCTGCGACTGGTAGGAATAAATCTGCGGCTGGTAGGGCTTGGTGTAGCTCATGGCGCTCCCGTGAAAGTCTAGCACGCTCACCGGAGCGGCGGAAGGGGCCGTTTTTTCAGGCTCGCGGTCCAGAGCGGATACGCCTCCGAGGCGTCGCTTGAAATGTACCACCGATGCGCCGGATGCAGGAACGTATGGGGTGCCCACCACGAAGGGGTCACGAGAAAAACCTTGTCGGCGACGCGCCGCCATTCGAGGATGGCGAAATCGGGCTGGTCGAGGTGCTCCAACACATGCGAAGCGAAAACCGCCCCAAAATACTTGTCCGGCCACGGTAGCGAGCGCGCATCACCGTAGCTCACCCGATCGGGTCCATGCGGCACATCACGCGGCGCGTCGATGTCGAGGTTCACGTCCCCGACAAGCTGCGGGCCGAACACGAGCGTTCGCAAGCTGGATGAAACGGTGCCCGCGCCCACGTTCAGAAGAGGCTTGCCGACGCGGTTGCAGTAGGACCGCGCGAGCTTTGCCACGGTTTCCGGTCGCGCCACGACGTCCTTGTGGTATGCGAGCGCCGCGTAGCTCACCGCGGTTTTGAGCGCCCAGCGCATCATGGCAGCGCGACCTTGCGCAAAAGCTGCTCGGCGAGCGGATTGATCGCGAGATACCCGCGTCCCGGCACGATCGGGAATGATTCATAGGGGCCGCGCAGCACTTGGAATTCGCGCACGGGGCCAGCCGCGCGAGGCATCACGCGCAGGAGCGCATCGCTCGGGATGCAAACGTGGTAGGTCACGGCTACTTTTTACCCCCCGTCGCGACAAGCACCGCTCCGACGACCACCGCGAATACGCCCCCGCCGATGGCGAGATTGCGAATGAGGCGCTTGCGCAGCCGCGCCTTGCCTTCCGCTTCCGTGGTGACAGCTTCGGCCTGCACGGAGGAGCTTTCCGCGGCGACGGCCGCCTCACGGCTTGTGCGCTCGGCTTCGGCCTGCTGCGTCGTCGCCTGCGCGCGAGCTTGCGCAGCGCGGGTGCGGCGGCGCTTTTGCGGGCCGCCCGCACCGGCATCGATCAGCTTGGCGGGGCCGCTGATGATTTTGTCGATAAAGCCTAATGGATGGTAGGTCATCGCAGCAGAATCAGGGCCGTGAGCGCCACGACGCCCAGCCCCGCCGCGCCTGCGAGGATGAACTTTTGTTGCTTCTCTTGCGCCTCGATCGCGGCTTGCGCCGACGCGCGGGTCGCCGCGGTTCGCAGCCGCGCCGCCTCACGCGCACTCGTCGTAGCCTGACGCTCGGCTTGGAGCGCCAGTTGCGCCGCTTGCACTTGCCGATTCGCGGCACGCTCGCCTTTTTTCGCAGCGCCCGACGCCACGGCAGCGGTCGCCGACGCAGCTTGCATAACGGCGTCCGCGCCATACGCGATGACGGTGACAAGGTTGCCCATCCCTGTCGAGTGTGCGCGGGCGCAGGAATAGGACACGGGGACGTCCGCCTACTTTCGGAGCAGCACCATGGCTGCAAGGCCCAGCACCGCGAGCGCCCCGGTGCCGATGAGCGCGATCTTGAGCGTGCCTTGGCGTCCCTTGGCCGCTTCACGCGCAGCTTCGGCTGCGGCTGCGGCTTGAATGCGTGCCGCCTCGACTGCGGAGGCTGCGCCCTGCGTCGTGGCCTGCGCTTGCAGACGCGCCGCCTCCAGCGTGCGCCGCGAAGCGCGCTCTGCCTTTTGCGGGCCGCCCGATGCGATGTTCGCAAACGTAGAAGCCGTTTGCATCGTTGAAGCGGCTGCGTTGGCGATGGCCGCGACGGTGTCGGCTTTCCCTAATCCTGCATGGTACGTCATGGGCTTCCTTCTGACGGTGCGCGACGCACACTTAGCATAGCGTCCCGCGCCTTGGTCGCCTCGTCAATGCGTGACTGACCTTCTGCCCGACTCTCGGGCGGCAAGCGATCGGGGTGCCACTGCATCACTATTTTCCGATAGGCCCTCTTGATCTCGTCCTCGGTCACATCCTGCCCAACGCCCAGCACTTCCCAAGGGGGTGTGACAGGGGGCGCGGCGGCGCGGCGGGGTCCGGCTCCCGACGCGCCGCGCTCAGTCGCCGCAGCCGCAGCGCGCTCGGCCGTCTTTTTCGCTAAAAAGCGGACCTTTTCGACGCCTGCATTGAACATGAATCCAAAGCAAGACGTGCAGATGCACTTGCCTTCCGCAGCGCGCAGAAATTCGATCTGCGCGCCTTGGACGGAGCTGCCACAACCGATGCAGCCGAACGACTGCGCGGTGGGGAGGTTCTGGACCTGTTTACGGGACTGTGCCGTGAAGCTATCGCGGATGCGGTCGGCGATCGTGTCCACCGCCGCTTCCGCCAGCCCGTCTACCAGATCCCCGAGTCCTGCTTTCCGTTTCTTCGGCATCGATCACCCCTTCGGGGTGCTTTTAGCACGAAATCAGCCCAAGTAGGCCGAGAGCGTCGCAAAGTAGAGTTGACGATCGCCCGACTCCCGCGCCGCCATGCCACGGAAATAGTTGGCGAGAGGACGGTGCGACCCGCGCTGCACGCCATGCGCACGAAGTCGCGCCACGATGTCGCGAAGATCGTGGTGCATCGCGCCGCTCGCGATCTGTCCCCGAATCGCCACGATCATCGCGTCACTCTTGCGCGTATTCGCCCCGGCGTTGATCGCGCTCGTCGCCAGATTGGCGACGTTCACGAACGGTGCCGCAGGAGGCGGCATCGCGACGACCGTGCCGCGAGGCGTCACGACCACGCCGCTCGGCCTGACGATGACGCTCGTGGGCGGTGCCGGGGGCGGCGCGACAACGACCGTACCGCGAGCCGGGGGCGGCGCGACGAAAACGGTGTCACGACGCGCTGCTGCGCGGGCAGCCGCTCTCTTGGCCGCTGCGACAGCCTCGGCTGCCGCCTTGGTGGCAGCCGCGCGCCGCTGGGCAGCGCGCCTCTCGGCCGCGGCGAGCGTCGCGAGTCTGATAGCTGCGGCACGGCGAGCCGCTTCTGCGGCCCGCGCTGCGGCGCGGCGCTCTTCAGCCTGCCGCAGCGCAAACCGGCGTTGTGCCTCCTGCGCAGCGAGGCGGGCGCGTTCGAGGTTGCGGCGCTCGGCGACACTTTGCGCGACGCCTGCGGCAGCGCGAGCGACTGTCACTTGCGTCGCCACGCGCTGCGCGGCGGCTGCGCGCTCGGCGGCTCGACGTGCGGCTGCTTGCTGGAGCACGAAAGTTGCCTGCCGCGCAAGGGCTGCGGCCTGCTCGGCCTCGCGGCGCTCGGCCTCGGCCTTTGCGGCCTGCTCGCGAATGCGGGCGCGCTCGGCGGGCGGACGGCTCATCAGATCGTAGGCCACCTGTGCGCGGGTGTCGGCTTGCGCGGCGGTCGCGGCGACATTGGCTTCCGTTTGCACGGCAACGGCTTCGGCGTCGTCGCGATCGGCCTGCGCTTGCGCACGAAGCAACCCCTCCGAATAGGACGGGCCGAAAGACACCGCGCCCATCACCTCGTCATCCGACTCGTAAGCCGAAAGTCCGCGGCCCGATCTCGCCGCGGCAAGTGCGCGTGCATCGTTGACGGCCTTTTTCTGCCAGCGATACCGCGTCGCGGCGAAGCTCTCGCCGAGAAGCCCCCAATCGCGCCGAAGTTGATTCATTTGCGCGATTTTCTCACGAGATTTCGGCCGATTGTGAGCGTGCTTGAGCGCCGCTGCCACACGCGCCGACTGCGCTGCGACCGCCGCAAGTCTCTGGAGGCGCGCTGCCGCCATCCGGCTCTGAGGTCCGCCGCGCGTTGCGGCGACGATTCTCGCCGCACGCGACGCGACTTTGCGGGCGCTCGGGGCGTCCTTGCGGGCGCGCACGCTGCGCATCATTTCGCGCGTCGCCGCGAGTGTCATCATAGGCGGGACCGCGCTCAGGACCGCGTCTTCCGTGGCTTCGTAGTAGTTCGACATGGGGGGGTAACTTCCTTTTCCTTCTCGCCGGTCTCAAAGCACGGCCACCACGACACCCAGCCCGCTCAGTCTATCATACGTTCCGGGGCGCACGGGGACCGAATAATAGCCCGCGTGGTGCGTGTAGCTCATCGGCATCCCGACGAACGTGCCCGGACCCCACCCATACGGGCCGTAGACGCCTCCGGGTGGAGCCGAGCGCATCGCGTAGGGATCGACGCTCTGCGTGTACGCCGAGGTTGGGATAGGGCTGGGCGGCATGCCCATTCCGTGATGGTAGGTCATGGACGTGCGCCTCTCAAAACATCGTGCGTCGGCGGCGACTGCGACGGCGACTGCGCTGGCGGCGACTGCGGCTCGCAGGACGCGGGGTGAGCGTGAGCGGCGGCAGCGTGCGAAGCGGTGCCAGCGGAGCGCGCATCGGCAGCGCCAGCGGCGGCAGCGTGCGAATCGGTGCCAGCGGAGCGCGCATCGGCAGCGCCAGCGGCGGCAGCGTGCGAAGCGGGCGATACGGCGAGACCGGGAACGTCGGCAGCGGCGGCAGCGTGCGAAGCGTCGTCGGGCGCGGCGTGCCGGGGCGGTAAAGCGTTGCGCGCTCGGGGCGCGACATCAGCGCCGTCGGGCGCGGAGGTGGCGTGCGCATCGCGCCCGCAGTCGCGCGGGAGAATTGCACCGGGGCCGTCGGCATCGCAGCGCGGGTCTCGGTCGGAGCGCGCTGTGCGAGGGGGGCCACGCGCACGGGGACGCTCACCGTTCCGGCCGAAGCGCGGAACAGCGGCGTCGCCCCGACAGCGTGACCGTGGTAGGTCATCAAGCCGCCTTCCAGCCCCACTTGAACTTCTTGCCGTACTTCTCAGCAGCGTAGGCGAGCAGCTTGGCCGACGAGCGGAACTTGCGCGCGATCGTCTTGCCCTTGACGGTGATGCGCCAGTGGCCCTTCGGCGCGGCGGCCTTGCGGGCGCTCGCGGCGCGGCGAGCGTTGGAGTGCATACGACGGGAGGTGCGGCGACGGGAGGTCATGGCGGGAAACCCTTTCAGCGGAGGCGACGGCCTAGCTCGATCATTTCTCCGCGAGTGAAGCCCTTGGGGTGGAACGAACGGGTGGTGACGGCTCCGGTGCTGTAATCCGTATCCCCGTCCACTTCGCGGAACCAGCGGGGCACCGCGCCGAGACCGTAGGAATCCGCTTCGAGCGAACCCACGTTTTCATGCCGCAAGGCGCGAATGGCGGCGTCTACCCACGACGGATCGTCCTCGTCCAAGTCGTCGTGCGTGAGGATGATGGGCTCAAGCTCGCCCCTCTCCGCAGCCTCGCCGTCCTCCGCGCTTTCGGGGGTGACGATTTCGTAATACACCGAAATCTCGCGAGTCTCGTCCTGCGCGTTCGAGCGCAGACGGCGCGAGGTGCGGCGGCGGGTGTTCGAGCGCAGACGGCGGGAGGTGCGGCGACGGGTCATGGCGAAAATCCTTTTGCGCGAAAGTCAGGAAATGTAGGTGCCGATCTTGTACTGCTCGCCGTCGGAGGAGAGCTTGATCAAAACACCGGAAAAGTAGCCATCGGCAGCGGCCCCGTCCCATCCCTTGAACGTCGCGTCGCCCGTGTCGGGGAGCCGCATGAAATCCGAGGTGTGATACCAATGGTTACGGTACTTGATGAACCCGTCGAGCACATCGTCTTCGCGAAGATGGTCGAATTGGTTTTTCAGCACCTTCGTCGGGACTTCGTCGCGGTACTTGAAATTGTGCCACTTGTTGTCCGAGCTGATTTTCGCTTTGCTCGCGTTCGAGCGCAGACGGCGCGAGGTGCGTTTGCGGGAGGTCATGGGGTGCTTCCGATTCTGAAAGGCTCTGCCCGTTGAACGGGTGTCGAAACCCGTCGCTACGCTGTGGCTGGGCCGCCGGGAGATCGCTGTCCTTGAGTGGACACGAGCTTCGGCACCCGTTCAACGGGCAGATCGTCTCATTCAATCTTCGACAGAATCTTGTCGAAATGCGTTTCGTTCAGGAGATAACCGGAGAAATCGACAGTGAATCGCTCGACCTCGAAAGGCGGCAGCCGAATGAACACGGCCGAGGCTTCGATGGTCTGACCGGGGCGGCCGTAAGCTGCGAAGCCGCGCGTGCCTTCTGCGAGCGATCCCTGATAGGGGATGATCGCCGACGATCCGCTCACGACACCATTGAGCGTCGTAGAGAAAATATCGCCGCCGCCTGCGCTTCCCGGCACGCCCGAGCTATCGGCAAGCGAGCCGACGTTCGTGTTCGCATTGAAAAACGATCGGTCGCCGACGGTGAACCCGTAGCCCACGAACCCCAACAAACGCTTGTTTTCAAGGGGTGACAGCGGGACGTAGTCGAGCGGGTCGATGTTCGTGTTTCGGTACGCCGTGAACACGACGTCCTGAAACACAAGCACCTGTTGCGACGGCACCTTGATCCGCGCGATCGGCAGCTTGCGCGGGAACGCAGGGGTCACCGTGATCGACGGGATCAGCGGGCGAGGGGCGCGTACCGAATAGGTGCGCTTGAAAAACGACAGGCTCTTCGGCGGGAGGAACTGGTAGAACGCATCGACAACCCGGACAGGTTGCGCCGGACGACCAACTTCCTCCTGCGGAAGCGGGGAGGGGATTCGAGGTTGAAGGCCCGAGCGCATCGCGCCTCCCTATCAAACAGCCGGAGACTGCGCCTGAAGGATCTTGTACCCGAGCATCGTGAAGGTGAGCGTGCCGCCGAGGCCGACGACCACGCGGCCGGGGCCGTTCGGCGTCTCAGTGCCGCCGGGAACGCTGCCGCCGGGGATGTTGGAGTCGGCAAAGCCGCCCGAGCCGTTCGGCGGGAAGCTCGTCGCGTTGATCTCGGCGAACCCGAGATCGTGGAGCATCGAAATCTGGATCTTGATGCTCGACCCACGCTCAAAGAAATCGCTGACGGGCAGGAAAAGCGGGCGATCGTACTCCGAGAACAGATACCGCGACGGCGACGGGATCTGGTTCTGGCGCTGACGATCCGTACCCTCATCGCTCACTTCCCACAGGAAATCCACTGTGCCGGGGCGGAACGTATTGACGAGCGAAGCGTCCGCAAGCGTCTGGTTGCCGACGCCGGGGCCGATGTACGCGCCCTCGAAAGCATCCGTCGTGCTCGCCACGGGGCGGAAGCGGCCCGTGAGCGGTGTCACGATCTCCGTGCCCGCAGGGAGCATACCTTTGCTCTCGCCCGGATCTTCACCGTAGGTGTAGTTACCGAGCGAGTAGGTCTTGATGCGGAACGCCGAAAGGTAGCTCGTGCAGACAAACGGGCCGTCCATCGACACTTGCTTGACGTCCGCAAGACGCTGACCCGTGATCGTGAACGACGGATTGTCGGGTCCGGGGACACCGATCTCGAAGTTCATAAAGTACGGGACGCGCTTGCCCGGAATGTCCTCGACGTACCGAATCCGGTCGGCCGTGCGGCGGAGCGCGGTCTGGAGACGCTTGATCTCCGACTGCGAGAGATCATACGAATTGCGGATCTCGTTGTACCGCTCGACCAGCGACGAAAGCTGCGACTCAGTACGCTTTTGGCGGTCGCCAAGCCGACGAAGGTACTGCTCGATGCGCGGGTCGTTGAACAGATCGTCCGTCATGGGGTCTCCTCGGTGTTGGCGATTCAGGCACTTCTCGCGCCTTTCACGCCTTACGACACCTTCTGCCGACTTTCGACAGGTGGTTTTTCACGCCCCAGAAAGGGTCCGTGACCTATGCGTCGAAAAGGTTTCCGTCAAGCGGTTTTTCGGCGCATAGGTCACGGGACGAGGTCGCCCCCGTCCCGTGATGGGGCAGCTAGTTCAAGCCGCCCCCGTAAACATCAGAGCACGTCGCGGGAGTGAATCCCATCAATAAGATACTTGATATCTTTTTCAATCTGGTCCTTGCCCCCGACCGAGATGCCCGTGCCCGTGCCGAAGCCATTCACGCCCGCGGGGTTGCCCGAGATGAACGCGACAGCGGTGTTGTCCGGCACAAGGCCGTTGAGTTGCTCAGTGAGCGACGCGCCGACGGTCTGGCCGATGTTCGACGCCTGCGCAATCACTTGGAAGCCCTGACGGGGCGGGATGAGCACCGGACGGGCGAGGCGCATGAGCGCGCTCGACGTCGGCACGCCGTTGTTCGCCCGCGGGAGGCGAGAATCGGCAAAGAAACCGTCAAGGCCACCCGCGAACGGGGTGTATGCCGTGAAGGTCGTCAGTTGCGGCTTGTCGCCAGCCTGAAGCTGCCAGAAAAGCTGGTTCTCGCACTGGTGGTAGAGCTTGTGGACGCGCATGACGAGGTCGCCGACGAGGCCCGGAGAGCCGCCCGCCGCCGCGAAGTTCGCGATGGGGTAGTCCAGCGGGGGATTGGCGTTGCCCACCTTGGCCTGCGCCTCAAGGTTCGCGCGGAAGTACGTCCAGACACGGACGGCCAGCGTCACGAAGGTCTGGTCGGACGGGAAGAAACCGCCCGTGGTGAGGTTGCTGATCGCGAGATCCGCACCCGTGCGCAGGAAAAGCTGCGAGCGGGCCTGAACCGCACCGAACGCACCGAGGTTGTTCGTGCGAAGGTCCGTGGAACCATCGACGCGGATGAGCGAATCGTAGAACGGCTGGTGAACGCGCTCGCGCGTCCCGACAATCTTCGGCATGGTATCGATCTCCTTGTCCAGCCGATTAGGGGTATTCCCGTCGGACTGAACCCCTCACGAGTAGTCGTGAGTAGCTTCGTTTGATTTTCAGCGGAGAAAACCTTTTTCTCCGCTCCGTGCCCCGAAAGCTGCAAACGACAGCAGCCTTTCGGGTTCGCCTATCGGGGCACGGTGAGGTTGATTTGCAGCCTGACTGATAGGGAATCGGACTGCAAGCGTTTTTTCAGCCCGTGACCCCGGTGAAGAGGTTGCGAGCGAAAAGGCCACCCGCTTGCGAGCGTGCAGCGAACTGCTGCTGCGTCGGGCGAATGGAGGCGAAGTTGCTCGCCTCGCGCGCCACGCCGGTCGGCTCGATGGTGCTCACGGGCATGACGCCCGCGGGCAGCACGCCCGCCTTTCGCTCCGCGTCACCGAGCAGGAACTCTGCTGCGATGGTCGGATCATCGTAGTTGCCCGCGGCAGCTTCGTACATTTCGCCGACGCTGGCCTCGTCGTCTTCGTACATTTCGCCGACGCCCGCGGCGGCCTCATACGTCTCTCCGACACCGAACATCCCCTGATAGGGAGCGCCCGCCGCAGAGACGTCGTAGTAGGTGCCGAAACCCGAGGTTCCCGAGGGCGTCGGGGTCGGCGTCGTGACGACACGATCCGCCATGAATCCGGGCGCGAGCTTGCGCATCGCCGCGTCAACCGCAACCACGCCCATTCCGAGGGCGAGGAAGTTGCGGTTGACCGTCGAGAGATTCAGCGGCTTGGCGAGGGCGAGCGTAGCGACGATGCCGAGGATCGGGGTGACGATCTTCGCGTTGTCGCCGAGCTTGTCCTTGACCATGCCGATGTTGGAGAGTGCGCGAGCCGCCACGAAGCCTGCGCCACCGACGCCGATCGGCATCAGGACGTCCTTCGCGATCTCCGAGCCGTTCCGCGTCAGCTTGTTCATCACCATGCGCATCGAGGAATGACGCGCGTGGTGACGATGATTTGAGAGCATTCTGCGTCTACGGGCCATAGGGTGCCTCGTGGTGAGGGCGGACGGCGATCAGCCGCCCACCATCCCGCTGAAGAGGTTGCGCGCGAACACGCCGCCCGCGTAGCCACGACCTTCCGGGGTGCTCTGGGGGAGCGCATCCCGGTCCACAGGGCCAGCCGTGACCGGGAGATCCTCCCTCATCGTGCGCACGACGGGGCGGGCGACATCAACCGGGGTGAAGGTCGTCTCGAACTGCTCGATGCCGAACGGCGCACCGATGCGCGACGCGGTCGCGGAAGACCCGGTCTCATACGCGCCGACGCCAGCGGCGGCTTCCATCGTGTCCATGAGCGAATCGATCTGACCCTGATCCCCCGGATCGATGCCCTCGACGTAGCCGAGGCCGTTGATCGGGCTGTTGACGTACTCGCCCATCTCGCCGACGCCAGCCGCAGCGTAGTAGGTCTCGCCGACGCCAGCCGCAGCGTAGTAGGTCTCGCCGACGCCAGCCGCAGCGTAGTAGGTCTCGCCGAGGCCGTTGATCGGGCTGTTGACGTACTCGCCGAGGCCGTTGATCGGGCTGTTGACGTACTCGCCGAGGCCGTTGATCGGGCTGTTGACGTACTCGCCGACGCCAGCCGCCGCGTAGTAGGTCTCGCCCATCGCGAAACTGAGGTTCATCTTGGCGATGAGGCGGTCGAGAAGTGCGAGGCCCATGCCGATGACGAGCGCGTTGCGGTTGTCACCAATGAGCTTGACCTTGGGCGCAGCGAACAGCGTCGCGCCGATGCCGACGACGTTGGCGACGATCTTCGTGTTGTCGGCCGCCGCAGGATCGCTCTTGTCGAGGATGCTCGTGATCGCACCCACCTTAGAGAGCGTATTCGACAGCAAGCGCGCGGCCACAAAGCCCGCCGTGCCAGCGGCCACGGGCTTGACCACGTCCGTCATCACGTCCGCGCCGAACAGCGCCGCATTCTTGCGAATCGAGGTCCGACGACTGTTTCTTCTCATGCTTCTCATGGTCTTTGCTCCTATCAATCGGAAGAGGGAAAACTTAGGATCACTCGGTATCGGGGATGTTGCGAGCGTCCTTGCGCTTGGTGCCGCCCTCGATGCGCGTGCCGGGAGCCATCTTCGCCTTCCGCTTGGCGATGCCGCCCAGCTTGAAGTCGCGGAGGTAGCCCGTCGTCATGTAGCTCGCGACCGTGATCGGGTAGGACGCATGCCACATGCGACCGTCCTCCGTGGTCTCGACAAGCTGGTACATGGCGGGAGAGAGCTTGGTGCTGACCGCCTTTTGGCCGACACCGCGAATCAGCGTGTTGGAGTGCAGGCGGCGGCGGCGGCTGCGACGACTATTCTGCGCCAGTTGCGCCCCTTCGACCGGCGCGCGACCGCGGCGTCTGAGTTCGCGCTCGCGCTCGCGCTCGGGATCGACGGCGAAAAGTTGGAGCGCAAAGTCATCCGCATCCCCTTGCGGGATCGCCCCGAACTTGGCCGGATACGCCTTCTCGCCGAAGTAGAGGCTCTGGGAAGGCAGATCGAACATCCGCTTGACGCGGCCCATCAGCGGTGCGCGCTGCTTGGTGGCGAACGACTTTCCGATCGCCGTGCGCTCGCCCTCGGTGAGCTTATTGGCATACACGCGGCGCGAGGTGAGGCGATTGGAGCGGACACGACGAGAGCGGCGCATGATCAACGACCTCCCCGACGGCGCGAGCGCCGACGACTGCTAGAGACGGCATAATTCACGTTCCGCGACAGGCGGCGCGAGTGCCGACGGCGGCTGCTGTGCAAACGGCGCGAAGTGCGGCGATTGCTCGCGATCGCGTAGTTCACGTTCCGCGACAGGCGACGACGCGAACCGCGATTGCTCACGATTGCGTAGTTCACGTTCCGCGACAGGCGACGACGCGAACCGCGATTGCTCACGATTGCGTAGTTCACGTTCCGCGACAGGCGGCGACGCGAACGGTGATTGATACGGATTCTGACCCCACCGCGACTGCGGCGAGCCTTGACGGCATACGACATCGAATTCCTCCGAAGGTGCATCCCCGCAAGAGGCGAGGAGAGCGTGGCGGCGGCACCCATAGACGGCTCGATGTGAACGCTGCCGTTGACGACCGAGAGCGCAGATACACCGGGATTCGGCACCATTTGGGCCGTCCGCTGGTAGGATCGTGCGATCTTTTCGGTCGAAGGCTTGTACGTCAGCGCCATGGGGATACACCTGTGCCGTTACGTCCCTAGCGTAGCGGCGGGGGTCTCCCGAGGGCGTTGGGGAGAGATTGTCCCGCCTTGAGCTAGGCGTCAAGAACAATTTTCGATCAGCCGTCGATTCCGTGCTCTTTGACTGAGAGCTGCCCGCCGCAAGCCATTCCGGTAAAGCCTTTTTCGGGCGAATAGAGCAAGAGCATGTCCCCGCTGGGCGAGCAGAACAGGTACGAATCGAGGGGGTTGCTTTCGTACACCTGTCCATCGTCCTCGCGCCGGACGAACAGTCCGAGCGACTTTCCGAGCAGCGTCACGACTTTCGGCGGCGCGATCGGGAGGCGCGTAGACGTGGCCCACGAGTGCGAGCCTTGCGGCTCGAAAAGCGTTTGCCCCCCGTTTTCAACGACGTGGCGATAGTCCACGTCGTTGTCGTCTTTGTACCATTTGTCCGTTCGGTACGCGACCGACAGCAGTTCCCCGATGCGATCTACGCGCGTCGGGATCTTGTGCTTGGGGTCGAGTCGCACGAGCTTTTTCGGAGTCTTTTTGTGGAAGACCTTGTACCGCGAGAGCGCCGATCGGATCTCTGCGTCGCGCGAGGTGCTGCGCGTGACGGGTTCGCCGAAGTTCACGCGCATCGCGCCGCGGGCGTTCGGGATGATGTCTCCGATGTCCTGCGCCTCGCCCGCCACGCTCTCGGGAACGATCAGAAGTGTCGTCATCGTGCTCTCCGCGATTTTGCAAGTTCCGTCGCCCTGCTCGGGGGCGCGAGTGTGAGGAAAGCGGCAATCGCGCCGCCGATGAGCAAGAGCGGCATCGCTGCCATCCACGTCCCTTCCGCAGCGCCCAGCCCGCCGATTCCGTCTCCGCCAGAGCCGAGTATTTTGGAAGCGGCGCTCTTGATGCGCGGATCGCGCACGATCTCGCCCACGGGAACCGTGCTCAGGCCGCGGAACGACGTGCCCGAAGGCAGCAGCTTCACGTCCTTGTCGGGCACCGCGCCAAGAATGGACATTTTCGTCGGGCGCGGAGGCTCCGGGTCATCCCCGATGCTCGCGGGACGGGGAGTTTCGTAAATGCGAAACTGGTTCACGTTCCAGTCCCATGCGCTGAAAAGTGCCATCACGTCACCTCGGGGCAGCCGGGAGTCTTCCGGCCCCAATTCAGAAGCGCAATCTGCCGTCGGCGCGTGCAGTGCAGCGCGCCCGTACCGAAACGCTTGCCCTGCACGCGCATCTGTGCCTCGTGCCGCCCGATAAAGTTCACGACGCGCATCGCTTTGTTGCGCATCTTGGGCGGCCACTGAGACTTCGGTGTGTCGAGCATATCTGCGAGAAGCGGAAGCTCGGCCCGAATATGGGGGAAGCTCGCCTCTTTGGCGCGGGGGTCGCGGTGCCACTTTCGGATCTCATCGGCCGACATATTGACCTTGGCGTCAAACTCTTTTTCGATTCGACGCTCTTCCGCGGTCAGTGTCGGCCTGCCCGAAAAGGGCGTCGATTACTCCGCAGCTTCGGGGGCTTGTCCGATTGCTTTGATAGGTAGAACGCTGCGACCGTCAGCAGCCCGAACATACCGAGAACGACCCACGGCGAGCGTGCAGGGGCTTGCGGCGGAACCGCAGACGGTGAAAGGGGCGGTGCCGGGGCGTTCGCGCCGAGGACTGCGAAAACGGGCGTGTAGGACATCGAAACGTCTCCTACTTGCGGCGGTTGCGCGAGGTGCGCTTGCGACGGCTCTTGGATCGACGGTTGCTCACGAGCGATGCAGCCGCAGCCGCGCCTGCGGGACCGCCCACGAGCGCGCCCGCCGCGCCCGCTGCAATCCGTCGGCCTTCGGGCGTGGAAACAATGGCCTTGGTCGCGCGATATGCGGTGAAGGCCACAAACGCCTGCCACGCGACGAACGTGCCGACGAGGACTCCGCCGCCAATCAAAGCGTATTTCAGGATCGAACTGAGGGTGCCGGAAACCTGATCGCCGATTTTGTCCCAAAATCCGCCTGACTCTTCGTCCTCGGCGTACCGTCTCGAAACATCCGCAAATTCCTGCGGTGTGCAACGCTCGCCCGTCAATTCGAGCTTGCGCTGGCAGTACGCAGCCGTGCGTGCGTCGGTGTCGCCTTCAGAAGAGAAAAACCGCCAGAGCGCGTAAAGTGCTGCGATAGGAACGACAAATGGGAAAAAGCCCAGCCCACTTGTCGCGGAAGAGGGGATCGCCGAAAGGACCGTCTCGATGGCGCTCATGCCCGCGGCAGCCGCGTCAAGCTGCGCGCGAGCGTCCTGCGTTGCTCCCGAGACATTCTGACGCGCGCCATCGAGCATGACGCGCGCAGAGGCTAGAATCTTCGCCACGATGCCCACGCCGTAAAGCACGGCGCTGCGCACAAGTTCCGAGGGGGCCGAAACAAACGCCGTCAGATTGGCCGATTTCACGGCCGCCCACGACATTTCGGGCGGGCGCGTCGTGCCGAACACGCTCCCGACGCGACGTCGCAACGCGCCAAGTCTACCCACGAGCGTCGTGTACCGCACCTCTTCGGAAGTTGCGGTCGATTCACCGCCGGAAGCCGCTCCGGGGACGGTGCTGCTCGGACCTGTTTCGTTGTTGTCGTTGTCCTTGGTGGTCAGGAACGTGATCTGTTTGCCCGACCTTTGCGAAGCGCGACGTGCGACGCCGACCGTGAAATCGGCAATTTCCCGCAGGGAGTAGTTGTCCGACTTGGTCTTGCCGCGGTAGACGAGCGTGCCGTTGTCGCCCCAGCCGAGGTACGAAGGCGTCTCGAAATGGTTGGTCGCAAGGACTGCGACGCGGATCGCCTCAAGGGCCGGACCCTGATTGCTGCGACTCACGCCCGTACCCCGGAAGCGGAGCGTGACCAGTTCGCCCTTGTCGATTTTCGAGGTCACGTCCCCAAGGCCCGCGAGCACCACGGGCATCGAGCAAGGGCAGCCGAGATCGCCGAGATCGCCGACCCCTTGAAACGGGTAGCGCGCCGAGCGCATTCCGGTGTTGCTTACATACGTCATGGGAGACTCCTAGCGGGAGATGATGCGAATGCTCTTGACGGGCGCGGTGCGTCCTGCCGCGTTGCGAAGCGTGACGCCGCCGCTTGCCGGGAACAACAGGTGCGCGAACTTTCCGTCGGCGCGTTCCACGAGATACACGTCCACAAATGGGGCGTGTGCGGGCTGATTTTCGATCACGGTGTAGACCCACTGCTCGTCAGGCTTGTGAAGGCCCAGAAAACGGAATTGCAGATTCTCACCAATCGGAATGTGGTGATTGCTCCGCAGCGGCTTTCGTCGCGATGTCTTGCGCATGGTCACACGTCCAATCCGTCGGCCCTCAGAAGCTCGACATACTCTTCCTGCGCTGCGCCGCGAGCCGTGCCGTCTTCGGGATAGAAGCCGACGCTGTCCTCGTGCTCGACGGGGAAAAGACCCTCGCGCTTGCAGAAATCCTCAAACGCTTTGTCGATCTTGAACCCCGCCCGCATCTTCGCGTTGACAAGCGGGGAGACCGTCTTGCATTCCTTTTTCGCGTCGTCGGCCTCGATGTAGACCTTCTCGATGCTGGACCCGTACTTGCGGCGAAGCTCGTCCGCAAAACGACTGCGGCTGGGCTGAAAATCGTTCGCCTCTTGCTTGGCGTTGTTGCGCGCCAGCTTTTTCGGCTCAGGCTTCGACGTGTCGTCAGACGGTGTGCCCTTTCGCGTCGCGAAGTAGATCGCGCCGCCGCCGAGCGCGATCGCGCCCCACAGCCACACGGGCAGGCCCACCACCTTGCGAGCGTAAATCGGCTCCGGTGCCGTCTGCCCCATGCCGCCCCCGTACTGGGGCGGCAAAGGCAACACCATCGGCTGCATCATCGGCTGCGCGAACGGCTGCGCGAACGGCTGCGCGAACGGCTGCGCCATCATGGGCATCTGGGCAGGTTGAAACATTTGCACGTCGTCAGCCTCTTCGCCGCGAAACGCGGCCTCGTACTCCGATTCATCGAGATCGAACATGGTTGGCATAAGCGGCCCCTTTCGGAGCGCAGCCTACCTCACGAAGCGGTCGCCGTCTGCGGCTTTTTGCGCATCAGAAGCGCGGCTCCGACTCCGAGGACCGCCACACCGCCGAGAGCTACAACCCACACGGGCATTCCGAAAATGCCACCGCTGGAAGAGGCTTCCGCAGGCGCGGCAGGCTCGGCCTCCGCGGGCGCGGCAGACTCGGCCTCTGCGGGTGCAGCAGACTCGGCCTCCGCGGGTGCGGCAGACTCGGGCGCAGCCGTGCGCGCACCCGTGCGGACGATGTCGGCGTTCTGGTATCGCGCTGCGCCCACCGGCACGAAGATACTCGCGCCCGTCTGGATGCTCGGCCCAAGCGACTTTGCGGCACCGCGGATGGCCGAGAACGTCCCGGTTACGGGCGAGCCTTCGGCCATAGTGAATTCGGCCTTGATCGTCCCGCCTGCTCGCCATGCGCAGGAGATTACGCGCAGCACGCCGGGGGTGCGGGTGATCATGGCGCGGATCTTCGCGGGAACGCTGGGAGCTTTCGCCGCACTGACGCCCGCGACGTTGAAAGTCACGTTGGCACGGCCGAACTGCTTGAATGTCCCGGTCTCGCCAAGACCGCCGAGGGCGGGGGGAGCGTGGTACGTCATCGTTTTCGTCCTTGCATTGTCAGAAAAAGACTCGTCCCCGCAAAGAGCGTAGACACCCAGCCGAGGAAGTGCATCCTGCGGGAGAGTTCCAGCGCCTCACGGGCGACGTCGTCAGTCGTGGATACCGCGCCGAGGTAGGCGCTACGCGGCATGGGCGCGTGGCTCTGAAAGACGCGAGGGGATACATACCCACGTCGCCTTTGAGGTTGTCCGTAGTTAGCGAAAACCCACGGATTGAGGACTTGCGCCTTTTCGTATCCGGGGATGACGTTTCGATGAAAGCTCACTTTTTCCCGCCTTTCATGCGATGGCGGAGAAACCCGAACCAGAACCACGCACCGCCGACAATCAATGCGCCCGCCGCGAACGTGACGATCGGCTTTTTGTAGAACGGCACCGCAGCGTCGGCCCCGTTGTTACCCATGCCCTGAATCGAGGGGTAGACGTAGGGCGCGATCGGTTGTGTGCTGATGGGGTAGTACCCCGGCATCATTCCGGGGGGTGCCATACGGCTCGGGGGGCCGGGAGGGTGGCCCGGAAAACCGATGACGTTTTGCGTGATCGGCGCGTCGTCTGGCTCGGGCGAGTCGCCGTACATCGCCGCTGCGAGATCCTCTTTCAAGTATTCACGGGCCGATTTTGTCATCGCTTTCCTCGCGACGTGCGACGAGCGTTTTTCGCGAGCGTCTTCGGCTCTTTTGCAGCGGGAGTCGCCTTGCCGAACGGAATGCCCGCCTTGCGAAGCAGACCCGACTGATAGGCGTAGTAGGTTCCGCCCAGCACCGCGGCCCCGATGAGGAGGTTACGCGGGCGCAAAAGCCCCGAATCCGTCGGAGCGGGCGCGGGCGTGGCGACGGGTGCCGTGGGCGCGGTGTTTCCAAGCCCGTGCAAGTATTCAACGCGGCCCACCGCGGACGAAGCGTAGAACGAACCAAGCTCGCGCTCGGCCTCCACAGGATTGCGCTCGGCAGCGGCGAGACGTCGCTCGCGGATATTTTTGATGCGCATGCCGACTGCGGCACCCGTGCGGTCGGACATCCGACTAATCGACGGGAAGAGGCCGCCGCTGACGCGCTTGCCCTTGCGTGCCGCATCGACCGTTTTACGCATGTCGCGGGCGGTCGCGTCCATCACGAGATGCGCGAGCGTTTCACGCAACGCGGCATCGGGCGGGACACCTTTTTCCGCCAGCTTTTGCGTGATCTTCTCGGCCTTGCTCGCGGTGCCGGGGCCAAGTGCCTCGACTGCGCTCGCGATGAACTGTCCCCGGTGCTGCGGCGAGAGCGTGGACGCGCCTTGCGTGAGCGTCAGCGCCACCTCTTTGCCGAAAATCTCGATATTCTTGGGAGCCGGGGCTGCGGCAGCGGCTTGCGCGGCCTGCCTTGCGGGCGTCGGGGGACGCACGAAAGGTGAGTAGGTTCCGGGGCCGCCCGCGGGAGATCCGGGCACGATTCGCGACAGCGGCACGCCGCTCGCCGTCGGCTGCACCACGCGCCATGCGCCGCGCGTGACGTCCCACATGGCAGAACCTTGGACGTTCATCTCGTCTTCGCGGGCGATGTAATCAGGCAGCGCGTACTGGTTCGCGAACTGCCCGTAGCTCGGCCGCCAAGTCGTGCCCTCTTCCATGTCGAAAATGCCGCTCCCGAAAACCTTGCCCGACTCATAAGAGCGTCGGTCATAGATCGTCTCGGGATCGATGTCCTCGTTGCTCGGCATGAGGCCCGCTTGCGGATTCCGCGGCGGGGGTTGGACCGGGAAAACGTGCTCGCCGAGAGCGTTCATGTTCCGATCCGTCGTCATCATCGCTGCGGGACGGTAGCCTTGGCTCGTGTCAACGCCCCACGGCTGCGCGCCGTAAGTCGTTTGGTCCATACCGGGGCCGATGTCGTCGGAGTAGACGTCATCGTCCTCGTCAATCTCGCGCATCGACATAAGGTCCGTTGCGGGCGCAGGGCCGGGACCGGGGGGCAGACCTTCGTAGTCGGAATTTCCGTCATCGAACGGGTCCAGCGCGAAGCCCGTCATGTCCTGATTGGCGTTTCCTCGACTGTTCGGCATGGCAAGCCCGCCACGCTGCGGTTCGAGAAAATCGTCATCGTCATCGAAAAGGTCGTTCATGTACGTTTCCCTTCAGCCCTTGCGTCTGGTCGCCAAAACTACCACAGCTACCAGTGCCGTGCCGCCGATAAGAAACGGCCAGATGGGAATCGAGTCCGGGGCAGGGGGCGGAGTAGTCGGGAGCGAAGGCGTGGAAGGCTGGGGGGGCGCGGCAGGGGGTGACTGGCCGCCGCAAGCGGCTGCGCCACGCAGCGCGTCAGCCCCGGCTTGCGCCGTCATGGCGGCCTCGCGCCCGCTGCCCGCGCCGACGCGCCCCACGATGAGGTCACGCAACGCGCCCGAGCACATCGCGCCTTGGGTCAGATTGGACGCGAAACGGCCCGCGTCGCGGAGAAACGGGCTTACCCCAAGGCCCGACATGCTGCTTTTGCCCTCTTGCACGACGCGATCGATGAGGCTGTTCGCCGACTCGATTTCGATGGCCTTTTCCATCGCGGCGTCATCCGAGTAGCCCTTTTTCAGCAGCGTCTTGATGGTCGCGTCTACCTTCACGGGCAGCGCGGGATCGAGCGACGCAAGCTCCGTGAACATATAGATCGCCCGCTGCGACGAAGGCAGAAACTTAGAGCGCGTGATAAGGTCTCGCGCGGCGTTTTGCGTCGAGCGCAGAAGTAGGTCGCGCGGTGCCGACCCGAGTGCGTCGTGGCCCGTGCTGAAATATCCGGGCGCTCTGCCGAGGTAGGTCATAGTCGGTAAATCCTGTAGTGCTTGACGCGCTTGAGCATGTCTTCTGTCTTGCGGCCCGCGACGGGATCGAGCACCCACCAGATCCCGGTGCGCGGGTCTTTAGCCCGCACAAAAACGTGCGTGTGCGGAGGCGGCCGACCGTCTACCGGAGGCTTGAAGCCGACCGTGACGAATTCGATTTCGGCACCGATGCACAGGCACGAACATCCGATGGCGATCGCGAACTCGTCGCAGTCGAGCGCGAGCTTGCCGCTCTGCGCATCGTCCACGAGCCTTTCGGGGTCGCGCAGCATCTCGACGTGCAACGGATCGCGGGTGTAGCGACCGTTCTGCGCCCACCAGTAGTTGATCCCGACGATCTCGGACGAATAATCCTTCGCGCGCAGCCCGCCGACGATCTGCTCGGTGTGCCTGCGGACGCGGATCGATTTCTCGCCACGGGGACCGCTGACGAGGTTGATCATCGTCGCGACGGTATGGGGCGTCCCTCGGTAGGGTTGCACCGTACCCACCGCTTCGTTGTATCGGGGATCATAGGTGATCTGTCGGGACACGGATTTACCCGTCCCCGGCGGCCCGCTGGGGAGTGTCGCACGAAAGGGGGGCGAAGTGCAAGCGGGTCATGCCTTGCGCGTTGTCAGACGGCCGCGCAGATCGCGTACTTGAATTTTCGGCGTCATGCGGTGCTCGGCTGCTGGCCTCGCGACCGTGGGTAGCTCGACGCGGACGTCTTGGAGGTTGCGACCCGCGTAAGTGAGCACGAGCACGAAACTTTGTCCGACCTCGACCCCTTGTGACGCGAACGGCGCAAGCGGCATGGAATACGTCGCGCCGTCGCGAAAGCGAACAGAGACGCCTCGGCCGTTCTTGGTGAGAACGATGCCGAGACGTCTCTCGACGTTCGGACTCGGCGACGGGAGCTTTCGGTAGGTCACGCCGCCGAGCCTAGCAGATTAGAGAAGTTCGCGAAGCTGCTTGAACGTGTCTCGCGTGAAAGCGGTGCCCGCGGGGGTGAGCACGGCGCTGTTCGGCTGCATTTCGCGGATGCGTGCGAAAATCACGTTCAGATCGTAGTTCGCGAGCACCTTCAACCAGTCCTCGGGGAATTTGCCCGAAATCTGCTGGATGACGTCTTCGGGTTCGTCCCCGCCCATGATCGCGCCGCTCAGGAGTCCTTCGATCACCTCGGCAGCCTGCTTTTCGACTGCTTCGGAAAGGCGCTCGGTGGCCGGGGTCTCGGTCGTCGCTGACGGAAGCGGAAGTGGTGCCGCATCGGGGGCGGGACGCTGCGCCTGCTGGCGTTGCGGCCGAGCCTGCTGCGCCTGCTGCGGCTGGCGTTGCGGGCGACCCTGTTGGGGAGCCTGCTGCGGCTGGCGTTGCGGGCGGCCCTGTTGTGGAGCCTGCTGCGGCTGGCGTTGCGGGCGGCCCTGTTGGGGAGCCTGCTGCGGCTGTTGCGGGCGACCCTGCTGTGCGGGGCGCGGCTCTGGCTCCTCGAACATATCCTCCACGTCCGGCATAATGCGCACCTGTCTTGCGGGTGCGGCGGTCGGCAAACCGCGGGGTCGGGGCGCGGGGGGCAAGCGTTCGGGCACGACGGCCGCGGGCGGAACGTAGGGGACCATGCCGAGACCTTGCGCAGTCTGCACGACTTGGAAGGTGCCTTGCGGCAGACTGAGGATCTGCCCCGGCTGCGGCTGGGGCGTCGCTGCGGGGCCACCGCTCTGCACGATGCGGCCGATTGCCTCAAGGTACTGCGGCCCGCGCTCGACCACGCTCTCGATGACCTTGTTCAGATCGAAGCCGGAACCGCTGTCCGACGCGCTGGGGGAAACCCCGGAACTTCTGCCCGATCCGATGCCCGCCGAAGATGCGTAGTCGCCCGAATAGCCGAGAATGTCCTTGGCCGTCTCGCGAAATTCGTTCATCCGGCGCATCTGCGCGATCGGATCTCGCTCTTCGCGCACCGAACCCTTGACCTCGTCAAGCTCGCGAGACTTGCGAGAGAGATCGTCCTGAAGGTACTTGTCGCGCATCTCGACTTGCTGCTTGAACGACTCGTACTGCGCCTCGAAACGCAGCGTGAGTGTCTCTTTCATCTGGTCAAGCCGGTCCTTGGCCGCCTGCTCGCGGGTCGCAAGCTCGTCGCGATAACGGTCTACGTCGCGACGTCGCTCCTCGCGCTCGTGCTCGATCTGACGCAAAAGATCGCGCTCGCGGCTGGCCGCTGCGCCTCGCTCCGATTCCACCTCACGGCGCGCAGCTTCACGCACCGCCGCAGTCTCTTGCAAATTCGCTTCGCGGATGCGATCGATCGTGCGCGAGTTCTCTTCGCGCAGGACCGAAACTTCCATCTGGTGCTTCTGCATGACCGAATCGAACACGCGCTGTTGCGACTCGCCTTCGCCTCGGAAAAGCGTCGCGGCGCGCTGCAACGTCTCCATCGGATCGGGGGCGGAACGGCGCTCGGCTTCGTATCGACGTTCCAGTGCCATCAAACGATCCTCTCGGTCCCGCAAACGCTCTTCGTTCAACTGACGCTCACGGTCGGCAGAGGCACGCTCGGACTCGATAAGCTCGCGCGAGGTTCGCTCGAAAACCGACTTGATCGTGTCGAGCGTCTCCCGGCCCACTTCGCTCGCGCTCGACCGCTGCTGCATCAAAAGCTGCCGCTCGCGTTCAGCAGAGGCACGCTCGGATTCGATAAGCTCGCGAGAGGTGTGCTCAAACACGGACTTCATGGTGTCGAGCGTGCCCATGCTCGCTTCGGTCGCCACCAAACGCTGCTGTTCCAGCAATTTCCGCTCCTCCCGCTCGTCCTGAGCGAACTTGTGTAGCGTTGTGAACGCGCGATTGACGAGACTTTCGCTTTCGAGTGGTGCTGCGCCGTTGGCGATTCCCTGTACTGGCACGACTCCCGTCCCTTTGTTTGGAATTTTGTCGGTTCTCGGCTCGCCCGCAATCTTGACGACGATGCTGGAGTAGTGCTTGGTCCGCTGCGTGTCTCCCGGTCGGGGACCGTGGATCGTGACACGATAATGGCCGCCTCCGAATTCGTCAGCGATCGTCTGTTCGGAAATCGGTTGATCGTAGGTGGCGTAGTAGCCCTCTGCGAGAATCCCGCCCGAAAAGGTTTTCGGCCACAAGCGATAGATGAGCACGCGGAAATCGGGGTCTTCCCCGATCCGGTAACGTGCCATCAGGTCGCCGAGCGTCTTGACGTTCTCTTCGACCGCAGGAAGCTCTCGGCGATTTTGCGCCGCATCCATCTCTTCGTAGCTGTCATAGGCGCGCGACACAACGCCGGAAGGCGTATCGCCCATGATCTCGCGAGCGGACATTTGCGGCAGAACGCCACCCGCGTCCCGGCTCCCGCTCTGGCCGCGCAAGCGATTTTTCGCGCTGGCTACGATCGCGTCGATGTCTGTGACGTCTTCGCTCATGCGTCCCCCGCGGGCATCGCCGCCGCGTCGGGCGACGGATCATCCTTGCCCTCGTCATCTGCGTCGTCGGCCCCGTCGTCGCGCGTCACGTCGCCCATGATTCGGCCGACAAGCGTGGAAAGCGCCATCGCGCAAGCGTTGTACGCCTCCAGCAATTCCGGGTCGTTGCGCTTTTGAGCGAGGCTGCCGAGCGCGAAAAACGCTTTTTGCAGATCGTTCAAGTCATCGAGGTCCACGTTGCCCGCCGCGAAGGACGAGGCGTCGGCTGGAACCGCACCCCCTGCCGCGAGCGCCTGCCGCAAACGATTCATCTCGACCGTGTTGCTCGCGGCGAGCGTGTAAATGTCGGTGTACGCACCGCCGAACATGGTCACGACGTCCGCGAGGAGCGGGAAGAGAAATTGCGCAACGAACTGGCGCAACTGCTTCGGCTCGGCGTAGGCCGAATCTTTGAGCAGCGTCTTTCGCGCCTCGGCAAACCGACCGCGTAGCTGCACGAACGCTGGCGGAAGCTCGGGCTGATAATCCTCCAACGAAACCGTACCCTTGTCACCCTTGTCGTTCATGTGTCTCCCCTTTCAGATTTCGACGGAACCGCTCGTCTTTGCGGTATCTTCGGCGACCTTGCGCTGCTTGGCCTCAAACGCTTCGATGCGCGCGATGCTCTCGGGATCTTGCGGAAAGCGCAGCGTGCAGGCGTAGACGGACGAGTCCGTCAACTCCAGAAGCTCGCTCTGCGCCGCGAGGCGCGTGCAAAACCGTCGGATCTGTAGCGGCTGCTCAAAGCCTTTGACGACGCCGTCCGCGGGCAGGAGCATCGCGCCGTAGTGCGCGCACGCTGGGCGCGTCGGCGTCGAGGCACAGACAAACGAATCGACCGTCAGCGGGTCCGCGGGTTGCGGAGGCTGTCCGGGCGGGAGCATGACGCCCCCGTCGGGTGCAGGCACCATCCGAATCTCGCCTAATTCCGCGTACTTATGGATCTGAACTTCCAACTTGACTTGCGCCTTGGGCGCATCCACCGGCTCCCGTTCGTCAGGGTCTACGCCCCCCGGAAGCTCTTGATCGTTCGATAGTTTCATGCGACCTCGTTAGGTGAAAAACTGACATTTCTTGCCAAAATGTCAGTTTTTTTTGCGGCCCGGACGCAGCTTAGCCGCCCTTTGCGACAAAAGCAAACTAATCTTTCGATTCAGGCTTGACGGCGCGACGCACGGTGTTACATTGGGCGAACAGGAGGCCGAATGTCCCATCAAAATCAGGTCCAAGTCACGAACAACGCGCCGCAGCTTGCTCCCCCGCTCACGGTTCGCCCCGATATGCAGGTGCTCTGGCGCAAGTTTGACAAGGCCCCCATCACGCTCGATGCAGCCGCGGGGCAGATCCGTCGCGCCCACGACATCGACGGGGAGCGTGACGACGTTGAAATCCCCGATCTGCGCGCGTGGGCCGTCATCCCCGCGGGCGAACACCTCGCGCTCGCAGCCGTGCCGTTCCCCGGTGTGCGCGAGCGTGCGCCGCTCGTGTTGCGCCAAAACGCTTTTTCGCAGCTTTGCGCCCGCATGGGTGCCCCGGCCCCGTACCTGCTTGGGCTTCCGGCCAAGCTCCAGCTTGCGTGCGCGAACTACGGCATGAGCCGCCTCGCCGACCGTTCGGGGCTTGTGCGCCTTGCGGGCCACGAAGCCCGCGCGATCGTCTCCGACCGCTACGCCAAGCTCGATGATGAGGTGGTGCTGGAGGCGCTGTACGAATCGCTCGGCCGCCTCGGGCTGCTCGGCTCGATCCGTGTGCGCGCCGTCGCCACGGGCGGCATGACCGCGCTGCGCATGAGTTTCCCGAACGAAGCGCGAGAGATCCTACCCTCGGACCCGATCGAGTACGGACTCGACATTTCCAACGGCGAATTGGGGGCGCGCAGCGTCGGCATCACGTCCAGCACCTACCGTCTCGTCTGCACGAACGGGATGCGCGCGTGGCGCAGCGATGCGAATATGCGCCTGCGTCACGTCGGATCTCCGAACAAGCTCCGCGAAGCCTTCCTCGACGGCATCCCAGTCGCGCTCGCGGAGTCTCGCGGGCAGCTTGCGCAGTGGGCGCGATCGGTGGAGGCGATGGTCGCGAACGTCTTTGACGAGATCGACGGGCTGCGCCAGTACGGGCTTTCCACCAGCGATTCGCGGGCGATCGCGACCACCTACGCGGCGGAGTACGGTCTGCGTCTCCCGGCCAAGGGGAGCGCGGAAGACATCGGCACGCTGCTCCAGCAGACCGGGGAACCGACCGTCTACAACGTGGCGAATGCCATCACGCGCACGGCGCAAAACACCGAAAGCACCGAACGTCGCTTTGAGCTTGAAGAGGTGGCGAACCGCTATCTCTCCCGGCGCGTCGGGCAGCCCGTGCTCGCGTGAGACGGTCCCGCACGGTAGGTTGATCGAAAGGGGTGCCCTCGTGAGGGGGCACCCCTTTCGGCTTGCAAACGATTTTTCAGAACAGGAGATCGGCATGGACATCCAAGAAATGATCATCATTCACTGCGTTTCCAACGGCGAGGAAACGCGCGGCTGGGTCCACACGCACGGCATGGCCGAGCACGGCTGCCCGGAGCTAGAGATTCGCGGCGTGCCGCTTTTTCTCATGGATGCGGCGGGCGAACTGATCAACGACATCGCGGAGCACATGATCGAAAGTGCGCAAGCGGGAAAGCCCGTGCAGCTAGGACACGTTCTTTCCAATACGGACGGCCGCGCCGCATTGTCGCTCGTCAAGCTGCCGCCGCTGCCGGACAGCGAAAATCACTACGAGGTCGAGCGGTGGACCCTGAGCGACGAACCCATGCGCAACCTGTGCTGCGAGTGCGGCAAGCCCGAAGGTGAGTGCGGGACGGGCGAGCCGTAAGCCAGCGACAAGAGCCGCCTGCATTGACCGCGCCGACCATGTACGACGTCCATCAAGGCGACGCCTTCGAGTGGTTGCGCGCGATGCCCGCGGAGTCGGTCGATCTGTTCCTGACCGATCCGCCCTACCAAAGCCTCGAAAAGCACCGCGCTCGCGGCACCACGACGCGGTTGAAACAAAGCAAAGGCTCATCGAACGAGTGGTTTTCCGTTATCGGGGACGATCGGATGCCCGAACTGCTGCGCGAAGCCTATCGCGTGCTGCGGCCCGACCGTCACGCCTACGTCTTCTGCGACCCGGACACCCTGTTCGTGCTGCGACCCGCGGCGCAAGCGGCCGGATTCGAGTTTCGCCGCATCATCGTCTGGGACAAGGCTCGCGCGGGGATGGGCTACGGCTACCGCAGGCAGACCGAATTCGTCATCTATTTGCGAAAAGGCAACCGACAGGTCGCGGATCTGGGAGTCTCTGACCTGATTCGCTGCCCCGGCATTCGCGGCGGCTATCCCACCGAAAAGCCAGTGCCGCTGCTCGAAACGCTGATCTTTCAGAGCACGCAACGCGGCGAGCTAGTCATCGATCCCTTCATGGGCAGCGGCTCGGCGGGCGTGGCCGCTATCGGACTCGGGTGCAGCTTCCGCGGGTGCGACATATCGCCGCGCAGTCTCGCGCTAGCGCAGGAGCGGCTGGCCGAAGCGGAAAAAAACGCTAGGGGCGAAATAAATACTTGACCGACGCGACGCTAGTGTTAGTATAGGGACATGAGCGACGCAAACTGGACGAGGGAAGCGGTACTGAGGCTCCTCGCGGAGAATCCGCGGGCGGTCGAGCGCGGGCTGGTGGCGATCTACCGTCGCCAGACTGCGGACGAACAGGTCGAGGGCGTGGCCCGCGTGCGGAACGGCGCGGGGTTCAACGGCCGCGATGCGGCCTTCGGCGGGGTGCTCGCGCGGGACGTGCTCGCGGGCAAGCCGCTGCGCGGCAAGGCTCTTGACATCGCGGCGCGCATGTGCCGCACCTACGTCGGGCAACTCGTGGAGGAAGCCGCGGGCAAGCCCGTGCCCGCACGGTACGCGCCCGCAACCGTGCTTGACTCGTCCGAGGCCGCGACGTGATGCGGGCCTGTTACGAGCGAGCCGCAACCGTGGTTGCGGCGGGAGAAAATCTCGCGGTCTCGCACGGCTTCGTCGCACGGGACGTGCGCTGGGGTGAGCAGCATTGGGACTGGAGCGCGCGACGGCTGATGGAGGCCGCCTACCATCGGGCGTGCGCGGAGCGCGAGGGGTGCGCGATGCTGCCCGAGTGGCAAGCGTGCGAGGCGCGCATGCGCGCAGCCTATGAGCGGGGTGCGTCGTGAAGGGCTTCCGCGTGGTCTGGGTCACGGGGGGAGCGATCGCGAAGCTCGAAGCCCGTGCGGGATCGCTGCGCGAATTCGCGAGCGTCCGCGATGCGGTGCTCGCGTGCATCCCGGCGCTCGGGTGGGACGATCAGTACGTCGTGCGCGGGCCGATCGGCGGCGAGTGGCACGCCTACCGCGACGCGCAGGCTGCGCAGCAAGGCGGCGACGGAGACGTGATCGTGGGTCACGATTTCGGGATCTGAGGGCGCTCGCGAATCCGAATCGGCCCCGGCTGCGAAAGCGGCCGGGGCCGATTCGTTTTTGCGCCTTGGTAGCGTGGACGTCGAGGGCGGGCCGAGCGACGTGGGCGTCTGTGTGTCGGCGGAGCGGGCGCGAAAGGAAAACGCAAGGGGGCGAAAATAAATCATAAACGGACTGGACAGACGCGACACACGCTGCTAGTATCTCTCTTGTCAGCAGCGCAGCGGGCGCGGCGACGGGAGGCGAGAAATGGCCGACGAAAATCTGATGGACAAGGTGAAAAAGCTGCTGCGGCTCGCGGAGCGCACGAACAACGAGGGCGAGGCGGCTGCGGCTGCGGGTGCGGCGCAGCGGTTGATCGAGCGGCACCGCTTGGACGTGGCGTCGCTGGATCTGAGCGAGGCGCGCGAAGCGCCCGCGGAAGCGCCCGAGCAGGCCGTGCTGGACGGCGCGGAGGGGCGGCGGAATCGGTGCGCGTGGCGCGGCTCGCTTGCGTCGGGAGTGGCGCGGGCGAATGCGTGTCGCGTCTACTGGACGGGGCCGCGATTGCAGATCGTGGGAGCGCCGAGCGACACCGCGACGGTGCGGTATCTCTACGCCTACCTCGTCCGCGAGATCGACAGGCTCGCGGAGACGAAAAGCGGCGGCAAGGCGTGGGTTCACGCTTGGCGCATGGGGGCGGTGGCGACCGTCTCGCAGCGGCTCCGCGAGGCGCGCGAGTCGGTGCGCCGCGAGGCGCGAGCGGAGGCGCAGGCGAGCGGCGCGGGCGGCGCAGCGATCGTGCGGGTCAACGCGGGCATCGCCCGCATCGAGCGCGCCGAGAGCGCCGTCGAGGCTGTCATGGCCGCGATGAAATTGCGCAAGGGTAAGCCCGCTGCCGTCCGCGCGTGGGGTGCCTACGAGCAGGGACGCGCAGACGGAGCGAACATCCGCATCGCGGCGGGCGCGGCGCTGGGGGCGGGCGCGTCGGGGCGGATCAACGGCTGACCCCACTGACGAGGCCCGAGGCGTCGGGCCGAAACGCGGCACAGGCCGCGTCTGGGACGCAAGACCCAAGGGAGGCGAAATGGCGACGATTTTCAAGGCAACCGGACAGATCGAGGAGGCCGTCCTCGAAGAGTGGCCGCTGCGCGAGTTGCAGCGCGTTGTGGGGGGCTACATCGAATTCCTGACGCTCCCCGACGGCAGCGGGTTCTGCTGCAACGAGGAGGGCAAGCTGCACAACCTTCTGATCAATCAAGCCGCGACCGCGATCTTGCGGATCAAGTGGCCCGAAAACCGCGACACGCTTGTTGGGGACGTGCTATTTTTCTCGCGCAGCGAGATGGAGGCGATGGAGTGATGGCAACAGAAATCCGAAAGAATGGAATTCGCGTGACGAAGGACGGCAAGGCCGTTTTCCAAGCGCAGAAGAGCCAAGCGGTGCCCGGAGCGATCGACGTGATGCGTTTCGAGGGGCTGGTGGAACACCCGTCGCCGGAACAGGCGAAAAAGATGGCAAAACGCTACGGTGTGTCGGTCGCCGAGTTCGATCGCGCGTTTGACGCGACGCGCGGGGCGCGCTAGGCTCACGGGTGCCACGCGCCGCACGCGCGAGGTTGGAGCATAACATCATGGCGACCCCCGGAGTCCTCAAGCAAATGGGTTACCTCACTACAAGCGAGGCGGCTGCGACCATTGGCATTCACAGGAACACTATCTGGAATGCTATCAAAAACGGGCATATTCCGTCCCGCAAGATCGGAAACACAATCGGTCTGGTCGAGTCCGACGTCAAAGCGTTTCGCGATCGCTATTTGCGTGGGGAGGTGACGACGACGTCTCCGACCCCGAAGCCGAAAGGTCGTCCGCGCAAGATTGTGACGGCGTAGCGCCGGGATCGTCCGTGGTCTCAATCAGAAGCTCATCCGCAGTCGGTCCTAATCTCGGTGTCCACGTCGAGAGAACCGATCGGCTGCGGGGCGAGCTAATGACGGATACCGCCACATCCCACGCCCGCTCTTCGTCCACAAGTAGGATTTGCACCTGTTGATCGTGCGGCAGCGTCCAAAGCTCTAGGCCCGTAATCGCCAGAAGCTCGCGCTTCACGCATTCCTCGCCCCATCGCGAGACGTTGGACATTTCGCTGAACGCTGCGAGCCGTGCGCATTGGCGCTCTGCGTGCGAAAGCGGGGCGCAGACCATTTTCTCCGTCTCAGGCCGCTTGCCGTAGGTGAGAAGGTTGGTCGTCTGACCTTCCGGGCCGATCCGATGGTGCAAATGTTCCGGCACAAAAGCGTTGATCTGCTCAGACAGGGGCCATTCCTCGAAAGTCAATCCTGCGCATTCCGGGTCGAGTGCGCCTGACGCGACGTAGCGCGCTGCGATGTCATCGAGCGCGTGGCGGATCGCGCGGCCGACCGCCCTGCCGAGCGTCTCTTCGCGGACGAACGCCAGTAGCTTCAAGCTGTTGTAGACGTCAAGGCCGAGCACCACTTGGTACTTCGTCTCGCGCACGGTGCGCGGCTGCGTGCGGCCGATGCCCGCCAAAAGGGGTCTTTGCTGCATTGTCCGACAGTAACCGGGGCTGGCGCGAGGCGCAAGCGAGAGGCGGGGCTGGCGGGGCTGGCGGGGCTGGCGGGGCTGGCGGGGCTGGCGCGAGGTGGGGCGAGGTGGGGCGTCGAAAGTCACCATAAAA
>Ga0315293_10000757_pt1 | contig 30544 bp, 24 predicted proteins | sample YL17G13_20_MG_FD_203071 | JGI IMG/M metagenome (GOLD analysis project Ga0315293, IMG submission 203071) | Sediment microbial communities from Yellowstone Lake, YNP, Wyoming, USA - YL17G13_20 | ecosystem: Environmental > Aquatic > Freshwater > Lake > Sediment | place: USA: Wyoming | collected... | reverse complement strand
CTAGTGGGCCGTCTTATCAATTCCTATCGGGTTGGCCCCTCCTTGTATTTTGAGGGAAGAATTGGGTAAAGTAGAGTTCCCTTAGGATGACAATGTCGGGCGAAAAATTGCTCCTGGTCCCGGGGCCGAGCCCCGTCCATCCCCGTATTATCCGTAGCCTGGCCCAGCCGACGGTCTCCCATACGAGCCCGGTGCTGGCCGAGGAGTTCAAGGCGGCCCTGGACAACCTGAAAAAAACCGTGTTCACGGACAAGGGGCAACCCTTTATCCTGGCCGGAGCCGGCACCTTGTCCATGGAGATGGCCCTGGTCAACACCGTTGGGCCCCAGGACAGGGTTCTCATCCTGTCCCAGGGCTATTTCGGAGAGCGGGCCGCTCAGATCTGCCGGAGCTTCGGGTTCAGCCACGACCTGTTGGAGAGCGAATGGGGGAAGGCCGTTCTTCCCCAAGAACTGGAGAACAGGCTGAAGCAGGGATCCTTCACCATCGTGGCCGCCACTCATGTGGATACGGGAAGCGGCGCCTGCGCTCCGATCAAGGATTATGGGCGGGCCTTGCGGGACCGCGATATTTTTTTCCTCCTGGACGGCGTCTGCGCTACGGGCGGCATCGAAGAGCGGATGGACGATTGGGGGGTGGATGTCCTGCTGACGGCCCCCCAAAAATGCTTCGGCGCGCCTCCCGGCCTGGCCATCTGCGTTTTTTCGGAAAAGGCCATGGCCAAGAGGCAGAGCCTTGCCTCCCTGCCCGCCTATTACGCCGATATTTTACGCTGGCTGCCCATCATGAAGGACCCCACCCGGTATTTTTCCACACACGGCGTCAACGAAATCCGGGCTTTTGCGGAAAGCACCAAAATCGTCCTGGAGGAGGGCCTGGAGGCTCGTTTCGGCCGCCATGCCCGCTATGCCCGGGCTATTCGTCAAGGCCTGGCCCGGCTGGGCTTCAGCCTTTTCACCCAGGAGCCGTTCCTGGCCGACACGCTGTCGGTGATCTGGTACCCGGCCGGGCTTGAAGATCAATCTTTCCGCAACGCTTATTTTGACAACGGTGTGGTGGTGGCCGGAGGGCTGGCCCACACCGCGGGACGTGTCTTTCGCATGGGCCACATGGGCAATTTGTCCGAGCCGCAGGTCTTGTTTGCCCTGGCCGCCCTGGAGCGGACGCTCAAGGCCCTGGGCCGGCCCTTCGACCCGGGATCCGGCGTCCAAGCCGCGCGGGCGGTGCTGGAGGGATGAGCCATGCCCGGAAAGAGCCGGGAAGCCCGTAAGCGAAGCCGGGTTTTTTTCGCGCCGGCCCGGGCCGACCAGCCGGCCGAGGCCATGGCCGCCAAGGCGGAAGAGTTATTTCTGAAGCTGGGCCTCGGAGACAAGGTCGAAAAGGATTCCTTTGTCGCCCTGAAAACGCATTTCGGTGAGAAGGGGAACAAAGGCCACATCAGGGCGGAATGGCTGGCCCGTATTGTTTTCCGCTTGAGCCAGCGTTCGAAGCGCATCTTCTTCACCGATACCAGCACTCTCTACACCGGCCCTCGCTCGAATGCCGTGGAGCACATCCGGCTGGCCGGGGAGCACGGCTTTTCCGCGGACCAAACGGATGTGCCTTTGATCATGGCCGACGGCCTGATCGGCCAGGACAGCGAAGAGGTCAAGATCGGCCTGAGCCGGGTGGAAAAAGCCAAGCTGGCCTCGGCCATCGTCCATTCCGATTATTTGGTTTGCTTCAGCCACCTCACCGGCCACATCATCGCCGGGATGGGCGGTGCCATTAAGAATATGGGCATGGGCTGCGCTTCTCGGGCCGGGAAGCTGGAGCAACATTCCGACGTCCGTTTGCGCATCAACCCCAAAGCCTGCCGCAACTGCAGCCTGTGTGTGGATTATTGTCCGGCGGGCTGCATCATCCAGAAAGAGGGCAGCGCCTTCATTCGGGAGGAAGGATGCCTCGGTTGCGGGGAGTGTTTGGTCGTCTGCAAGCTCGGGGCGGTCAAGATGCGCTGGGACGACGACGCGGGCCGCCTCCAAGAGAAGATGGCCGAATATGCCTACGCCGTTCATTCCAAGTTCCGGGACAAGGCGGCCTACTTGAATTTCCTGGTGAACATCACCAAAGATTGCGACTGCATGGCCGAAGCCCAACCTTCCATCGTCGAGGACATCGGGATCCTGGCCTCCACCGATCCCCTGGCCTTGGACAGAGCTTCGGCCGACCTGGTGCTCGAGCGCGCCGGCCGGGACATCTTCCGGCGCGGCTATAACGTCGACTGGTCGATCCAACTCCAACACGGTCAAAAGATCGGCCTGGGATCGCTGGACTATGATCTCATCGAATAGGACTCACCGCCCATGTACTATTTGATTCTCCTGGCTTTGGCCGTGGCGCCCGGCTTGGCCTTGGCCTTCTATCTCTACTCCCGGGACATTTATGAAAAAGAGCCGTCTCGCAAGCTGATCAAAGCTTTTCTGCTGGGCAGCCTGAGCGTGCTGGTGGCGGCCGGCATCGAGATGCTCCTGGGCAATTCGACCCCCCTGGTGGAGGCCTTTCTCTACGTGGGCTTGACCGAGGAACTGTGCAAGTTTTTCGTATTGATGGTCTTCATCTATCCCGAGCCGTTGATCAACGAACCCTTTGACGGCATCATCTATGCCGGATTCATCAGCCTCGGGTTCGCCACCCTGGAGAACGTGTACTATGTCCTGGACAAGGGGCTGGCGGTGGGGATCGCCCGTATGTTCCTGGCCGTTCCGGCGCACGCCATCTTCGGCATCATCATGGGATTTTTCGTCGGCGGGGCCAAATTCTACGAAAAGAAAAGAGCCGGTTTCATCGCCCTGGCTTTACTGGTTCCGGCCTTCCTCCATGGTTTTTACGACTTTTTCCTGATGGTCAATATCCCCAGCCTGGTTATTTTCTCGGTGGGAATGGTGGTGGTCGGCGCGATCCTATCCTTGAAGGCCATCCGCATACGCCAGAAGGAATCTCCCTTCAAGCCCGGCGGCCCGGCCTGGAAAGTCCTGCATCAGGACGATCAGTCTGCCGGCCCGGGCCGGGGTCCAGACACGAGTTCCCCCTAGCGGACCGTCCTTTTCCCGGCTTTCCGGTCGAAATACTGCTCCTCGATCCAGGAATACGTCTTGGCCAGCCCATCCCGGAGGGATGTGGCCGGTTCCCAGCCCAGGACCTTGCGGATAAAAGTGTTGTCACTGTTCCGGCCGACCACGCCCAGCGGTGCGGTGGGGTCGTATTTACGCTTGACTTTGAAGCCGGCCACCTCCTCGATGATCGACACCAGTTCGTTCACCGAGACGAGCTCACTGGTGCCCAGGTTGAGGGGGGTGGCCGTCAGCTCGTCGCAGTGGACGATCATGTCGATCCCCTTAAGACAGTCATCGATGTACATGTAGCTGCGGGTCCGGGTGCCGTCGCCCCAGACCTCGATCTCGCGCGAGCCGTCGTCTTTGGCCTTGATGATCTTGCGGCAGAGGGCGGCCGGCGCCTTCTCCCGGCCTCCGTCCCAGGTTCCCCACGGCCCGTAGACGTTGTGGAAGCGGGCGATGAAAGTCCGGAAGCCTCGCTCGGCCCAGTACTCCTGGCAGAACATTTCGGACAACAATTTTTCCCAGCCGTAGCCCCGCTCGGCCATGGCCGGGTAAGCGTCCGATTCCTTGAGGGCCCGGACCCGGGGGTCCTTTTGCAGTTCGGTGTTGTAAACGCAGGCCGAAGAAGAGAAGAAGTAGCGGTCGGCGCCGGCCCGGTGGGCGGCTTCGATCATGTGCGTGTTGATGAGGATGCTGCGCAGACAGTCGATGCGGAAGCGCTCGATGAAGCCCATGCCCCCCATGTCGGCGGCCAACTGATAGACCTCCACGGCGCCCTCGCAGGCCCGGCGGCAGTTTTCCTCCCGGCTCAGGTCCAGGCAGATGTTCTCCGCGCCCGGCGTCCTCTGGTACCAGTCGTTGAGGGGTTTTTTGTCCACGGCTCGGACCCGGCTGAATCCCTTGTCGCGGAGATAACGGACCAGCGAGCCGCCGATGAATCCGCCCGCTCCGGCGACCAGAATAAGGTCGTCCAGGCTCCGCATGTCTTCTATGGTTTTGGGGTGTTTGTCCATGATTCGACCTTCCTTTCGTCGTGGGTGTAAGGTTATTATATCGCCCCTACAATTCAGAATTCAATCGGGCGAGGAGGGGTCCTGTCATGACGCCAGGTCCCTGCCCGCCCTTGCGCGAAGCCCACCCACCGGCCTCTCCGGAGACGCCATCGAGCTCCCACTTGATTGCTCAAGGGGGTCGGGGGGATTAATAAAATAGGGAAAAAGTCCGAAGGCGTCTCCGGCTTCACCATGCGCTGCGGGCGGGCAAGGACCGGCGTCTTACCACGCCTTCCTGTGAATCACACCATCATAGAAGATGCTTCCGGAAGCAGCTCTAATTCCGTTCCCCATATGTCGCAGGCCTAGAGATGCTAGATGGTCCGATTATGAGCCTGCAGGAGGGTGTCGCTCCTCTAAGGGGAAACAAGGGAGGGAATGCGATTTCAGCGGAGTTGGTCGGGGAGAGGGGATTTGAACCCCTGACCCCAGCGTCCCGAACGCTGTGCGCTAGCCAGACTGCGCTACTCCCCGGCCAGGGCCTTCATTATACTCGGAACCGCGTGTGTTTCAAGGAGGCTGGCCTGAACATCACCCTTGGGTGAATTCTACTGTTGTTCCTGAACGGCCGCTTGGCCGTCGGCCCGTTCGTCGCTCTCCGCAGGGACGAGGCCGCGTTTGACCATGACATAGTTGATTTCGGCCACGCGGCGGTCCAGATATCTGGAGCGGAGGAAGGAGGCGCGGGAGTACCGCCGGGGCATGGGCAGGATGGCCGCCAGCCGGGCAGCTTCCCCAGGGGCCAGGGCCGCGGCTGTTTTGCCGTAATAATAGCCGGCCGCCGCCTCAGCCCCGAAGATCCCGTCGCCCCATTCGACCACGTTCAGGTAGAGCTCCAGGATGCGTTTCTTGGACAGCGCTTTTTCCAGTCGCCAGGTGAGGATGGCCTCCCGGAGCTTGCGGATGGGGCTGCGGGCGGGGCTGAGAAAGAGATTCTTGACCAGTTGCTGGCTCATGGAGCTGCCCCCGTAGCGGAGGGTTTTCTTTTCCCAGTTCTTCCTCATGGCTTCGCGCATGGCCTCCATGTCGAAACCGTGGTGCTGCCAGAACTTGTCGTCTTCGGCGATGACCACCGCTTGCTGGAGGCAGGGCGAGATTCGGGAAAGTTTGCGCCAATAGGATTTGAGAGTCTTGTTCTTGCCCTGTTCCCGCCATTCCTTCATTCGGTACTTCTGGAATGACGTCAGGGTGGGATTCTTGGCCCTGAGCCAGCCCAGCCGAGGGGTGACCAGGCTGGTGCCCAGGAAGAGCAATCCGGCGAAAACGCATAAGAGTATGATGAGCAGCAAGCGCTTGAAGAATTTTCTCAAATGAACTCGATTTCAGCGCTGGAGGATCTTGGTCGGCGTCGCATAAGGGGCTCCCCAGACCCAGATTCCTCCGGTCGCGTCGAGGGCCAGCGTGTGATCGCCCCCGTCGGCGATGGCTGTGATCTTCGGAAGTCCTGGAACCCGGATAGGCTGGAGAACCGGATCCGAGCGCTTTCCACGCCCCAGTTGGTCAAAGTGATTGAATCCCCAGACCCAGACTGTTCCGTCATCGCGCAGAGCGGCACCGTGCGATCGGCCAGCCCCGATCCCTATGATTCTGTCCAATCCCACGACCCTAGCGGGATGAAGCTGCTCAAGCGGGGCCCCACCGGCCGATGGAACGGAGAAACTCCTTCCCCAGGTCCAGACCGTTCCGTCAGTTTTTAAAGCCATCGACCGATATTCTCCTCCGTCCACCGCCGTCACGTTGTCGATGCCTTGAACTTGAAAAGGACGATTACGCTCGATTTTAGTCCCGTCGGCGAGTTCACTGCCGTAATTACTTCCCCAGGCCCAGACACGACCTGAAGTGTCCACAGCGAGACTATGCGACGCGCCGGCGCCGATATATTTGATATAGTTAAGGCCCGGGATTCTCCACGGACGCGGAGGCTGAAAGTCGCCCAAGCCGCAGGCGCCCGAGCTATTACTCCCCCAAGCCCAGACCGTCCCGTTCGACCTCAGAGCCAGATAGTGAATATCTCCGACCGCAATCATGGTGATGTTCGATAAATTGGGCGCTTGGGTGGGCAGGTACGGACCCGGATTGTCATAAATTCCCGCCTGGCCAGGGGCGCGTTCCCCCCAGATCCAAACCGTTCCGTCGGAAGCAAGGGCCATGGCTCCCCACATGCCGACGCCGCACGAAATAGCCCGGATCGGGCTTTTAATTTGCTCAGGCGTGAGAATATCTTGATAGCGCCCATGACCGAGTTCTCCGCGAAACATCGAGCCCCACTGCCAGAGCGTTCCGTCACTTTTAATAACGAGGCTATCTCCGCCCCCGCCCGAGAGCGGATTGTCGTGGAGGCGCATGGTCACTGTCCCGTCCGCGGGGAGATCGCAACCGCCAGGACAATTCGGATCCTTTTGTCCGATCTGGCGCGCGAACAGTTTCCGGTAAAGGCATGGATCCCGGATAAAGACCATTTGATCGCCCTTGCACCATTGTTCGCTTTCATCCAGCGATTGCATATATCCCAGAATCAGTGGAACACGGAACGGTTTCGCCCGCAACAGGGAGTCCAGCGTATTAGAAGTGTAGCCTTTTTCCTCAAGATCTCCGAGGAGCGCGTTTGCGCCCTCATTTCCAAGCATCGAAAGCTTCATCATGGTCACGGAATTGCACATGGCTGGGATCTTTGTCCAGTCGAATTTTTCCTGCGTGGAGAACCCGGCATCGTTGATCTTGAGGACATTCCGGTTGAAATCCCTGAGCGAGATCCTCTCTCCCGTGTTATCAGTCAGGTTGTTGTTCAGGACAAGGTCGAAATGCACCTCAGGCCATTGGAGCATGGTCCAGGCCAGGCCCCAGGCTTTTTCCAGAAGATAGAGCTCGAAATCTGTCTTCAGGAAATGGACCAGCTCCTTCAACCAGTCGGGTATGTTTTTGTCGATATAGTCTCTCACGATCTTCATGTCCGCCAGGCCGTCCCCCACGACGTCCGGAGCTCCCAGCATGCTGAGCAGATGCCGATTGAAATAATCCTGTGCCAGGCTGCTGATCTGATCTCGGTTAAATCCGCCGGGGTTGAAGAGGGCCGCCTTGCCCATCTCGTGGCCGAAGACGGGCCAGGCTTTCTGGCCGGCCTCAATATCCCTGAGCCATTCCTTGAAGTAGGCATCCACGGCCTCCAGGCTGGTCTTTTCGGCCTTGAGGGCTGCGGCCTCGGCCATCAGCCTGGCGGATCGGGTGGGGTCGGAAACAGAGCAATTCTTGGCCTCGTCGAGCCTGTTGCTGCGTTCCCGTGAACAGGCCGCGATTTCGCCGGTGATGCCGCCGTGCATGGCGTTGACGGCATTTTTCAGGCTGATGAAGACCCGCGGCGGGGCATAATTGAAAAAATAAGCAGGATGATCGGCGATATCCCCGGCGCTGGCGGCAGGGATCAGGGGGCCGATGACGAGCTGGCGGTAGAGGAAATCCTCCACCCCCTCGATGGAGACGTCATAGAAATCCGGGTCTTCGGCCGGCGTCCTCTTGTCGATATATGACTCCAGGACCATGTGTTTGAGGGCGTTCTCGCCAATAGCGAACGGCCCGCCGCTATAGTTGTTGATAAAGGTGTGGCCGAACAAGTCTCCGGCGGCGTGGGTGAGGAATCCGGCTACGAAGGCCCTGGCCCTTTCCGGCCCGATGTTTTGGGACTCTGTCCAGAGGAGATTCAGCCAGTCGTCGGACACGCCGTGGCCCATGTTGCTGTTGTCCGGATGGATGCCCGTCTGTCCGGTGAGGATATCCGGGTAGGCATCCGGCCCGAGGGCCCCGGCCTTGAACTGTCTTGGATAGGTGCGGATGGCCGTCAACACGTACGGATCGACCGGGTAGCTGCCGATGATTTTTCTGTTTCCGGCGGAATCTGTGACGAACCGTCCGGTCTCATAGTCCACCTCGTAGATGGTGACCTGTCCGTCATCAATGGCGTCGGCCCGGGCGATCTGGGCCAGATAGACGTGGACCACGGATTTCCAGGCCAAGAGAGGCGTCGAAAGGGAAAACAGGCTAAGGATGATTAATGAGGATAAAAATTTTTTAATAGCGATTTTGCCCTCCACCGGTCGTTGCGAATTATAATCATGACCAAAAAAGACGTCAAGGACAATCAGACCAGCACCCTTCCTGCTCCTCAAGCCGCCGGGCCGGGCAGGGAGCATCTCCATTCATGTGATTCTCAGTATAGATGCCGGAATCGCCCCCGGGCCCCTGGGGAACCAGTCCCGTCGGTTCCCCCCGTCCCAAGGACGGGACCCCCCTCCGCTAGGGGGCCCCGGGGAGCGATTCCGACACCTCTTGGAAATCACATGTTTGGAGATGCTACCGGCAGGGCAGGAAGGACAGGCGCCGCTGTTTCATATATAATGACGTGTCTTTCACCATGATTATCGTCGAGAATTTATCCAAGAGCTACGGCCGGCAGCAGCTCTTCGACCGCGTCGGCTTCAAGGTCAACCGCCGGGAGAGGGTGGGCGTGGTGGGCCGCAACGGCCACGGCAAGTCCACCCTGTTCCGCCTCATGGCCGGGCTGGAGGAGCCCGATGAAGGGACGATCTCCAAGCCCAAGAATTACACGCTGGGCTATGTCCGGCAGGAGCTCCTCTTCACCCGGCCCAGCGTGCTGCAGGAGGCGGCCGCCGGGCTTCCGGCGGCCGAAGCGGACCAGGTCTGGAAAGCGGAGAAGGTTCTGGCCGGGCTGGGGTTCGAGCCCCGCGACCTGGAGCGCCCGCCGGTGGAGCTTTCCGGGGGGTTTCAGGTCCGGCTGAACCTGGCCAAAGTGCTGCTGGCCGAGCCCAACCTCCTGCTCCTCGACGAACCCAACAACTTTCTGGATATCACTTCCATCCGCTGGCTGGCCCGGCACCTAGCCTCCTGGCCCGGCGAGCTGATGCTCATCACCCACGACCGGAGCTTCATGGACCGGGTGGTGACGCACATCCTGGGCATCCACCGCCGCAAGGTGCGCAAGATCGCCGGCAACACCGCCAAGTTTTACAACCAGATCGCCCAGGATGAAGAGACCTACGAAAAGACCCGGATCAATGATGAGCGGCGGGCCAAGGAGATCGAAAATTTCATCGCTAAGTTCCGGGCCAGCGCCCGGCTCCAGGGCCTGGTGGAGTCGCGCAAGAAGACGCTGGCCAAAATGGGGAAGAAGGAAAAGCTGGAGAAGATCGCCACGCTCGATTTTGTCTTCACCCCGAAAACCTTTCACGGCAAGTATGTGATGAGCGCCGAAGGCCTCTCTTTCGGCTATGAGCCGGACCGGCCGCTCTTCCGGGACCTGACCATCACCGTCGGCAACCGGGACCGGATTTTTGTCATAGGCCCCAACGGCCGGGGCAAAACCACCCTTCTCAAGCTGCTGGCCGGAGTGCTCCAGCCCCGGAATGGCCGGGTCTCCGTCCCCCTGAATGTCGCGGTCGGTTATTTCGAACAGTCCAACGTCCGGACCTTGAACGAGAGCAACACCGTCCTGGATGAAGTGGCCTCGGCCCTTACGGACGTGGACCAGAAGAAAGCCCGTTTCCTCAGCGGGTCGATGATGTTCGAGGGAGAGGATGCTTTGAAGAGGATCAGCATCCTGAGTGGCGGAGAGAAAAGCCGGGTCATGCTGGCCAAGATCATCGCTTCACCCACGAACCTGCTTCTTCTCGATGAACCCACCAACTACCTGGACATGGATTCGAGCGACGCGCTGCTGGAGGCCTTGGATGCCTTCGAGGGCGCGGTGATCATGGTCACCCACAACGAGATGTTCCTCAACGCCCTGGCCGAGCGGCTGATCGTCTTCGAGGAAGGGGGCGCGTTCATTTTCGAGGGCGGTTACCAGTGGTTTCTGGAAAAACTGGGCTGGAAGGAGGAGGAGGACCGGCCTGCGGCCGCGGCGGAGGCGAACCGGCCGGCGGAAGTGGAAACAGGTCCGGTTCAACAGGCCCGGCTAAAAACCCAAAGCAAGGCCGGCCGGAAGGATGAGCGGAGGCGAAAGTCGGAGCTCCAAACCGAGCGCTCTAAGGTTCTCAAGTCATTGGAAAAGAAAATCATGGGCCTGGAGAAGGCCCTGGAAAACGGCGAGGCTGAGCTGGAGCGCATGAACCTGGAAGTGGCCGAGGCCTCCCGCTTGAAAGACAGCCCCCGCATCGTTGAACTGTCCAAAGCCATCCACCGCCGGCAGGAGGAAGCGAACACCGCCTACCGGGAGCTGGAAGCCGTCCTGGGCGAATACGAATCCCGCAAGGCCGATTTTGACAAGCAGCTGGCGGCGCTGGATGCCGGACAGGACAACACCTAGCCGGCCGTTGACACTGCTTATGGGCGGCGATATATTTCTTCCCGGTTTAGCCGGGAGTTCTTAAGGAGGCAGACATGCCCAAGCGCTTGGCCGTGATTTTAGGATTTCTGGGATGCCTATTCCTGATGTCCTATGAAACCGGTGCCGTCGGACAGGCCGGTCCTGTCGGACAGCCTGGGGGAGATATCGAGGCGGCTCTTCGCCGGGCCGTTGACAAGCTCAATTTGAAGGTCGAGAAAATCGGCCCGACCTCCGGTCCTTCTGTCGAGGGATGGCAAGAAAATATTGATACAGGCTGGACCCCGGCCGGCCTTCCCCGCCAAAAACCCCAGGCCAGATTCGCCGCCCAGGCCGGCGCTCGCCATATGAACGCCTGGGTCATTTTCGGTATCTCCCGGATGGAAACCGCCGCGGAGGCGCTGGCCTATGTTCAGAAAGTGACCGACCATCGCCGCAGCCGGCTGGCCGCCGGCCAGAAGCCGTTCATCGGCTGGACGGGAGAAATCAAGGCCGTGGACTTCCAGGGTTGTCAGGCTTCTCGCGCCCGGCTGCTGGACAAGTCCTTCGACGAGAATGACCCTTCACGGATGGAATGGCTCTACTGGGTTCAAGGCCCCCTCCTTGTGGAATTCGTGGTGAATTCGCGGGCGAAAGAGCCGGATTATGGCCTGGAAGCGGCCGCTTATTCCCTGTGGAAAGAGCTTCAAGCCGAAGGCTTTTCTTGTCCCATAAAGTAGGGGGTTGGGGAGGGCAGATGAACAATAAGTGGCTGGGATTTCTGTTAGGCCTTTTGGTCGCGGTGGGCGGTCCGTTTATGCGGTCAGGTCAAAATCAGACCTCGGACGATAACGCCCTGATCCAGGAAAAGCAAATTGCGGAGCGGATCGCCAAAATGAAGGCGGACCCAAAAAACCTGTATTTCCTCAGGGCAGACCTAACCACGGCCGAACAGGAGGCGATCGCCAAGAAGCATATCGAAGCTATAAAAAAACTGCTCCAGGTTGAGCCTCAGGACGCGGATAAAATTCTGGCCCATTGCTATGAAATCCTGCGCCAAGCCCCGGCCGCACAGTCCGCCCAAATAGCGCACTGGAATATCCACAGCTATCTTTTATTGAATGACGACCGGGCCGGCGCGCGGGACGCCCTGGAAACCTACTTGGCCAACTACCGGACTTCGGATTCTCAGAAAAAAGAAGCCTACGACAAGCTGGCCATGATCGCGGTGAAGACCGAGGACTGGGGTGCAGCGCTGTATTATGCGGAGAAATATCTCGGGCTTGATCCATCCTCCTGGGCCCTGATGCTGACCAAGGCCCGCGGCCTGATCAAGTCGGGAGCCCCGGGCGACGGGGAAAAGCTGTTGAACAAGATCATCGCCGAGGCTTCGGGCAGCGTCCAGGCCACGCTGGCTCAGGATGACTTGAACAAACTCCGGGCCGGATCCCAGCCTCCCGACCTGGTGGCCAAGTACGAGGAAACCCTGCAGCGTCTCCGGGAGATCGTCCTGGCCGTCGAATCGTTCAGGATCGTGAAAGACAAGCTGCCCGAATCTTTAGCCGTCCTCGTCCCCGATTATTTGCCGAAGCTTGTGGAGACCGATGCCTGGGGGAATAAGTTCATCGTCCAGATCGATCCCAAGAACAGCACCTATCGGATCGCCAGCGCCGGGAGCGACAGCCGCTTCTCGGGGTTCGGCCAGAAGGGGGAATATTCCGACCTGGCGGGCAAGGACATTATCTTCGCCGACGGCGCTCCCGTTTTTGTCCCCAAACTGGGATTATAGTTATAGGGCGTTCCCGCCTTTTTGCCGATCGCCACAACGGAGGTCGACCCCTTGATCAGCCCCGAGTGCGGCGGGAGGATGAAGGTCATCGCCTTCATCACGGATTTCCAGGCCGTGGACAGGATCATCGACCACCTCAAGCTGACGTTTGTCGCTGACAAGCCCCCTCCACCGCGGATCGCTTATCAGGAGCTCTTGATGACCGCTGATGTTTCGGCCGAATATTTTTCATAACCCTCTCTCATGACGGCGGGAGAGGTCCGGGCGATTTCCGGCTCTTCGGGCACCGTTGCCGGCTTCCAAGTCGTCTCTCCGATCTCTCCAGCCGCCCTTGACATGCTCTTAGCTTCGATATAGGCTTCCTGAGAATGGCAAGATGGAATTATCGAGGCGAAAGGCCGTCTGCGGCCAGCTCATCAGAAAACGAAATACCTATCCTTAATTATCCTCAAAATACAAGCATGGGTAAAATTGATTTTCCTATCAGTCTGGTTTTATTGGCGCTGAGCGTGGTTTTTTGAGCGCGGCCCTGATTGCCTTCCGGCGTCGCGACCTGAGAGTTTGAGGGACAAATTTCAAATTATCATTTTATTTATACTTCGACTGAAAAAAAAGTCATAAGGGAGGGATAAATGAAAGTTGGAAAATGGCTGTGGATTGGATTGATCCTGACCGTCATCCTTTTCATATTCATGGGGTGTACGATGATGGAAATGGGCTCCCTCTTTCTTGCCGGTGATCTTGAAAAAAAGGGGTTCTATACAGAGGTCGATTTCCATTTCCGCAGAGGATTGATTTTGGTGCCCGTACAAATCAATAACGGACAAGAAACGTACCATTTTATTTTTGATACCGGCGCGGCATTCAATGTTGTATCCACGGCCATAACACAAAAGTATGCCATCGCCTCCAAGGCGGCAGACTCCATTAGTGACGCCGCCAAAAAGAGTGAAAAAATCAAATTCACAAAAATTGAACGAATTACTATGGGCGGAATACCATTTGAGCGGACGGCGGCGGCAATTTTTGATCTTGACCGGTCACCTGCCATTCGTTGTTATAACGCAGATGGCGTGATCGGAGTTAACCTAATGCGACTGGTTCCCTATTGGCATATCGACTATGCGCGCAAAAAGCTGATCTTTACCGATCAGGTGAACCGCTTGCCCCGTCCGGCTATCTCCGTGATCCTGCCCTTCAAGCAAAATATCCAGCGCATTCCGATAATTACAATGGAATGGAATGGCTTGCGGCTGCCTTTCGGAGTCGATTTGGGGTCCAACTCTGGATTCAGCGCTCCCCTGGAGTATTGGGAAAAGATGCGATCCAGGCAGATGGATATTCCAACTGTGACAGGACATGGGGAGTTTTCCATTGGGGCGCTGGGGAAGAAAACCTATCAAGATCACTCGGCGGCAATCATTAACAATATCCGCATTGGCAATTACCGTGCACCTTTCCTTTTGATCACTTTTTTGCAGGAAACCAACGCCAGCGTGGGCAACGATTTTTTCCGTTATTTCGCTATGACTATCGATTGGCCGAAAAAGGAAATCATCTTGACTCCGCAAGTTCCGGTTGAACGCCCCATACTGAAAACCTTCGGCTTTTCCTTCAATGAGCAGGAACAATATCTATATGTAAATTATCTCTATGATAAATCACCGGCTGAAGCAGCCGGTCTGAAAATCGGCGACCGCATCCTGCAGATCAATGACCTGAAACTCGATTCCCTTCCCCTGGATGGTTACTGCCGCTTCTTTCAGCAACCAGAATTATTCTACGGGGAAGGGGATGTCATTGTATTGAAGATCCGACGGGAGGGGGAGGATCGAACTTATACCCTTCAGAAGGAGATCGTACTCCAATAAAGCTGAACATGGAAAACAAATATATCTTGATCTTTCATCTGTTTTCACAGTCATTCGGACCATTGGCGGAGGGGCACTCTAAGATATTTTGATATTGTCGATCGCAATTTGTGGAAACGACCGGATGGTACAAGATTCAATTTCGAAACTGAAGAGCGTGACTTTTGGGCCGGCGCCGCTGAAGCCGAAGCGTGAGGCGCACATCCGTTGCCGCAAGTGTGTTGGAGAATGGAGTAAGGTGGTATGACACAGATATACAAGCATACCCAAATAGGCTATGTCGTTCTTGCCTTATTGGGATTCGGTATCCTCGTCATTCTCGGTGTTCTCCTCACAGCGGGAAGCCATCCAATCCTGATTGCTGTATTTGTTCTTCTGTTGGCTTGTGCAATCGTGTTTCCCTCGATGACCGTTGAGATTAGCGATAGTGTTCTGACCTGGAGTTTTGGGCCAGGGATTATCCGCAAGTCTGTTCAGGTAACGGACATTGAGAGTGCCAAGATTGTCCAAAACTCTTGGCTTTACGGATGGGGTATCCGTTTCACACCACACGGCTGGCTTTACAACATCTCGGGACTCGGTGCTGTTGAAATTCGGCTTAAGAGTGGGAAACGATTTCGCCTGGGCACCGATAAACCCGAAGAATTTGCTCAGGCAATTCAGAACGCCAAAGCAATTTACTCTACTCGAACGCAGTAGTCTCCAGCGTGCAGTTAGAAAGCACACCTGCATAGGGAAAGCAAAAGGGCGAAGTGCGCCTAACACGGCGTTAGGCAAACAACATGCTTAGGTCCGCTGAGGGCAGGTAGCTGGTATTCAAATTCAAGGGAACATACCCAAACGTCGGGATTACTGAAACAAAAATGCTCGATTTGATTCTATGGCAAACAAGGTCCTAACAACGGATTCCAGGTGACGTATGCGCTGACGCGCCGCGACCCAAGCCGTTCGTCAGACGCCGATATTGTCACGGCCGGCAAGATCCGTGGTCATCGTAAGATAGAAATGACCCTCCGCTATATTTGTTTCCCCCTGAAAAATGAAATAGAATCGCCGGAGAGGAGAAACCATGAAGCGTCGAGCCGAAATAACCATCCTGCTTTTCAGCCTGGGGCTGGCCTTGAGCGCTTCCCCCCTGCTCCTCCATGGCTACGACAACCAGGGCCCGCATCAGATGATCAACAGGCTGGCCCTGAGGATCCTCTGGGAAACCTACAAACAGAGACCGGAGCTCAAGGTCTATACCTTCAGCGGCCCGGAGGCGCTGCGGCCGCTGGGGGGGGAAAGCGTCGTCCAAAAAGGGGACCTCTACGAGTGGGACCAGCAGTGGTTCCTGACCGTGACCGGAGTCTTTAAAATGATCCGGCCCGGGGAGAAGACCATGGCCTACCCGGAGTGGGTCGAGGAGGGAGGCTTCACCGCCGACGAGCCCGAGCTGTGGCAGGCCCTCCGTCATTTTTACGACCCCACGGCTCCCCCCCTGGAACGCTACCTGACCGACTTCAAGGACTGGAACCTGTGGGCGGCGCAGAATGCCGGCCGGCTCTTCACCAACCTGCCCCGCCTGAACGCCGTCGACTGGGCCGTCGAAGGTCCGGCCGTCGGCACCTTCCGTCCCAATGAATATTCCTGGAACAGGGGGGTCGAATTCATGCGCCGGGCGTTCCATTCCACGGAAAGCCAGGCCAGGAAAGACCAGCTTTTCGCCGCCGCCTGGAGGGCGCTGGGCGAGACGATGCATCTCCTGGCCGACATGACCGTGCCCGCCCATGTGCGGAACGATTCCCATCCCGGCCTGGGCCTGGTCCCGCTTATGGGCATCACCGACCGCTGGGGTTCGTTGAAGAAGGATCCCTACGAAAGCACTCTCGAGGCCAACGTCATCCGGGCCGATATCTACGACCTCCTGGCCGGAAGCCGCCACCCCACCCTCGACCTCCTGCGGCGCCAGCTCGACACCGGGCTGGCGGCGAAGATCGACGCCATCCCCGACACGGAGAGCCCCGACGCCCCCGAGCGGAACATCCGCGGCTTGTTCCACGCCCTGGCCCTCTTCACCAACAGGAATTTCTTTTCCCAGGACACGTTCTCCGGCACTCTCGACGGAAAACCCGTCGCCCCGGCCAACAAACTGCCGGCCTACGCCTCGCCCAAGCTCGAGAACTGCCCGCTGGAGGGGAACTACCGGGTCGAGGGTTTCCCCGGCGGCGAAAAAGTGCTGATGGGCATCAAGGACTGGACGAGCACGAGCGGATGGGCGGTGACCCGGGCGGTGGCCGTCAGCCAGGGGCGGGTCCTCGTCCCCGCGGCCCTCTATGCCGGGGCAAAAATGCTCGACTGGTTCATCCCCCGCTTCCAGGTCTCCATCGTGCTGGAGCAGGATACGAAAAAACTCAAGGGCAGGGTCGTCCATCTTCCCTACGGCCCGTATGTCGGCCGCTCCCAGCTGGTCTACAACAAGCCCGGGGGGTGGAAAGAGGGGGTTTCGCTCTACGTCGACGGCGAGAAACAGAATCCCGCCCTCTATTCCCTGAAGGTCGAGCAGGGCCTCATCGAGGGCGACCTCAAGGCCGTGACGAAGCTCCGGGATTCCAAGGAGCACACCCTCGAGCTCGAGCTGGACATAGGGGGCCTTCGGGTCAAATCCGCCCCGACCAGGGCGGCCGCAACCGTCGTCATTAAGGAAGCTTCCGCCTTCAGGCTGACGGGTTCCTACATCTCCGGGCCGGCCATGGCCTGCCTGGCCTATCTGCCCCGCGACCTTGGCCGCCTGACCAACGTCATCATCGCCTGGAGTGACTACGTCGGCGATTCTCCGGTCATGACCGCCTCGGGCAAGGACAAAGGACTCGTTTATCTTCAAAACAGATACAACCCGGAGCTGGAGAAGTCCTGCTGGTATTTCGCCCTCCTCATCCCCCCGAACATAAAGCCGGGGACCTACTCCGCGGAGATCAATTACTATCTCGACTACCAGGGACCCTTCACCGTGCCCATCGTCATCCGGCTTGAGGGGGAAGGGGCCGCCTCTCCCGCGCGCCCGGACTCGGCGGCCCAGGCCTATCAGGATTATTTCCTGAACGACGTCAAATCACGCAAGGAAACCGCGGCCGCCGACCTGGAAAACGAAAAGCAGGTGGACATCACCGCGCAGCTGGGGGCCCTCCGGGCCCGGAAGGCCAAGCGCCGAGCCTCCCTCGAGGAGGAGATGGGGAGACTGAAGAAAGCCCTGGAAACCGCCCAGGACGAGGAAACCGAGCGGATCCGCAAGGAGCTTCAGAAAAAATCAGACATCCTGAGTTCCCTGGAGACCCAGTACCAGGTCCAGGAAGAAGACCTGGTGCAGCGCCACGAGCAGAAGCTGGGAGCTCTGGAGCGACTCAGGAAGGAACTGGATGAGTGGGAAGCCGCCGTGCGTTCAGCCCATCGCCTGTGAGCCCTCATCCGCGCCGTGGACTCGGCTGCGATCTCTTTAAGCTTTTTCAGAAAATCCCGGAGAACCCTGCATGGGTATTCGACCAGTGAAGTCTCGGCCTTCCGAAGGACCAGCCTCAGGAGCGTGAGGCACCGTTGCTCGGAGCCGTCGGCCTCGACGCGGCCCTAAAAGATCGAAAACTTGAAGAATTTTTTGGGGTTCTTTTTCATTTCTTTAAAGAAGCTGTTGATCTCAGCCAGAGTCTCCTTGAAATTGGCGATGAACTCCCGGTCATTCAGGAGCTCTCCGCCGGCCGCGGTTTGGGAGGCCAGCTTGTCGAGATAGCGGTCGAGGGCCGCTTGGGTGCGATCGGCGGCTTCCAGGGTGCGCCCAAACTTGGCCAGAACCGCCCGGCCGTCATCGCTCAGGGACCCGATCCGTTCAGTGCTCTGCTTGATATCGTCCCGGATCTCCTGTGTCGCTTGAAGGGCGGATTTCATGTCGGCGCTGACCCGGGCCAGGTCAAGTTGGCTGAGCTCGCGGCTGAGCTTGGTAAACGCTTTGTCGACAAGATTCAGCGTCCTGTCGAGCTTTCCCCAATCGAATTCGCCCCGCGTCCGTCGAAAATCCCGAAGGGCGGCGCGGACCTCGACCATGAAATCCAGGTTCTCCCCGTGCAGGCGCGCGCCCGGAGCAAGAGATTCTGTCGACCTGGCGGGCGTGATGTCGATCACCCGGTCCCCGAGCAGGTTGAAGTTCTCGATGTCGAGCGCCGAGCCGGCCGGGATCCGGTACTTCTTCTCGATGTCGACGGCCACTACGATCCCCTCCGGTTGGAAGGTGATCCCATGCACCAGGCCGATCGGATAGCCCCGCATGAGGACCTTGGACTGGGCCTCGAGGCCGCTTACGGACTCGAATGTCACGAAGAGGCGATAGGTGGGAGTGAAGAGGGGAGACCGGCGCGAAAGCCAAAGGAGGAGGAAGGCAAAGAGCACCAGGCCGCCCGCGATGACCAGGACCCTCACGTTTCTTTTTTTATTCGCCATCGACCGCTCCTCGATAGAGTTCGACCAGGGATCTTTCCGAGATATTGGCTTTGGGACCGGCAAAGGAGACGCGGCCCTTGTGCAGGAAGACCACGTAATCCCCCAGCTCGCGCGTGAGCCGGAGGTCGTGGGTGGCGATGACCGCCGTGGCGGTGTTTTGTTTCAGGCTGTCGGCCAGAAGGCGGGTGATGATTGCCCAGTTCTGTTCGTCGATGCCGCTCGTCGGCTCGTCGAACAAAAAGAGGTCGGGCTCCTTGGCCAGGGCCCGGGCCAGGGCCACTCTCTTTTTCATCCCCCCGCTGAGCTCCTCGGGCAGGGAAGCGCCGCTTTCGCTCAACCCGACGAAATCGAGGAGGGACCGGACCCGGTCCCGGATGTCGGCGCCGCTCCGGCCGGAATGGTACTTCAGGTACAGGGCGATGTTCTCTTCGACGGTCAAGGAATCGATCAGGGCGTTCTCCTGAAAGAGGAACCCGACCCGGTCCCAGAAGCGATACAAGCGCTTCTCCGGGCCGGCGGTGACGTCGAGGCCGTCGACCACGACCCGGCCGGTGTCGGGTTTGAGGAGGCCGCACACGATCTTCATCAGGACCGTCTTGCCATGGCCGTTCCCGCCCAGGATGACCGTAGTCTTGCGCTCGGGGAAGGCGGCCTGGATCCGGTCCAGGGCAACGACCGGGCCGAACGTTTTGCTCAGGTTCTCGATGAGGATCATCGGCCTGCCCTAGATGACTCCGTTCAAGGCGATGATGAACATGGAGGAGACGACCATGGACCTGTTCGAAGCCAGCCCGATCCCCTTGGCCCCCTCCTGGGCCCGAAGCCCGTAGAAGAAACTGACAAAAGCGATGATGAACCCGAAGAGGGCCGGTTTGAGGATGACATGGACGATCATGTACCCCGGGCTGAAACTAAATTTCAAGCCGAGGATGAAATCCCCCATGGGGATCTTGTGGATGAACAAGGATGCGGCGTAGAACGTGACGACGGCGCACAGGTCGGAAAAGACCGTGATCACCGGGACCATGATCACGGCCGCGGCCACGCGGGGCCAGCCCAGGTATCCGATGGGATTGATGGCCATCGTTTTCAGGGCGTCCACCTGGTCGCTGATTTTCATGCTCCCGATCTCGGCGGCCACGGCCGAGCCGACCTTGCCGGCCAGGACGAGGCCCAGGATGCAGGGAAAAAGGCCGATGATGCCGGATTTGAAGATGGAATTCACGGCGATGTGATAGGGCACGGTCCTGAGCGTGCTGTGCGTTCCCTGAATGGCCGAGCCGAGCCCGCTGAAAAAGCCGATGTACAACCCCAGGGGCAGGGTGTTTCGGATGTACTTGTCGATCTGGCCCAAGGCCTCCGGCCAGTACCGGAACAGTTCCGGGGCGTTTCTGAGGAAACTCAGTCCCTGGCTCAGGAGCCCGCGGCCCGTGGAGAGCACTCCCTCGAGATAGCCCCAAAGAGAGTTCCGTGGTCCGGGTTTCATGCTCGCGATTCCCATGCGCGTCGGGCGCGGCCCGAACCCCCGCCGGAGAGCCCGGATCATGGGTTTCCTGATTTCGTTTTTTATCATACCCCAGGACGCTGCGATTTGGCAACGCTCGGTGGGGGGGCGAGGGCGAATCGGCCTTTGGCTCTTTTTCCGCAGCACGGCTTCGGTGGGCGTTTGTTGACAAGATGTTGACGATTAAACTAAGATCGCGCTGTGCTTCTTGGATTCCTGAAACACCCCCTCGCTTCGCCCGGCGGAGAGCCGTCTTGAGGATCTCGCGGGAGAGAATCCTGAGCCTGCCCTCCATTCATTCCCGAACCAAGACGGATGACGAATCCCCTCATGAGTCCTGCCCGCTCGAATGGTGGTTCGTCCACGGCTGCTATCGCGGACCCCAGGTCGCCCAACGGCATTTTATGGTCACGCTTTTCAAACACCCCGTGAGCAGGGGGTCCCGCGCCGGACGCAATACGTTTTCCTATCTCGCTTCGGTCCTCGACCCCAAAACAGGGAAGAATGAGACCGCCACCTGGGTCGACGAGGCTTTGGTCGATTGGGTCATCCATCGGCAGGAAACCGAGTTCGAGAACAACATCGATCCCCGCCTGACGGAGGCTTATCTTGACGAAGTCCGAAGCCACAGGTCGCTCCGCAACATCGATGTCGTCCGCTCCCGGGTCTCAGTCGGATCTTCCCCGCTGCGTCTGGCTTGGCGCGGCTATTCCCTGGAGCAGAAGGCTGGCTCCTTCAGGCTCGAATTCTTAGAACCTCAGTCCGGCAGGCTCTGTCGGTTCGACCTCCACTCCGAACGCGCCCCTCTCGACGTCGAGCCCGCCGGTCATTCGGGCGGAGGCCTGGGGGCCATGGACTATCGGGCCTACCCGCGCCTGCGGTTGCGGGGTCAGGTCGACGGCGCGCCCGTGACCGGCCAAGCCTGGCTCGATCATCAGTGGGGAAGCCGGGGCTGGCTCATCACGGATCAACCGGGCCGGAGAGTGTTGGGCTGGGATTGGTTTGGGGTCAACCTCGAGGACGGCTCGGACTGGGTGGTCCTCGTCCACAGAGACGCCCAGACCCGTGACGTCGTCGCCCGGTATATCGTCCGGCGCAATTCCCGGGGCGAGGTCGCCGTGAGCCATAAGTTCACGCTCCGGCCGCGCCGCGAATGGGAGAGCCCCCGAACGGCCATCGTCTATCCCGTCGAGTGGAGCATCGAAGCCCGCGAACTCGGCGCTTCATTCGGCGTTACCCCCATGTCCGACGACCAGGAGGTCCCGCTCTTCGGGCTGCAGCGGGCGGTTTGGCAAGGGGCCGGCCTGGTCCGGGGTCGTGTTGCCGGAAAAGCCGTGACCGGCCGGGCACGAGTCGAGCTCCAGGGATACGGCTATGTCTTCGATTTCCCGGGCGTGCTTAAGAACTTCGCGGCCCGTGTCGACCGCCACCTCGAAGATTTTCTGCCGCGGACTCTGTCGGAGCGCGACGTGCGCCGGTACGTCGGTCCGCCCTCCGGCAAGTATGAGCCCAGGGCCTACACGCGGATGCTCTCGGAGCCCGTATGGGACATGATTTCCCGGCCCGGCAAGCGATGGCGCCCGATCTTCGCCCTGCTTCTGCTTGACGCCTTGGGCCAGGACCCCGGGCCCTACGAATCCATGGTCAGCACCCTGGCCGAGCTCTGCCACACGGGATCGCTCATCGTGGACGACATCGAGGACGCCTCCCTTCTTCGCCGCGGCGGGCGATGCCTCCACCTGAAGTTCGGTCAGGACGTGGCCATCAACGCGGCCAACACCCTCTATTTTCTGCCCTCTCTTCTGATCTTCGACCACCCTCTTCTTTCCGAGAAGCAGCGTCTCGAGATCCATGAAGTCATGACCCGTCAATACGTCCGGGCGCACTTCGGGCAGGCGCTCGACCTGTATTGGTCGCGTCACCTGGACGAGCCTCACCTCCGGACCTGGATGTCCGATTCCCTGGCCCCGAAGATCTTGCAGATGTACGAGCTCAAGACCTCCGCTCCCCTCGAGGGTCTGGCCGAAGCCGTGGCCATCGTCGCTCGAAGCGGCCCCTCTTTGCGAAGCGCGTGCCGGCGATACGCTTCGGCCGTAGGGACGGCCTTTCAGATCATCGACGACGTCCACGGCCTGGGCCGGAAGGGAGGCAAGAAGACCCGAGGCGAGGACCTGGCCGAGGGCAAAGTGACCTACGTCCTGTTGCGGGCGCTCGAGAAGCTCAAGCCCGCTGATCGCCGCAGGCTCAAGGAGATCGTCTGTTCGAGAACGCTCCGGCGCGGGGCCTACGGGTTGGAGGAAGGCATTTCCCTGATCGAAAAATCGGGTGCCCTGGCCTCCTGCCAGGACGAAGCCGAGGCGATGCTGGAAGCGGGCTGGAAGCGGATCGCATCCGCCCTCAAGCCTTCCGAGCCGAAGATCTTTTTGCGGACGCTTTGCCGCAACCTGAAGGATCTCTAGCCCCAGCCAGCGGAGAATGATCCTCCTCAGCGGCCCGCTGGCCATGCCTCAAGCCCTCTTCGCCAGATTGATCGCCGTTGCCTGGGGAAATAAGTTCATCGTTCAGATCGAACCTAAGAACAACACCTATCGGATCGCCAGCGCCGGGAGCGACAGCCGCTTCTCGGGGTTCGGCCAGAAGGGAGAATACTCGGACCTGGCGGGCAAGGACATTATCTTCGCCGACGGTGTTCCTATTTTCGTCCCTAAACTGGGATTATTGTCAGTAGGGAATTGCTCCCTTTTTTGACCGCCTCAACGCCGGCTAGTCCACTTCGCCTGTGGTGAGGAAGTGGAAGGCTTTGTTCATATCCCTGTGGTTGGCCACCAGGACCAGGGTGTCACCCTCTTCAATTAAAAAATCGGCGCCGGGGCTGGCGAAAGACTGATCGCCCCTGACCACGGCGATCACGGTCGCACCCGTATTTTTTCTAAGGTCGATGGTTTTGAGCTCTTTCCCGGCCAGCCAGGTTCCTTTCTGGATATAGAATGTCTCGGTAGTCCCGGCGGCCAGGAGGTCGGCGATCCTCTCCAGGGACGGCCTGATGGCATCACACGAGCCGCGCAGGAGGCCATAGCATTCACCCCTGAGGACCTTGACCTGGGCGTCGATGATATTTTTAGGGATGTAAAATTTATCCAGAACGCGGGTGAAAATTTCGATCGATGTTTCGAACTCCTCGGGGATGACGTCGTCGGCGCCCAGGCCGAAGAGTCCGTCGATCTCGGTGGCGTAGCGCGTCCGGACGATGAGAAAGGCGCTCCGGTTCATGTCCTTCGCCGCCCGAACCGCCCGGCGGGTTATGGCCGGGTCGGAAATGGCGATGACCATTCCCCGGGCGCGGTCGATCCCCGCTTCCTTGAGGATCGTCCGGCTCGATACGTCGCCGAATATTATGGGCTCCCCCTCCTCGGCCGCCTGTTTCACGGTCTCCGGGTTGAGCTCGAGGATGAGGTAGGGGATTCCCGCCTCCTTGAGCACATGGGCGAGGTTCCGGCCGTTGAGGCCATAGCCGGCTACGATCACATGGTCTTGGAGCTTCCCCGCGGCCTCCCGGCCGGTCTTGGAAGCCCGGACCTTCCATTTGAATGTCCGCTCCGTCCTGGCTGCCAGGGCCGGTGAGACCTGGATGAGGAATGGAGTGGCCAGGAGGGTCAGAATGGAGGAGGCCAGGAAGATCTGAAAGATATCGTCCGGAAGCAGGCCGCTGGCTCGGCCGACGCCCGCCAGGACAAAGGAGAACTCCCCGATTTGGGCCAGGGCCAGGCCGGTGACCAGGGCAATCCGAGGGCTGTAGCCGAGGAGCCGAACCGTCAGGATGACAATGGCCGCTTTTAATATCAGGACTGAGATCAAGATCGCGGCGATGATGAGTTTGAAGCGCCAAACGGTGGCGGTGTTGAGCAGCATCCCGATGGAGATGAAAAAGAGGCTGTTGAACACATCTTTAAAGGGAAGGATGTCGGAAACGACCTGGTGGCTGTATCTGGATTCGGAAATGATCACTCCGGCCAGAAACGCGCCCAGGGCCAGGGACAGGCCGAGCGACGAGGTCAGCCAGGCCATGCCCAAGCAGACGACCAGCGAGGTGATCAGAAAAACTTCCCGGATCCGAGTCCCGACGATCAGGTGAAGAAGGTGGGGCATAAGAAAGCGGGCGACAGTGAATACCGCGGCTATGACCGCGCCGCCCATCAGGAATCGGGTCAGGATGGCCGCCGGCGAGGCGGCCTGGATGCCGGACAGGATGGGGACGAGGGCAATCATGGGCACGATGGCCATGTCCTGGAAGATCAGAATGCCGAGCGACAACTGACCCTGGGGAGCGTCCGTCTCGCCGCGGCCGGCCAGGATGTTGAGGACGACGGCCGTGCTGCTCAGCGACACGAGGAAGCCGAAAAAGACCGCCTCCTTGAGGGGCTCTTTGAGGAGAACCAGGATGAGGACTACGGCCGATATCGTCAGCAGGACCTGGAGCCCGCCCCCCAGCCAGAAATTCCGCTGGATCCGCTTCAGCCCGTCCAGGGTAAATTCGAGGCCGATCATAAACAGGAGCATGACCACACCGATTTCGGCCAGGACGGCGATGGTGTCCGTGTCCTTCACCAAAGCCAAGCCGCCGGGGCCGATCAGGATGCCGGTCAGGAGGAAACCCACAACGGCCGGGAGTTTGATTTTATGGGAAATGGTGATGATCAGGACGGCGGCCGCCAGGAGGATGACCAATTGCTGTAGAACCGCGAAATCCATGAACCCGGAAACTCTTTCGCTTGAGCTTATAGCACGGACACTCAAACGGGTCAACGCGGCTGTTGACATCGTCGCGCGGCCGGCGGCAACAACTATTTTTACATGGACACTCTGGCTGCGGCCTATGCCGAGGCGGGCCGTTTTGAGGAGGCGATCGCTCTTCAGGAGCAGGCCGTTTCGCTCCTGCCTGCGGACGTAAGCGCCCAGGACCGGGCGGATTTCAAAAAAAGGCTGGCCCTTTACAAAAGGCACACCCCTTTCCGAGATAAATAAGGGGACACCATACCTATTTATCTAGATTGAAATAGGGGACATGGTATGATGCCCCCTATTTATTTTTTCTTATCCGCGTACCACACTCCGGCGGACATGTATTCCTTGGGGGAAAATTCCTGGATCCAGACGCGGATGGTCTCCAGGGGCGTGCCGATAGAAGTGTGCACAGCCTGGGTGACCGCCGTCAACAGGGCTTTTTTCTGTTCATCCGTCCGGCCTTCTAGAAGATGGATCTCGACGAGAGGCATGAGGGTCTCCTTTTTCCTCTTTTAACTGATCTTCTTAAGCGTGATTTTATATTGCAGCCAATCTTTAAGCTCGGTCGCACCTCTAAGGCCGCCCGTGACAATAGCCCCGTCTTTCAAGGGCAGGCGCTCCCTGGAAAGCATGAACATAAAGTCCTCGCTGCCAAACTGCTGTTGGTAAGGAACTTTTCCTAGATAGGTCTTCTGTGGCGTACAGATGACATAAGCTTCTGACGGATAGGGAGGCCAGGTCAATTGAACGAAGTTGCCGCTAAGCTTTCCTTCTAAGACACAGTCAAGCAAGCTTAAAATTTTATAAGGAGTTTTTTCCCCTTTGCTGGAAGCAATGTAACAGCGGTAAAGATCCGGAGAGTTAAATACTATCGTCGGGGTTAGCGCCGCCTGGGTAATAGTTCCACTTTCATAGGTCTTGGACTTTTTGATTTTAACCAACCGAAATTTGCCCTGGAGTTTCCAGTCGAATGTGACCTGGATGGGCAGTTTTTTCTCAGGCTGGCTCATGGCCTTGTAGGTGATGGGCGGCCGCATCTTATCTATCTCCCATCCTTCCACGTTCACCAGCCAGTTTTCATATTCGACTCCAGACTGAATGGAGAGCAGAACCTTGCCTTCGACGGCATGAACGTGGTTGGCCCGGGGATAAAATGTTCTGTCATGAAAAGAAAATTCTTTTCGGAATTCTCCGCTTTCCAACCCCTCCTTGATATCCTCCCAGGTTGGCAAGTCGTTGTGGCGAAGAAGCACCGAAAAGCCGCTGCTGCATTGCTCAAAGACATCACCCTGAATGCTGAGCGGTTCGTTGACCAGGCCTTCGATAGGGCCTAACGTTGACGACTCAAAGCTGCCGGCGCTGGACACGGCGTCCCTGCACCAGTAAATCCCGAAGAAAGAGTCTGTGCGGGGAGTAACGACAAAATCCATCGGTCTACTAGTCGAGTACGGACGACATTCAGTTCCTGAAGGGCCATAGCCGCAAACCAGAAAAGAGGCATTAATGTCGAGGCCGGCGGTCACATTTCCGGGACAGCAGGGCGAGGGCCCGCGGATCTCGTAGCTTTCCAACTGGGTGCGATTCTTCTGGTTGTAGATGAGCTCCAGGTAGCCGGGATAGCTTTCCTCCAGCTTCAGCTTGACTCGATCCGTTCCATAGCGGCCCGTACGCTGGTAGGTCTCCTCTACGTCCCAGTTCAGTTTAATAGAGATGGGGGTGCAGGTTATATAGGACATATCCATCTTGATGAAGGCCTTCTTCTGTTTCGTCGGGAAGCAGGGATCGCCCGACTTCAGCCAGGCGGCTTCCTCATCCTCCTGTCCGAGGCGAACATGCGCCGGAAGAGAGAAGGCTGCCACGAACAAGACCACGCTGATGAGAACCCAGCCGATTTTTAATCGCATGGTTCCTCCTCGCCAAAGGCTTGTTTTTCCCCGCGGTTTTTATAACACAACGCCCGAACGAATTCCAATTTCGTGACGCACATTCAATTACCGAAAAGAAGATGGATTTCGACGAGAGGCAGAGGCCTTTTGCTTCCTGACGATAGTTGGAGGGGATAATCGGGGCGAAAAACGCGCCCTCGGCCTAGATCATGGGGCTGTGGTCGGACCCGCCGTCGCCGTGGGTATAGAGCCAGTTGAGAATTTCGGAGATGCGGCCGGTGGCCAGGCCGATACAGGTGTCGGCGGCGCCATAGTAGATGTTCAATGTATCACCGTCGTCGCCGATGGTGTGGCCGCAGGGAAACACCACCCCGGCAACATCACCCTGCCGTTCGTAGGCTTCACGCGGACCGAGCACCCATTCATTACTGCGCCTCAGGCACCGGCGCGGATCATCCAGGTCAAGGAGCGCGATTCCCAATCGGTATAGGGACCCGGAAGCGGTCAGGCGAACGCCGTGGTAGAGCATCAGCCAGCCGCGCTTGGTTTCAATCAGCGGCGTGGCCAGGCCGATCTTGTTTGCGTCCCACCAGGCGCCGCGTCGGGCCGCCAGCAGGAGCTGGTGCTTGCCCCAATGAAACAGGTCGGGCGACTCCGCCACCCAGATGTCAGCGGCGCCGCGTCCGGTGACCGGCCGGTGAATCAAAAGCCAGCAACCCCGGTAGCGCCGGGGCAGGAGTGCCGCGTCCTTGTCTTCGGGCGGCATGATCAGCCGCAGTCGCTCAAAGCTGTGGAAGTCCTCGGTCAGCGCCATGGAAACCGCCGGTCCAGTCTGCGAGTAGGCGGTATAGGTGATGGCGTACTTTCCCATCTCCTCGAGCCAGACAATCCGCGCATCCTCTACGCCCCACACTTCTTCCGGGTTGTTGTCCGGCTCGGGGGCCAGCGTCGGTTCCGGGTCAATTTCCCAATGATCCACTCCGTTGGCGGAGCGTGCCGCCCACAAGCTTGAAATCCCCCGCCGGTCTTCGACGCGGCAGAGCAGCAGCGTCGTGCCATCCTTGAGCCGGACCGCGCCCGGGTTGAACACGGCATTGACGGTGTGGGGCCAGTCCGCGGCGGTCAGCAGCGGGTTGTGCGGGTTCCGGGTGAAAAGCAAATGCACCGGGGGGGGACTGTCGGTCATGTGCTTGCATCCTCACTCATGGTGGCCACGACGCGCATGGTCAGCAGCGAGCAGATCAGGGCCAGCGTCGACTCTGCGCCTTCGTTGGCATTGACGCCTTCCGGGTTCAGCCCGTCGTGGCACCCGCCGGTGGCGTAGTCGTACAGCGGCAATCCCAGGTCGTTCCTGCCCAGGAACCATTCAAAGGCACGCGCCATCCAATCCCGCCAGCGCCGCTCGCCGGTCATGCGGTAGGCCCGAAAACAGGCCTCAATCGTACTCTGAGCTTCAACCGGCTGCTGGTCGAACCGGGGGCGGTCAGTGTCCCGGCACCAGCCGACATGCGCGATCGGCACGAAATGTCCTGCCGGGGCGGTTTGAACCTGAACCAGCCAAACCAGCGACTTCAACCCGGCCTCAGCCATCTCCTGATTCTCCATCTCCGCCGCGGCGCGCAATAAGGCCTGGCTCAGCCGGGCATTTTCATAGGCCAAGGATTGCTCGAACCAGGGCCAGTCCTCATGGGTGTTGGCCTTGTACAGCTGCAGCAGCCGGGCGGCCAGGGAGTCGCGGAAGCGCCGCGCTTCGCTGGCGCCCGGGAACCGCTTGATGAACGAACAGATTCCCAAAAGCGAGAAGGCCCAAGCCCTTGGGCTGGAAAATGTTTCAAGCACGGGCAGCCCGGCCTCAAAGAGGTTCATGGCCAGGGCCACGATCCCATCATCCTTTGACGCGCCAACCACCGAGCCCAGGGCCCAAAGGGTACGGCCGTGGGCATCCTCAGACCCGGCCGGTTCAATCCAGCGCCGGTCATATCCGAGATAATTGCGGAACCGGCCGTTCTCGCGGTTCAAGGCAAAGTCGAGGAAGGCAAGATAGCGCGTCGCCAGGCGACGCAGCGCTTCGCTGTCCCGATCGACCTGCTGGGCGCGCAACACCGCGATCAGAGCCCGGGCATTGTCATCGATGGTATATCCTTCGGCGAGATTTGGCACGGTCCTTCGGGCGTGCTGCAGGATGCCGGTGTCGTCAGTGAGCGTCAGCAAGTGGCTGAGGTTCAGCTCCGGCAACTCGATGTCCAAGGTGTCGGCTTTGCAGGCCAGGCTGGGTTGGGTATGGGAGATGAGCCGTTCCTGTGAGGCCCGCTCAAATGTTTGGAGGTACTGTCGGGCCACCTCTTTCCAGACCATCATTCGCCCGAAGGCATAGGCGCGTTTGCGCATGGCATGGCGTTCGGCTTCATTCTCCAGCAGCTCGAGGGAGGCCTCCGCCAGTGCTGCCGCGTCCCGGAAGGGCACCAGTCGGCCCCGTCCCTTGTCGAGCAGTTCCTCAGCGTACCAGTAGGGCGTGGAAATGACCGCCTTGCCCGTGCCCAGCGCGTAAGCCAGCGTGCCCGACACCGACTGTTCTGTGGCCAGGTAGGGAGTCACATAAAGATCGGCGGCCCCCAGGAACCGGCACAACTCATCGATGTCCACAAACCGGTTGTGAAAGACCACGTGGTCGGCGACTCCGGTATCGCGTGCCAGGCGTTGGAGCCATAGCCGGTACTCCTCACCCTTCTCGCGCTTCACGTTTGGGTGGGTCACTCCGAGCACTAGGTACATGACGTCCGGGAAGCGGCGAACAATGCCGGGCAAGGCTTTGATCATGAACTCAATGCCCTTGTTCGGCGACAAGAGGCCGAAGGTGAGTATCACCCGCCGGCCCTCAACTCCGAACAAGTCCTTGTAATAGTTCGGATCCACAAACGGCATGTCCGGGATGCCGTGGTGAATCAGTTCGATCCTGCCCGCCGGAACGGCGTAGATCTCCTGCAGAAAGGCCGCCGACCGCTGGCTCATCACGACGATGCGTTCCGAAAGGCAGCACAGCTCGGTCAGCACCTGCTTCTGCGCCTCGTCCGGCTGCCTGAGCACAGTATGCAGCGTGGTGACGATCGGCATCCGCAGCTTGCGCGCCGCGATCAGGAGGTGACTGCCCGCCGGCCCGCCGAAAATACCGTATTCGTGCTGAATGCAGACAAGATCAACCTGGCCCATGTTCAAGAAGTCGGCGAGCTGCCGATACTGATTCACGTCGTTCTGGGCGACTTCAAACCGAACCCGATCGGGGTAAGCATACCCCTCGGACGTGTCATTCATCGCCGCGGCCACGCAGTTGGTTTCCAAAACCTCCCGGGCAAACGACTCGCACAAGTCAGCGGTGAACGTCGCAATGCCGCACCGCCTAGGAATGTAGTTCCCGACGAAGGCAATCTTCTGAAAAGAGGACTTGTCCGCTTTCATCTGGTTATTCTTCGCACTCCTTAGGGGATGAGGTTTTCGTTATTTTTAATTTTTCCTTCGGGCTATTATGACCTTTTTCCCTTCAATTTGCCACTGGAAAGTTAGATGGTACGTCCGAAAAGCCCCTGAAAGCATGAAAAAGAATTTGGAGGGCTGGTGCGGTCAGCTTGATTTCAGCTTGAAGCGGACGGTGACGGTGAAGATAACGCCCCGGGGCTTGCCGTTGATGATCATCGGCTCATAGACCCACTGCCGCACGGCGTCGATGGCCGACTGGTCGAGAAGCGGGATGGAGCGCAGCACCTTCCAGGACACCACCCGGCCGTAGATGT
>Ga0315293_10000754_pt1 | contig 30604 bp, 27 predicted proteins | sample YL17G13_20_MG_FD_203071 | JGI IMG/M metagenome (GOLD analysis project Ga0315293, IMG submission 203071) | Sediment microbial communities from Yellowstone Lake, YNP, Wyoming, USA - YL17G13_20 | ecosystem: Environmental > Aquatic > Freshwater > Lake > Sediment | place: USA: Wyoming | collected... | reverse complement strand
AAGGTTGGCTCGCCGCTTGCCATTGCCCTGGGGCGGGACGTTTCCGGCCAGCCGGTGGTCGCAGACCTGGCAAAGATGCCGCACCTGTTGATCGCCGGGACGACCGGCTCTGGCAAGTCGGTCTGCATCTCCGCTATTACTGCCTGCCTGGCGATGAACAACACGCCCGAAGATTTGCGCTTGGTGATGATCGACTCCAAGATGGTCGAATTGATCCGTTACAACGGCCTCTCGCACCTGTATGGCAAGGTCGAGACCGACATCCAGCGCATCCTGGGCGTACTGCGCTGGGTGGTGGTCGAGATGGAGCACCGCTATAAATTACTCGAGGCGGCCAAGGCGCGTGACATCGAAGCCTATAACCGTAAGCTCCAGCGCCGTAAGGATACGCAACCGCTGCCGCGCATCGTGGTGCTGATTGACGAGATGGCTGACCTGATGATGTCCGCGCCCGACCAGACTGAGCACAACCTGGTGCGTTTGGCGCAGATGGCGCGCGCCACCGGCATCCACCTGGTTGTGGCGACACAGCGTCCTAGCACGGACGTGGTCACCGGCCTGATCAAGGCCAACTTCCCGGCGCGCATTTCCTTCGCCGTAGCCTCTCAGGTCGATTCGCGCGTTATCCTGGATATGCCCGGCGCCGATACCTTGCTCGGCCGCGGCGACATGCTCTTCCTCAACCCGGAAGTCGGCAATCCAGTGCGCGCCCAGGGCGTGATGGTCACCGATCAGGAGATCGAGCGCATCATTGCCTTCTGGCAGAAGATGAACCCGTCGCAAGTGCTGCGTCCGCCGTGGGAGGCTCTCTTGAGCCAGCCGGAAGGCGATAGAGACGAAGTGCTGATCGAACAGGCCATCACTGTCCTCAAGCAAGAGCAGGGCGCCAGCGCCTCCATGCTCCAACGCCGTCTGCGCATCGGCTATCCACGCGCCGCGCGCCTGCTGGATCAGTTGGAGGAGATGGGGGTCGTAGGGCCTTCCCTGGGCGGCGGGCGCGAGCGTGAGGTGCTGCTCCGAGCAGACGAAGAAAATGGCGAAGATGCGGCTTAGCGTCATTACCAATGGTTTGGCGATTTTATTAGTCGGTGTGGTATCATTGCCGAGCTTTTTATCCCACGATAATGGTAGGGAACTGCCCTACCATAATAGCAGAAAGGGTTTATGCCTTGGAACAGTCCGTAGAAAAGAAGCGGATGTCGTTTAGCGATTACCTGCGTATGTGGTTCAAATGGCTGCTCGACCCATTGGGCAAGTTTTTCAACCGAATCGGAATTCATCCCAACCTGATGACGTTGCTGGGGCTGTTTGGGACAGCCATCGGGGCGTACATGGTTGCCCGGGGATATTTGACCTGGGGCGGCATCTTGGTGCTGATCACTGTGCCTTTCGACGCGCTGGACGGCACCATGGCACGCCTGCGCGGGGAAGCCAGCGATTGGGGCGCCTTCGTCGACTCGGTAGCCGACCGCTACTCAGAGTTGTTAGTGTACCTCGGTCTGCTGATCTACTACATCAACAAGGGTGACAAACTGGCCTGCGCGCTGGTGTACCTGGCTGCAGCCGGCACCGTGCTGGTCTCTTATACAAAGGCTAAAGCCGAGTCGCTTCGCTTTGACGCCAACATCGGCCTGTTGACACGCGCCGAGCGTTACCTGATCCTGGCTCCGGCGCTGGTTTTCAAGATACCGATCATCGCCTTGTGGATCCTGGCAATCCTGGCGAACTTTACGGCTTTACAACGCATCTTGCGCGTGCGGCATCAGGCTTACCGACGCCTGAGTGAAAAAGGAGAATAACATGCCCGACGGATTCGATATCCCCTTGCCATTCCTTAACCAACCTTTCCACATTTACTTCTACGGCATTATCATCATGCTGGGGGTCATTGCGGCTGCCTTGATGGCGCGCCTGGAAGCAAAACGACGCGGCCTCGATCCTGAACTCGTCTGGGATATGCTCTTCTGGCTGGTGCTGGCTGGAATCGTCGGGGCGCGCATCTGGCACATCCTTACGCCACCGCCTTCGATGGTCGAGCAGGGCATAACGACTATGTATTACCTTACTCATCCATTGGACATGCTCAACATCCGGGCGGGGGGGTTGGGCATTCCGGGCGCGGTCATCGGCGGCGCGTTGGCGATGTGGTTTTATTTGCGCAAGAAGAAGATGAGCTTTGCCATTTGGGTGGACGTGGCTGCGCCGGGACTGGCCCTGGCGCAGGCCATCGGCCGGTGGGGCAATTACTTCAACCAGGAGCTTTACGGTGCGCCGACGAACCTGCCCTGGAAGATCTACATTGATCCTTTGCATCGCTTGCCTGGTTTCGAGAATTATTCCTACTATCACCCGCTTTTCCTATATGAGTCATTGTGGAACCTTGCGAGCATGTTCTTCCTGCTCTGGCTGGGCCGCCGTTTCACCGAGCGCCTCAAGGCGGGAGATATTTTCCTGACCTATCTCATCGCCTATCCCATCGGACGCTTCTGCCTCGACTTCCTGCGCCTGGATGCCTCACAATTGGGTGGCATCAATGCCAACCAGACTTTCGTAGCCATCGTGGCGGTGGTTACGGTAGGGTTGTTGATCTGGAGGCATCGTTTTGCGAAGGTAGCCGCGCCGTCTGTGCCATTGGTTGAAGGGGCTGTTAGCCCGCTGGCCGATTTTTCAACAAGTAAGGAGGATAAAATGGCCTTCTTACGTAGATTAATTGGGGAGAAAAAGCAGCAGTTGCCTCCAATGTTAAAAGAACAAAGCTACAGGATTTACTTCGACTTCATCAGGAAGAAGATGGACAAAGCCACTAATGACGCCGTTAGGGAAGATATCGTCGGAAAAGCAATGGCAGGGGCGCGAGATCCGTTTGCTATCGCCTCTGCTATAGCGAACGCGACTGTATCCGCAAAGACAAGCGGCGCTTGGGAGAAGGCACTGTTTGACCGCGCCTTGCAGTGGGTAGTTACTAGGTACCACCTCAGCAAGAACGTAGCAGTCAGGATAATCGAACAATGTAATACCGAGTATATGCATGCACAGCGAATGGCAATGTCAGGGTCCGATGACGCAATAAGGTACTTTACTGAAATATTGGAGATTGACCCAGAGTTTGATAACGCCTGGCTCGACAAGGGGAATACCCTTTACCTTCTGAAGAAATACGATGACGCCATGGAATGCTACAATATGGCACTAAAGGTTAATCCCGATAACAAAGGTGCACAAGAGGGCAAGGAAAAGGCGCTTCGTTCGCATTCTGCGGGCTAACCGCCTCCATCGGATAGCGGCTCTGCCGCTCCCAAATGAGGCATCTTGCTGGGAGTGGCGTGATGATCGTGAATGAGTCTCGCCAGTCCCACCACTGGCTGAGCCAAAACATTAGCCCGTTCGGCGACGACTAAAGTCGAAGGCAGCAGCACTATGCCCGCAAATATGGTTATCATCTACAGAGTACTGCGCCGAAGGCCTACTCGGTAAATATCTGAACCAAAATCCTGTAATTTTTGAGCCATTCGATGCAGGCAAGTTCATAGAATAATGCAAGAAGCAGTAATTCTGATTTATGATCCAAACCGAAGACCTCAGCAAACAGTTCGGCGATTTTTGGGCGGTGGATGGCCTGAGCCTCACCATCCAGCCGGGCCAGGTGCTGGCACTGCTCGGCCAGAATGGCGCCGGCAAGACGACCACCGTCCGCCTGCTGACAGCCGTGCTCGCTCCAAGCCGGGGCCGGGCGACCGTAGCCGGATACGACATTCTCACACAACCCGATAAAGTACGTTCGATGGTGGGGGTGCTGACCGAGCAGCACGGTCTGTACCTGCGCATGACCGGCGAGGAATACCTGGATTTTTTCGGGCAGGTTTATCGCATGAATGGGCCGGCGCGGCAGACGAGGATTGCTGAACTGTTGGAATATTTCAGCCTGGCGGTCGTTGCCAGGCAGAAGATTGGCGAGTATTCGAAAGGTATGCGCCAGAAACTAGCCCTGGCGCGCGCCCTGATCCACTCGCCGCCGGTCTTGCTGCTCGATGAACCGACCTCGGCCATGGACCCGGAAAGCGCCCGCCTGGTGCGCGATTCTATCGCCAGCCTGCGCTCCGAAAACCGTACGATCCTCATCTGCACACACAACCTGGTCGAAGCGGAAATGCTGGCCGATCAGATCGCCATTATCTACCGCGGGCGCATCTTGACCGGCGGTACGGTCGAGGAGTTGAAAAAACGGCTGTTGGGGCCGGTCGAGTACGAGGTCCGTATTCGTGGCAAATGGCCGCCTGGAAGCTTCCGCCTGCCGCGGGGGGTCACATTGATCGGGGATGTGGATTCGGTTCGCCGGTTCCGCGTGGCCGATCCCGATCAAGCCAACCCGCTCTTGCTCCAGGCGCTTGTCTCTCACCGGGTGCAGGTGGTGGCGATGCAGGAAGTGCCGCGCAGCCTCGAGCAGGTCTATCTGGCTGCCATGGCTCAAGTGAGGCAGGATGCTTAGGGAAAATCTGAGCATAGTCTGGCTGATTGCCCGCCGCGAGCTGCGCGACCAGTTCCGCGATTGGCGCATCATCTTTCCGATGATCGTCCTGACGATCTTTTTCCCTTTCCTGATGAATTACACCGCCGGGCAAGCGGTGGGTTTCGTTTCTCAATACGGCGCCACCCTAATCGGCGAGCGCCTGGTGCCTTTTCTGCTGATGGTGGTCGGATTCTTCCCGATCACGGTCTCGCTGGTCATCGCGCTGGAGGCGTTCGTTGGCGAGAAAGAACGCGGCACGATCGAGCCACTCCTTTCTAGCCCTCTCAAGGATTGGCAACTCTACCTGGGGAAACTCATCGCTGCGACCAGTGTCCCACTCCTGACCGCGTACATCGGCATAAGTGTGTACCTGATCGGCTTGCGCATTCAGCACGTTCCTTTTCTGGACCCGGGCCTGCTGGTGCAAACCATCTCGTTGACCACCGTCCAGGCCGTGTTGATGGTCAGCGGCGCGATCGTGATCTCCACGCAAGCTACCTCCGTGCGGGCAGCCAACCTGATGTCTTCATTTGTCGTCATTCCGATGGCGCTGCTCATCCAGGGCGAAAGCGTGCTGATGTTCTGGGGCAACAACCAGATCTTATGGTCGGCTGTGGTGGGCGTGACGGTGATGGCAGCTTTGTTGGTGCGCGTCGGCGTATCCCATTTCCAGCGTGAGGCCCTGCTCGGACGAGAGATTGACATCTTGAACCTGCGTTGGATGGTGCGTACCTTCTGGCGGTCGTTTCGGGGCGAGGCGAAATCCCTGGGCGGTTGGTATCGGCGCGAGGTCGCGCAGACGATGCGCAAGCTGGCGATCCCGATCTTGATCACGAGCCTGCTTGGCTTGGCCGGGCTTGTCGCGGGTTACCTATGGATCCTAGACAATTCCTCCCAGCTCAACCTGATGACCTCGTCTGAGGATTTCCAAAAAGCGGTGGAGATGGCCCTGGGCGTTCCGGCCAACATGCGGATCAGTTTCCAATATATCTGGCTGCACAATCTGCGCGCCGTGGCGCTCATCCTGCTGCTCGGCATTTTTTCTTTTGGCGTTCTGGGGACGATTGTGTTTATAGGTAATGTGGGGTTGATCGGGGCGGTGCTGGCGGTAGTAAAAATCGTGGGTTATTCTCCTGCTCTGTTGGCTCTATCTGGTATACTACCTCATGGTCTATTCGATATTCCAGCCGTGATCCTGGCCAGTGCAGCGGTGCTGTATATTGGCGCGGCGCTGGTGGCTCCTGTCCCGGGGCGGACGCTGGGCGAGGTGTTGTTGGAGGCGCTGGCGGATTGGGCGAAGGTCAACCTCGGCCTGGTGCTCCCGCTGTTGACTCTGGCGGCAGCTATCGAGGTTTGGATCACGCCGCGTCTGATCTTGTGGGCGCTCAGATAATCAGGTGACAGTGAAATGCCAAAACTGATCATTCTTGGCTCGTCGAACGCCATCCCGGATGAGCATCACGAGAACACGCATATGATGCTGGTGGGGGAGTGGCGCACGGTGTTGATTGACTGCGTAAGCAACCCCATCTTTCGCATGCAACGGGTAGGCGTGGAATTCGATAGCCTGACGGATCTGATCCTGACCCACTCTCACCCTGACCATGTCTCCGGTGTGCCGCTTTTGCTGATGAATATGTGGCTGATGGGCCGACATCACCCATTGAACATCTATGGATTGGATCACACCCTCAACCGCATCGAAGTTATGATGGGCGCTTATTCCTGGGACGAATGGCCAAATTTCTTCCCGGTGGTCTTTTATCGTTTACCCGCTAACGAGAAGACGTTAGTGCTGGAATGTGAGGAGTTCCGCATATTTTCTTCGCCAGTGCGGCACCTGATCCCTGCCATTGGCTTGCGGATGGAGCTAAAGCGGAATGAGAAGGTGGTCGCCTATTCTTGCGATACCGAACCCTGTTCAGAACTCGTTCGACTGGCCGCAGGTGCGGACGTGCTCATCCACGAGGCCGCTGGCGGCGCGCTTGGACATACGTCCGCGGCCGAGGCTGGGGAAGTTGCCCGCCAGGCTGAAGTTGGGGAACTATACCTGATCCATTACCCGACGGGAAAATATGCCTCCGGCGACCTGGTCGCGGAGGCAAAGCGATACTTCCAAGGGCCGGTCAGGCTGGCCGAAGATTTCATGACGCTGGATTTTGAGTAGAAGAAGAAACCCGTTTTCTGCAAGAAAACGGGTTTCTCAGACGTGCAGCGTTGCCTTTACCAGCCATTGATGAACGGCTCCCACTCGCCGTTCTCGGTCAGGTGACGCCCGAATATGTAAAATGCGCTCGAAGGTGGTTCAATCGGACGGTGCAGGAGCAGCATGCGGGCTTCTTCCAACCGGCGGCCACCTTTGCGGTGATTGCAGGCTGGGCAGGCAGCCACCACGTTGGTCCAGATGTGCTCACCGCCCAAATGCTTGGGGAGCACGTGGTCCACGGTCAGGTCGGAGGCGTGGCGTCCGCAGTATTGGCAGACGAAGTTGTCCCGGCGGAAGACCTCGCGGCGGGTCAGCTTGACCTGCAAGCGTGGACGATGAATCATGTGCTCCAGGCGGATGACCGAAGGCTGTGGGATCAATTGGGTGACGGTGTGGAAGTAGCCGCGCCCGTTTAACACCATTGCGGCTTTTCCGATAAGGATCAGTCCAATGGCTCGTCGTGTGTTGCAAATATTGATCGGCTCGAAGTTGACGTTCAAAACCAGAACCGGCGCCTGCATAGGGCCTCCACAATGGCATGTATTATAGCACATCAAGAAATCGGATTTTGCTGTATAATGGTAGCTAGATCTGACAGTTACCATAATTGCGGCATGGTAAAAAATACCCAGGCCATTTCTTATGATTATTTTCATCCCTAGCCACCACTGCGGATGAGTGAGACGCGCCTGCCGCAGCGGGCGCGTTTTCGCTTAATGTTACGGTTCACTCATCACGTTTCACGTTTTACGCATTACGTTTTATTCCCGGAGGTCACATGAACATAGACGAACAAGTAGCCCTGCTCATGCAAGGCAGCGAATATGGCGACGAAGAGCTAAAAAAGGCCATGGCCGGCGAGCTGCGCCAGCGCCTGGTCGAGACCCAAAAAGAGGGTCGCCCGCTGCGCGTCTACTGCGGTTACGACCCGCGCACCTCCGACCTGCATCTGGGTCATACCATCACCATGCGCAAACTGCGCCAGTTCCAGGACCTGGGCCACGAGGTGACGTTCCTGGTCGGCACCGGTACGAGCATGGTGGGCGACCCGTCTGATAAGGACAAGCTGCGCGCCGTGCTGACGAAGGAAGAGACCGAACATAACGCCCGCACCTACGCGGAGCAGGCATATCACATCCTCGACCGCGAGAAGACAAGAATCCGCTTCAACCACGAGTGGCTGCTCGATCTAAAACTGGCCGATCTCATCAAGCTTGCTTCTGCTTTTACAATCCAGCAGTTCATCCAGCGTGAGAATTTCAAGCTGCGCTGGGAAAAAGGCGATCCGGTCTATCTGCACGAAACGTTCTATGCCCTCATGCAGGGTTATGACGCCATCGCGATGAACACGGACGTGCAGGTGGGCGGCAGCGACCAGCTTTTCAACATCATCACCGCCGGGCGCAAGTTGCAGGAATTGTACGGCCAGCGTCCACAGATCGGCATCATCATGGGCATCCTGCCCGGCACCGACGGCGTGGTGCGCATGTCCAAGTCGCTGGGCAATCACATCCCGATCCTGGCAACGCCGGAAGATATGTACGGCAAGGTGATGAGCCTACCCGATAGCGCCATGCCGGTCTACTTCCGGCTCGTCACGCGCTATGCGCCGCCACAGGTCAAGGCGGTCGAAGAGGCGCTGGCACAGGGCAAGCGGCATCCGCGCGATGTGAAGATGGAACTGGCGCGCGAGATTGTCAGCATCTTCCATACGGAACAGGCGGCTGTCGAAGCCGAAGAACAATTCAAGCGCGTCTTCCATTCACGCCAGGCGCCGGAAGAAATGCCCGAATACACCCTTCAGGCCGGTCAGACGCTGCTGGATGTGTTGGTGGCGACTAAGTTGGTAGCGAGCAAAAGTGAGGGACGGCGGATGGTCGAGCAAAAGGGTGTGCGGCTGGGTGGAGAGGTTTTGCCCGACACACAGGTGGTTTTCCCGCATGGGGGCGTGTTGCAGGTTGGAAAGAGGAAGTTTGTACGGGTGAAGTAAGCCGAAGTCGAGACCCCCGGAGTTTTCAAAACTCCGGGGGTCTATCTACGGTTGCAACGCCTCTTGCATCAACGTCTGGCCGAGATATTCGGTAAATGAGGGGTTATCTTCTTCTACCGCTATCACCAGTGCTAGCGGCGTACCCTGCCAGCCGGGCAGCGTCCCGGTCAGGTACCAGGTGATGGTTTTGTGCCCCTGCGTTTCGACGCCTTTTCCGCTCGCCTGCCAGAAGGGCTGACCGCTGACCATCAGCGACTTGGCGGTCGAGGAGGCAGATTGGGCCGATAACGCTTGCACAGGCTCACCCAACGTCGGCAAGATGACCCAGCCCTGCGTCGGTGTGTTCACCGCCATTGCCAGGCGTGGGGCAGGCAGGATACCCTGGTTGCTGAGTGTTGCGGCGGCCAAAGCCATTTGCAGCGGGCTGAGGCGCAATTCCCCACTTGTAGTCGAGGCCGTCGCGACCGGCAGGCGCAACTCAGGGGTGGTATAAAATCCAAGCGCACCGTACAACTGGATGAGATTGTTGTGAGGCGCGTTCTCGCTCAAGCCAGCAGCGAAAAGGAACGGCGTGGGAGCCGTTCCCACAGGGTAAAGCCCTTGCGCGGCGCGATTCAAGAGCGGGGCGCGCGGGTCCTGCGCCAGGCTGTCGCCTTCTTCGTCCAGCTTATTCGGATCGTAAGTCGGGTGAGAGGCCATTGCCAGGATCTCGCCGCTCTGCGCGTTGAGCAGCACCAGCGCGCCGGAGTGCTCGCCGAGCAAGGCATCGGCTTTGCGCTGCAAGTCCAAATCAATGGTCAGGCGCACGTCCAAGCCAGGAGGCGGCTGTCCGTAGAGCAAATGATCCCACCAGATGAGGCTGGCGGGGTTGCCCTGTAAGCCGCGCAGATAAGGATCGAGACTGGCTTCCAGCCCAGCCTGCCCGTAAATGGGATTGGTATAGCCTGCGATGGGAGCAAGGTCAGGGTATGGATAGACGCGCGTGTAACTGCCCGATTCGCCCTGCGTGAGGATGATCGGCGTGGAGTTCCGGTCGAGCAGGCTGCCGCGCTGCACATAGCGATCCGAGATGGCGCGGCGCGCGTTGTCGGTGCGAGCCAGAAGATCGGGGCCGCGCCAGACCGCCCACCAGCCGTTCGCCAGCGAAGCGGCAATCAGGCCGAGGCCGAGTAACCCGGTCACGATCAAGTATGGCTGCGGGCGGGGCAGGGGAGCGGGTTCTTCCTCGGGTTGGCTGGAAATGAGCAGGAGCAAGAGAAGGGAGAGGTAAGAAGTCAGCAGGGAAGAACCACCATAGGAGACGAAAGGCAGCGTGACGCCGGTCAGCGGAAGGAGGCGCAGGTTGCCGCCGATGATGAGCAGGCTTTGCGCTCCAATATAAGCTGTCAGCCCGGCAGCTAGGAGACGGCGAAAACTGTCGGAGGCGCGCAGGGCAACGCTCATGCCGCGGGCGAGGAAAAGGCCCAATAGCGCAAACAGGCCAATCGTCCCGACCAGACCCAATTCTTCTGATATCGCTGAAAAGATAAAATCCGAGACGGAAATCGGCACCAGGCTGGGGCTGCCCATCCCAGGCCCGCGCCCGCCGATCCCGCCGTTGGCAACCGCCATCAGCGACTGTACGATCTGGTATGAGCGCCCGGAGGGGTCGAGCCAGGGGTTCAGCCAGGCGTCCACGCGCAGGCGGACGACGTCGAAGAGGAAGTAACCGGCCAGCCCCGCAAGTCCCAGACCGAACAGGCTGACGAACAGGACACGCTTGCGGCCTGAGGCGATGTAGAGAACAATGGTGTAGAGAACGATGAATATGGATGCGGTGCCGAGGTCGCGCTGGAAGAGCAGCAGGATCAACGCTAGGCCGATCAGCACAAGGGTGGGGAGGAGGAGAGGGAGGAGGAGACGCGGCGCGAGGGAGACACGGGGGGCGGGGGAGCGGGGGAGTGCGGGAGCAGAGGGGAAAAGGGGTAAGCGGTCGGCAAAATAGGCGGCCAGATAGACGATCAGCAGGAGCTTGAGCGGCTCGGAGGGCTGGAAATAGAAGCCGCAGCAGCCCAGCCACAGGCGTGGACCCGCGCCCAAGGGGTTGGTGCCGAAGACGAGCGTCAGCGCGGTGAGCAGTAGGCCGCCGGTCAGCCAGAGGTACTTGTAGCGGCGCAGGAAACGCAGATCGGCTGGCAGGCGCAGCCCCAGGATGAGGATCCCGCCGCTGACGATCAACCAGAGCGCCTGCCGTAGCCCTAAACTGGCGTCCAGCCTCCAGACGGTCAACATACCCCAGCCGCTGAGCAGGGCGGCCAGGGGCAGCAGGTAGGGGTCGCTGTCAAGGAGGCGGCGGCGAATCTGGTAATGAGCTAACGAAATCAAGCCAGCCCAAAGAATGAATCCAAGCCAGTGGCTCCAGCGGTAATCTACGGCCCAGGAGCGCTCGCGGGCGGCGGGGGAGAGGGTCAGGATGAGGGAATATAGGAAAAGAAAAACAGTTGCCAGTTCGAGCAGGCGGGTCTGGATTTGTTGCGGCGATAGGGATGCGTTTACCCTATTTATCAGATAGAATCCGTGTTTATCCGTGTTCATCTGTGGTTCGGTGAATTACCAATGCTCTCACTTACGTCTTATCCTTTATGTTGCACGGTCACGAAAAGCGTAAGACGTGGACCGTAATCGTTTAATGCAGGTACTTCTTGACCAGCAGATCCAATTTTTTGCGCGTCTCCGGCGGGATGACATCCGGATTGGTGATCAACGCATCGGCCAGCGCGCTTCCGCATTTGCAGGCGCGCTTGGCCGGTAAGCTGCGCACTAAATTACGGATTGCTTGCTGTGCAACGGCGGTGTTTTGGTTCAGGATTCGAATGACCATCTCCACCGTCACCGTCGCTTCGCTGACGTGCCACACGTCGTAATCGGTGACGTGCGCCATTACCGCGTAACACATCTCCGCCTCGCGCGCCAGGAAGGCCTCCGGCGAGGTGGTCATGCCGATGATGGACATGCCCCAGGCGCGGAAAGTGTTCGATTCGGCCTTGGTCGAGAAGCGCGGCCCCTCGATGGTGATAAAAGCCCCGCCAGCGTGAACGGTCGCGCCGGTCTGCGCGACGGCTTTTTCCAGTTGCGTTGAAAACTCCTGGCAGAAAGGATCGGCTGTGCCGACATGGGCGACCAGCCCTTCGCCGAAGAAAGTGCGCGCGCGGCCTTTGGTGTTGTCGAAGACCTGGTCGGGGATGACGATGTGCCCAGGGGCGTAATCCTCGCGCAGCGAGCCGCAGGCGCTGATGCTGACCACACGCTCGGCGCCGAGTGATTTTAGGGCGTAAATGTTAGCGCGGTAGTTGACCTCGGTCGGCATGATGTTGTGGCCGATGCCGTGCCGTGCCAGGAAAGCCACGCGCTGCTTTTCCAGCGTTCCAACCACGACCGGCGCGCTGGGCTTGCCAAAGGGGGTTTCCAAGTCGAATTCTTTGGTATCGGTGAGGGCGGGCATGCTGTACAGTCCAGAACCACCGATGATGGCGAGCGTGATTTTTCCAGGCATAAGAGTACTCCGAAAATACATAGGGCGGGATTCCAATCCCGCCGATTGGGGTTGCTTGCCGAAGAGGATTCAGCCACTTATCCAAATGCTCAAGCCGCCGTCCTCGGCGTTGTTGCCATGCGCCGGGGACGGCGCAGAGAGCGGTTTAGATTTTTTGCGTCGGCGGCATGAGCATGTCACCGGATAGGGTAACGGTCAGGCGGGCATTGCCGCAGCTGATCTCGTCGCCGGAGATGACCACCGTCGGCGTGGACAGGCGTTCCTGGTTCAGGAGCGTGCTGTTGGTCGAATCCAAGTCCTCCAGCCACCACTGCCCGTGATGGTAGCTCAAGCGGGCATGGCGGGTAGAGACGGTCTCTTCATCCAGCGGACATTCGCAGGCAGGATCACGGCCGATCGTGATCTCGGGCTGCTTGAAATGCCTGACTTGCGGTGGCTCGTCAGCGCTTGCTATGGTCAGGCTGATGGGCGGCACTCGCCGGGTTGCCAGCAGCGCGCTTTGCTGCCTGAGGTCGCGCCATAGGTTCAGAAAAGCCCAGGCCAGGAAGGCGTACAGGCCGAGCGCCAGCAAGAAACGCAAAACGAGGAGAACCGGTCCGCTCACTTGGATTTGTCTTCGGAACCTGGGATGAGGATCGTCGACAGCTCGCTGACGACGGGTGAAGCGGCTGTGTCTTCGATGCTCGGCTCGGCCTGCCGGAGCGGAACATCCTGCCCGAAGATCAGCATCACACCGGCCAGCGAGATCACGTCGCCAGGATACAAGGCCGAGTGGGTGGTACGCTCGTTGTTGACGTAAGTCCCGCCAGTCGAGTTCAGGTCGAACAGCATGTAATGGCCCCTGACGGCGCGTAGTTGAGCATGGTTGCGCGAGACGCGCGGGTCATCAATCACGACGTGGTTGTCCAGCCTGCGCCCTATGTTGACAACCGACTGCTTGAGTGGAAAGATCTTCGTTCCCTGGAGGATCAGGAACGCGTTGCCGGGAATGGTGCCAGAGTCGATATCTCCGGCTTTCCTGGCGGGCATGCCGCGCGTCTCGGCCAGGCTTTCACCGCTGAACGAGGCCAGAACGCGCGCCATGCCCGGTTTCATGGAGATGTCGGCGGCAGTCGTCAGGGTTGGCGAACTGGAAAATCGAAGGCCAGCCTCGCTGCCTGCGGCAATCAGCGCGTTCTGCAATTCCTCCAACAGACCTGGCTCATTTCGCCACTGCGACAGGCAGGAGGGGTGGGCGACGAGCACGTACATATTCGGCGCGAGCGCGCTCCCATCCGGCTGCGTTTTTATGCTGCCATGCATCGCCGCGGCAAGCTGCCTGGCGATCTGGATTTCCAGTTTGCTGCCTGGCAGGGCTTTCAGCAGGTGTTCTTCGATCAGTGAGCGAAGTTGCGCTTCCAGGGTTTCGAGCTTCTTCATTTTGGCCTACAGCAGGTTATTATAGAGTGTCGAGGTTGATTCTGCAAGCCCGTTGCCCTTTTGTGCAGAGGGTGCTATCATGCGGGCATGATCGCGCCCGCTCAATTCCTTACTAGCTCACTGCGACTTTCTCCGCACGGCACGGCGATTACCCGCATCCTTGCCGCCGGATTGGACGCGGTGGATCCAGGCGAAGCGGTAGGGCGGTTTGTTCGTCGCGAAAAAGATCAACTGCGTATAGCTAATAAGTTATATTCACTGGAAAAGTATAGGCGGACATTTATCATCGCTTTTGGAAAAGCCAGCCTGCCGATGGAGAAATCCTTGGCAGACATTCTCGGCGACCGGTTGACGGATGGGGTGGTCATTCCCAAGCACGCTGAGGGGAGAACCCTAAGCCTGCTGACCGTTATGGAAGGCGGCCACCCCGTCCCGGACGAGCGCAGCCTGGCCGCTGGTCAGCGTGTCATTGAATTACTCTCTGACTTGCGAAATGACGATCTGGTTATTTGCCTGATTTCGGGCGGCGGCTCGGCGCTGATGGTCGCTCCGGTCGAGAGTGTGACCCTGTCCGATATGCAAGCGTTGACCTCCGCGCTGCTGGCTTGCGGTGCAAGTGTGGACGAGATCAACATCCTGCGCCGGCATCTCGACCGGCTGAAAGGCGGCGGCCTGGCGCGGCTGGCTTTTCCGGCGCGGGTCGTTTCGCTCATCCTTTCGGACGTGGTCGGGAATCCGTTGGAGGCGATTGCCTCTGGCCCGACCGCGCCCGATCCGAGCACTTGCGCCGATGCGCTGGCTGTACTTGATAAATACCAATTGCCTGGAAAGATCCCGGCTTCCGTGTTGAGCGCCTTGAGATACGGGCGTGAAACGCTGAAACCAGGGGATGCCGTTTTCAAAAATGTGGACAATATCCTGGTCGGCAGCAACCTGCTGGCGGCGCAGGCAGCGTTAAAACAGGCCGAGATAGAAGGTTTTCATCCATACCTGCTGCGAATCGATTTGCAGGGTGAAGCCAGAGAGGTTGCCGTGGAATTATGCCGCACGCTGCGCTGTGCCTGGCAGACCGGCGACCCGGCCCCGCCTCCGGCCTGCATTGTGGCGGGTGGCGAGACGACCGTCACCTTGAGGGAAGGATCAGGGCAGGGCGGCCGCAACCAGGAGCTGGCGCTGGCTTCTGTTACCGAATTAGCCAATTTCCTAGAGGTGATGCTCGTAAGCCTAGCAACTGACGGCGAGGACGGCCCAACCGATGCCGCCGGCGCGGTCGTCACCGGCGAAACCTTTGCGCGTGCCTATGGCCTGGGTCTCGATCCTGTGGAATACCTCCGTCGCAACGACTCGTACACCTTTTTCGCTGCCCTGGACGACTTGCTTAAACCTGGCCCCACTGGCACAAATGTCAATGATTTAATTTTTCTCTTTACTTTCTAACCTGATTCCTACTCCTTGATCCCTATGTCTCTCCCTCTCGTTCTCCTTACCCACACCCTACCCCCCGATTGGCTCGCTTCCCTCGATGGCCGCATCTGCGCCGTCTCTGGCCCAGTAGATGCCACTTCCCTGACCCCAGAACTGGAAGCGCACCTGGCCGAGGCCGAAGGTCTGTTTTGCCTGCTGACCATCCCGGTGCGCAAAGAGTTGCTCGACCGTATGCCGCGCTTGCGGGTGGTCTGCAACATGGCCGTCGGCGTGGATAACGTGGACGTGGCCGAATGCACACGCCGCGGTATTCCGGTCGGGAATACCCCTGACATATTGACGGACGCAACCGCCGATCTGACTATGGCGCTGCTGCTGGCAGCGGCGCGGCGGCTGCCCGAAGCGGCCCAAGATGCGCGCGCCGGTCGCTGGAAGACCTGGTCGCCGGCCGGCTGGCTGGGGGCGGACCTTCGTGGAGCGACGCTGGGCATCGTTGGCCTGGGCAAGATCGGGCGCGCTGTGGCCGAGCGGGCGCGCGGCTTCGGCCTGCGGATCGTCTTCACCGACACATCCCCTCATCAGGATGTCGAAGCGGAGCTTGGCGCAACGTTTCTTTCGTTTGATGAATTGATCCGGCAGAGCGATTTCATCAGTCTGCATTGTCCATTGATCTCCGAGACGCGCGGCTTGATCAACGAGTCCGCTTTGCGAAAAATGAAGCCGACTGCGATCCTGGTCAATGCGGCGCGCGGCCCGGTTGTGGATACCGTCGCACTCGTTCGCGCCCTCTCCGAGGGCTGGATTGCCGCGGCATCGCTGGATGTCACCGACCCGGAACCGCTGCCGTCCGATCATCCACTGTATTCACTGCCGAATTGCCTGATCGTTCCCCACATTGGCTCGGCGACGCGTGGCACGCGCCGCCGAATGGCCGAAATGGCCTGCGAAAACTTGCTCGCAGGCCTGGAAGGGCGGAGGTTGCCGTATTGTGTCAATCTGGAGGTTTATAAAACGTAGGGGCGACGCTTGTCGTCGCCCAGGGCGACCATGAAGGTCGCCCCTACGAGAATTGCAATGCTTGCCCGCAATTCGGGCAAAATCTTTCCCCGTGCGTAAGCACATATCCACATTTCCCACAGGTTCTCGGCTGGACATCTCCCATCGGCGCGCCGCATGCCACGCAACTCGCCTCGCCGACCGGGTTGGCCGCACCGCAATATTCGCAGGTCAAGCGGCTCAGGCGTTCGGATAGTTGGTGGCTGGCGCCTCTGGCTTGAACTTCCCCAGCGATGGTCGCCCAGACCTTCTCGTTCAATTGCAGGTTTTGGATGTCTTGGGCGATATCGTCCAACCGGCCAAGCAGGTTCAGGGGATTCATGAGCGCTGCGATGGCAGATTGTCCGAGGCTGGCTGCTACGCCCATCCATTGCTGCTGGCCGATCTGCACAGTCACGCCGTCTTCGATCATCTGGATATCTACAGCCAGCGCGGTTTGCCCACCGGAGCGAGACCACTGGCTGGTTGCGATTTGCACGGTGAGATGGCTGCTTTCGCCAAGTATCTGTGCGCGCAAGTTGCCCTGGTTGAACTCTGCCAGCAATGCCTGGGCGACATCAGCCGGTGTGATATTTCCGTGAAAGACGCGTTGTTCCATAAGTTTTTTAGATTATAATCGTTTTGCGGTTTTTGATAGTTGGATCGGACTGCCTGATAGCATGTACGAATTATAACAGTAGAAAGTTTCTAATCATGCGTTCCTGGACAAAACTCTTCCTGGTTCTTACGATCCTTGCCGGCGCTGCCGGTTTATTTTTCCTCGGGCCGGGATCCATGCCTGCTGCCGCGCAACAGCCGACCGGGTCCGTGCCGACCGTGACGGGTACACCGTCGGGACCGATGATTACGGTAACTTACCCCGAACAGATCAACGTCCGCGCCGGGCCGCACTCAGTCTATTACCTTGCCATCGGGGTTTTGCTGCCGGGCGAACAGGCTCCGGCCCTGGGTCGCACGGCTGGAGGGGATTGGATCCAGATTGCTTATCCAGGCGTTCCGGGAGGCGTGGGGTGGGTGTATGCGCCGTTAGTGGGCCTTTCGCCGGGCTTCTTGCCGATCATCGAGCCGCCGCCGACCGCCACGCCGCGCACGACTCCGACCATTGACCCGACCCTGGCGGCCGCATTCTCGATCCCTTCCACGCCGACCCGACTTCCCACATTCACGCCTCCGCCCCCGCTGGCCTACCCGACGTTCGAACCGGTGAGTAGTGGCGGAGTGAGCGTGCCGATGGGTCTTGTCATCTTCGGGCTGGCATTCATCGGGATCTTTGGTGCTTTCATCGTCTTCTTGCGTGGACGGTGATCGGTCGTTATAATGGTAGCCTGAAATATGGCTACCATAACAACGAAGAGGCCGGAACATCTCCGGCCTCTTCTGGCTTGGTTTTCATTACGAATTGCAACTGCCGCCGCTGCAATCACAGGCAGGCAAAACAGTCGGATTTTCGACGATAAATCCTTTTCCGCGCTCGTCATTCACGAAATTGATTGTCGAACCGTGCATATACTGGATAGAGATGTTGTCTACCAAGACCTTTATCCCATCCATCTCGAAGGTCGTGTCCGTCTCGCCAGGCTTGTTGTCCAGCGACATGCCGTATTGCAGGCCCGAACAGGTTCTACCGGCTACGTACACTCGCAAGGCGTGCTCCTCGTCGAGGTTTCGTTGTGCGAGCAAGTCGCGCACTGCTTGAACAGCAGTCGGAGATAGGTGGATGGTATCTGTCTCGATCTGGTTCAGCATACTTACTCCTTTTTTTTGTAAAGTTGGCCCATCGTATCAGGATTGGTTTGTTTTGTCAACAAACCTGTCGCCAAAAGTAGAATGTCTGGTGTCCGGGTGATGAGCGCTTGCGATTTCCCTTCCGCCTGTATATAATCCCGCCAAGTACCATCCTAATTCGAGGAGTGTTCCATGCGACGTTTATTAGTTTCCGTGCTGATTTGCCTGTGGATTTTCGCTGCGTTACTCTCTGCTTGCGGACCGGCTACGAGCAGCGATCCGGCTGCTCGCGCTGTGGAAGGTTATCTCATTGCGCTGGTAGACAAGGATTCGAATCGTCTCGCCGCCCTTTCCTGCGCTACCTGGGAGACCAACGCGCTGATGGAGCTGGATTCGTTCCAGGCTGTTCAGACTCGTTTGGATGGCCTTGTCTGCCAGACGACCGGAACAGATACCGGCACGGCGTTGGTCACGTGCAAGGGTAAGATCGTGGCAACGTATAACAACGAGGATCAAGAACTCGATCTCTCCGTCCACACCTATTATGTTGTTCAGGAGGGCGGTGAGTATTTGGTGTGTGGTTATAGATGAAATCCATCTTCTCGCGCGAAAATCTATGGGCGCTGCTGTTGTGCCTGATCCTCATTGGACTGGTGATTTTTACCGCCAGTAGCGCGCCCGTCTGGATCTATCAAGGCTTTTAGATGACGCTGACTTATATTCTCATCTTTACCGTCGTGGCCTTGTTTCTCGGATTGGTGATGCGGAATCGTTGGCGCGTCTATTTCCTGATGGGGATCAGCGCGCTGGCGGTTTATCTGCTGCAACCTGCCCTGCCGATCCGCGGCCTGGACTTTTGGCTTTCTACCATAACGCTCCTGTTGACGGTCTTGGGCTGGATCCTTACGACCCCCTCCGATAAGCTGCGTGAACGTAATAATCTGGTTGCATTGGCGATCTTGTTCGGCATTGTCGTTTTCGCCGACCTGACCCGCTACCTGGGTTTGGGATGGACGATGTCAGCCACTCTGCCGCCCAAGCTTGAATTGCTGATGATCTTTCTTGCACTAGCTGTACTGTTTCTGGGTGCTACAGCTTATTTCAAGCGCCTCTCGCCGAACCTTTTTCTTGCTTCAGGCATTGTTCTGCTGATCGGAATTTTTACCATCCTGAAAGTACCTTCTCTGGCGACAGCGGTTAGTGGAGTCATCCGTTACGCTTTGGGCAGGTCGAGCGCCAACGCTGCTGCTACGGATTTGCGTTGGTTGGGCTTTTCCTACATCGCTTTCCGGCTTCTCCACACCATTCGCGACCGGCAAACTGGACGCCTGCCGGTCGTTACGTTGCCAGAATATGTCACCTATGTGATCTTTTTCCCGGCTCTCACAGCCGGGCCGATTGACCGGATTGAGCGTTTTATCCAGGACCTACGGCGGCATCCTATTTCGGTTTCCGCTGAAGATTTATCCATTGCCGGTAAACGGCTGATGGTCGGCCTTTTCAAGAAGTTTGTTCTAGCCGACAGCCTCGCCATTATCGCTCTCAATAGCGTCAATGCTTTACAAACTCGCACTGCTGGTTGGATGTGGGTATTGCTTTATGCCTATACCTTTCAGATATTGTTCGACTTTAGCGGTTACACGGATATTGCTATCGGTATTGGCGGCTTCCTTGGTTTTCGTTTGCCGGAGAACTTTGCAAACCCATATCTCAAGCCTAACCTGACGCAGTTTTGGAACAGTTGGCACATGACCCTCACGCAATGGTTTCGATCGTACTTTTTCAATCCCTTGACCCGTTTCTTGCGCTCTTCGAAACAACCAATACCTGTGCCAGCGATTATCCTACTAACGCAGATCAGTACAATGATTCTGATTGGCCTCTGGCATGGTGTGACGTGGAACTTTGTCTTATGGGGATTGTGGCATGGGATAGGGCTTTTTGTGCAAAATCGCTGGTCTGAGTTTCTCCGTCCACGCTTGGCAGGATTGGAGAATTGTAAAGGACTCAACTTTTTACTTACAGCGCTTTCTATTATTTTGACGTTCCAGTATGTTGCTCTAGGATGGGTCTGGTTTGCTCTGCCTACCCCGGGTTTATCATGGCAGGTTTTACTTAAACTCCTTGGAATGGCGTGATACTGTTTCGAAAAGGCATTTTTTAGTTGATTTTTATAGATAGCCCTTGAAAGTACATATTGCCCCTGGCTGTCTTGATAGTTTGGAGTGAATATGTAATGAGGTAAAATATGCACCTGTATATGGCGTAGATGCCACTGTTTCATGATCGCTGGCTCTATATGGGTGACGTGCGATCAAGCCTAAATACCATCTGGACACTCATGGACATTTGCATCATATGTACGTATTGAACGGTCTTGGCCATAACTGACCGATAGTGCATCCGGGTAGGGCGATCCTTGCAAGCCGTGTAAGCTTGAAGCGATTGCTACTGTTCTTGTTCGTTTGGTTATAAGAATTTCCGCTTCGCAGTCCCTATATTGTACGAAGTTTGTTTGACTTATCCATCAGAAGAGGTCTCCGTAAATGCGATTATTGGACTTGAAATTTCACTTCTTAGTGATTTCAATTGTTATTACATTGTTGCCGGCTTGCACACCTAAAAACAACGATCATCAGGAGTCATTATCCGGTGTCCCTGAATTAATTACCGCATCGCCGGTATCATCACTGCTACCTGTAAGTACATCTAGCAGTCAATTACCCCCAATCAATAATCCATCACCAATCCCGAATGTGGTGATCACGCAACAATTGACACCACAAACGACTGCAGTTACCGAAACTCAAAAACCGCTGGAAATCGCCTGGCGTGATGTTCCCATTATGCCCCTTGTGAGTCAACGTGTACTTCAAATTTACCAGGATGGTCAGGCTCAAGGCCGTAACCCTCACAACTTCTCCGTTATTGGCGACTGCCAGGCAATTCCCTTTGTTTTTATGGGACCTTTCGAGCGTGGCGAGTTAGAACCTGACAGCGCGGAAAGTAATCTTTGGAATGCCATTAGCCAATTCAAAGGTTCATTTGTTCGCCAGGGTATGGCTGTACGAGGCGGATTTACAGCTGCCTCTATCCTGTCTCCCATTCAGGCTGACCCACATTTTTGCATACCCGGTGAAACCCCGTTGACCTGCGAATACCGTCTGCACAACCCGGCCTTTGTGCTTATCACTTTGGAAACCTGGCTCGACCCGAATACTGTGGATCGATACGAGATTTACCTTCGCAAAATTCTGGATTATGTGATTGAACGTGGTACTGTCCCCATTTTGCTCACTAAGGCCGATTCTTCTGAATTAAGAAGCCGCACTCATGTCATCAATCCAGCTATCGTGCGAGTCGCGCGTGATTATGATGTACCGGTGATCAATTTCTGGCGAGCTGCCCAATACCTGGATAATTATGGAATCGACCCCGCCCGTGAAGGATTCCACCTAAGCCAGGAGGGCTATGACCTTAAGAATATCCTGGCCCTTCGAACCTTGTATGCAGTTTGGAAAGCAGTCGAATCTGGCGTCAGCAGCAGCAGCACTAACAATGGTAGTGACGATCAGAGCAATTCTACAGCCACACCCACGCTGCAAACTACTCCCATCTCCCAGCCCAGTCCGCTGGTCACAGTGCCTGATTGTGATGGAGGCTGTATCTTTTTTGCTACTGCCAGTTCTCAAGATGGAGTAGTAACTTCTCAGGGAGTTCTTGCATACAATTACAGTACCCAGACCCTGACCTCGGTGCTTGACGAAGACTATGACCTGCAGGACGTCAGCGAGGATGGCAAACGACTGCTGGTGAACACGACCAACCGCCTTTATGAAATCAACCTAGCGAATGCTTCAGCGAACCTGGTCAGCGATTCGTTCTTCTCATTAGGTAAACAAGGTGCGTATTGGAACAGTGATGACAGTGCAATCATACTCATAGATCAAAACAATTCCTTTCAAACCGAAACAGGCGGGGCATTCAATCTTTTTCCATCCACACGTGATGAAGAACGTTATTTTGAAAGTGGCTCTTGCACATCCAAGGATTCTTGCCAATTCAGCGGGATTTACCGTCTCAACTCAGATCAATCTGCTACTCGCCTGGATTCATATTCGAGGCTGGTTTTCTCTCCTAACGGTAAGTTGGTAGGCTTTCTGAATCCGGCCGCTGCGACCAGATATAATTATTACCACATCAGCTATATTCTACTTGAAGAGACAGAGCGTGGCATCAGCAGCCGCCGCGTATTCTACTTCCCAGAAGAAGGCGGTTTTATGGTGTATCCTGACGTGCATGAATATGCCTTCTCACCGGAAAACAATAAACTTTTCATCATCTACGATGTGTACAGTGCGTACTATGAAGAGTCTCTACGCATTCAAACTTACATGATAGATATAAATACAGGTATTTTATATGACTTCGGTAGCATTAACGGGATCAGTGGCTCACTTAATCCGCGAATGGTATGGGCACCTCAAGGAAACAAGATTTTGTTTTTCCTCACCGATGAGACCCAGGATAATCAATATTCGATTAGCATTTTCCAAACCAATCTAGATGCCGGGGAAAAATTAACCCTCTACGACCAGGGTATCATGATAAGCAGTGATTATTTTTATATCACCAATCTATACTGGCGTTAAAAACTAGCGACTTGACAGTTTTACAGAAAGTAAGTGGTCACAAGGCAAGAGATGCGAGTTGTTTCATGGCAAGATTGTGGTTAACGATGAACCACTTGGCAACCATGTGATGGAAAGTATCGCACTTTGAAAACGAAAGCGTCTTTCGAACATTCCGAGCTTGACATTGACGCAAGATTGGGGAATTTTTGGGCCGCGGTGGATCACTTGCTCAATCATAGCTTGGACCCGGAATGCAACGACATCTATCTGACACCCGATGCGTGGGACGTGCGCAATTTCGTTGCGCTAATTACGCTGGATGCCATCTGGCGAGAGCTGAAGGCAGTTTACGATCCGGGTAAATAAGGGATTTGAGTATGGATTGGCGGTTTTTCCGAAACGTTCTCTTGAAAGCACTGTTGTTATTTGTTGTGCTCAATCTGCTCTTTGCGGCCTGGAATCCAGCCGGGCTGGGCAAGATTTCTGCTTACAATACCTTGTTCCCTGGCCGCTTGCGTTTTCCTTTTGGCGAGAATCCGGCCCAGGCGTACAACCTGAGTCTCTTCAACCTGGACGCTATGTTCGCCTCGCACGAGATTGCTGCTGGGCTGAAGCCAGTTGACGAATATCGTGTTGTTCTGATCGGCGATTCCTCCATCTGGGGGACGCTGCTCCAACCGGAAGAAACGATTGCAGGTATTCTTGACGAGGCGCGCCTCACTGCCTGTGACGGGCGTACGGTCCGCGTCCATAACCTCGGATATCCCACTATCTCTCTTACCAAAGACTTGATGATTCTCGCCGAAGCCATGCGCTATCAGCCGGACCTGGTAGTCTGGCCGCTAACCCTGGAAGCTTTCCCTACCGATAAGCAGCTCTCCTCGCCGATCGTATCCCACAACGCCTCTCGTATACAGGCCTTGATTCAAGCCTACAATCTCCCCTTCGACGCGGATGATCCGGCTTTGCGAAAGCCTGCGTTCTGGGATGATACGATTATCGGTCAGCGGCGCGACTTGGCCGACCTGGCGCGCCTGCAACTGTTCGGCTTCCTATGGGCGGCCACCGGCGTGGATCAGGTCTACCCGGCGGACTACCAACGTGCCCAAACCGATTTCGATACCGATGTGAGCTTTCACGATCAACAGCCTCCGAAATTGGACGAAACCAGGCTAGCTTTCGAGGTAATTGAGGCTGGCGTTCACGCCGCTGGCGAGACACCGATCCTGATTATCAATGAGCCGATGCTGATCAGCACTGGAAAGAATAGCGACCTCCGGTATAATTTCTTCTACCCGCGCTGGGCTTATGATCAATATCGTCAGATGATGGCCGACTGGAGTGGGCAATATGGCTGGAACTATCTCGATCTGTGGAATATCGTCCCGGCAGCGGAGTTTACGAATAGCGCCATCCATATGACGGTGGATGGTGAATCTCTTTTCGCAGCCCGTCTCGGAGAGGCGATTCAGCAAGAGACTTGTCCGAAATAGCCCTCTTGCATAACTCGAAAATTACCTTAGCAATCAGGTATATTATGAAACCTACACGATTTATTTTATTAGCGATACTTACCTCGACCCTAGTCGGGCTGGCCGCTTGTTCCACCTCTTCAGCGCCGACGCTGGTCTCGCCGCCAACGTCGACAGCCTCACCCACGCTCCTTGTTATCCCGGCGGAGACTCAGCCAGTGGCACCGGTTCCGCCTACCGAAACGCCAGAACCGGTCACGGTTGCCATTGCCACACCCGATACTCGCCTGCCTCCCGAACGCTGGCAGGAATGGCCGGTGGCGCCGACTGTCTCGCCTCGTATGATCGAAATCTATCAACAGGGGATTGCGCAGGGTAACGACCCTACCCATTTCTCAAAAATCGGCGACTGCCAGAATGTGGCTTCGTATTTCCTGTCCACTTTCGATACTCCCGGCGATTACAGCCTGGGTGAACAATATGCCTACCTCCAGAATACGATTACTTTTTTCTCTGGCTCTTGGTCGCGTGTAAGTCTGTCAGTAGAACCTGGCATGAACATTGCCTCTGTCCTTTCACCGATTTGGGCAGATCCTGATCAATGCCAGGCGGGTGAGACCCCGTTGGCATGTGAATTTCGCGTCAATAAACCCAGCATCGCCATCATCAGCATGGAGACATGGTGGGGCGAGCAGCCGGCGAAATTATACGAGTTGTATATGCGTCAGTTGGTCGAGAATGTGCTTGCACAGGATGTAGTCCCTATCCTTGCGACTAAGGCTGACAATTTGGAGGGTGATAACAGTATCAATGCGGCCATCGCACGCGTGGCATATGATTACGAAATCCCCATGTGGAATTTCTGGGCAGCGGTGCAGCCGCTCCCCGACCATGGACTCTGGGATGGTTTTCACCTGACATTCGCTCCTAATTTCTTTGACGATCCGAAGCGCATGATGTCTGCCTGGCCCTGGCGTAACCTGACTGCTTTGCAGGCCTTGGATGCCGTCTGGCGCAGCGTGGTGACTGGGCAATAGAAGAATCCGATATAAGGAGAAACCTGTGAGCGACGATATCATTGAACCTTTGAAAAACTACATAAAAACCCAAATCATCAAGCAGCTTAATCGCGCCTTGAAACCAGATGAACCGCTGATCTCTGGCGGATTGATCGACTCGTTCAATCTCGTGGATTTGGCCCTTTTCGTCGAGGATACTTTCGGCGTCCGCATAGACGATTCCGAGCTGAATGCCCAAACCTTCGATACCCTGGATCAGCTTGCAGCCTTGATTCAATCCCGTCGTTCCTGAACCAAGATGCCAACCTTCTCCGATCTACTGAAAAACCACTACGAGCAAAAGCCGGACAAAGTATCGGTCTATCTCCTTCATTCTGGCCGGCCTGATTTCCCTTTGACTTACCGGCAATTGATTCGAGGCTCTGCGGGGTATGCTGGAACCTATGCCATGCAAGGCATTCAACCTGGAGAGGTGATCGTCTTGATCCTCCAGCACGGTGTTGACTTGCTTTATGCTTATTTCGGCGCGGTTTTGCACGGGGCGATCCCGGCGATCATGCCCTTCTTGACGGAAAAACTGCTGCCGGAGCGTTACCGCGCCGACCTGGCCTCCCTGGTTTCTGTGACCCAGCCCGCCGCGATCGTAACTTATCCGGACTTCGAGTCAGAGGTGCGCGCCGCCCTGAAACCTGGTGATCCAGTCCGCAGCGTTATCATCTCTGGCCAGGTCGAGTTGCCCTGTGAGCCGGATTTTCTCACGCTGGGCGGCTTGAAGCGAAAGCCAGCGGATATCGCCTTGCTGCAGCACTCCTCCGGTACGACCGGCCTGCAGAAGGGGGTAGCTCTTTCTCACCAGGCGGTATTCAACCAATTGGAAAGTTACCGTCTCGCTTTGCACATGCAAGCGGACGATGTTTTCGTCTCCTGGCTGCCGCTGTATCACGACATGGGACTGATCGCCTGTTACCTCATGCCGATCCTGCTCGGTTATCCCCTGGTGTTGATGTCGCCTTTCGATTGGGTGCGCGCCCCATACCGTTTGCTGCAAGCCGTCTCGCGTTATAAGGGTACACTTTCCTGGCTGCCGAACTTCGCCTATAACTTTTGCGCCCAGAAGATCCGAGACCGTGATCTGGAAGGCGTGGACCTGTCATCCTGGCGCGCCATCAGCAACTGTTCCGAGCCGATGCGCTGGGAGAGTCACCAGGCTTTTTACGAACGTTTCCGGACCTTTGGCCTGCGCTACGAAACGTTGACCACGTGCTACGCCATGGCCGAAAACGTCTTTGCCATTACCCAAGGCGGGATCGAGGGGCAGGTGGTTGTAGATGAGGTGGACCGCGACAGTCTGCAAGTGGATCGCATCGCTCGACCACCGGTCAACGGAAAAGTGACTTTAAAAATGCTCTCAGCCGGCAGGCCGATCCGTAATGTGGCTGTCCGTGCTGTGGATGGTCATGGCAAGGATGTACCCGAACGGCACATCGGCGAGATCGCTCTGAAAAGTGATTGTATGCTGACCGAGTATTATCACCGGTCGGATGCCACGAAGAAGGCTTTCCTGGACGGCTGGTACCTGACCGGCGATTATGGTTACATCGCCGATGGTGAAGTCTATGTGACAGGCCGCAAGAAAGATCTGATCATCGTTGGTGGCAAGAACATATATCCCCAAGATCTGGAGCAGTTGGCGATGGATGTTCCGGGTGTCCACCCGGGGCGGGTGGTGGCCTTTGGCGTCTTCAACGAGACCACGGGCACAGAAGATGTCGTCATGGCGGCTGAAATGGATGAAGATGAGGCTGACGAACTTCAGCGCGTCGCTGACCAGATCCGCCAGGTGGTGACGCGCGGCTCAGCGGTGGCACTGCGTTACGTGCATATCGTCGGCAAGCACTGGCTGGTCAAGACTTCTAGCGGCAAGACGGCCCGTTCTGCGAACCGGGAAAAATTCCTGGCTGAAATGCAGAAAACGGGACAGGTGTTTTGAGTCTCAATAATTCACAGGTTTAAAGTAGTAACGGCTTCAGCCGTTTTATTTTGGCTGACCTCAGACAAAAAAAGCGACTAAAGTCGCAACTACGAAGCGCTCAAATTTTGAATCTGTGATTTACTGAGTATCCGTTCTTTAGATAATAAACAGCCCTCGCAAAGCGGGGGCTGTTGTTGTTCTACTAAAAGTATTAGCCGGTCGGCAGGCGGTTTTCCAATGTGCGACTCAGAATATCTTCCTGTTCCTTGGATGCAACGGGGATCTTGCTCTTCTTGTTTCTTGCGGCCTGCTTGCTTTCAGCGCGCTCCATGGCCTCTTGCCAGGCGATTTCCATGGCGGTCGGTTCGGGAGCGGAGGCTTGTGCTTCAGCAGCTCCTGCTTCTTTCTTAGCGCTTTTGCCTTTCTTGCCGCGCCGCTTCTTGGGTTCAGTTTTGGCCTCTGCCGGTGCCTCCTCAGGTTTGGGGTGGGCGGCTTTGATGCTCAAGCGGATTTGCTTCTTGCGCCGGTTGACTTCCAGCACCTTGGTTTCGACCTCATCGCCCTCGTGCAGGATTTCGCCGGGAGTCTTTACGTAGTCGTAGGCGATCTCGCTGACGTGCACAAGGCCGGGTCGTTCAGCCCCGATGTCCACGAAAGCGCCATAGGATTCCAGTCGGGCGACCTTGCCTTTGACGATCATGTCGGGCTTGATCTCGCGCCATTCCAGCGACATTGGTTCGATCATGGTCAGCTCGATACGGTCGTCTCGTACGCGTCGCACCCAAACGTCCACCGTCTGGCCTGTCTGGACGACATCCTCCACCCGGTTGACGGGTTCTGCACGCAATTGCGAGATGTGCACCACGCCAGGAACGTTCTGACCGATGTCAACGATTGCGCCCGCCAGCGTTGTTTTTGTAATCTTTCCTGAGTAATGTGTCTTTGGCTTAATCGCGCCTTCTAGCGCGGCGTCAGTTACAGTATCCATAAAAGTCTCTCCAGTACTTTTGAATAATGCCGAAGGCGGATTATACCTGCTTAGGGAGAAACCGTCAAATCGAATTCGATACGTCTTGCACAAATAAAAAATGGGTTCAGTTTGCACTGAACCCGTCCGAGAACTTCGTCTTGGGATTACATTCCAGCCATAAAGGCCAGGCCGACCGTGCCCGGCCCGGCGTGCGTGCCGACGACCGGGCTGACGCCAGCGAAGATAGTTTCCACGGGATGCAGTTGAGCGACAGCGCCCTCGAGCAGGGTCTTGGCATCATTCTCGGAATTGGCGTGGAGCGTGGCCAGCCGGACGGGCGTCCGTCCCGCGACTTTTTCGACGACCAGTTCAACGACACGCGCCATGGCCTTGCTCTTGGTGCGCACCTTTTCGATCGATTCGACGCGTCCATCGCGCAGTTCCAGCACGGGCTTGATGTTCAGCGCCGTACCGAGTAAAGCCTGCGCGCCGCCGATGCGCCCGCCGCGGCGCAGGAATTCGAGTGTTTCCACGGCGAAGAAGATGCCAACATGGCCAATGGCTTTTTCAGCCAGTTTCTGGCATTCGGCCAGTTTGGCGCCATCTTCGGCAGCGCGGGCGACGTTCAAGACGATGAAACCCATTGCCATGGCGATAGATAGCGAATCGACGATGGAAATCTTGTCTTTCGCTTTCGGCAGCATATCCCTGGCTTGCAACGCGGATTGGATGGTGCCGGATATTTTAGTCGAGATGAAAATGCCTTGTACGTCGCAGCCTTCGTCGAGTAGTTTCTCGAAGATGGTTTTCAAGGCGGCCGGGGATACCTGTGAGGTGGTGGGCATGACTTTGGCGGTGGAGAGGCGGCGGTAGAATTCGTTGGGCTGAATATCCACACCATCCTGGAAAGTTTCGTCTCCCCAGATCAAGATCTGCGGGGCGACAGTGATATTGTATTGCTTCAGCAACTCATCTGGGATGTAGGCCGTACTATCGGTTACAACAGCAACTTTGGACATAACTCCTCCTGGCGATTAGATTCAAACGCTACAAGTAATATAAACCCGTTTACGAGGAAAAAGTCGCGCCGCCGCTAGGAAGTTTTCCTTGACCACAAGCCCTTTCTAAGCTAAAATCTGACGGCTTTGAAAAACTCTACGTGTACTATTAATGAAGACAGCACGTGTTCGAGACACTCACCGGACGGCTAAACCAGGTATTCGACCAGTTGCGGAGGCGCGGGAAGCTCTCCGTTGCGGACGTGGATGCAGCGATGCGCGAAGTCCGCCTGGCCCTGCTGGAAGCGGACGTTCACTACAGTGTGGTCAAGGAATTCGTTACCCGCGTGCGCGAGCGGGCTGTTGGCGCAGAGGTCTCGAAGGCTCTCAACCCGGGCCAGCAGGTCGTAAAGATCGTCAACGAGGAATTGATCGCCACCCTGGGTGAACCAGTGCCGCTGAACCTGAGAGGGCCCCAGCCGCGCCTGATTTTGTTGGTTGGGCTGCAAGGATCGGGCAAGACTACTGTCGCTGGGAAGTTGGCGCAACTGCTGCGCTCGCGCGGAGAGCGGGTGATGCTCGTCGCCGGCGACCCGTATCGGCCAGCGGCCATTCAGCAATTGCAGATCCTGGGCCAGCGTCTGGATGTGCCGGTTCTCACCGAGAGCGGGGTCAAGCCTCCTGAACTGACTGTCCGAGCGGTAGAGAAGGCAAAGAATGGCGGTTTTGGCGTCGTGGTCGTAGATACGGCCGGTCGTTCCCAGTTGGATGAAGAGCTGATGAACGAACTACGAGCCATCGTCGGGAAAGTCCCACCGGCCGAGACGTTGCTGGTCGTGGACGCTATGATCGGTCAGGAAGCCCTGCACGTGGCCGAAGGTTTCCGGGATGCCGTCCCGCTGACCGGTCTGGTGCTTGCAAAAATGGATGGGGATGCGCGCGGCGGTGCGGCCATCTCGATCCGCTCGGTTACGGGCGTGCCGATCAAATTCCTCGGCACGGGTGAGAACCTGGACGCCTTGGAGGTGTATAATCCAGAGCGTCTGGCCTCCCGCATCCTCGGCATGGGCGATGTACTCGGCCTGATCGAAAAGGCCGAAGCTGTCTTCGACGAGAAAGCCGCCCGCGATCAAGCCAGGAAGTTATCTTCGGGTGAGTTCAAGCTTGAAGATCTGGCCGAAATGATGCGCTCATCGAAGAAGATGGGCCCGATGAGCCAGATGATGGAGATGCTGCCCGGCAACATGGGACAGGTGGCGCGCAACCTCTCGCCGCAAGACGTGGAACGGCAGTTTAGGACCACCGAAGCGATCATCAGCTCGATGACGGTCGAGGAGCGGCGCGATCCCGAAATCCTGAACGCCAGACGCCGCAGGCGCATCGCCAGCGGATCAGGCACCCAGGTCCAGGAAGTGAACCGCCTGATGAAGCAATTCCGCGAGATGCAACGTCTCTTCAAAACTTTACAAAAAACTGGCGGACGTGGTTTATCCCGTCTGTTCGGTTAGGCAGATGGACCGGGAAGGCGCGCATCCTTTCGCGCCCCTCAGCCCCCGTACTATGGGGGTCAACCTTCCTGGGATGTCTGCAACCTAAACCAAAGAAGTATCGTCTCAATAAACTGGGGAGCGGGGGGTGTGGGGGGGGGGGCCGCCCCCCCCCCCCCCCCCCACCACCCC
>Ga0315293_10000753_pt1 | contig 30608 bp, 28 predicted proteins | sample YL17G13_20_MG_FD_203071 | JGI IMG/M metagenome (GOLD analysis project Ga0315293, IMG submission 203071) | Sediment microbial communities from Yellowstone Lake, YNP, Wyoming, USA - YL17G13_20 | ecosystem: Environmental > Aquatic > Freshwater > Lake > Sediment | place: USA: Wyoming | collected... | reverse complement strand
GCCTGAGTGGCTGCATGGCCTCGACCATTGCCGCCGGGATCAGCGCGTGGGTGAAGGCATAGTGCGGCTCGCCTCCATCCGGCAGCGGCCGGACAATCTCCGCCCGCTCGGCCGCCTCCAGCGCATCACCGGCGGCGGTCCAATCGAGGCCGCTGAGGCGTCGGACCACTTCCGGTTCGAAGACCGGGCCACAGACGGCGGCGACCTCCAGGGCCTCCTGCGCCTCCGCCGGCATGACCCGCAGCCGTTCCTGGATGGCAGCGCGCAGGCTGACCGGGATGCTGATCCCACGGCGATCGGCGAGTTGCCATCCGCCGTCGCGCTGGACTAGCCGGCCGACCTCCGCCAGTCCCTTGCACACCTCCTCGACGAAGAACGGGTTGCCCTCCGTCGTCCGGTAAATGTCGTTGATCAACTCCGGCGAGACGGCCTCGCCAAAGAGCGACTGCAGCATGGCGTAGGTCCCGGCCTGATCCAGGCGATCAAGGGTCAGTGGGTTGGCCACGCCTTCGCGCTGGAAATCGCGCAGGACGGTGTGCAGCGCCGGAGCGTCGGACGGTCCCACCGGACGATGCGTCAGCACGAACAGGACGGGACGCTCGCGCGTCTGCTGGACCAGGTAGCGCAGCAGGAACAGTGTCCCGCTGTCGGCCCACTGGGCGTCCTCGATCACCAGCAGGATTGGCGCCGCTTCGCTCAGGAGCGACAGGCAGACGGCCATGCTCTCGAACAGCCGGTGCTGATCGGCAGCCGACTCGATCGACGCCTGCGGCTCGACCTCCGGAAAGCGCGTGTGGAACTCGGGCATCAAGGCCAGCAGATCGGCGATGACGAACTCCGGACAGCCGCGGATCGATGCCTGGAGATCCTCCAGCGCGCTGCGTAGGATCTGCCGGAAGGCGGCGAACGGCTGTGCCGGCTGGTTGTCGTTCCATCCCTGCAGGACGATGGCCTTCGACACCTTGGCCTGGGTGACAAGCTCACGCACCATCCGGGTCTTGCCGATGCCGGCTTCCCCGCTGATGACCAGTAGCTGGCTTCCGGCGGCCTGGGCTCTCGCCCACAGGCCGCGCGCCTGGCGCAGCTCGGCCTCCCGGCCGGCCATCCGGCCGCGGCCGATCCGCTCCAGGATCGGCACGTCGGTCTCCGCCGCGCCGGTTTCCCACAAGTCCGGGGAGTGCAGGCTGTCGAGCACCTCCGCCGCGCTGGCTGGGCGCTCGTCCGGCAGCTTGCCCAGAAGCGCCACGATCAACCGGTCGAGCGCCGGCGGAATGCCCGGGTTCTTGACGCGTGGCGGCACGACCGGGGCATACAGGTGCTGCGTGATTACCGCCAGCGGGTCGGCGGCGGTGAACGGCAGCGCGCCGGTGACCCATTCGTAGAGCATCACGCCCAGGGCATACAGGTCCGCGCGCCCATCGAGCCCCTTGCCCTGCGCCTGCTCGGGGGCCAGGTAGAAGACCGTCCCGACAATCAGGCCTTCGCTGGTGATGCGCGAGGCGAGCGAGAACGCCAGTCCGAAATCGGTCAGCTTGACCACACCGCCGTCTGCTCGCAGGACGTTCTCGGGTTTGAGGTCACGGTGGATGATGCCCTGCGCGTGCGCGTGAGCCAGCGCCTCGCACAGCTGGCAGGCGATGGCGACGCTCTCCGGCAGCGTGGCCGGCGGCTGCTGGAAGGCCGACGTCCCTTCGACCAGCTCCATCACAATGAAGGGCTGGCCGTCGATCTCGCCGGCGTCGTGGACGGTGACGATGTTGGGGTGGTTGAGGCGCGCCACCATGCGCGCCTCGCGCAGCAGGTGCTGGCGATCCTCGGGCGTCAGGTCCGGCTTGCGGACTAGCTTGAGGGCGACGTCCCGGTCGAGCAGCTCGTCGTGGGCGCGGTAGACGATGGCCATCCCGCCGCGCCCGAGCTCGGGCCCCAAGCGGAAACGCGCGTTGAGCAGCGTGCCGGGCTCGGCGCTCACGGGGGGTGCGCCCTGCGGAGGATGGCCTGGCCGCTCATGATCCGATCCTGTGGAGCGAGAGCCCTCCTCGAAGCGGCGGAAACAGCACGCGCAGGAATTTGGCCAGCAGTCGATCGAGCGTGGTGGGGTGGCAATGTCCGCTGGCGATGCGATGGCGCCCAAGCGTTCGCTGGGCGCGGGCGGTTGGGCGAGTGAGAGGTGCGGGTTCCCCCTGCAGTCCTTGAACGACCCCAGTATGGCGCGGAATCGACCGGAGTCAATCAGCCCGAGCGCCTGTGCCTAACCCACTCACAAGCGGAGCCAGGGGCACGAAGACGGCGGGAACGGTGGGGCGGATGTCAGCCTCGTCGACAACTGCAGCGCCGTGCCGGAGTGCCCTCCCGGGACGGTGCAGGGCCGGACACCAAGTCCGATTCGGATGGGCGCCATCCGCCAGCGAAGAGGTCCCGATGGAGTTTCAGGCCTTATCGCCTGGAGGGCCGCGGAGGTCATGGAGGACGTGAGGCTGCTGGCGAGCTGGTAAGAGGCCTTTCGCCGGGCGGGAAACTTGGCGCAGGCAGTTGGGACGCCCATCATTACGACCCCCCCGCTCCTTGCATATGGACAGGATGACTGACGGTCCATGCCTCGCATGCCGGACAAGCTTGCCCGCCGCTTGGTACCACCCGCCTATAGTTTCCCCTCCCTCCCGGCCGCCACAATAGTGCATGACCCGCCGCCGCAGCGGATTCCCGTGCGGGACGATCCTGCTTGGCATCGGCCTGATGCCGATCGTCTTCGCCGTCACCTTCTTCGGACTCGTCCTGGCGGCCGAGGCGATGGGCGTCGGCAGCCTTTCAACGCTCGAGCGGACGGTGCAGGAGCTGCTTGCATCTACCGGCTTCGTCACCGTGCCGGTCACCCCTGATTCGACGTCCTTCGACCCTGACCCGTCCCCGATACCGTTCCAACCGCAGTCAACCGAGCCGGTCGCAGAGACGCAACCGCCCTCGCCGACGGCAACGCCTCCACTGACCGCCTCCCCATCGGCGACCTCTACGGCCTCCGAGACACCGACGGAAACGCTTACCTCGACCGGGACGGTCACGCTGACGCCCACGGCAACGTCGACCTCATCGCCGACCCCCAGCGCCACGGCCCTGGCGACCCGCACGCGCACGCCGACCCAGCCGCTGACGCGCACCCCGACGAGGACCGCCACCCAGTCACCCTCGCCGACGGCATCGGCCAGCTCTGATCTCCAGCCCACCGAGGCAGGGCCCTCCCCCACAGCGTCGGCCACCCTCGAAATCCAGCCGACCGAGCCAGGCGCGACCGGCACGCCCTCCACCGCGCCGACCGCCTCGACGTGTGACGCTGCCGCCAACGCCGGTGTGGAGGCCCAGGTGGTGGATCTCGTCAACACCGAACGCTTGGCGCAGGGACTGGCGGCCTACTCGGTGGACAGCCGGCTGACGGCCGCGGCGCGTATCCAAGCCGCCGACATGGCCTGCAACCACTTCACCTCGCACACCGGATCGGACGGCTCGTCCGTTCGCGTTCGCGTGGAGCGGCAGGGCTACGCCTGGTCATGGATCGGTGAGAACTTCTACGTGGGCGGCAGTGGGGCGCAGACGGCGTTCGACTGGTGGATGAACAGCACGGCCCACCGCAACAACCTGCTCAGCCCGAACTACACGCAGTTCGGCGTCGGGTACGTGTACGACGCCGACAGCGACTACGGCGGCTACTTCGTCGTCGTGTTTGCCCGGCCGGGGTGAGCGGAGACGGGGTCGATCAACGCCCGCCTCCCGCCTGAAGGTGAGAGGGAATCACCTGTCCGGGGCGTTCCTTGCCTCACGGACTCCCCAGGGTTTCGTCGTGGCGGCCTACATTGCGAAGGATGATGGATTCGCCTTCTGTCTCGAAGGTGATCCGCAGCGTGCGGCTGGCACGCGCCTCCCAGATGCCCTTCGTACCGCGGATGCGCTTCACGCCGAGACCGGGGTACCGCAGGTCGCTGGTCATCTTGCGCAGTGCTTTCTGGACCTGCCTCTCTTCCTCAAGCGAGAGTGCCGCGTAGGCTCGCTGGAACCGAGCCGTCAGAAGGAGCTGCATCAGGCCTCGCCGGCATCAAGCGCTGCGATGAGAGCCTCAACCTCGCTGAAAGAGCGAACACGGCCCTGGGCGATATCCTCACTCGCCTCCCGCTCGGCCTGCTGCCAGGCATCGCTCCAGAAGTAGGCCTGGCTCTTGTCAACCAGTCTCTTCGGAACCAGGGTGATCGTGTCACCCTCGATGATCACGGCGACCAGATCCCCCTCCTTGATCCCCGCCGCCCGGCGAACGGCGGCGGGCAGCGTGATCTGGCCGTTTCGAGTTACTTTGGTAAGCGCCGCTTCCTCGGCCATGGCACACCGTCCTTACTAGAATACTAGCATAGTAACCCGCGAGCGTCAAGTAGCCTCCCTTCGCTCGAAACAAGCGAGCACCTTGGATAGGAGGGCTGGCTACCAGGATCGCATCGCGCCGCGCCGACTCACGACGCCTGGCGGGCAAGGCGACGCGTACCATGCGCGCCTTCACACTCGACCGCCGACCAGGTTCGTGCCCGCCGTCTGGTCGTCCGTTGACACGCCTGGGCGCAAATAGAGCGCCGGAGCGCAAGTCCAAGGGTCGAGCGGATCCACACAGAGCCCATCTCGCAGGGATTGGCAGCCGACCCGCTTGACGGCCGGGTGGTCACCGCCGGGTCCACGCGACGACGAAGGTGCCGCCGTAGTCGCTGTCGTCGTCGTGTTTGCCCGGCCGGGGTGAGCCGGGGCAACCTTGCGTAGGGCGGGTCTGACCAGCCACGATCGGCCGACGGCCATCCGCTCCCCGAGCCTGTCGCCTCCATTATCCTGCCGGGATCCGGCCCTTCCCGCTCGGCTGGGCATTGCAGGCCGTCCCAGGCGGAGCCGGAGTAAGATGGCGGTCGTCGCAGGCGATCCGGTCAGCATGGGTGAGGCATGAGTTGGAATCACGTCGTATCCGCAACCTGCGTCCTCGCCCTCGCCACCTCAATGCTGGCCTGCAACTTCTCGACCAGCTCCGTGACCGAGCCAACGGCCGCGTCGATCCAACCCACAGTGGTCACCCCACCCCCGCAGGCAACGGGGACGCTGTTGCCCACGCAGGGAACGGTACCATCGGCGACCCCGGCGCGGAACGAGATGCCGTTCCCGGTCACCGATCCTCCCAGTGCGGCCTTCGAGTACACGACCCGCTCGGGCGACATACTCGTGGCCCTCGCTGTGCGGTTTGGCGTCGAGCCATCCCAGATCCTCACCAGTGCCCCACTTCCAGCCAGCGGCTACCTTCCCATCGGGCTTGAGCTCCAGATTCCCAATGTTCTGGTGGCGATGTCACCTGGCGGCGACCTGCTCCCGGACGGCGAGCTGGTCTACTCGCCCACGGCCCGGGACTTCGACGCGCAATCCTTCATCGCCTCGGCCGGCGGCTACCTCAGCCGGCACACCGAGACCATGGAAGATAGCAGCGTGCTCAGCGGGGCGGCGATCGTCGACAAGGTCGCCGACGAGAACTCGGTCAATCCCCGGCTGCTGCTGGCGCTGCTCGAGTTCCGCAGTGGCTGGGTATACGGCTCCCAAGGCAACGCCGATACACAACTGCATCCGATCGGCTTCCGCATCCCCGGCCGGACCGGGCTGTACCCGGAGCTTACGATCGCCGCGTCACAGCTCAACAAGGGCTACTACGGTTGGCGCCTCGGGACGCTCGTCGATACGACCGACGCCGACAGCCGGACGGTGCGCTGGAATCCGAGGCTGAACGCCGGCTCCGTGGCGCTGTTGCACCTGTTCGTCCTGCTGTCCGGATCGGACCGGTGGATGGGTGCCATGGTTGGCCCCGAAGCGTTCCCGGCGCGCTACCAGGCGATGTTCGGCGACGCGCGGAGCCGGGCGGAGGCGGCCGGCCCTGTATTGCCGCCCGGCCTCGAGCAGCCTGTGCTGGAGCTGCCCTTTGCGCCCGGCGAGCGCTGGAGCCTGACCGCCGGTCCGCACAACGCCTGGACGTCCGGGACACCGCGCGGCGCGCTCGACCTCTCGCCGATCACGAGTGAGGATCCGTGCGCTGTCTCGGCCCGCTGGGTTACCGCCTCGGCGCCGGGCGCCGTCGTCCGGGCTGAGGACAACGTCGTGGCGCTCGACCTGGACGGCGATGACCGTGAGTCGACCGGGTGGGTGCTGGTGTACTACCACTTGGCGGAGGATGGGCTGATCGAGCCAGGCGCGCGCGTGGCGACCGGCGACCCGCTCGGCCATCCGTCGTGCGAAGGCGGCCGGGCGACCGGGAAGCATGTCCACCTGGCACGCAAGTTCAACGGCGAGTGGCTGGCCGCCGACGGCCCCGCGCCCTTCGTCCTCAGCGGCTGGCGGGCGGTAGCCGACAAACGCAACTACTACGGCTCGCTCGTGCGCGGCGGCGAGCAGGTCACGTCCGATTCGAGCGGGATGCAGGGTTCGACGATCTGGAGATAGCCGGCCGCGCAGCCGCTACTGGTCCCGAGAAGCACCCGGCGTCAGGGGGCGTGGCGGGTGGATGCGGGTGCGGCAGTCGATCGGACATCCGCCAGCCCGCCCCCAAACCCTGAAGCGCCGGCAGCCTGCGTCAGGCCGATCATCGGCCCTGGCCCTCCGGCCAGAGCGAAGGAGCGCCGCGCACCCCTGCGCCACAGGTGGCGGAGAGCGCCGTTTGCGGGCTAGTTGTAGCGCTGACGAGCCTGTATACTATGGGGAGTCGAGCCGGACGCTGGCAAACTGACCTGCGCGCTCCCATGTGCGGAGCGGCGGGCACCAAGGAGCGAAGCATGGCGGGCAAGAAGATGACCAAGGGCCAATTCGTGACCGCTGTCGCCGAGAAGAGCGGCTTGTCGAAGAAGCAAGTCAACACCGCGCTGGAGGCGATCCACAAGATCGTCGCACGCGAGCTTGGCAAGAAGGGGCCTGGAGAGGTGACGCTCCCGGGCCTGGTCAAGCTGAGCGTCGTGAGCAAGCCCGCCGTGCCCCAGCACGAGGGCCTCAACCCCTTCACCAAGCAGATGATGACCTACAAGGCCAAGCCGGCGCGCAAGGTGGTCAAGATCCGCCCGATCAAGGCGCTCAAAGACGCCGTCTAATCTTTCGCCGTCCGTCGATGCGGCCGCGGGCCCAGCCCGCATCCGCCGCCGATACTTGAGACCCGAACCTCGTCGCCCTTCACGATCAGCGAGGTGCAGTTTCTGGGCGGCAGCCGCAGCACAACGTCCACCTCTCCGTCGAGGATGAGGTGGACGTTGTGAGTCTGGCCGACCTCCCGGTTGAGGATCATGACGAACACTCGGCCGCCGTTTTCGCACCGGAACGTGCGGCGCGGTGCGGTGTCGGCGCCTTGTCGATCTTCTCCGGCCACCGTGCCCCTCGCCGTTCTTTACCGGTCGGAGAGTACACCGCGGCCAGGGTATGCTAGGCCATCCGTGGCGACGTCGCGTAGCAACCCATGGAACTGATGGTCGTCGCCTCGGTCGAACAGGATGACCCACGCGCCCCCCATTACGACCGGCGGGCTGTCATCGGGACTGCGTCTCTCCGCAGGATACTCCGACCCGGCCGATGCGCGACAGGCATCTCCCTAGCGTGTCGCAGCGATGCAGGTGCGTCCTGCAGGCCTCTGCCCGAGCTGCCGAGCTCCCGAAGCGTTCGCCGGTGGGGACCCCGGCGAGGCCCGGCGACTCGCTTGTGCAGGCGCTTTGATGACAAGAGGGGGCATACCAACCTCCATCCGGGAAAAGCCGCTCGCGCCTGCACTGGTGTCGGAGGGGTCGACGCGTTCTGCGTCAGGGAGGCCCGCCCGGTGCGGCGGTCTTGACATTCAAACACCGCTATCATAGAGTTGTTATCAGGCAGAAACATCTTTCATCCAGTGAAAGGCGAGCACGAAGCGTGCGCTGCCCACATAAGGGCTACAAACGGGACTGGCGTCTCACGTTCCCATGCGCCGAGCCGGACCCGGCAGCGGTCTTGGCCCTAACATGACCCGGACCTCCGGCCGCCTATGAGCCTCGGCCTGGCCAGCAGGAAGCGGTCCCTGACGGAGAGTGGTGCGGGATGAAGCCTTTTGAGTACCACGAGCCATCCTCAATTGAAGCGGCGAGCGAGATCCTCGGCCGCTATGGCCGGGAGGCGGCAGCCCTGGCCGGAGGGACCGCACTGCTGGTCGACATCCAACATGGGGAACTCCAGCCGCAGCATGTGGTCAGCCTGTGGAAGATCCCCGGGCTTGGCACGCTCCACGCCGATGGCAGCTACCAGATCGGCACCCTCCTGACCGTCACCGAACTGGGGAACGCCCTGGGGCATCCGGCGCTTCAGGGTCTGCGAGACGCGGCTCGGTCCCTTGGCTCGTGGCAGATCCAGAACCTGGCGACCGTCGGCGGGAACATCTGCAAGGCCTCCCCGGGCGCCGATCTTGTGCCGCCCCTGCTTTGCCTCGATGCCCGCCTCGCACTGCAGTCGGCCAGCGCGCAGCGCGAAGCCCCGCTCGATGGGTTCCTCACCGGGCCTGATCAGACGGCGCTCGCGCCCGGCGAGCTGCTGGTGAGTATCCATGTCCCCCAGCCCCCGCCCCGAACAGGAACGGCATTCCTGAAGATCATGCGCCGTCAGGCGCTCGACTGCTCGATCGTCTCCGTCTGCGCCCGGGTCACGTTGGAGAGCGACGGCCGCACCTGTAGGGAAGCCCGCATCGGACTGGCGGCGGTCGCACCCAACCCCTTCCGGGCCAAGTCCGCCGAAGCCGTTCTCGCCGGACGTCAGATCGACGATGGGATCCTGCGCGAGGCTGCCCAATTGGCGGTCGGTGAAGCCCGCCCCATCACCGACGTTCGAGCCTCGGCGGAGTACCGCAGACTGCTCGTGGCGGAGTTGGTGGCGCGTGCCATCCGGGTAGCCGCGGATCGCGCCAGGAAAGGAATGGGAGGGTAATGGCGACCACCCTCACGGTTTCCCTAGACATCAACGGCCAGGCCCACAGTCTCGAGATCGAGCCGCAGGAGACCCTGCTGCACGTCCTTCGAGAGCGTCTGGGCCTGACGGGGACAAAGGCCAACTGCGAAGAGGGCGAATGCGGCGCCTGCACGGTGCTTCTCAACAACCGGCCGGTCAACAGCTGCCTGGTGCTTGCCGTGCGGGCACAGGGCTGCCGCATCCTGACCATCGAAGGGCTGACGGCGGATGGGCACCACGCCGCGTTGCAGTCGGCCTTTGCGCAAGAGGGGGCCATCCAATGCGGCTACTGCACACCCGGTTTCCTGCTTGCCGCGGCCGCCTTGTTGGATGACCATCCCACCCCGACGGACGATGAGATTGTCTTTGCCCTCTCGGGCAATATCTGCCGATGCACTGGGTACACGAAGATCCTGAAGGCGGTCAAGAACACCGCCAGCGGAGTGGTGCCAGGATGACCGACACCAGGATCGTAGGTCAGCGAACCCCTCGGCAGGACGCCCAGGCCAAGGCTGCCGGTAGCTTCGTCTACGGAATGGATTTCCAGTTGCCGGGTCAGTTGTACGGCGCCATTCTTCGCAGCCCTCATCCCCATGCGCTCATTCGATCCATCGACACAAGCCGCGCTCGGTCGCTCGAGGGCGTCGAGGCCGTCCTTACGGCCAAGGACCTTCCGGCGGGGCTGCTGATGCCTGGGGTGGTTTGGGATCAGCCTCTCCTTGCCGCGGAGCGCGTGCGCTACCATGGTGAGCCGGTCGCCGCGGTCGCGGCGCGGACGCTGGCCATCGCCAAGCGAGCCCTGGAGTTGATCGAGATCGCCTACCATCCCCTGCCTGCGATCATCGACCCTGAGAAGGCGATGGCGGCCGATGCTCCCCTCGTGCACGAAGCCTGGGACACGTACCAGGCCGAGGAGGGTCTGGTCCGTGAACGCAATGTCTGTGTCCGCGCCTCGCTGCGCAAAGGCGAGGTGGCGAGGGCCTTCGCCGCCTCCGACTTCATCGTCGAGGGCACGTATACGACCGAGAGTGTGCATCAATCGCACGTCGAGCCTCGGGTAGCGACTGCCTCGGTGCTCCCTGGCGAGCCGCCGACAGTCTATACGAATACCCAGCTCCCCTACTGGATTAGGACGAACGTCGCGCATGTGCTCGGCGTGCCCGAAGACGGCGTCCGGATCGTTCCGACCGGAGTCGGCGGCGCCTTCGGCTCGAAGCTGTATCCACAGATCGAACCACTGACCGCCCTGCTATCCAGGCAGGCCCGCAAGCCCGTCCGGATGGTCGTTCCTTTAAGTGACGAGCTTCTGGCGGGGCTGCCGCGGCACCCGACGAGAACGCGGCTGAAGAGTGGTGTGATGCGCGACGGGACGCTGGTTGCCCTCGAGGCGAACATGGTCATGGACGGAGGCGCCTACGCCGGCTCAACGCCAGAAATCGCCTCGGTGGCGGTTCTCTGCCTGGCTGGCCCGTATCGAACCCCGAACATCCGCATCGATGTCCACGGGGTTCTCACGCACAAGACCAACTTCGGTGCGTACCGGGCACCCGGCGGCCCATATAGCGTATTCGCCCTGGAGACCCACCTGGACGAAGTCGCCTCCCGGGTCGGCATGGACCCTCTCGATCTTCGCCTGCGCAACATCCTGGAAGAAGGGGACGAGGCGCCCAACGGTCAGATCGTGACCGCTGTCGGCCTGCGCGAGGCTGTCGAGCGCGCCACACAGGCCATCGATTGGCGCCAGCCCGCAGGACCGAATCGCGGCAAAGGCCTTTCGCTGGGGTGGTGGACGACCACGCTGCAGCTGTCCACCTCGGCGGCACTGGTCGACGAAACCGGCAAGGTCGTCGTTCGCGTGGGCACTCAGGAGATCGGCACCGGCGCCATCATGGGCGGTGTGCGCCAGGTGGCGGCCGAGGTGCTTGGACTCGACGCGGACGACGTCATCATCGAGGTTCAGGACACTCTGTCCGGCCTGTGGGACTGGGGATCGCAAGGCAGCCGAACCGTCTCGAATGTCGGCCGCGCAGCCCAATTCGCATGCCAGGACCTTCGCCTCAAGATCCTGTCCCTGGCAGAGAAATTGCTTGAGACCGACCGGGAAGGGCTTGAGCTCGCCAAGGGACATGTCTTCGCCAAGGACCGGCCGGAAGAACGGATCTCGCTCCAAGAACTGGCCCTGCGCGCACCGGAAGGCAGCCTGTACAGCCAAGCCGACTCCCGGCCGGAACCTGCGGCCTACGACAAGTCACGCCTCACCTCCTGCCTGTATCCCGCCTTCCACCACCCCAGTTTCCACTGCCACGCGGCCGAGGTCGAGGTCGACCCGGGAACGGGAATGGTCCGCGTGCTGCGCTTTGCGGCGGCGCATGACATCGGCCGGGCGATCAACCCAACGCTCATCGAGGGGCAGATCGAGGGTGGCGTGATGCAGGGGATCGGCATGGCCCTGATGGAGGAAGTGCTGTACGACGAGAAAGGATTCCGCACCAACACGAACTGGACCGACTACAAACTTCCCACCCTCGCCGACCTGCCAGCGATCCAGGCCATCATCATTGAGCATCCTTCGAGTCTCGGGCCGTATGGCAGCAAGGGGCTGGGGGAATCGCCCGTCCTGCACCCGCCGGCGGCAGTCGCCAATGCCATCGCTGCGGCAACGGGCCTGCGTTTCCGCTCGCTGCCCATCACGCCTGAGAAGGTAGCCTTGGCGCTGCACTAGGCGGACGCCCGGTCTGGACGCAGCGGCGCTGTTCGCTCCTATTCATCGAAGAAGAGAGTATACGATGGCCACGATGTATCACGTCGAAGTCATCAAGGCCAAGGGCGACCAGCGAGAGCTGGACGACTTCCTGCGCACAGAATGCCTTCCGTACTGGCGTGAACGCGGGTTCGAGGTCAGAGTCTATTCCCGGCAGTACAGCCTGGGCGACGGCCCGACCTGGCTGTTCACAGGAATGGATCGACTGTCCGACTTCGATCGCTGGCCGGTCATGGCCACCGGCGATGCGCAGGGGCGGGAGCTGATGCGACGCTTGGACGGCATGATCGACGAGCTCCATGCGAGCGTCATCCGTGACGTGGAAGGCGCGGACTGACGCCTTCCCAAGACCATGGTCGGACCGCAAGGAGGGTCATCATTGAACAGGTGGCACGCACAATGAGCACCCCCGAACTGAAGCTCATGATCCCCGGTCCCATCCAGCCGGAAGATGAAGTCCTGCAGGCGATGGGAGGCCCGGTTCTGCCCCACTACGGACCAGAGTGGACGCGCATCCACAACGAAACCCTGGACATGCTGCGCAAGGTGTATGCGACCAGCGGGGACGTGTTCATTCTCGTCGGATCCGGCTCGTCGGCCCTGGACGCCTGCCTGGGAAGCTCGCTTCCCACCGGCGAGCAAGTCGTGATTGGCATCAACGGTTGGTTTGGCGAGCGCCTGGCGGCTATCGCTCAGCAGTACAGCCTGGAGGTGATTCCGGTCACCGCACCCTGGGGCCAACCTCTGGATCCCGCGGATTTTCGCAAGGCGTTTGAGGATCACCCACGGGCCCGCCTGGCCGCAGTGGTCCACCTCGAAACCTCGACCACGGTGGTCAACCCCATCCAGGAGATCGGCGGGCTGGCATCCCAGCATGGCCGCGTGCTGATGGTCGACGCCGTGTCCTCCTTGGGAGGCATGCCCGTCCAGATGGACGCGTGGGGGATCGGGCTGTGCGCCTCCGCCTCGCAGAAGTGCCTTGGCGCTCCACCGGGGCTGGCTACCGTTGCAGTGAGCCCGTCGGCCTGGTCGCTCATCGATCGGACCGAGAACAAGGGGCACGGCTGGTATCTCAACCTACGCGTGTGGCGGCAGTACGCAACCGAATGGGCCGGATGGCATCCCTTCCCCATCACCATGGCCACCAACAATGTCCTGGCCCTGCGCGCCGGGCTGCAGGGACTGCTGGCCGAGGGGCTCGAGCCCCGAATGCAGAGGTACCGGGCTCTGGCGCTTCGCCTGCGCCAGGGATTGCGCCAGATCGGGATGCAGCCGTACACCCCGGATGACCTGATGGCACCGGTGCTCACGGCGGCCTACGGACCTCCTGGCGTCCCCACCGGCGAGATCGTAGCCTACATGGCCGAGGTGCATCACACCAAGATCGCCGGCGGCCTGGGAGATCAACTCAGGGACAAGATCATCCGAATAGGGCACATGTCGCCCAGTGTGGGCGAATCCGACATCGACCAGGTATTGGAGCAGCTGGCGGCTTTCACTCCGGCCTGGCGCGGCGCTTCCTAGTCTATCCCTTCACCGGGTGCCCATCGAACACAAACGGAGGAGGACAGCATGGCCGATCGCCCTCTGGAAGGAAGAGTTGCCCTGGTCACCGGGGCCTACCGCAACCTCGGCGCCGTCACGGCCGAAACCCTGGCGCGCTATGGCGCATCCTTGATCGTCAACGACATGGACAAGCCGGATCTGTTCAGCCCCGGGCAAGCCTTGCTGGAGCGGATCCGCGCGCACGACGTACAGGCCGCGGCCATCACGGCTGATCTGTCACGCGCCTCCGAGGTCGCACGGTTGTGTCAGGAAGCGCTGGCGACGTTCGGCCATGTGGACATCATCGTCAACAATGCCGGGCCCTTCAACATGGATCCCTATCTGTCGCTGGGGGACGCGACCTGGGATCTGATCATGAACGTCAACCTGAAGGCCGTGTACTTGACGGCCAAGCACCTGGCTCCATCGATGAAGGCCAACGGATGGGGCCGGATCGTCAGCATGTGCGCCGGATCGGCCTTCATCCGCAATCACAATGTCTACACCCTGGCCAAAGCGGGCGTGCAGGTGATCACCGAGTCCCTGGCGCTCGAGCTCGGGCCGGAGATCACGGTCAACGCCGTCTCCCCCGGACAGATCTATGAGAGCCTGCCGGACATCCACGAATTCGATCCCACGTTCGGCGAGCGCTACCTGGCCCGCACCCCCGCCAAGCGACTGATCCGACGCTCCGAGGTGGCCGAGATGATCGCCCTGTTCTGCCTGCCCTCGAGCGGGACGATCACCGGCGTCACGATCCGCCTCGATGGCGGGGCGGAGATCCCGCGCTTCTAACCTGAGCCTCGCCGCCGGAAGCCCGCGCCAGACGGACCGGCGCCCTGAGGACGCCGATCGCCGGGTCCGTCCATCCCCCCACCCGTCGGCACGAGTCTCTGGGGTGGCACGGCTTGACTTGCTGCTCACCCTCCAAGCTGCCGAGTGCGGCGCGGGTTCTGCCCTCACCCGGGCACAGGGCACCGAAACCCCACAGGGCCGCTGGCGGCCTTCCCACAACTCGGCAAGCGTTGGAGCAGGTGAAGCTAGGTCGGCCCGGCTGCCGCCGGCGTTTCGATCGAAGGGCGGTACCGGGGGTGCTCCCGTCCCAGGCGGCAAGCCACTCGGTGCCCTTCCCCAAGATCATACTCCGGCACCGGCCGCCTGCACTCCTCCACCACCAAGGCGCAGCGATCCTGCAGGGCGCATCCAGGCACCAGGACGCGCGCCGTTGGCGTCTCACCCTTCAGTAGGATTCGGCTACGTCTCACCGTAGGGTCCGGGATTGGGATGGCCGAAAGCAGCGCCTGCGTGTACACATGCGTCGGGTCATCAAACACGTTGGCCGTTCGTCCCTGCTCCACAATCCGGCCCAGATACATCACCATGACCCTGTCGCACAGGTGACGGATGGTGCTCAGGTCATGCGAGATGAACACGTACGACAGATTGAACTCCCGCTGCAATTTCCTGAGAAGGGCGATCACGTGGATCCGGAGCGACATATCGAGAGACGACGTCGGCTCATCCAGGATGATCAGCTTGGGCGTCGTCATCATCGCGCGCGCCACACCGACCCGCTGCTTCTGACCGCCGCTGAGCTGATGGGGCAATCGATCCAGATGCTCTTCTTCCAGATTGACCCTTTGGACCGCATCGCCCAGCTGCTGCTCGCCGGAATACAGGCCGTGAAGCTGCAGCGGCTCGCGCAGGGCCCGGCGGATCGACATCCGGGGGTTGAGCGACTCATTCGGGTCTTGGAAGACCATCTGGAAGTCTTTGCGTCTTGGCCGAACCCGGTCACGCGGTATGGCCGTCAGATCGGTCCCGTCAAACTCGATCCTCCCGCTGGTCACATCCTCCAGGCGGAGGATGCAGCGGGCTGTTGTGCTCTTGCCGCAACCGCTCTCGCCCACCAGGCCCACGGCTTCACCCGGATAGACCTCAAAGCTCACCCCGTTGACGGCGTGAATCGTGCTTCGACCTTCGCGGTAGTGCTTGTGGAGACCCTGAACCCGCAACAAAGGCCCCGTCATGACTGCGCCTCGTTGCGAAGGTGGCAGAAGACCACATGATCGTCGGTCAGCCATCTGGGCTCTGGCCGCCCGACCCAACAGGCATCCAGGACGTACGGACAGCGGTTTGCAAACCGGCAGCCTGCGCTGTCGTAGTCGATGCCGGCAAAGGCGATCGCCCGGGAGGTATCGAGATCAGCCACCTTGTCGACCCGCAGGATGCTCCCCAGCAGGCGCTCGGTGTACGGATGGCTGGGACGTTGGAACAGGTCGAGAACCGAAGCCTGTTCCATGATCTGGCCGGCGTACATCACGGCAACACGGTCGCAGACCTCGCTCACGACGCCCAGGTCATGGGTAATCAGCAGCAACGACGCGCCAACCTCAGCCTGCACTTCCTTGATCAGGTCGAAGATCTGCGCCTGGATGGTCACATCCAGGCCCGTCGTCGGCTCGTCGGCGATCAGCAGCATGGGGCGGCAGGCCAGCATCACAGCGACCAGCACCCGCTGAGCCATCCCGCCGCTCAATTGATGGGGGTAAGCCCGCGCCCGAACCTCGGCATCCGAGATCCCCACGTGCCGGAGGAGCTCGACGGCTTCCCGCCGGGACTGCTGGCGTGTGAGGCCTTGGTGAAGCCTCAGAGCTCGCGCCACCTGGTCGCCGGCCCGCATCAACGGGTTTAGCGCGGACCGTGGATTCTGGAAGATCATGGCGATCTTCGAACCGCGCATCTGGCGCATCTCCGACTCCGTCAGCGTCAGCAGATCCTGTCCGCCGAACACGATCCGGCCCTCGGATGCTCTGGCGGCAGGCGGCAGCAAGCGCATGATCGCCAGGGCCGTCATGGTCTTCCCCGAACCGCTTTCCCCTACCAGCCCCATCACCTCGTTGGGCAAGACGTCGAGGTTGACGTCCAGAAGGACCGGGCGCGATTCGCCTTGATCCTTGATGTCCAGCCGAAGGGAGCGAACTTGGAGCAGCGGCTCGGGCATCACCGCTCCTCACGGGCGAGCAGGTCGCGCAGCCCGTCACCGACAATGCTGAAGGCAAAGGCGATAATCACAATTGCCAAACCCGGGAACAGCCACGTCCACCACTCGCCAGTAATGATGCGCTGGGCGCCTTCGGCCACCATCACGCCCCATTCTGCCGTGGGGGGAGTGATGCCCAGGCCCAAGAAGGCCAGGCCGGCGGCGTCCAGGATGGCCCATCCCAGGACCAGCGTGAGCTGGATGAAGGCCGGCGTCAATGCGTTCGGCAGCAGGTGGACCAGGACTACTCGCCAGCGCGGGTTCCCCACTCCCACGGCAGCATCGGCATACTGCAGCGTACGCACGCGCAGCATCTCGCCTCGAGTCAGGCGGATGAAATACGGGACGTAGGCAATGCTGATGGCCATGACGACATTGGGGACCGTGTCGCCCAGAATGCCGGTCAGCGCCATTGCCAGGATGAAGGCTGGGAACGCCAGCAAGACATCGACCACGCGCATGACGACATCGTCGACAACGCCGCCGTAGTAACCAGAGAGACCGCCGATGCAGGACCCGACCAGGAAGGCGCTCACGGCGACTGAGAAGGCGATGCTCAGGTCGAGGCGCGTGGCGTACAAGACTCGCGAGTAGATGTCACGCCCGAACTTGTCGGTGCCGAATCTGTACTCCGAGGACGGCGCCTTGAGCGTAGCCTGAGGATGGGTCGCATTCGGCTTGTAGGGAGCCACCTCGGGACCAACCAAGGACACCCCCACGTACAGCACGATCAGCAGGACGCCGAACGAGAGCAGTCTCCAGCGGCCGACGGAACTCAGCCCGCGCAGCCAGGAGGAGCGCCTGCGCTCTCGAGCTGGATTCACCCCTGGGTTTGGTATGGATATCACGTCAGCCCAGCCGGATGCGTGGATCAATGAAGCCGTAGGCCAGGTCGATCACGAGATTGATCCCGACATACAGGATGGCGATCAGGATCACGAAGCCCTGTACGGCATTGAAATCGTTGATCGTCAGGGCGATCCAGGCATACTGACCGATGCCTGCCCACGAGAAGACCTTCTCGACCACCACATTGCCGGCGATCAAGTAGCCGAAGACGATACCGATCATGGTCAGAATGGGGATGAAGGCGTTCCTCAATCCGTCGCGCACGACCACGCTCCGGCGGGAAACGCCGATGGCGCGAGCCGTACGGACGAAATCGGAATTGAGCGTGTCGAGCATCGAGCCGCGTGTCATCTTCACGATCGGGGCACTGACGACGAACGCCAGCACGAGCGCCGGCAGCCAGAGATGGTTCAGAGCGTCGGCAAAGGTCCCGAATTGGCCGGCCAACAGACTGTCGATCGTGAACAGGCCGGTCACCAGAGGTGGTTCCGGCACCCCGATCGTCAGGCGATCCAGCGGCGCCGGGGCCCAGCCCAGGCTGTAGTAAAACACATGCACACACAGCAGTGCCAGCCAAAACAGCGCCTGGGCCGCGCCCAGCGTGGCATACAGCCGAACCCCCTGATCGACCCACGTCCCGGCGTAGACCGCCGCCAGCACGCCGAGCAGAAGACCGATGGCCAGCGCCATCAGGAAGGCCGTCGCTGCCAGCTCCAGCGTAGCGGGCAACCTCTCACCCAGTTCCTTGAGCACCGGCTGGCCCGTCTTCCAGCTTTCTCCGAGGTTGCCGGATACGATTTCCTTAGCATAGCGGGTGAACTGGACGTAGAGCGGCTGGTCCAGGCCCATCTCCCGTTCGTACTTGCGGATGAGTTCGGCATCAGCAAGGGGGCCGGCACGCAACGCGGCCGGGTTGGAAGGCAAGATGTGGGTCAGCAAGAACACGAACACCACGACTCCCGCCAGGGTCACCATCGCCAGCCCGATGCGGCGCAGCACGTACCTTAGAAGACGAGGCATCTTCCCCCCGCTCCCAACGCCGTGGACCCCTGCCGGCCGCCGGCCGACGTTTCAGCCATCACCCGGATGCCCTCCTGCGGACCCGTGTCCCTCTTGACGTCGGTGACAGGCGCGCTCTGTCCCAGCCTCGCACCACCCAAGTGTACCGGCAGGGGCATACGTGGCGTATGCCCCTGCCGTTTGCGTCTCAGCTCAACCAGGAGTCTGCCGCTCGCCTACTTCTTGCCCAAGAAGGCATAGCGCAGCGTCAGGTCATTGAAGAGAGCGATCCCACTCACGTTGGATCGCGTCGCAATGATCCACTCCGGCGCGTACAGGTAGATCCACGACACCTCTTCCTGTACTACGATTTCCTGTCCGCGTTTGCTGAGCTCTGCGCGCTCAACCGGGTCACGGCTGAGCGTGAGATCGGCGATGATCTTGTCGAGCTCCTCATTGCACGTGTTCGAGTAGTTGGTCCACTGACCGCACTTGAAGTTCCAGGTGAACTGGAACGCCGGGTCATTCCCCCAGGAGTACCACTCGAAGATGTAGAACGGCAGGTTGTGCTTGCCGCCCTCGTCCATGCCGTTCAGGAGCTCGTTGTATTGGGCGATCGGGAGGGCATTGACGTTGACCGTCACGCCGATCTCGGCCAACCCGGATTGAATCCAGGTGGCTGAGTCCACCCGCGCCTGGTCCTCCTGCGGGACCACCAGGTCCACCGTGAACCCGTCCGGATATCCCGCGGCTGTCAACAGCGCCTTGGCCTCTTCGACGGTCCCCTTATCGTAGGTGAAGAACTCCTTGGTGTGGGTCACCATACCTTCGGCGATGGGGGAACCCGGGTTGGCACCGAAGCCATAGATCACGTTGTCGATGATCGCCTGGTAGGGCACCACCATCGACAAGGCCTTGCGCACCCGGACATCATCGAACGGCTTCTGCGCCATGTTCATGCCCGCGTGGTACACGCGGGTGGTCGGAACGTGGTGAATGGTGATGTTGGGGTCGGCCTGGAGCTCCTTGAGGTCGCCGTACGGAACGCCCAGCGCCACATCCACATCACCGGCCCGCAGCAGCTGCTCGCGGGTGGCGGCATCCGGCACGACCCGGAAGATCACCTTGCAGTTGTGGAAGTAGTCGGGCCCTCGCCAGTAGTTGGGATTGGGCTCGAAGACGTATTCGACCCCCGCATTCCAGCTGGTGATGATGTACGGGCCGCTGGAGTTGGAGTTGGTGCGGAAGAAGTTCTCCGCCCAGGGATCGTCGGCGGTGGCGTTGGCATCGGCGGTGGCCTTGCTCATCGCTCCCAGCACCTGGAAGCTGAGGATGATCTCCGCCAGCGCCGCGGGTTGAGATGCCGTGATCGTGAGAGTGTAGTCATCGACGACGGCGACCTGGTCGATCTTCGTGACCGCCATGAAGCCGGTCAGCAGCGTGATGTAGCCCGGACCCTCGAGGGCACGCTTGAGCGTGTAGGAGTAATCATTGGCCGTGATCGGCGTGCCGTCGGCGAACTTGGCGTCCTTGCGCAGGTGGAAGGTGTACACCGTTCCATCGGCGGACACTTCGTAGCTTTCCGCGCCCGCACCGACGAACTTCTCAGACCCGATGAAGACGTCGTTGCCCTGATCCACCAGCTCCTGCTGGATGAGCGGCTCGTACAGGTTGGCGGTGGCATCATAGGCGGCGATACTGCGGAACTGCATCGGCTCGACATGGTCGATATCGCCGTCATAGGCAATGACGATCGTTCCTTCTGGGCCACAGCCCACCGGCGCAGGCGCAGGCGCCTCGGTGGCCGGTGCGGGTGCCGGGGCCTCGGTGGCCGGCGCTTCCGTCGGTGTCGCCGCGGGCGCGCACGCACCCAGAAGCATGGCAATGACTACGCCCAGGGACAAGTACCCCAGTAGCAAGCTTCGCGGTTTCATCTCTCCTCCAGGAATCCTAAGATTGAGGTACGGACGATCAGACGGCCGTCGGTCTCAGTCTGCTCACTGCTCCTTTCCCAGGGGCGCGATCGGCATTCCCCACGCGCTCCCGACCCCGTCGACGAACTCGCCGATTTCGGCAATGATGCGCAGGATCGCAGGACTGTGTTTCAACGCCGCTCGGTACTCGTCGATATCGGTGACCGCCAGGACTTCGATGTAGTCAAAGGCGGCCTTGCCCTCGCCTTCCACGGGCCCGGCGAGCCGGTGTACCCGGTAGTGCTCAACACACCTGATGTCTTCCGCCAGGCGGTAGTCCGTCTGTTGCACCCACCGCTCGTAAGCCGCCGCATCCACTCCCGCCTTGAGGTTGGAGAACCAGAACACGCTCGGCATGACCTCACCTGTTTCCGGCTGTCACGCGTCGACTAGGGACGGCGGGACCGTCTCGGCGACCACACAGTGCAGCACTTCTACCATGTCCGCCGATTGCGAGTGGACTTCCTCGACGGCCGGATGATGTTCCAGGTCCCGCAGGTACGCCTCCAGATCGTCTACCTCCACGACATCGATGAAGTCGAAGGGAGCGGGACTCCCGGCAGGGATCGTCCCCACCACCCGCGTCGAGCGGTAGCTGCGAATGCTGGCGATGCGCTTGACTGCCGGGTAGTCGACCCGGCGCACAAATGCCTGGTAGTCCTCGGCGGTCACACCCGGCTTCAGCCTGACCATCCAATACACCATCGTCATGCCATTCTCCTCAGCGCCTCTCGCCCTAAGCCAACGCCCCAGGCTCAAGCCGGGAGCATGCTGCCCCGAGCCTCAACGGCCTTGTGTCGGAGCCGCCATCCGCTCGAGGGCGCCCCACTCCCTTATCCGTCCGTCCCGATAGACAGCGGGTACTGCCCATACTCCAGACCCGCATCGATCATGGCCAGGAGATTCTCCACCGGGACATCCGGCTGGACATTGTGGGTTGGGTTCAGGATGTACCCCCCGCCGGGAGCAAGGGCGCCGATCGTGGCTCCGACCTCACGGCGGACATCGTCGCAGGAGCCGCGATTCAGGACGTGCATCGTGTCAATCCCGCCCCAAAATGCCATCCTGTCTCCGAAGTCGCGCTTCAGTCGCCAGGGGTCCATGTGCGCCGCCGTCGTCTGGACCGGGTTCAGGCACGCCACCCCGATCTCCGCCAGGTCATCGATCACGTCCACCACGCTTCCGCAGGTGTGCCACATCACCGGGGCTTTCGAGCGTGTGCAGATCGCCTGCATCATCCGGGCATGCCTCGGCTTGAAGACCTTGCGATACGCGGCCGGGCTCATGCACAGACGGTCCTGGTGGCCGATGTCATCCGAGACGGAGATCACGTCCACAAGATCGCCGATCTCCTGCGTCACCCGTTCGAGTATGCCGATCATCGACTCGGTCAGGCAATCGGCCAGACATTCCAAGAGATCCGGCTGAGTGGCCAGATCGATGTACCAATCCTCGTACCCGCGCACGTTCTGGCTGCACTGGAGCACCCATAAGGAGAGGTTGAGGACCAGCGCGCAGTCGGTACTCGCCCGCATCGCCTCCACCCGGGCGCGCAGCCCGCGGGTGTACCCGGGATCGCCAGGGTCCGGCCATGGGTGGCGGAGAATGTCGCTCGGGGTGATCTCCCCCGCCAGAGGCGCCCGGTACAGATCATAGTAGAAGGAGGTGGGCGGCTTGCGCCATTCGATCCCCCATGGATCGCGGTAATGCCCTTCGCCCAGCTCGATCGTCTGGTTGCACGCCAGCTCGGGAGGGTTGTAACACACGAACCGGGTGTCGACCGACAGTCGGGCCAGGACCTCCTCGTCGATATGGCACACTTGCATGTTGCGCTCCATCAACTCGGTGGGTCGATCGACGCCAAAATGCCGCTTCAGGCGTTCGTAGAACGGAATGGTGGTGGTGGAGATCCAGGTGCTTCCGAGGTCGATGGGCACGCGGTCGGTTTCCTTATGCGCCAAGGCCCGCACGACGCGCTCGCGCGGCGTCATGGTCGCGGGTGTGCGCGGTTCCGACATTCGTCTTGCCTGCTGCCCGTCAGCGGTCACTACCCCTCCACGGACCATGCTACCGCGGCTCGATCACGGTCCTCACGCATTTAGCCGATCGGGTGCGGTCGAGCTCAAGCCGCCAACTCCTCGAGCGGTCGGTAGTGATCGTTCGGCCGGCCATAGCGCGTAGGGCTGAAGGCGGCCTCCGCCTGCCCGGAGAGCACGGCCTCTCGCAGGCGAGGGTGGCACGCGGTCACGACCAGACTGACCGCGCTGCCTGTGCGCAGTTCTACGCTCATCAGCCCCCGTCCGCTCTGTGGGTCCAACATCAGGACCAGATCCGGGAAGTACGCCCGCGGCGCACCGTCGATGGCGAGGTACATGGTCTCGTTCTTGATCACCAGCTCGGCCTTGTGTTGGGCATACCCGGCGTGGCCTTTCAGCACGACCGTCGTGAAGTAGAAGCCGAGGGCCTCCTCCTCCTGCAGCGCGGAGATCTCGCCCTGGAAGACCAACCTGCCGCCAACCGTTCCGGCGACGGCAGCCACCGGGTCGGTTCCCGCCTTGCGGGCATCGGCGACGGTCTTGCCCAGGCGCAACGATCCGCTGATCGTGTTCGGGATGATCACGCGCTTGGCCGTCTTCCCGCTCATTGGATAGTGGTTGTTGGCGCCGAGGCCGCCGCCCCGGGAAATCACAAACCGACCGACCTGATCCGGGAAAGTTGGGTCGGTTGCGCTCTGCACGACCACCACGTTGCCCTGCATGTCCACCAGCGGCATGGGGGTCAGGCTGACCCCGTGGCCGATGAAAGAGGTCATCTGGGTCTCGGGAGCCGAGCGCCCGAGGGCGTCCCCGTCAATCACGGGTACTCCCATTCGGGCGCCGAGGGAAAGGATCACGGGTGTGTTCAGACCGCCGACTTCAAAGGGAACCAAGTGCTCGATCGGCTTGCCAAGGAGTTTCTCCATCACCCGGGTGACTTCCAGCAGTTCGAATCTCTCTTCCCAGTGGCGCATGATCTTCTCGGTGCCCATCTGCTCGAGCACCTTGACCGAACCCATGATCCCGCCGCTGACGACCGTGCTGGCATCGGCGATCGCCTCCAGGTCGACAAGCTTCGGAGTTCGCCCGCAAGCGAAATCGTTCTCCAGAATCGCCCTTCCCCAGGCCGGCGAGCCTCCGCCGCCCGTCCCGAAGATCGCCAGGCCTTCCAGCAGAGGTCCGATGTCTTCGCGCCGCAGCTCGAGTGTCGCCATGCTGCCTCCGCCTGCTTGTGTCGCCAGCCGACCGAGCCGTCAGTTCACCGCAATCGGTCAGGCCCTGGTTGTTCGGCCAGGACCTCGTGGACCCGAACTTCGCTGCTCTGGTACAGGGACTTGAGCGTGGGAGACAACTCCTTGTGGGCCGCGCTGTCCCGCCAGGCCTGGGCGGCTTCGGCGCTGGTGAAGCGCAAGACCATGACCAGGGCATCGGTCAGGTCGTCCGGCCGGATGATTTCGGCGCCGCAGAAACCCTCCTGCCTGGCCATGGCGGGCGCATACGCTGAACCGAAGTAGGACACGAACTCCTCCGCCTTGCCCGGCCGAATGCGGAAGGTAACGTGCCGCTCAATCACCGCGCCTTGCCTCGTCCACCACCTTGCTCAGCGCCTGAGCGACGGTCGTCAGCTGCGTGAAGCGGCCCTCGGCCACGGCCTTCTTGTCCACGAGATTCGATCCGACCCCCAGGGCGGCGGCCCCGGCGCGCAGGAAGGCTTTGGCTGTCTCCAGGGAGACGCCGCCGACCGGGATCAGCTTGACCTGCGGCAGGGGTGCCCGCACCGCCTTGAGATAGGCTGGCCCGCCGACCTCGGCGGGGAAGAGCTTGACGAAATCGGCGCCGTGCTCCCAGGCGGTGAGGATCTCCGTGGGGGTGTACGCCCCCGGGATCACCACCTTGTCATAGCGGTGGCACATCTCAATGACATCCGTGTTCAGCGTGGGCGCGACCACGAATTCCGCACCGGCCAGGATCGCCGCCCGCGCCGTCTCGGCATCCAGCACCGTGCCTGCGCCAATCAGGACCTCACGACCCAGAGCCTTCACTGCCTCCTCGATGGTGCGCAACGCTCCCGGGGTGGTCAGCGTGAACTCGATCACCGATACCCCACCGAGGGCAATCGCCTTGGCCGCCTGGACCAGCTCGGCCGGGCTGTCCAGCCGGACGATGGCGATCAGTCCCGTCCGCTCGATCCACTGCACGTGATGCTCACGCCCCATCTGCATCTCCTAGCGCACGATTCGGAGGCCGACGCCCTTGATCAGGGACTCGGTCTCCTCCAGCGTTGTCCAGTTGAAGTCACCCCACGCGGTGTGCTTGAGGGCGGCGAAGGCATTCCCGACCTTGAGGCCGCGCTCGATGCCTTGAGTCAGGTAGCCGTACAGGAAACCGGCACTGAAGGTATCGCCCGAGCCAACTCGATCGACGACCTCGACCTCGTGGGTCACATCGTCGTAGAACTTGCCGTCGGCATAAGCAAGCGCCGACCAGGTGTTCCGCCACACGGAGGGGGTGCCTCGAAGCGTGATGGCAACCACCTTCAGCTGGAAGCGTTCGGCCAGGGCCTGGGCGACCTCCCGGTAGTCCTTGCCGGTGATGTCAAAGACCCTCTCGACGTCTTCCTCGGTCGTGATCAGGATATCCACGTCTTCCATGAAAGGAGTCTGGACCTGCCGGGCCTTCTCCTTGGTCCAAAGCTTGACCCGATAGTTGAGGTCATAGCTGACCAGTGCGCCGGCGGCCTTGGCGGCGGTGATGGCCTCGGCTGTGACCGCCGCCGCGGTGTCGCTCAGGGCGGGGGTGATGCCGCTGACGTGGAACAGCCGGCATCCCTGGAACACCTGCTTCCAGGGTACCTCGCCCGGCTGGATCCTGGAGATGGCCGATATTGCCCGGTCGTACAGAACGCTGCTGGCGCGTGGCGAGGCGCCGTACTCGACGAAGTACAGCCCGAGTCGATCCTCCTTGGTCCACAGCACGAAGGAGGTGTCGACGCCCATTTCCCGCGCCTTGTTGCGCACCATGCGCCCGAGCGGATTCTCCGGCAGCCGGCTGATCCAGGCTGAGGTCAACCCCAGGCGCGCCACACCGGCGGCGACGTTGAGCTCAGAACCTCCGACGGTGATGTTCAGCTGCGTCGCCTGCTCCAAGCGCTGGAAGTCCGGAGGGGAAAGGCGAAGCATGCACTCTCCGAACGTCACCACGTCAGGCATACAAGTTCTCCTCTGCTGAGAAGTCGCCGAGCGGCCGAGCTATCCCCGCGCGCAAGCGCCCTGGCTCCCTCTTGCGGGAGCCCTCGCCGCCCGGATCGCCGGCGACCACCATTTCACAGGATGAAATGATGCTTTGTCTAGTAAAAATGTACAGCAGGTCGTGGGTGTTGTCAACTGGACGACGTGCACCTGGGCTCCTCACGAATTCGCAAGCCCGGCCCGCCCGAGCCTACGGGGTGGCGCGGGCTGCCTTCCTGCGCCCGGTGCTGCCGGGGCGTCGAAGGGCGGCCTCGGCACGCGGGACAGCCGCCACCCTTCCCAGTTTGGCCGAGATCTCATCCGCCGCGGCCAAGACCTGTTCGGTCAACCGGGAGTCGCGGGCTTCCTCTCGAATTCGATCCGCCGGCCCGGCGACGCTGATGGCTGCCACCACTCGGCGCGAGTCGAACACGGGTGCGGCGACACATACCACCCCGACCTCATGCTCTTCGTCGTCGACGGCAAAGCCAAGCTGGCGGACCCTCGCCAGCTCCGTAAGCAAGGCGGCCATGCGGGTGATCGTCTTGGGCGTGTAGCCTCGAAGGCCACCCTTGAGAGATTCGCGCACGACCGACTCGGGTTCATGCGCCAGCAGGGCCTTGCCCAGCCCAGTACAGTGGGCAGGCGACCGATCCCCCACACGCGACGACATCAACCCGATCGGGTGCAGGCCGGGGAGCTTCTCCAGGTAGATGACCTCCGCCCGGTCAAGGGTCGCCAGGTGAGCTGTCTCCCCGGAGCGGTCGCGCAGGCTCGCCAATGGGGACTCGGCGATCTGACGCAGATCGCTGTGGCGCAAGAAGGCCTGGCCCAGCGACAGCGCCGCCGGCCCCAACCGGTAGCGCCCGGTTTGAGGGTTCTGCTCGACAAAGCCCGAGGCGCTGAGCGTCGCCAGCAAGCGGAAGACCGTGCTCTGATGCAAACCCACCCGGCCACTGATATCGGACAGGCCGATCTCGGCCTCGCCCACGACAAACGTGTGCAGGATCGTCAGGGCCCGCTCCACCGAACGTGTGATGTAGCGGTAGCGATCGGCGCCTTTCATCTGTTGGAATCCACTTTCGGCACACGAAAGATATACCGACCGTCGAGGCTTGTCAATCGCCGTCCGTTGGTCCACGGCCGCGGCCTGAAGGGCCAAGCTTGAGACTTGGCCTGATGTCTCTCCGTAGCTGATCAGCGTCCGCCATCGCTCAGTGCAACACTGGCGGTATGGCCCACCCTCGAATGCCGATGACGTCTCCCGGATCAGCCGTCCGTCACCGCCTGGCTGACACGCCCCACCTCGGGTGGGCGAATCCGGCTTGATCCATCACCGCCTCGAGCCGTTGTTGCCCGCCCAGTTCAAGTCCGCGAATTCCCTCGAGGTCTACCTGGGCTTGCATTGTCAGGAGGGCCACACACCAGACCACCGGGCCGTATGCCGCCAAATGCTCGGCCCACGGAAGTGCTATGGCATTCCGTTCAACCCTCCTTGCCCCGCCATGCGGCATGACCTGTGTACAATTGCCTGCACACCTCTCGGCTCTTCCCGCGCTCCGCCGAGGGACTACGCTCGCCCGCGAGGCCTGTCATGAACTACGGCCTGCTGCTGCTCGGAGAACATGCCCCCGACCACGTGCTCCGGCTGGCCTGCCTGGCAGAGGCGCACGGCTTCCAGGACTTCTGGTTCGCCGACGAGAAGTTCTTCCGAGACCCCTTCGTCAGCCTGGCGCACCTGGCGCACTGTACGACCGCAATCCGCCTGGGAACCTGCGTCACCGATCCCTTCACCCGGCATCCCGCTCTGATCGCAATGGCGGCAGCAACCTTGGATGAGATCAGCCAAGGGCGCGCCGTCCTCGGTCTCGGGGCTGGCTTCAGCGGACTGGAGGCCATGGGGGTGCAGCGTGGAAAGACGGTCCGCACGCTGCGGCAGGCGATCGACGCCATCCGACGGCTGTGGGCGGACGAGAGCGTCAGTGTCGAGGACGAAGCCTTCATCCTGCGCGACGTCCGCCTCGATTTCCCAGCTCGGCGGGACATCCCGATCCTGGTGGCTTCGTCGGGCAAGCAGGTCCTGCGGCTGGCTGGCGAAGTGGCCGATGAGGTCATGCTGGGGGACTTGGGATCCAGCGCGGTGCTGACCCCGGCGCTAGCTGAAGTCGAGCGAGGCGCGGCCAAGGCCGGTCGCTCGGCCGGGACGATGAACAGGATCGCCCGGTTGAACCTCGTCTTGTCCGAGGACCTCGGTGCCGCCCGCGCGGCGGTCCATCCCTGGATCCTGGCCTACCTTTGGCACACTTACCCCGATTGGAGCAGGCTCCTGGACTACACCCCGGACTGGGAGGAGCGCCTTCGGCCATTGAAGGACTTCATCGCCGTGCGCGGTGGCAAGCCACGCAACGTTGGTGACCGACAAGAGGTTCTGCACTTCGGGCCGCTGCTGCCGGACCGTCTGGTGCGCCGATACGCGTTGTCTGGGCCAACTTCGGACATCGTCGACCAGATCCGTGAGATCGCCGCCTCCGGGGTCACTCAGGTCACGCTGTACCCGACGCCGCTCCCAGGCCAGACCGGCGAGTCGGTGCTGCAGGAGTTCTTCGAGCACGTCCTGCCGCGGACCTAGACCTGGTCGGAAGCGTCCGGAACTTTCGAGACTCGCAGCGGCTTGACGATCACTTCGGCTCGGCTACACTGCCGCCACTCAACCGCCAGCCACCAGCCTTGGGCAATCTGCTGATGTCGATCACGGAGACGGGCGCTTGGGCAAAGACGCCGCGCACTTGGGGGCCTTGAACCCATCCTGAACAGGACCTGGGAGGCCTTCATCCCTTTCGCTCATCACTCTGGGCATCTCTCACGGCTTGCAGTCTCGGATACTCGTCAGCTATCGCCTCTGCTCAGGCCGGGATCTACCCCAGGGAGGACTCTTGATCCCCATTCGGCTCACATGCCAGGGTAGCCGACGAGGGCCTTCCTTGGAGGGAGCGGGTAGGTCCTCTTGCTGTGGGTAAGCCTCAGATCGACTACGGCTTCAGCATGCTTGAGCGCGGCAAGCCCAGGATCGATCACCGGCGCATCAGGGTAGCCTCGGTGTACGAGTCCATTGTGGACAGCTTCTGCCAGTCCAGCCATCCCTGTGCACCCAAAGACAATCACATCGGCTTCGTCATGCTCGATTGCCAGAATTGCCTGTTCCAGGAGTGGATGGACGGAGGCGTCTCGGTTCCGTTCAAGATCAAGAACGGGAACATCAATGGCTCGAACTGAGGCTAGCCGTGCCGACAGGCCATAGTCGCGGGCGCGTCTGCGCAACAGCGGGACAAGGCTCTTCAAGACGGTCACGATGGAGAACCGATCGCCGAGCATGGCGGCCAGATGCATTGAGGTCTGCCCAGGACCGATAACCGGAATGGCCACCTTCTCCCTCACGGCTTCCAGTCCCGGATCCAGCATGCAATCGAGGATCACGGCGTCGGAGCCGCCTGCCTCCGCCGCGAGGGCTTTGACGATCGTGTCCGGGACAGCCAACGCCTCCTCAAACTCACTCTCAATGGAGGCAGGCCCTCGATCCAAGAAGACGACCTCTACCTGACAACCCGGGCGGGCTGCCGCAGCAAAGGCCAGCACCGATGGCGGTCTTGGACCTTGGAGGATGACGGGTGCGATCACCGTGATTCTCATGTTCCCTCCTCGCCCGCATTCCCGCGACCAAGACGGAGCCGCCTATGGCGTTCCATGCCAAGCCAAGCTTGTCCACGATCCCAAGGTCTGGGGCGCCTCCTTGGCCGGGAGTCCACATTGGGCCGACGGGAGCTAGGACCCTTTCACCAACGGCCGCAAGTGTTCAGGCTCAGCCGAGGCGCAGGCTGGCCGAGTCGCGCCCCGCTTCACCCCACGTCCACGTCGACGGGTCCCAGTTTCCCCTGACCGCCGAACGCAGGACGGGGTTGAGGAACTCGGCCGCCGCGGCGTAGCCGGCCGTCAGGTCGGTCCAGGTCAGCCCGACCTCCCTCGCCAGCTCCCGAAAAGGCACACGCCAGCCTTCGGGCGGCTGCGGGAGTAGGTCCGGGATCGAGTGGGTCCGGCGCGACGAGAATGTGGCCGCCATCGCTTCGTGGAGCGATGCGGAATCGAGCGTGCCATGGCTTGCGATGAGCAGCAGGTCGACCAGGTCGCGTACGCGGGTGCGCTCGCCGGACGGATGGGGCTGCGTGTACGCGTGCACCTTCTCGGCGATGTGCTGGGTCAGCGGGTAGGCGGGGAACGCCGTCGCTTCGAGGCCAGCGAAGGCCAGAACCGGCGGCATGACCAGCACGTCTGCGGCATCGACCACGGGATCGCCCACGCCGACGTCGACATGGAAGTCCTCGAAGGTTCGCCCGTCAAGAAGCGAGTGGACGGGGAAGCGCCGGACGGTGGCTTGCGTATGCTCCGGCGCCGGAGTGGCCTCAGCGATCTCGAAGGCAAACCAATCACCGAGGTCAACGGACGCAGCCCTTCGCAGCAGCGTTAAGGCTTCAGCCAGAGGCTGGCACAGGAGAAGGTCGACGTCCTTGGTCAGCCGCGCCTTCTCCGCCAGCCGGAGTTGGAGCGCAAGGTCTCCCTTGAGGATCCACGTCTCCGGCTGAGCCCGGGCAAGGCGGGCCAAGAACCGATCGAAGGCCACCAGCTTGCGCAGCCGCACCAACGGTGTGGCCGCTTGCAGGGACTGCTGCTGCAGCCGGCGTTCGAGTGCCTGGCGGAAGGCGCGGCCGGTGGCGTAGTTCATCGGCTACACCCCGGAGAGGAGCGCGTCGATCACCCGGGCGAGACGGCCGCCGCGCTTGCGCGCCTCGGCGGCCAGGCTCACCCGATCGGTCAGTCCCCGAGAAAATGCCTCCTGCGCTGCCTGTCGAAGGCGGTCCTCCGACAGGCCGGTGAAGGCGAGATCGGCGATAGTCCGGGCGACGGTGGTCACGCGGATACCTTCGCGCACGGTGACCGCGCTGTCCGGGAGGGCAGCGGTGTGCAGCCTAAGGCCGGCCCTGCGCCGCGAGCCGGAGCGTGGGATCGTCACATGGACCTCACCGGGCACAATGTCGGAGAGGCCGTAGAGCGCCAGGGCGCTGGTGTGCGAGATGGCCGAGCGCGGGCCGGCGCGTAGCCAGGCAATGACCAGGTCCTCGAAGCGTGACG
>Ga0315293_10000752_pt1 | contig 30636 bp, 21 predicted proteins | sample YL17G13_20_MG_FD_203071 | JGI IMG/M metagenome (GOLD analysis project Ga0315293, IMG submission 203071) | Sediment microbial communities from Yellowstone Lake, YNP, Wyoming, USA - YL17G13_20 | ecosystem: Environmental > Aquatic > Freshwater > Lake > Sediment | place: USA: Wyoming | collected... | reverse complement strand
AAAAACAAGAGGAGGCAGGTGTGCCTCTCGAGAAAAGAGCTAAGGCTGGAGACGACCTCAGGCAGAAAATGTTTGAGGAGATTGGAGCGGCTCTTGCGAGAAGGGCGAGGGAAGAAGGGGCAAACATTGAAGAAAGACAAGAAGGTCTTTACATGTTTGGGGTGTTAATCAAAAAAGAAGGAATGGATCTTTTGAATATTGAACCGGATCCTTCTTACCGCGAGGCAACCACTTTGAAATATCGTGCCGAGCGCGAGAAAGAAAAGAAGATAATAGATGCTGAGGGAGAAGAAGTAAGGATCGAAAAAGTTTTTGGCAAGATTGCAAAATTCCAAGATTTAGGAAAACTGGTGCGGGTTTTGGAAGCAGTGGAGAAAAGTCCGCTGGCTGCCAGTTTAACTATTCAGGCTGTTCCCGGCCTTCAAGAAGCGCTTCGAGGAGTTTTTGGGAGGCCGCCTGGAGAAATAACATCCGGAGAATTTCGGAGACTCCGGGAAACAGTTGAAAAGATGGCAAGACAGATGGAGGAATTAAGGAAGAAATAAGAAACAGAGAAACAAAAGGGAAGTCAAAATTTGACTTCCCTTGTTTTTTTTGAATCTCTCCTTATTCTTACGGCGTCATACCGGTTGCTCCTCCGGCCGTTGGTCTGGTTGATGTTTTTCTCCTTCCTGCTCTGGCCCTTACTCCTGGACCGCCAATTGGTCTTTGCCCTGCTGTTCCTTGTCCGCCGCGGTCCGGAGTAGATCCTCCGCCACCAGTTCCGCCGCCGCCAGTTCCTCCACCGCCAGTCCCACCACCTCCGGCTGGTGTTGGTCCTCCCGGCTCAGTGTAATCTCCTCGTCTCCATCCTCTGGCCATAAAGCGCCCGTCTCCTCCTTCTTTTCTTACAGCTTCGAAATACCCTTTCATACCTGGGCCATACTTGTCTTTGTATGTCTTTTCAAATGCCTCCCAGGCCGTGTCTATGTCGTTTTCAGTTGCATGAGCCATGCCCGGACGACTATTAATAAAATTGGTAAACAATCTGTCAATTGTTTTGAGGGATGTCTCCTGGCCTTTTTTAACTTGGGTGTCAATCGCTGACCAAAACTCTGTTCCTTTTGACAGTCCTGCACTGACTACATCATTATCTTCAACCACCTCTCTTTCCCATTTGCCGATATGAGCGCGTCTTGCTTCTATGGTAGCTTTTTCTACTGCACTCTTGGCTGTCCCTAATTTCCCGCTGACAGGGTCTTTTAAGTCCTCAGCGCTATATCCCGGCAGCACATTAAAAGCGTATTTTGCCAACCTTGGATCTGCTCGTAAAACGGCGTTATGTTTGCCGCTCCGCAAAGCTATTTGCAGATAGCGGCCCATTTTGCTTCTGAACTCCTCAACATCATAAAGTTCTGAGTCGGCGATGTCTTTGTTCTCGCGTCCGTCAAACTTACTCTTGGAATATTTTGTTTTGTAGGCATCAAATAGGTCTTGAGAATCGCCTCTGTCGATAAGTTCCATCATATTGCCAACTGCGTTTATTCCGGAATCTGCATTAGTTGCCATTCGGTAACCCAGTTCTTTTGACGACTGGAAGGATGCTTTTTTCTGCGCTTCATCTACGGCTGGCCGGAATTGCGCGTATTTTCTTGCTGCGTCAGGCAGGAATAGTCTGCCGTGCCAAGGGCTTTTTTCCACCCACTGGACCGCTTTTGTGGCTGCTTCTCTGACTCGCGCTGATTCTTCTACTCGCCGTTTCAGATAATCACCGGCCTTGCCGCCCACCCATTTTCCGCTCCTTTTGGTTAATCCAATCACGGCGCCAGCTCCCATGGCTGAGGTTTGAAGGCCCAAAGTGAAACCCAGATAAAGAAAAACCAGAACAACAGCATAAGGGAGTGATTGGCTGAAAGCGCCGGCCACATCTGAAGAAAAGCCGGGCATTGTTATTGGTTGCTGGTAAACAGTAGGTAAGAGCCGTATGGCTTGAGCTCCTAAATATAGGAAATAAGCAAGGAAAGCGCCAATAAAAGACCATTCAAGAAGATTGCTCCACCACATATCCCAGTATTTTTTGAAAGGGGGGACAATCCAACAGACAAAAGCAAGGGGAGAGAAAATAACCAATATCCAGATAACAACATATCTGAAAATAAAAAGAGCGGCGTAAAGCAAAAGAGCCAAGCCTATGGCAAAATTCAGAGCTACCATTACCATAACCTGAGCCAATAGTCCCATTTGGCCGGCAAAAGTCGGAATGCGCAAGAGTTTGCTGACTAATCCGTTACCCCAAACGGAAAATTGAGTAAGAACATCAGAAAACCCCGTACCGACCCCAGCCAATGTGCTGTTCATCACGATGTTAGACGCGTCAACGATAAGCCCGACAAGCACAGGCGCGAAATTAACCAACAGTGCGACCAGGATTAAACGGACAAGCATTTTTTTGGCATTACCTTCTCCCCCCATCCTTAGGGCAATTGCTACGGCAATGTAGACCAAGAAAAGCACCAGAAATAAATTAACCCCGCTTTTAGTAATATCCAATCCTATTTTAATTATTGGATTGCCGGGCAGGTCTCCTCGGTCCACAGGGCTGGTATAACTGATAGCTACAAAGTTGGGGCTAAGGACCCAGTTTAAAAGAGCGCCGGAAATAAAGGCAAATGTTTGAGAAAAAAGCAAAGTAAAAGCCAGCCCAACCAGAATAACGAGAGTTGGTATGGCAGTCAACCCTCCTACTACAACGTCCCAAACCCCGGCTGAAGCCGGTAGAGGCAAGGAAAAAAGAAAGAAAACCAAAAAACCTAAAAGCAGAAAAGAGACACTTCGTCGGCTGAGGGGAACCTTTTTAATTTTTTGAGAAAAATTCATTTAAAATTACTCTTTACAAAGTTTGGCCCTTGATAACATATAACGACTCAAGGCAGGGTTTGCAATCGACAAGTTTAAACCAATCAAGGACCCCGCCGATTAAAAAGAGATTGCAGCTGCCGCAACGGCCAATCGGGTCATCCATCAAATTGGCGTCATCTGTCCTTCTCACTTCGCACTTCTGCCCTCCGTTACCGAATAGAACAGCAATATAACCGTCTTTCGGCTCAATTTTTATTGAACGGGTGTTTTGTTTCAGCCCGAAATTATCGAGTTCTACTCCCGACGCTTCTTTAATGTCAGTTCCGGCTGCCGGCTTGATGCTCTCCCATTTTTTCAGGCTTTCATCTACTTCAGCTAAGGCGAAAAAAGGCGAAAAGGAAAATAGAGAATCTCTTTGAGTGGTTGTAGTAGCTTTGCCGATTTCGTTAAAAGCGGGGCCTTCATACAAACTTACTCCTTTATATTGCGGGTCGGGCTCAAAAGTTGGTTTTTGAAAAACCGTCACTGATTTGGCGTCAAAACCGAGTTGAGCGTGAAAGTCGCTGGCGTCTATCTGACGGTAGAGAGTGGTTCCTGAAGCAGAGGGCAATACCTTGCATTTTCCGCCGAATTTGTCGTTCTCATGGAAAACTACTCCGTGACTAAATGTCCAGCCGTATGTTCCTTCGCCAGAGTTATATTTTTCCGAAGGAACAATAAAAATAGTCCATTGGCTGGAATCGCCGTCAATAACAAAATTAGTCAAAATACCGGAATAACTCGCTAAAAAACAGTTATTGTTATCTCCGGCTTTTCCCATAGCTGTTTTTAATTTTTCGGCTGCTTCTGTCCGAAGATTAAGGTCGCTTACCTGCATATAGTTTATTAGGATGTTTCCAATATCATAACCTTTTTCGTCTAAGTTGTAATTACAAATATAAACCCCGGGTGTAATTACGGCTTTTAACGCACCGATTTCCGGCGGGGTTAAAATAAGCAACTGAGGATTAATAGTATTAAAAATCAGATAAGCGCCGAGCAAAATTAAGCCGCCAAGGCCGGCTGCCGTTATTCCCTGTCTGGCGTCGGAAAGTTTGGCAGGATTGCCGAAAGAAAGCAAATAGTTAATTCCGCTGTAAACCAGGACGCCGAAGATTAAAATGCCAATGACAATGACCGCGAAACGGAAAAGATAATTTATATATTCAGGCAATCCTGTTGAGACATATTCTGGCGTCGATACGCCCGGTATTTGAGGGTAAACAATTTCCAAGGTTCGGGTGGCAGAGCCGTCGGCAAAAATCACTTGTGGGACAAGAAAAAAAGAGACAAAGAGGAAGAAAATGAAAATGGCCCGGTTTTTCATATCTATTATACTATTCTAATATATCAACGATTTTATTTGAAGTTTCATTTATTTCCTGCTGGATGCTTTTGATATTTTCAAGGTTAGATTGAAATTCTCCTTGCGGGCAGGGGTTGCCGCCGGACGGCGGTTCGGCGACGCATTCTCCCAGATTTCCCAAAGCGCCCAAATCAACAGTGATGGTTCGCGGCTGGAAGCCAGGGCCTTTGATTTTAATTTCTTTTTGATAGCTTAATTTGCTTAGAGGGATTTCCGGCAAATCGTAACTGAGAGGAACGGGCAATTTGATTTTCTTTAATTCTTCCGGCCAAGGGATTTGAATTTTTTCCGGCAAGCCCGCCATGCTGCTTAAATTGATGGTGATTTTTTTCTCGGGCAACGTAAGAACTACTGCTGGGATTTTAATTTGCCCGTTTTCTATTGTTGCCAGGCCAAGGGCTTCTTGTACCTTGGCCGAAATCATTTGGCTGTACCCCTGCAAAGCCTCATTTATTTTTTGGGTTAACGTACTATTTGCCAACTGAGACAATTGGTTGAGCTTTCCTTGGATTTCACTTGAAAAAACCTGATTCAATATGTTTTCTATGCTTCCGACCTTATCCGTTACTCCTTTTAATGAGGTTTTTATGTTTTTGCAGAATGACTGGATATCTTTACAAAAAGGAATTTCGGGAATTTTAGGGAAGGCGGGCCAGTAAAAGTAGTAATCAGGAAAGGTGATTCTGATAGGGATGGCGGTTGCGCTAAAATTAATACACATACCATAGTCAGGGATATCCAAAGCGTTCAGTATGAAAGTGATGATGAGTTCAAAGATGGCGCTTAAATCAATACCAACGCCTGAAAAACCAAAAGTAATTTTTGGCTTGGGCAATTGAATTTTAGGGATTGATAACTCTGGAGTTATCAATTTCCCTAAATTAAGCTCGGAAAGGTTCGGTATGCCAAAAGCGATTGACGGGAGGTTGATATCGGTTTTTATTTCTGGCATAGGAACTTTGAGGCGGATGCCGTGAAATAAAACATCAAGGTCGGGCAGGCGCAAAGAAGGTTTCATTTGGGGCAAGCTAAGAGAAGGGAACTTGAAGTTCAGAGAAGGGAAAATATTGGCGCAGTCGTTTAAATCGCAGAGATTAATGTCTGGTAAGACCAGGTCTTCAAAGTAAAAACTGGGGAGCTTTACTTCCAAAAACGGAGGGATCCTGAAATAAGGCATTATAATGTCTGGGATGATGATTTTGGGCAGAGAAATTTTAGGAAGAGTAGGCGGAGAAGCGGGGCAGGAAAGCATGCTGGCTGGGAAGTTATTGATTTCTTGCGCGGAACAGTCGCCTCCTCCGCCAATATATTCCCAATCTTTCGGAGGCTCTATTTCACCGGTGAATAAGGGCAGGATTTCGCATGATTGAGGAGGGTCTTCTCTTTTCTCGTCCTTTAACTCACGACATTTATTTTTTAGCGTTTCAATGGGATCAAAATCGAGCGGGAAGGAATATGTGATATGTCCGGTTTCCGAGTCAACATTGGTTTCATAAGTACAACTCGAGGGTACGGGCTCATTTTCTTCCGTAAATAACTTCTGACATTGAAGAGCAGCTGCTATTTCTCCTTTCTCGTTACATATTTGCGGAGGCGGGTCTCCTGTAGGCGGGTCAGAGCTGTAGTATTCGCTCGAAATTTTATCGCACTCTTTTACTATGGCTTCTGGTATTTTTTCCGGATTAAAACAATCTCCAGCTTTTTCGGTCAGCCATTGGTCGGTCATGCCTGGCAAGGACTGACATTGTTCTGACAGATAACTAAATATCTGAAAATACCAGCGATACTCAATGGATTCTACTTCACCTCCTTCATCGCTTGAGGAACATTGGTAAGAAGAACTAGGGGGTAAATTCGGGCAGGATAAATTTATTCCGGGAGGGCTTGGCAAAGAAAATTGAGGAGAAAGAGAGAATGACTGGGAAGATAAATCAAGAAGGTTTTTAGCTTGGAGTTCGGCGACAGTTGTCTGAGGGAAAGTAATCACTACTTCTTGAGAAGGAATAGTGACGGAAAGGTCTTCAATTTTCGGCAATTGAATTTCTTTTGGCAAACCCAGATTGATGTTATTTATTCCAATCTTGCCAAGCTTTAAATTGTCCAAACTGATTCCTGCCTTGAATTTCAATTCTATTTGTCTTTGCGCCCCTGTTCCTATCATTAAACAGGCCTTTAGGCCAAAAACACTGCCCAAGCTGCAGCTGGAGGAACATTTTTCAGTCGAGCAGTTTTCCGGCAGATTCTGGTTGCTTTCTGATGGCGAGATAATGTTCTGGCTTTCGCTGACGATTTTTTCTAAATTACTTTTTAACTCTTGGGCAACCTCAGGTCTTAAGGTTTTTAATTCTCTTTCCAGCCCGGTTTCCATTTCTTTTTCAAGGAGATTTCTCAAATGAGTAATCTGGTCGTTTTTTTCGCTGATTTCCGATTGCTTTTTTCTGATTTCTTCCCTGTTCTGACATGGTTCGCCGAATGTTTTGACTGGTCCGGGACGGCAGAAAATTCCGCCTCCTTCGCATTGGGATTCGGCGGATTGGCAATTGCATTCTCCGATTGAATTTTTCAGCTCTTCGTTTTGGGAAACTAACTCTTCACTGGCTTGAGAAATTTCTGCGGTCAGATATATCAGCCGCTGAGGATAGGTCGGGAAAAAGTATGACTCGTCAGGGGCTACATCTTCGGCCAGAGCCAAAAGCTCGTCGCTTATTGACGCTAGATTGATTTTAATAAAAGAAAAAACAGTAACCAAAACAGCAGAAAGAAGAATAATTATTAGAACTGGTTTGGTTAGTGATTTCATCTTAATTTGCTCCGCACCCCTCGGCTTGGCCAATGCTAACATGTAAATGGTCGTAATGGCCCGGGGTTCTGAAATTAATATAGACGTCGGGGCGGCAGGTCTTAGCCGCTTCAATCAAATACGCAGCATTTTTCTCGTCGCCAAAATCCACAGCGTAAGATTTTCTTTCAAGACGACAAGCCGGCCCTCCGTAATGAGCAGAAACTACCTCCATTTTATATTTTACATAATATAAATGACTGCATCCACCGGGACTAATTGCTCCTCCTTCCCAGCTGCATGTGCTAATTGGAGAGTAAAGTTTGCTGTCAGAAATAGAGGAAATCGTACCGATTGTTCCTGTTATTTCCTTTTCTTTTTGAGTTTTATCAAGCGCCGTTCTCATGCAGGAAATAAGTTCTTTTAAGGTTTGGGAAGCGTCTTTGTATTGATTGAAATTTTTGACATCTGGGTCACAAAGCCATCCTTGCGGACATCCTTGAACGCCGGGCAATGGGGTAAATTTTTGAGTAGCAGCATGATAAGCAGGTTCTTTTGAAGCCGGCGCCTTCCAAGGGAATTGGATATTTTCTTCAGAGAGAGAGCAGCAAAAGAAGTTGCGGGGATGGCAAGTGCCGATTATCTGGCCACTCGGTCCGTAATTATTAACCGCGGTGGCGCAATTTAATAATGTCCACGTTGGTTCTTCAATGTTGGAACTGAAGCAGAGATTCATTCCTGCTCTGAGATTTTTTAAGTTTTTTGAGTTGCTTTCATCTGCTAAAAGAGAGGATACCTGAGGGAAAATCTGTTTTATTTCTTTGATAGTGTCAAAAATTTCATTTTCAATCGCTTTGATTTTGCCAACTTCAAAAATAATCTGAGGACGGGGACAGGCATCGCTGCAATCCTGAACTTCTGAAGAAAGTTTTTCCATTTCCTCTAGCGGACAGTTTTTCTTCAGACAATCCTCAATTTTTTTGTTAAGTTCTTCAATGATGGCGATAGGGCAGAAACCAGCGCAGCCGCCGACTGCTTGGAGGCAGGGAGATTTACAAAAAGAGGTGCAGATGTAGCAAGGAATGACCGTGCAGCATCTATAGCAGGGGTTGGGAATGCACCCACAGTTCATTTTACAATTTTTATCGTTACATTGAGAGATCAGTTGCGTCATCTCCTGAAGGCTTGAAGTGAGTTTTTGGTGCAGGTCGGCTAATTTTTCCAATTTAGTTAATAACAAGACAGCCGCTTCCCGCAGTCCGTCAATGACTTCACCCAAGGGAATTTCGGCCGGACAGCTGATTTTTGGCGGTTCTTGCAATACCTCAGCACTTTCTTTGGGATACAATTCCGGTACGGTAAATTCCAGAGGCAATTCTTTCGTTGAGATATACGGAGAGTCAAAGATGTTTCCGCCGGCTGAACAATAAAAAGTCAGGGGGTCGGCCTGGGAATTTGGAGCGCCTGGAATTTTAACCGTATCTACTTTCCAGCCCTGCTCTGAAAAATAATTTAGGCGCGACAGATGTTCGTTTAAGTCAAACAATTGTTTCTGCTGCGTTTCGCAGGAAAGCATTTCCTGTTCAATGTCCTGAAATATGCTTAATTGATTTTCAAAGTCCAATTTTTTTACAATAATGTTTTTCTGGAATTCCAAAATTTTTTCCTGTTTTTCCTGTATAATTTCCAGAACTTTCTTTATTTTTTCTCTTGTTTCTTCAGGACAGGGGTCGCCCGAACAACTGATTGGCTGGGAAAAATTCTTTGGTTTGGTACAGAGACCCTTTAATACTTCGCAGCGGCAATCTTCGGTCAGCACCTTCAGATATTTAGTTAAATCAGCGATTTTTTCAAATTCTTTATCGTCTATTTTTATTTTTTGGTTCAAAAAATCTTCGTCTTCTTTTATCAGATTTTCGATTGCCGTTCTTCTTTCTTTTTGCCAGAGACCGTTTTCAATTGACTGACCAAGGGGCAATTCAGTGGCGATTAAATTTATTTCATTAGGTTTTATATCTGACGGCTGAGGGGTTTCTGTTGTCGGTGGCGGGGTTAAAAAAGAAAGATTGAAAATTACAAGTTGCGGATTAATATTGGCAAAGATAATATAAGAGGAAAGCAGGATAAGTAGTCCTAAAAAAGCGGAAACAATCCGGTCTCTTGCTTGTTTTGTTTTAGCCGGATTGCCGATTGAAGTTAAATATAAAAAGCCACTCCAAATAAGGACGCCAAAAACCACCAAGCCGAAAAAGGCAATGGCGAAATTAAAAACATATTTTACGTATTCAGGAAGACCGGTTGCCACTGTTTCCGGTTTGATTCCTCCGATTTCCGGGTATCCAACTTCTAACACCCGAGCGACAGCGAAGGGCGATGGGGGTTTCGTCCCCATCTTCACCTTCGCTTCCATAACTGGAAGCTCGGTGGGTGAAGATGAGCCCTTGGGCTCATCGCCCTTTCTTTCCTGGGCGAAGAGAGAAGAATGCAACAAAAAAACGAAAAGGAAAATTAAAGAGGCAACAATTATTAGTTTTAATTTTCTTTTTCCCATCCCTATATTTATAAAATTATAGCACAATAGCTGATTGTCAAAAAGGAAGAGATTGAGAGAGATTGATCCAGTCCTTTATTTCTAAGGTTTCTGCCCTTTGATTTGGCTGGACTTTGTTTTTTTTCAGCCAGCCAACGGTTTCTTCTTTGTTCAGTTTTAATTTTTTGGCTAAATTGTTAATAAGTTGTTTTCTCGGCTGTGAGAACCCGGCCCTGACAATTTGAAAAAATAAATTCGCATAGGCATTCGGCTTTTGAGTTTCATCAATCGATATTTTAATAATGGCGCTGTCCACTTTTGGCTGGGGCCAGAATGATTTTTTAGAAACATAGCCAACAATCTCGGGTTTGGCGTAAAATTGAACAGAGACCGCCAGAAGATTCATATAAGGCGGCCTGGCGCAAATTCTTTGCGCCACTTCTTTCTGAATAAAGAAAACCATTTGTCCTGGCGGGGTTTTGTTTTCCAGAAACTTCCTGATAACCGGAGACGCCAAATAAAACGGTAGGTTCCCCATTACCTTGTAAGAATGCGGAAGGTTGAATATAGAATATGGAATTTTAAGGATATCGCCTTCAATAACTTCAACGTTCTTTACATTCTTTGTTCTTAATTCGTCTTTCAAGATTTTTACCAACATAGGGTCTTTTTCCACGGCGATAACCCTTCTGACCGACCCGGCTATTTCTTGAGTTAGATTTCCAGGACCCGGACCTATCTCCAAAACCGTATCTTTTAGCTTAAGATCCGCCGCTTTTAGGAATTTTTTGATAACCGACTTGTCAATTATAAAATTTTGACCAAGCTTCTTTGACGGATAAACCCCATGATCCCGGAGGACTTCCTTGATTTCTCTTTTTGATGGTAAATTAGGGGGCATTAGGGTATTATATCATCTCTTTTATCTTGTGGAAAAGTCGCTGTTCTGCCCCTTGACCTTTGATTCTGACAAGAGTATCCTGATAAAAGGGGCAAAAACAGGTTAAAACATAAAACTCCCTTACCCGAGTGGCAGCGAAGGGTAAAGATGAGCCATTAGGCTCATCGCCAAAAAGGGGTAAAGGAGACCAAAACATTTCTAATTTTTTCCTTTTCAGGCAGATAATTTCTGTCTGGCCTCTGGTAAAAAGCAACCTGAGGTTTTATTCCGAAAAATTGAACAAGGGTTTAAAGAAAAACAAGAGGTCTTTGAGAGACCCCTTACTTTATTTAGGGGTACTTTCTTCTATTTTATTCTTAACCTTGATCTTTGGAGCTGGTTCAATTTTAAATCCCCCTTTCCAAGAAGGGGGAACTTCTTTTTTTAGCGCCGCCGCCTCAGAGGTTTTTAATAAGTTCAGCAATCAGGATTTATTCATTTCCAAGAAAGGAAAGACAGAGACGCCTGATTTGAATATGGTTCAAGAAAACAGCTTGGCGGGGATTTCTTCGCCCACCACCCTGTCTTTTCAGGTTTTAGGCAGCTTAACTGACGGTGGTTCAAAAGAAATTACCGAGTATCTGGTTCAACAGGGAGATACGTTTTCAGTTCTTTCTCAGAAATTCGGCATTTCCACTGATACCATCGTTTGGGCGAATAATTTAAGCAAGAACGCCATTTTGCAGACAGGTCAAAAGTTGATTATCCCGCCTGTTTCAGGAACCATTCACCACGTGAAAAAAGGCGATACGCTGGGAGAGATTGCTAAGACCTACAAAAGCAACGCAGAGGACATAATTTCTTTTAACGAACTTTCGGAAAGAGGGGATATCTATATCGGTGATATTTTAGTCATTCCAAACGGCATAATGCCTTCTTTACCAACGCCGAGCTATCCTCAAACTCCTTTAGCTTCAAGTTATTTTATTTGTCCCATCCTTTCCCCCTGCAGAATCACTCAAGGTCTTCATTGGTACAACGCCATTGATTTCAGTAATGGTAGTTGCGGAGATCCTATTTTTGCGGCGGCAGGCGGAGCGATTTTGAAGGTAAAATACGGCTGGAACAGCGGAGCAGGGAACACCGTGACGATTCTGCATCCGAACGGCGTAGTCACCACTTACGGTCATTTACAAACAATTTTGGTGGTTCCGGAACAGATCGTTTCTCAAGGGCAAATGATTGCTCTAATGGGCGGTCAGCCGGGTACGCTAGGTGCAGGCAGATCAACCGGTTGTCATTTACATTTCGGCGTTCAGGGATCCAGGAACCCTTTTAGCAGATAAAAATACGTGGCGGCGAATCTGCCGCCGATATGCTAATTCAGTAAAAATGGCCCAAATTAAAAAACCGCTTTGGCGGTTTGTTTTGTTTTCTATTTTTAATCTTCTCGAACGCGATACATCAGGGCTTCGGCCAGGTGGTCAGCCCCCTCTAAAATCGTTTGTAGCGAGTTTTCAGTCCAGTTAGCCGAACAAACTTTGGGCTATACCCCTTGAGAAGGTAGGTTGTTGTCTAAAACAAAAAGCCCCGTAGAGGGCATTGTAGCGAGTGTAGTGAGAAATTCCCTTAAAAATAATAGCATTTTTAAAATCAGTTATATTTTTCTTTCCAAATTTTATACCATCTGTCAAATTCTTTCTCTGCCCTATCTTTTTGCTGCGCTTGGTTTATTTCGTGAAGAAAGCCGTAGTTTCTTTTTACCTGATTTAGCAATTCAAAAGTATTTCCAATTAAAGCTTCAATTTCTGTCCCTTCAAAAGCCAATCCGTAAGCTGCTTCAGTCGGCTCTTTTGAGAGTACTTTTTTAGATTCAAGGTGAGCCAGCATTTCGTTCCGAAGCTGTATAATCTTTTTAATGGTTTCTATGCTATCTGGATTAAAATTAGATTTAGGAATAATACGGAAAATAGAAAGAGTAAATTTTTTATTCCCTTTCGTTCCATAGGATTTTTTGTCAAAGATTTTAGCGAAATTTACTAAATAATAATTTCGCCAACTAACAAGAATATTACTCCAAACTACTGAGAAATTTTCCCAAGATTGACCATCAATTTGATTATGCCCCCGCTTATTAAAACAAAATATCTTGTAAGCATATTCAAGACATCCGAGCATAAAAACAAATTCTTCATTTGATAATTTCTTAACTTCTTCCCTCTCCCCGGATTTCTTATTTACCCATTTGGCATATTCAAATAAACCCCATATTGAAAAAACAAAAATAACAGCCCCGCCTCCATACTGCCTATCGTCCAATATCAAATAAAGAAAGCCCAAAATAGAAAGAAAAAATAATGCCTTGATAATAAAATGAAAAATGATTTTGACCCTCTCTTTAAATGTTTTCCTTTCTGCCTTAATGGGTTTGGCTTCCCTGATTGCCTTAATTAAATGCTCAACAGCTTGATTGGTTTTATTTTCTTCTTCCATAAATTTATTTGCTAAAAATCCATTTATATCTTTTTATCTTTTTAAGATGTTCCAATTCAGCATTTAATTTATCAAGCTTGTTTTCATATAAATTTCCTCGCACCTCTTTCACTATATATTCAGGGGTTCGTGTATAATTTTTAAAATCTTCAATTTCTATTTCCTTTATTTTTATATCTTTATCTATTTCAAGTCCCTTTAATTTTCTGTTTTCAAGATACAAATAAAAAACCCATAAACCAAGTAGTAAATTAAGAAATTTTGAAAATGTATCCCAAGACATAAATTTATTTCGTCTTATGCTTTTTAATAAATTTGTATTTACAGAGGGTTGCCCCCTGTTTTTTTAATCTTCTCGAACGCGATACATCAGGGCTTCGGCCAGGTGGTCGTATGAAATATTTTTGGAGTCATCTAAGTCGGCAATAGTTCTCGCCACTTTTAAAACCCGGTGATAACCGCGGGCTGAAAGTTTGCCGGAATCAACGTAAGTTCTCAAAAGATTTCGGGATTTTGCGTCAACCTCGCAGTGTTTTTTTATCTGGGGAATTCCCATCTCTGAATTTGTTAAAATTTTGTCCGTAGAGAAGCGTTCTTGCTGTATCGCCCTCGCCTTTTCAACCTCCTGCCTTATAATCTTACTGGAATTTTCCGAGTCCGGCGCCACTAACTTTTCGTATTTTATCTGAGGAACTTCAATAAAAAGGTCAATTCTGTCCATCAGGGGTCCTGATAATTTCCTTTTGTATTTTTGAATTTGAGAAGGAAGACAATTGCATTTTTTTTCCGGATTTCCCAAGTTTCCGCAGGGACAAGGGTTAGCCGCCGCCACCAGAGTAAAACGGGCAGGCAAGACGAGAGAATGCCTCGCTCTTAAAACGCTTATTACTCCTTCCTCAATTGGCTGGCGCAGCGATTCCAATACATCCCGGTGGAATTCCGGAAATTCGTCCAGAAACAGAACTCCCCGATGGGCCAGCGTTATTTCTCCTGGCCGGGGAGGGTTGCCTCCGCCTATTAAGGCGACTTCAGAAGAGGTGTGGTGGGGCGAACGAAAGGGCCGGTGAATGATTAATGGCCTTTCTTTTGTTAAAAGTCCTGCCACGCTGTAAATCTTGCTGACCTCTAAAGATTCTTCAAAAGAAAGAGGGGGCAAAATAGAAGGAAGAGATTTGGCTAACAAGGTTTTTCCTGCTCCTGGCGGTCCCTGCATCAACAAATTATGAGAGCCGGCTGCCACGATTTCTACAGTTCTTTTGGCGTATTCTTGACCCTTGATAAAGCCAAGGTCAAAGGGATAGTCGGTTTTTTCCAAGAAATCTTCGATTTTTACTTCAAAAGAAGGAATCTCTTTTCCACCCGTTAAATATTCAACCGCTTCCCTTAGGTTTTCCGCGCCAATCACTTTTAATCCCTTAATTAGGCCAGCTTCTGGGGCATTGGCCTTTGGCAGAATAATTTCCTTGAACCCATTTTTTCTGGCTGCCAAAGCAACCGGCAGTACTCCTCGGACTTCTCTTAATTTTCCGTCCAAAGCCAATTCTCCAAGAATAATCTTTTCCTGAGAATCAAATTTTATTTGCCTGGAAGCTACCAGAAACCCCAAGGCGATCGGCAAGTCATACAAAGAGCCCTCTTTTTTCAAATCGGCCGGCGCCAAATTAACCAAAACCCGTAATGGCTTTTGATGGGGGGAGATGAACCCCGAACTTTTAATCGCCGAACCCACTCTTTCTTTGGCCTCTTCAATGCTTTTGTCGGGCAACCCCACAATTTCAAAATGCCTCAATCCGTATGAGGCATCGACTTCCACTTCAATAATCTGGGCGTCTAAGCCGACAATGGCGGCTGAGAAAACTTTGGAAGGCATTTATTTTATCAACCTCAACTTATTTCGGGACACACTTTAAGCAAAACCTGGCTTCGGGGGCGACCTCCAATCTTTCTTTTGGGATATCTCTGCCGCATTTTTCGCATTTTCCGTATTTTCCCGCTTTTATTTTTTCCAAAGACAAATTGATGTCTTTTAGCCGCGTCTCTAAACTGTATTCGATAGGGAGTTTGGTTATATATTCTTCCACTTCTCCTGCCTCATCTTCCAGCATCTGGCCGCCTGCCCCGCTGTCAAAATGAGGAAATTTTGTATCCCAATCGCCCTTTAGTTTCCCATCTTTTTTGGCGAACCTTTGAAGCTCTCCTTCGATTATTTTTCCTTCTGTTTCCAATTTTTCTTTAATTTTTTTGAGAGAAGATCCGAACATTTATTTTAATAATATTTTATCGATTGTTTTTATCATGCTTTCGCCGGAAAAAGTAAAAATCAAGAAGTTTTCATCTTGAGAGTAGCAAATTCCTAAATTTGGCGTCGCAAAATCAAGATAACGAAAAGAAACCGTTTTATATTTGGCGGCCTTGAAAACAGGGAGACGCGCCCTGCCGGTTTTGCCCAAGAACAGCGACATGTTTTCAAAATCATTTTCCATTGTCTTTTCCCATGACTTTAACATGTCCGTCAGATTCACCCCATCTTTAATTTTCGCCACAAAACCCAGGCGGTTGCCTGATGTCGATGAGCTTCGTTCATCTCCACTCTTCGCTAACACTTGAGTTTTTGAAGAGTAAATAAATAAAGTAAAATCATTGTCTAATTGAGCCAAAAGGTTTTCAGGCGACTTTATCTGGAAGGCCTCAAAAAAATCTTTCAGGGAAAGAACCTTGTTTTCTTTCAGATCTTTAATGACAATGCGATTAAATTGATTTTCCGTTAATTTGCTCTCAAGGACAGAGGACAACGAATCCGGTACTTCTTTTGGGCTGGGAACTTCTAAGGTAGTTGTTCCTTCAGTTGCAATAAGGCTAGCAGGAATAAGGATTTCCGGCTTTTCTTGATTCTCTTCAGGCGGTTTTACTTCTTCTTGCGGAAAAAGAGGGGGGAGCTGAGGAGGCTTTCTTATTTTGAAAAACCAGTACCAAAAGGTGAGGAGTCCAAAGAAAATCAGCAGGATTAAGAATAAGATTACAATTCGGATGCCGATTCTTTCTCTGAAAGAAAGTTTCGTCGGCAAGGGTCTGATAATTTGGGACTGAGCTTGAGGCAAAGGAGGTTTTTTTTCTTGTTCTTTCTTCCCCTCCATCATTTCTCCAAAAGGCCTTTCTCTTTCTCTTTCCAGTTCTCCCCATTCTTTTTCCAGTTTGTTCCAGCCCTCCCCTCCTTCTTTAACTTCCAAGACCGGTTGTTTCGTTTCTTCTTCTGGCAGTTCTTCAATGGCCCTTTCTGCCGTTGGTTTTTCAGCCGGCCTTATTTCTCTTTCTTTTAACTCTTCTACCATCTTTTCTCTGCCCTTTTCTATTTTCAGAGATTCAATTCTTTTTTTGGCTTCCTCAATTCTCCTCTTGGCTTCTTCCATTCTTTCTTTTCTTTCAGCCGGCTTTTCTTCCGGCTCTTCTCCGATTTCCGCTCCTTCTTTTACCCGAGCGACAGCTTCTTCCGAGGCCTCAGTTTTCTCCGATTCTTTTGCTTCCTCCCTTGGTTTTTCTTCCGTCTCAGCTGTTCTTTCCCTTGCGACGGGCTCGGTCTTGATGCTAATCTTTTCTCCCTCGCCTCTTAATTTCGAATCCATTTCCATGAGGCGCCTTTTAATTTCGTTGGCTTTTCCCGTAGCCCTTTGATAGTTCGTCTCCAGTCTTTTTATCTGGACTTCCAGGCGGTTTTTTTCCTCTTCCATGACCCATCTTTCCTTTTCCGTCCTCCTTCTTCTTCCTTCTATCTCCCATCTTTCTTTTTCCATTTTCTGCTTTTCTTCGTCGTTGGTGATCAGCTCCTCCGTTTCTTCGGCCAGCCGTTTGTCTTCTTCAATTTTTCTTTCTTTTTCCAAAACGACTTTCAGAGCGTCTTTTGTTTCCACCAGGTTTTTGTAAAGTTCTTCTCTCTTCCCTGCTAATGATTTTTTTTCTTCCTCAATCCTTTCAAGAGTTCTTTTAAAGTTATTTTTCTCTCTTTCCAGCATGGTCCGTTCCTCTCTGGTAATAATTTCTCTTTGTCTTTCTTTTAATTCCGCCTCTTTTTTCAGGATTCCTTGGTATTCCGAATTGAGAGATTCAATTTCTTTTTCAACCCTTCTTTTTTGTTCAATCCATGGCCACCGCTCTTTCTCTGTCTGCCTTCTCTTTTCCTCTACCTCCCATCTTCTTTTTTCTATTTCTCTCTTCTCTCTTTCGGACTCCGTTGATTTTTCCCTGTCTTCTATTTTTCCTAATTCTTCTTCAATTACTCCCTCTCTTTTTAAAATAACGGATAGCGCGTTTTCAATGGGCTTTAATTTCTCTAAAAGTTCGGCTCTTTTTAACTCAAAAGGTCTTTTTTCCTCGCTAAGTTTCTGAAACTCTTGGCTGATCCTGGCTTTTTCTTCTTCTAAATTCAGACGGGGTTTTTCCAGCTGTTTTTCAGGTACTCCCTTCCTTAATTCTTCCTCTATTCTCCTTTTCTCTTCCTCCACTCTTTTTTTTCTTTCCTCTGTTCTTATTCTTTCTTTTTCTTCAATTTCCGCCTTCTCTTCCTCCACTCTTTTTTTTCTTTCCTCTATTTTTATTCTTTCTTTTTCTTCAATTTCCGTCTTCTCTTTCCCCATCCTTTCCTCAGCTTCTTTAATTTCTTTTAACTCAGCAATTACTTTTTCTTTTTGTTCTTCGGCTTTTTTTCTTTCCTCCTCATCCGTCCTTGCCTTTTCTTCCTCAGCCCTTTCCCTGATTTCTTCCGCCACTCCTTCTTCTTCCTCTTGTCTTTTCCTTCTTTCCATCAACTCTTGTCCTCTTTCCGCCTCTTTTTTTAACGTTTCCAATCTTTTCTTTTCTTCCTCCTTCCCTCCACCCTCAAGCCAGGCAATGTCTTTTTTCATTGTCTTAATTTCCACCCCTTCCAAGAATTCTATGTTTTCTTTGAATCCCTCCACCATTTTTAGAAATTAAAACTTTTTAAGTTTGCTCTTTTCCATTTACGTCTTTCAGGGAGAGGTTGATTCTTCCTTGTTCGTCAATTTCAATAACCTTGACCGTCACAGTGTCTCCTATTCTGACCACGTCTTCCACCCTATTTACCCGATGAGGAGACAACCGGGAAATATGAATCATTCCATCTTGCTTTGGGAGAATCTCAACGAAAGCGCCGAAATCCATAATTCTTTTGACCTTGCCTTGGAAAATTTCTCCCACCTTTACTTCTCGGGTGATATTTTTAATCCAGTCCACGGCCTTTTTGGCTGATTCTTCTTTTTCCGAAGTGACGTAAATAATCCCGGAGTCCTCAATATCTATGTCAGCTCCTGTTTCGGCGATAATCTCATTAATCATTTTACCTCCCGGGCCGATTACCTCTCTTATTTTGTCCGGGTTAATCTGCAAGATTAAAATTCTGGGAGCGAAAGGAGAAAGTTCGGCTCTGGGTTTTTCCAGAACCTTTGCCATTGATTCCAGAATTTCCAGCCGCGCCTTTTTACCCTGCGAGAGCGCATTTTTAAAAATCTCTTCAGTAATGCCTTTAATTTTCACATCCATTTGAATAGCGGTAATTCCTTTTTTTGTGCCGGCTATTTTGAAATCCATATCTCCATAGTGGTCTTCGGGTCCTTGAATATCGGTTAAAATTTTGTAATCCCCTTTTTCGTCAGTGACCAAGCCCATGGAAATGCCGGCAGCCGGGGACTTCAAAGGCACTCCAGCGTCCATTAAGGCAAGAGAAGCGGAAGAAACGGAGGCCATTGAGGTAGATCCATTGGAAGAAAGAATTTCCGAAACCGCTCTGATGGTGTAAGGGAACTCTTCAAATGCGGGAACTAGGGGGAAAAGCGCTTTTTCCGCCAGCATGCCGTGTCCGATTTCTCTTCTTCCAGGGCCTCTCATCGGCTTTACCTCTCCGGTTGAATAAGGCGGGAAATTGTAGTGGTGCATAAATCTTTTTTTGCCCACAATTTCCATTCCCTCCATAAGCTTGACATCTCCGGGCGCGCCCAAAGTTAAAATAGAAAGTGTTTTGGTCTCACCGCGGCAAAAGAGACCAGAGCCGTGGGTGCGGGGGAGCAAACCCGCCTCGCAAGAGATTTTTCTCAATTCGTCTAATTTTCGGCCGTCAGGTCTTTTTCCCTTTTCAAGAATATTTTTATGTAAAACCCTTTCCATCTCTTTTTCAAAGAGGCCTTTGACGATTTTTTCTTTGCCGGGATAATTTTCTTCAATAAAAACGGATAACTCTTCTTTCAATTTTTCCGATTGTTCAAGAGATTTCTCCAACCTATTTCCCAGGAACTCTTTGAATTCTTTTTCCAATTCCGGTTCCTGCGCAGACGTTAAAAGCTTGATTTTTTCCTTCCCTTCTTTCTTGGTAATTTGGTTTTGGAAATCAATGATTTTTTTAAGGTGAGGTTTCGCGAATTGACAGGCCTTAAGAATTATTTCTTCCGGTATTTCTTGTCCTTCCGCCTCAATCATATTGATTAAGACGTCGCCTTTCTCTTCAATCCCGGTCAAGACCATATCTAAATCGCATTTCCTCCTCTCTTCGTACGTCGGATTTAAAATAAATTCTTCGCCCACTCTGCCGATTCTTAAAGCCCCGATTGGTCCCGACCAGGGAATGTCAGAAAGAGAAAGGGCGAGAGACGCCCCTAAAAGACCAATAATGTCAGGGTCATTTTCTTTGTCCCATGAGAGACAAGTGATGATTGTCTGGACTTCTTGGAAAAAATCCTCTGGGAATCTTGGACGGATGGCCCTGTCAATCAGCCGGGCGGTCAAAATCGCTTCGTCGGAAGGACGGCTTTCCCTTCTGATATATCTGGAACCGAGGATTTTTCCGGCAGCATAAAATCTTTCCTCATAATCAACGGTCAAAGGAAAAAAATCCACATCCCTTTCCGTCTTGGAAAGGACAGCAGTGGACAGGATCAAGGTTTCGCCGTATTGGATCAGAGCACTGCCATTGGCCTGTTCAGCCAGATTCCGAAGCTCAACGATAAGTTCTCGCCCCCCAAGTTCTAATTTGTATTTCATATTATCTATTTTTTTAACAAATATTTTTCCGGACTTTCTTCAATGTCAATAAATTCATCAACCACTTCTCTTAAGCGCGAAGAGGCAGATCTGCCGAAAGCAATCACCTCCACTCTTTTGCCCTGATTTTTCAGGTATTCAACCAGTTGCAGGAAATCGCCGTCTCCGGAAGCCAAAACAATTGTATCAACGCTTGGCGCGATTCTTACGGCGTCAACAGTAATTCCCACATCCCAGTCAGCTTTTTTCATTCCTCCGTAAAACTCCTGCAAGTCCCTTACCCTGGTTTCAATTCCCAACTTAGTCAGTGCTTCAAAAAACGGCTTTTCTTCGCCTGTTTTGGTTTTGACGACATAAGCGAAAGCCCTGATTAAATTTCTCTGGCTGACCGCCAATTTTAAAATCTCCCGAAAATTAACCCGGGCCTGATAAAGATTTTTCGCCGAATGGTAAAGGTTTTGAACGTCAATAAAAACCCCGATTCTTTGGCCAAGATGCTTGATGACAGGCATTTTATTTTTTCAACCCTATTTTTTTAATAATCGTATTGTATCTTTTCGGCTCCTCTTCTTTCAGGAAAGCCAAAAGCTTTCTTCTTTTAGCCACCATTTTCAGCAATCCTCTTTTCGAATGAAAATCCTTGGAATGCTTTTTCAAATGCAAAAGCAATCTCTTTATTTCTTCAGTCAAGAGGGCAACCTGGACTTCGCCAGACCCGGTATCTGATTCGTGAAGTTTATACTTCGATATTATTTTTTCTTTTTCTTCTGGTGCGAGCATGCTTGTTTTATTTTACATCAAAAAAACAAAAAGGCAAAGTGCCTTTTAACCGCTGATCGTAATGCCCCCACCAGGACTCGAACCTGGATTTACGGATTAAGAGTCCGCTACTCTGCCATTGAGTTATGGGGGCAACCGAAAACTATCTTACAGGCAATTAATTTTCCACCAGCTTTCTTTTAAACTCCAACCGTCCCACGTAGCGACTCCGATAATCTGGAAAAAGGTATTGACAAAAATCCAGGCGCCGAAGATTATGAGCAGACCCCAGACAACTGACATTAACAATTTGTTCGCTTGGGAGAGCATAGTTGGTCCTCCTTCACCCAAGTGGGCAAAAATATACATAAACCCGCCAATTGCCAGCATTAGGGCGGCCAAGGGAGGAACGATTTTAAATAGAAAAAAATCAACGATATTCTTGAACAAAACAAAAATATGACAGAACTGGCAAGTCACAGTTTGGTCTCCTTCTTGGGCAGGGTCATCTTGGGAAAGCCCGCAAGGGACAACACCTCCGTAAACCGGAGCAACATTAAAAAAAAGAAATATTGTTAAAAAAATGATCAAAAATATTTTTTTCATCTTTTTATAGTATACTTTATTTTCCCAAAAAAGAAAAGAGGCAATACTTTTGGTTAGCGCCTCCTTCCTTCGTTAGAAATAATATTTCTGAAGAGATCAAAACGGCGGTATTTCCCTCCAATCAGGAAGCCTCAAGAGCGTGTTAAGGGTTTTTTGCCCGGTGCAGTTGAATCCGTCAGAATCAGTCACTTTCAGGGTGATTGACTTGGCTCCGGTGGAAAGGAATCTGATCAAGGGATTTTGGATGGCGGAGGTAGAAGGCGAGCCGTTTTGGAATGTCCAAAACCAGGATGACTTGACAGCGCCGCCATAGACCTGTGACTGGTCGGTAAACTGGGTGTTTTCGTCAATCGTCGGGTTCTGGGGAATCCAGGTAAAGTCAACATAAGGATAAGCGTGTCTTGGCGTAGTAAAGGAAGCGCCTGAAATCCAGGAAGAAGCCGCATCTTTTGAGTCCCAGACCATCAGCCGCCAGTAATAAGTGGTATTGAAAGAAAGTTTGCCTGACTGGGTAGCGTAGGAATTGGAAGTAGAAACAACTTTTCCCGAATCAACCTCAGGAGATGAGAAACTTGAGTTGTTATCCGCCTGAATCTGATAGGCGGATTGGGTGTCACTATCAGGGTCAGTGAATGTCCAGGAAAAGATGGCGCTTGCCCAGCCAACAAGGCAATAATCCGGCTGGGTGACATTAAGATTAGCGGCTGAAGGTGGGGCGTTGGCAATATTGAAAGTAGCGGTCACATTTCTGTTTTGAGTCATGATAACTATGCCAGGGCCATTTCCAGAGCAATCTCCTGACCAACTGGTGGTAAAAGTGGAACCAGCAGAGGGAGAGGCGCTCAGGGTGACAGTTCCGCCAGAATTATAAGAGGCAGATTGACTTGGACAAGAAGGGCCGCAGTTAATTCCCGAAGGATCAGAAGTGACAGTTCCTGATCCTGAGCCGGACTTGGAAACGGTGAGGGTGTAGACACAAGGTTGCGTATTGCAGGGTTGGGAAGAGGATCCTGTGCAGTTCGCGCCGCCGCAAGAAGGAGAAGGGTTGGTGCAGGTGCGGGTTTGGGTACCTCCTCCGCAAGAAACAGAGCAGGCGCTCCAACCAGACCAACCGCCATTGACCGCACCGCAGTCAAGATACTGAGTAGAGGCACCGGAACAAGCGGCTCCGCCGCAAGAAGGAGAGGGATTGGTGCAGGTTCTGTCCTGGCGCTGCTTACAGGATTGATATGAGCCGCAACTGCCGGTATTAGACCAGCCGCTCCATCCGCCATTAACTGCGCCACAGGATTGAGTTTGAGTTTCGGTGCTGCTCCCGCTACAAGCGGCTCCGCCGCAAGAAGGAGAAGGGTTGGTGCAGGTGCGGGTTTGAGTGCGAGATTGAGAACAGCTGCTGCAAGCGCTCCAGCCGCTCCACGAACTCCAAGCGCTCCATCCACCATTTACAGGACAACACTGGGTATTACAGGATTGGGTTTCGGTATAAGTACTGCAATTGGTTCTGGTACAGGTTCTGCTTTGCGTGCCGCCGCCGCAGGAAACCGAACAACCAGACCAGCCACCGCAACTCGCCGCGCAGCAGCCTGGCGTGGTAAAAGAACCGCAGGGCTGGTTGGTGACGCCCCAACCTGCAGAAGGTCCATTATTGTAATATGCTTCTACTGACCAATTGTAAGTGGTGCCAGTGGTCAAACCAGAGACAGTGTAAGAGGTATTTAAACCAACGTTATAACCAGAGCCGCCAACGCTCAAAATATAATAATCTAGATAAACACTGCCTATTATTACGTTAGGCGCCGCCTCCCAATTCATAGTGGCTGTCGGGGTAGTGCCCGAACAGCCCACGCTGTCGCTACTCAAACAGGTGCCGCCAGTAGCTATGCAGATATCCGGATCAGGCGCCGCGGCCAAAACCACATCATAACCGAAACCTTTAATCGTTTTCTCGGCAAAAGAGATCAAAGGATTGAAAACAGACAGAAAATAAGATTGTTTCGCATTTTCATCGCACCCCGCCGCGGAAACAAAAGGCCCGCTTAATAAAAAAACCAAACCAGCCAAACCAATCGCCAAACCTGCCAAATTAAATTTTTTATTTTTGAAATTCATAGTTGATTTATTGGAACTAACCCTTTTGAGATTTAATGGCGGATAAAAGTTTCTTGAAAGCGCCGAGCGCTTGCGGCAGCTGACTATATACGTTTTCGGCTAATTCCTCTCTATAAGTATGGGCAGTGGCGTTCCTGGTTTTAACAAGCTCCACCCATATTTCTTCTTAAGTTAAGAAATATATTCCAAATGCTGTGTTGCTACTTCTTTGAAAATTGGCGCGACTTTTGTGAAATCAACAATTTCCACCTTGTAAAGCGTGGGGAGATTCTCAATTTCTTCTTCAATTTCAAGCCAATCTTTGGCGGACGCCGGCTCCGGCCCCTCAATACCAACGTCAATATCAGAGCGGTCAGTGCCTCCTCCAAAAACGCGAGAGCCAAAGAAAAAAACCCGATATTCGGAAAGGTTCAAATGTTTCCCGATAATATCCAGAATCTCTTTTTTCAATTTTTCCTGTGGGTAATGTTCAAGCCGCATATAATTTATTTTTTATTCTTGCTTTTCCCCACACCCCGCCGCCGAAACAAAAGAACCGTTTGCTAAAAGAATAAAAGCGGCCAAAGCAACCGCCATTCCTATCGTCAACATTTTTTGTTTTTGAAAAGCCGCTCGTAAGTCATAATTTTTTATTTTAATTCCTCAAGAGCATCTTGTGATGGCTTATGATTCGGATAAATTTTTAACGCCTCTTCAAAATTCCTTTTAGCCAACGTCTTTTCTTCCTTATAAAGATACGCTTTGCCTAAAAAATAATAAGGTTGAGCGAATTTATCAACGCTATAACCATGATTTTTGAAAAATTCAACTTGCTCGGTCCAGCCGTCGTATGACGCGCTTAAATTATTATTCAGGGGCAGCATTTCAGCGTTAATAAATTTAATCACTTCATCAATTACCGTTGGGGTAGTCGAAGAAAGACGAAGCTGACTGTTGACCAAAAAGCCGAGCATAATTATTCGATGAGCAGGAGGAAAATAGCTAAAACCGGGGTCTTCAACTAATTCCCGATGAAGATGGACAGACCTTTCGTAATCCCCCTTATCGTAAAAAATCAAAGAATCAGCGCCTTTAATCAAAAGTTCGCCGACTTTATCCATAGCGGTTAACCTGTTTGAGTAAGTTTTATTGAAATCCGGACCTTTTATGTCTCGAATCAAATCGTTAGAGGGCCAGACGGCTAAAATCGCTCTGGTATCGACTTGAAACATTTTTTGAAAATTTTCATAAGATATTTCATAATTGTTGCCGAAATCATGGTCATGAACCACTATTTTTTTATCACGGTCGAGAACTCCAATGACCACTCGGAAACCTTTGGCAATCCTTCGAGAATCAACGGAACGATTTTGATAAACAAGCACCGGGGTTTTTTTATTGTCGTTAACAAATTTTTTAATTTGAGAAAGCTCCCCCCCTTCTTGCGTTGAGGTCCAACGGTAAGTTTCGTAACCATTTTCCTTAAAAAAATTCTGCAGATTCCCTGACGTAAAAATGCCGCTTTTGGTAAAAAGCCCCATTAGGTCCGTTAAATTGAACCGCTCGTCGCCCCAATAGTCCAAAATATCGGCTACTGAAGTTATTACCGAAGAATCGGCATCGAAAAAATGATTATAAAAACCGTAATAAGGCACGCCGGGAATCAAATAATTAACCGGCGGTTGGTAGTAATAATGGTAATAAAAAAGGCCGCCGCCTATCAAAATCAGCGCCCCTAAAACAATGATGGCTATTTTAGTTTGCTTTCCCATGACGGAAAATAAAAAAATACCAAGGATGCGCTTTAATATGCGCAATCTCCGCCGCAAGCGCTACTTTCAGCAACACAAGCACTGCCTTCGCATCCTCCGGGACCACCAGGCGCCGGGGGGGTCCAACATTGAGCTTGAGCCAGTGAAGCAGGAGCTTTATTGGCTATTAGCTTCGCGACAAGACTTAGCGTGGCGTAAATTAATAGCAATAAACCCAATAGAAATAAATTTTTAATATTTATTTTCGACATATATATCTATAGTATAAAACAATTGCCAAGAATTACAAAATAGTTATCCACAACAAGCTCTAAATTCTAATAATGAAGGCCGATGCCTGAATCTATACAAGATTAATTTATTTACCAACGACCAAAGTATACACTAACGATTCTGCAATGCCGTCAATATCCAGAAGTCGCTCTATTTCTCCGTCTGAAATGCGAAAACCTCCAAGGGCGCAACATTTCAGACCTAGCGCTTCGCAAATTAAATGGATATTTTGACCAATATGCCCGCTTTCCTGAAGAATGAAACGGTATCCTCGTTCGCCGTATTTGTTTTGAGTCCGCCAAAAGACCGCTGTCAAAAAAATAATTAAAGAAGAATCTTTGACAAATTCATAATTCGCAATTTGGTTTAATTCGTCCTTTTTAAATTCTTTTTTCCATAGCGTATCCAAAAGATGATTTTTAATGTCGTAATGAAAAAGACCCGGTCCCAGTCCCTCACCTGGTTTAACAATTAAACAATACGTTTCGAGAGGAAACCTCGCTCCGCCAGAAGGTTGAGCTCTTCGGCCATCTCCATCTCGCGTTTTTCTGGTAATACCGCAGGAATATTTCAATAAAATAGAAAGCTCAGATAAGCCGATGTCGCCTCCTGCCATTTCTCTTTTAGAGGAACGTTTCTTGATCGCCTCAAACAAATCAAACTTTTTATCTTGATGCGAAAGTTTTACTTTCGGCAAACGAGGATAAGTTTTATAATATGTCGTTTTCCATTCTTCCGGCCAAAGTGAAGAATCCCGTGGGATGAGATTATAAAACCTTTTGCTATATTGATGAAAAAATTGAGAAAAATTTATCTCTTCCATAAATTTTAAGGAAATGGATGCGGTAACGGGTTCCATTCCTTTCTCGGCTTAAAGCCCAACTTTTCAGGCACTCCCTTTAGGCGCGAACTGCCCAAGGGTGCGTCATATTCGAAAAGATAAAGCGGAACGAATTGCGGCACCACAACTTGAACCGAATAGAATCCGACATCGGAAAGAAAAGGATGTTTCGCTTGAAAATAATAAACTTCATAGCCATGTCCGCATTGCTCGATTTTTTTAACCAAGAAATCTAATTCTTTTTTGTCGGAATTAAAATTTTTTGGATATTCAAAATGAATTTCAGTAAACGATTCTTCTTTACCGGAAATAAAGAATTCGAAGTGCCTTGCCATTTCCGGATTAGCCCACAATCTTAATCGCTTATCTTGGTCGATTCCTTCTTTAAACGGTCGATAACTTTCATCTAAAGCCGGATAAGGCGGTCTCGGTCGTATCCAATAATAAACGCTCCATGCCTCCTCGAATGCCCTATAGAGCGCCTCGCAGGGATCGGACTGACAACCAGCGCCCAGACAAAAACGGGGGTTTTCTCCCGACGGATCGGAAATAACCACGGCGAAAACCGGAATGCCGGTATCAGCCGTGAGATTTAAGCAGTGAATTTCAAAGCCATAACGTTCCGACTCTTTTAGAAGGTCCTGGAAACCATTATGAGGAATAGTTTTTGGATTGATTTTTTTAGGCGTTAAAAGATTAAGCCAATGGATGAGAAAGGAGTCGCGTTGCACTAATTCGTACAAACCAACCATGATCGCTTTTTCTAACGAAAAGAAGCCGCCGGCTCCGCTGGTGTTGCCTTCGCAAAGAAATGGCTCTAATTCTTCCTGGTTATAATTCCAATAAATAAGCTGAGCGGGCAGATAAACTGTTTCTCCTGTTAACCATCTTTTTGCCTTTTCCCAGTAAAAAAAGCTTTCCTCGTCAAATTGAATTCTGGGGTTGGGCTGCTTTTGCTTATCGGAAAATCCAGCCAGATGCCTTAAATCGAGCATCCGCACTCCTTTTTTAAAAGATTTGGCTGAACCGCGGATAAGATTTTTTCGATGATACAAAGTTAAAAAATACCGTTCCAAAAATTCACCGATTGCTTTCGAAAAGACCTCTTCGGAATCTTTGCCGAAACCGTGGCCAATTGGACTATCTTTGCTTTTGCCGTCGCTTATTCCTTGGGGATAACTCGGAGCGAGATCAACCATATAAAAAAATGGAGCGTCATTAAATCGTACATTCCTGAACGAAAACCATTTGATAAAATTATTATTCTGCAATGATTGAAAAATCTTTTTAAGATGGGGATAAGAAAAATCATCAGAATTATCCATCATGAGATAGCTCGGATAGCCGCAAAAAGAATCAAGAACTTGGTAGTTTTTTGAAATAATCTTAGAAAATAATTTATCAGATTTGGCCGATTCGTTTCTAAAATACGTTATTGGTTGCGTCCGATAATCGTTAAACGCATTTAAAGTCGAAGCGATTTTGACTTTTGGATTTTTCCGGAATTGACTAATGGGTTGGTTTGCTTCCATAATAATTGAAGATAAATAAATATTAATTAGAACTTTTTCCCTGTTTCAAGAATCTAGCGCCTCCTAAAATAAAATGTCCGGCGCTATCAATCCAGACTTCTTGATTGAAATAGTCGTGCCGGAAGCCGCCAATAATTTTGCGTTTGATTTCTTCAGAGATAAAAAAAGCATTTCCCTCAGTATACTGCATGCTTAAAAGCCAGGCAATAGTTCTTTCCATTTTTTCTTTAAACTCCGGAAATTGAGAAAGGACTTCGAAAATTTTACCCGTACCGCGAGTGTAGACGAATTGAGAGCCAGATGTTGCCGGAAATGGACCGAATATCTTTCCCGGGCCACTCTCTAATTGATGAGACAACAGCCAATCAGCTACTTTTTTGGAGTATTCAAGGTAACGAACATCATTCGTAAATTTATAAATTTTCAAAAATATATTTACCGATTCCGCCCAGACCGCCAAATTAAGCGATTTTTTATTTTTCAAGTCACTATCAAAATTTTCCTTGGATACTTGGGCAAACTTTAAACCCTCTTTTAAAAATCTATTTTCAAAAACCGCCAAATTCAACAAAAAACCGGCAATTTGCTGAAAAGTAACAGGTTCAAAATTCAATTTATGGTTGTTGCTTATAATTTTTTCGCTGTAATCTTTTGCGATTAAGTAATAATCTCCAAGGTGCGTACTCCGATAAAGAGCAAGAGCTTCTTGTCCGGCATAAGCATAAGTTAACAGGGTATTTTCAATCGAGGGGAACGTGATTTTATCTAACCACTTCTTCAAATAGTCGTTATGTTTCCGCACTGCTTTGATATATCTTTCCTCGGCAGACATTTCACAAAATTCGGCTAACGCCCATCCGGTAAAAGCAGAGCGCGGCCAATCGATTTGGGTTTGTCGACCCGTCAAGGGATTAATAATCGGAGGGAAATTACCGTCTCGCTCTTGGATATTAATCAACCAATCTGCCGTTGACTTCATCGCTCTTTCTAAATCGCCGGCAATATGAACCTCAAGGGGCGCGATTATCGGGCCGTAAAGATTACATGCTTTCTGGCGTTCAGCGTCTTCAATAAAATCTTCAACTTCAAAAGTTTCTATAAATGCTTCTTTGTTTTGCCAAGCATTTCTCGTTAATCCGGCTTTCTTTTGCGATAAATCGCCTAAAAATTCACTTAAATTCTGGAAACAGTGAACATTATATACTTCAGGCAAAAACCATCCTGTTTTATCGCCCATCTTCAATCTAAAACCTTTTTCCTCCAAGAGTTCATTCTTTCTGACAACGCTTTTGGAGAGCGGCGAGCGAATATCCGACATTAAAGTAATTTCGATTCTGCTATCATTTAATTCTTCACCGCTTAAAGGTTTAAATCGCGGGTCTCTTGCCGCTCCCGCTATTCCCTCTATTAATCCTTCTATTAACGATTTACCTTCAACTATCCAAGAACCTCTCATTCTGCCTTCAATCCAAATCGACGCATCTAAATCGGTGCGAAAAAGAAATCGGCGGGGTAAATTTTTAAAATCGTTTGGATCCAGTAATTTGTCTTCCCTTAAAAATGTTTCCAAGATTGAACGAGCAATTCGGAGCGCCTCGACTTTTTCTTCTTTTGAAAGATTAAAGCGCAACGGCAAAGCAAAGATTTTAAAGCGCTTTGCGTTTTCGTAAAGAGAGAAAAAGAATCCGTTGCCGACACAGCGCCAATGTCCGTTTGGAAAAAAGCCGATGTCTTTTTCCCTGCCTTTGGCGGTCAAGATAAATGCCGGCGGTTTTTCATTATTTTTCAGCCATTTCGTCTTTTTTGGTTTATCGTCTTTTTCGAACGATCCCTCAAAGGATAGTTTGTAAGATGATTTATTTTCAAAGATTAACGTATATTCTTCGTGGCCGATATGATTGCCAATCCAATCAATCAGGGCCGTTCGCTCTTTTCTTTTTCCCGACATTTCGTCAGCTCTATTTAGAATTTCAGAAAACAATTTCATGTTGGAAAAACGCCATTCATTAGCGTATGGTCGAACTTTTACTCGGCCGACGACAACAATGTTGGCAAACGTAAAAAAAACCGTTGTTTTTTATCTCATCAAAAAAATTCCTGATTTCCTTGCAACTCAAAATTTCTTTTAAGGATTTTTCCTTCAAATTACCCGCCGAGAAAGGAATAACGCCGCAAATCGGCTGAATGTCTCCGTTAATCCCTATTTTAATCCATTTGTAAACCCAGTCGCAAAAATTTATCTTGCTGTATTCTTTGCCGTACCATAATTTTATCTCCTGTTCTGATAAATCAGGCCTGAAGGGAGAGAAGCGGGGCATTGATATGGCCTGCGGCAAACAACTGTATTTGTATCTTTCTTTAATTAAATTTATCTGGGACACTAATTTCTCTATTTTATCTTTCGCAATAATCGCTAAATTATGTTCAAACGCTTTTATTGCTGTGCTTTGTGATTTATGAAATCCGGCCCAGTTTAACCTTGTTTTAAATTCATTTTCCGCCAAAGAAGTCAGGCGAGAATCCGACCATTGAAGATGTGAAAAAGAAATGCCGTCAATATTTAAAAATTCCGCCATGGATAAAATTTCCTGCAAATAGTCAACGTTTAAATTATTTATAACCGTATTAATATAGATTCTCGGCACTTTTGCCGTAAGGACTCCTTTCTGCGATTGGATTGATTCTATCGCCTCGTATGTTTTTTTAAAATTGCCTTTTCCTCTTATTTTATCGTGAACTTCTTCGGGGCCATCGACAGAAAACATCAGCGCTTCTGGCATAACCTCGCATATTTTCCGA
>Ga0315293_10000751_pt1 | contig 30636 bp, 18 predicted proteins | sample YL17G13_20_MG_FD_203071 | JGI IMG/M metagenome (GOLD analysis project Ga0315293, IMG submission 203071) | Sediment microbial communities from Yellowstone Lake, YNP, Wyoming, USA - YL17G13_20 | ecosystem: Environmental > Aquatic > Freshwater > Lake > Sediment | place: USA: Wyoming | collected... | reverse complement strand
GAATTGGACAGCCGCCAGGCGAGCACCTCGCGACTGGCGAGGTCCAAGATCGCCACCAGGTAGAGAAAGCCCCTGGCCATCGGCAGATAGGTGATGTCGGCCGCCCACGCCTGGTTCGGCCGCTCGATGGCAACGCCCGAGAGCAGGTACGGGTAGAGCGTGTGCCCTTGCCCCGGAAGGCTCGTTCGCCGCTTGCGGTAGATCGCCTCCAGCCCCATGCGGCGCAGGAGCGTTCTCACGTGCCGGCGACCCACGGCCAAGCCCTCGCGCTTGAGCATCGTAGCGAGCTTGCGCGCCCCCAGGAACGGATGCGCGAGGTGCAGCTCATTCAGGCGGCGCATGAGCGCCAGATCCGCCGGCTCCGCCGTTGGCCGCGATGGGCAAAGGCCGATGGCGCCGCCGACGAATCATGGAGCTAACTTCACTCCGCCCGCGCCCGTCGGATCCACGCTTGCTCACGGGTGCTCCCCTGGGTTCGCAGTCCGCCGTCCCAGGCGGCTGGGGCCCCGATCTTGCGGCGCCGGACTACGGGCAGGCGCAGTATCCCGGCCAGGAAGTGATGATCCATTTGCCGCGAGCGGTCGCACACTGTGTCGCATTGAGGGACGCCGAACACACGAGCCCTGGCGACTCAGCCGTCGGCGTCAGCGTCGGCAGCGGCGGCGCGACGATCACGGGTAGCGGCTCGACATCGCCGGCGAAGTCCAGCAGCTCGCGCTTCATGAAGCACGTCCCGCTCCCGGTCGATCGGGTGATCACCAGCCAGCCCGCGTCGGCGCTGCGGCCGACGACCTCGGCCTGGGAACCTGCGGTCCGCGTATCCACCACGGGATACTGCATCGCCGGACCGAGGCGGCACAGCGCATCCCGGCTGACAAGCGTGACATGCATTCGTTCAGGGCAGAGCGGCGCTGTTCTGGTGAAGAAGGTGCGCGTCTCGGAGAACGGCCCGCGATACCAGTCCTTGAAGGCGGCCACGCGCCAGTAGTAGGTGGTGCAGTCTTCCAACGGATCGGTGATCACCGTCGTGCCGGGCTGATTGAATTCGCCCAGCAGGTTCTCCCCGGCGAACGTCTCGCTGGTCTGCAGGTCGACGAAGTAACCGTCGGGAATGCAGCCGGGCGAGCCGGCCTGGAAGTGCAGCGTGGCGACGTTCTCGTACAGGACGGCGTCGTCGTCGGGGGAGAACAGCTCGGGCGCGGTGAGCTGGGAAGCCGCCGTACAGTCTGGGCCTGTGAAGAACGAGCGCGGTTCGGAGAATGCGCCACTCTCTCCCAGACCCCTAGCGGCGACCTTCCACCAGTACTGCGTCGCGGCCCGCAGGCCGACCGGCACGTCATACGTGGTCTCCGGGCTGACGACTTCGCCGTTCAGGCTGGGGTCGCTGAAGCCGTGATCGGCCGCCAGCTCGATGGAGTACCCGTTGGGTTGGCACGCGCCGTCGGGATTCTCCCAGGCGAGGGCGATATGCGGCACGAGCGGGCCTGGGGCATTCGGATGCACGATCTCGTACGACGCCGGCATTGTCAGAGTCGGCGCATCGGGGACGAGCTCCGCGGTGCAGCACGCCCCGCTGGCATTGACTGTGAAGTCGCCCATATCGGAGAGGATCCTGATCTCCGTGTCCGGAGCCCCGGGCGATCGGGCGCGCACCTGCCAGGAGTAGCTGGTGCAGTCAGGGAGACCCGGGGATGAGAACGCATCAGGGACCACCGTGCTGCCGGTAGAAATCCACTCCAGGCAATCGGACTGACCTTCGATAGAGTGTTGGACCCAGTCGCCTGGCAGGGGGCTGGGGGCCACACAGGGGAAGTAGATGGGGAGGCAGTCTGCGGCGAGGGTTATCCACTCCAAGTCAGGGTGCCTCGTGTCGACCTCCCTGCCGTGTATAGGGGAGTACAGGCTGATCCGCCCGAGGCCATCATCGGGGCCTGACACGCGCTACCGAGGGAGATCACGCCGACCGAGGAGAACGGTCCCATGTCGGCCCCGTCCAGCCCTGCCACCTTCCAGTAGGCGACGTAGTTCGTTTTGAACCTGTACGGCATGGTGGGGAAGAGGTACTAAATCAAACGTAACGTGTTGGGGTCCGCCTGTAGCTGGTTGTAGCTGCTGTCTGCAGGTCCCGGTTCCCCCGAGGTGTCAGCGGTGTAGTAGTCGAGGTAGTTGTAGCGGTCGGGGACCAGCTCGCGGTACGTGTCGGAGACCACCAGGCGGTACTGGCGAGGGCGGCAGCCGTCGTCCGCCGGACCCCACATGAAGGACCAGCCGGTCCAGGAGTACGCTGAGCTGATGAACGAATCGATCATCGGAGCGCTCATCGATGACGCGTCGCAGGTGGGCCGGTTGCAGCCGGTGAGGGCCATCGCCAGGCCGAGCGCCAGCAGGGGGAGGGCGGCAGAACGGGGCATTCGGAAGGGAGTCATGGCAGCCTCCAGGTGGAATGAGACGGCGATGCGCGAGGTCGCCTGGCCGCGCCGCAAAGGTCTTCGCTACCACAACGATGAAGCTGCCCACTCTCTGTGACGGAGTGTACAACGCGAGCGCCGGGTTGCGCCACGGCGGCCCCCTCCCCCTGAAAGAGCCGTAGGTCCCCGTAGCGCAGCGGAGGGGAGTGGGGTTGGGGGCCTTCGCGTACCCGGCGCCCCGCATCGCTAACCCCGTGGACCGCGTGAGCCGGCGAGGAAGCGAGGCCAAAGCTGAAGCTAGGCCCGGTCCCTACGCCGACGCGCCCGAGTAGTTCCGCAGCCCGAGCTTCCAGAACACGCGTGAGACGACGAGCAGCGCTGCGGCCAGGCCGATGGCGCCCAGGCCTGTCGGCCACGTCAGGCGGCCGGTGAGCGCCTCGGCCGGGACGGTCACAGCGAAGGCCACCGGCACGAGAAACGTCAGCCCGAAGCGCAGCCAGCCGGGATACAGGCTCACCGGCCAGCGGCCGGCCTCGTACACGCTCTGGAAGATGACCAGGATGTTCTCGACGCGAACGAGCCAGAACGACAGCGTCGCCAGGATCAGCCAGAATGCATACACGATGGCGCCGCCGGCCAGCACCATCAGGCCGAAGACGGCCGCTTGCAGCACGCCCACCTGCTCGCCCAGCCGGCTCAGCGCCACGCCCAGCACGCCAAAGCCGAGCAGGATGTTCAGCAGCTCCCAGATGTCGACGTCCTGGATGCTGGCCAGCAGCTGCGCGTCCTCGGGCATCGTCAGCGTGAAGTCGAGCGAGCCGTCGTGTACGCCCTCGATCAGCGCCTCCATGCTGGGCTGAATCACAACGCCGATCACGCCGCCCACCAGGATGTACACGCCCACCAGCGCCACGACCTCGTCCGGCCGCCAGCCGCCAAGCGTGTCGGTGTAGGCGAAGACGACCGCCAGCCCGCCCAGCGCCGTTACCAACCCGAGCAGCGACTGGAAAAGCTGGATGACGAAGTTGACCCGGTAGGCCGCCTCGCCCATCACGCCGATGCGGAAGAAGGTCCAGATCAGGCGCAGCGTGTTCATGCCCCCACCGCCGAATACTGGCGCACGCCCGCCCGCCAGGCGAGGCGCACCAGCATCAACCCCACGCCGATCCAGCCGGCCTGCGCTGCGAATCCAACCAGAGTCTGCGCCGGCGTGAGGTTGCCCAGCAGCAGCTCGACCGGGAAGGCGATCATCCAGCGGAAAGGCAGCGCCAGGCCGATCGCCTGCACGAACCCGGGGAAGAGCGACAGCGGCGCCACCTGGCCGGAGAGGAACAGCAGCGCCACGAAGTAGGTTTGATTGAGCGCGCTGACCCGCGTCGTCCAGAACGCGGCCAGCGCCAGCGTCCACTCTATAAGGAAGCGCAGGACGAAGGCCAGGGCGACGGCTGGGACGAAGGCCGCCACGGCCCACGGCACGAGGTGGATCGTCGGCCGAAAGACGAACCCGAGCCCGACGGCAAGGGCCAGCATCATCGGCGTCGAGATCATTTTCGACGCCAGGTTGTCGGCGATGTCGGCGTGAATGGGATGCACCGGGCGCAGCAGCGCCGCCGAGAGGGTTCCCTCGCGCACGCGGTACTCGTACTCGTGCATGATCCACGAGTAGGTGGTGTTGTTGACCAGCATCAGGACCAGGAAGTAGGCGGCGAAGTCGCCGCGGGTGTAGCCGCCAGCCTCGCCGCCCGAGGCGGCGGTGACCGTGGACCAGACGATCAGGTAGATGACCGGGTCGAGCACCTGCGAGATCAGCCAGATGACCAGCGCCGCCCGGTACTGCAGCATGGCGGCGAAGGAGGTCTTCATCTGCTGCCGGTAAACGCCGCCCAGCCCCATCACGAGGCCTCCTGGGCGAAGACGCGCTCGATCACCTCTTCGATCGGCGGATCCTCGACCGTCAGGTCGATCACCGGTAGGTCGGCCAGCAGGCGCGCCGTCGTGCGCGACGTCTCGGCCTTGGGGACCCTCAACGTCACCAGCCCGTCCTCGCACGACACGACTTCGCCGTAGCCCTCGAGCTTGTCCGGGCAGCTCTCGAGCTGGACGACGATGGTCTTGTGCGACGAGAAGCGCTGGAGCAGGGCGGCCAGGTCGCCGTCGAACAGCAGCTTGCCTTCGTGGATAACGATCACCCGGCGGCACAGCGCCTCGACGTCGTTCATGTAGTGCGACGTGAGCAGGACGGTGGCGCCGAAGCGCTGGTTGTAGTCGGCGAAGAAGGTACGGATGCGGCGCTGCATGGTCACATCCAGCCCGATCGTCGGCTCGTCGAGGAAGACTACCTGCGGGCGGTGGAGCAGTGCGGCGGCGATCTCGCACTTCATGCGTTCGCCGAGGGACAGGTTGCGCACCGGCTTCTTGAGCAGCGGCCCGAGGTCGAGCAGCTCGGTCATCTCGTGGAGCGTGCGCTGGTAATCGGCCGCCGGGATGCGGTAGACGGCGCGGTTGAGTTCGAACGAGTCGAGCGCCGGGATATCCCACACCAGCTGGTTGCGCTGGCCCATGACGAGCGTGATCTGGCGCAGGAAGTCGCGCTCGCGCCTGGCGGGCGTGAAGCCTAACACCGACAGCGTGCCGGCCGTCGGGTGGAGAAGGCCGGAGAGCATCTTGAGCGTCGTCGTCTTGCCGGCGCCGTTGGGGCCGAGGAAGCCAACGACCTCGCCGGGCGCCAGGTCGAACGAGATCCCGTCGACGGCGCGCACGTCCTCTGTCTTGCGCCGGACCAAGCTGCGGAGCGCGGCCGCCATGCCGGCCTCGCGCTCGGCCACCTTGTAGACCTTCGTCAGTCCGCTAACGTGGACCGCGGCGTCTCTCATCATCGCCAAAGATTATAGACGGCTTCGGTCCACGATCGATGGTCAGCCCTGATCAAGGCGGCACAGCCTGTCGTGGGCTGTGAGCGCCGGACTCCTGGGGCGTCCCACTTCGCCACCGGATTCATGCGTTGGCCCGCCTCGGCCACACGTCACCTTGCTGCGCTCCGCATGCCCTCGGCGGGGGGCGCGGCCCTGAGGCCCACATTGGGCTTTCGCGCGGCGCAGGTCAAACGCCAAGAATCGCGCGGTTTCCGCAGGCCGGCGCCAGCGAAAGATCAGCTGCGCTGGCTGATCGGACCAAGCCCTGATTGCCTGAGGCACAGTGCCACGCGCGGGCACACCGGACCCCATGCGCGAACGAGCCCCCCGCCGTCAGGGTATCATCGGGAGGGTTGGTCGGCGAAAGGTTCGCCGGAGGGTAGGAGCAGGGCGGCGTCGCACGGTGAGGCGAGCCACGCGCCCACGATAAGTTCCGTGCGCGGCGGCCTTCGCGGCCGAAGGCTGTCAGCTATTAGGGGAGCGCGGCGCGCCGGCGCGTGTGTTGAGAAGGAGAGCATGGCATGGGAGAGAGCGGCACACCGATCCCGGACGGACGGGATCTCTCGATCTCGCTTGCCCGCGCCAACGTGTACACGCTGGCCGTCTCGCTGCCCCTTGTCGGGCTGATGCTGCTCGCCTACCTCGAGCTGTCCCCCGCCGCGCTCGTCCCCGCAAACACGCTGACGCTGACGCTGCCGGGCTGGCTGCTCTTCGTCGCGCTGATCGTGGCCGGCATCCTGGCGCACGAGGCAATCCATGGGCTGGCCTGGTCATTCTTCGGGCGCCTGCCGCTGCGGCGCATCCGCTTTGGCTTCCAGGCCTCGACGCTGACGCCGTATGCCCATGCCCTCGACCCGCTCCCGGCCCGCGCCTATCGCCTCGGCGCCGTCCTGCCCGCATTCCTGCTCGGCGGGCTGCCCTTCGTCGTGGGCACGGTTCTCGGGTCGCCCTCGCTGGCGCTGTTCGGAATGATCTTCGTCTTCGCTGCCGGCGGTGACCTGCTCGTGCTGTGGCTGATCCGCGGCGTCGATGCCCGGGCGCTTGTGCAGGACCACCCCAGCCGCGCCGGGTGCATCGTCCTCCCCCTGCCTCCCGGCTGATCAACCCACGCATGGGGGCCCTCAGGGCCCGGCACAGGTTCGAGTCTGTAGAGTCGGAGTGAGGGCCGGTAGGTTGAGAACGTTGGGGCTCAGTCAGGAGTTGGAGCAACATCTCGGCCGGCCGAGAGGCGCAGCCAGTCTATGGGTGCGAGAGTGCAGGACCGCGATTTGTGACCATCTCTTGCAGACGAGGTATTCACCCCTAGCCCACAAGCTCCTGCCGCGCCTTGTCAACGATGAGGGTGATCTCCTGATCGAGCGCCGGATCGATCGGGGCCGGCTGATGGGTCTGCAGGATGGAGGCGAGCCGTTCGCCCACGCGATCCTCGAAGCGGGTCGAGCCCTTGGTTCGCCAGACATCGTACGCATCCCTCGTCCAGGCGGCATCGGGGATGAGCAGCTCGCTGCGGAAGTGGTTCAGGGTGTGGTCGTGCGACAGGTAGTTGCCTCCGGGTCCGATCTCGGCGATCACGTCGAACGCCAGGCTCTCATGGTCGACACTAAACCCGGCCGCGATCCGTCGGGCGAAAGTCATGGCCTCGTCATCGGCCACCAGCCACAGCAGGCTGCCACCGTGATCGGTCCCACGAATGCCGGCGTGTCCGAATAGATCGGCTCCGGCCAGGATCCCCTGGACCAGACTGCCCATCTTCTCCATGCCGGCCTGGGCGTCGAGGACTTTCGAGTCGGTCAGGTTGACATTGATGTAGACCGGGAAGCCGTACGACCGCGCCAGCTGCACCATGGCGACTGCCATCAGCCCTTGCTCGGGCGACCCGAAGGAGCAGATCGAGGTGCGCGGATCCATGATGTGGGGAATGCCGCCATACATGACGGGCGTTCCGGGAGCCAGGGTCTGGATGACGACGATCCCGGCAAGGATCTCGGCATTCTCCTGCGCCAGCGTCCCGGCAAGGGTCGCCGGTGCGGTGCCCGACGTCATCGCCATGGGGCCAATGCTCACCGGTTGTCCGTGATCGAGGAATGCCAGCATCACATCGAGCCCGGTCTCCGGCAACTGGAGCGGGCTGATCGGTTCGAGGAAGACCTCGACCATGGGACTGCGCCGCAGCGCCTGCCTGCCGCCCGCCACAGCTTTGTAGATCTCGAGTACATACTCTGAGCTCCGGCGCGTGATCGGCCAGCAGCGAGTGGGCTTGGTTGTGCCGCGCAGGAGTTCTGCCGTCAGGGCAACGTCACGGATCGGCGGTGGGACATCGACGGGCACGGTCATGGCGCCCACGATGGTGATGTTCGCCAGGGCGTCGCCCAACCGTATGGCGAGGCGGGTATCCTCCAGGACAGGTTCGCGGCGCTCGCCGGTCTTGTGGTCGAACCACGCAAACTGCCCCGGGCTGGAGATCAGGTTCAGGTCGCCATATCCAAGGCGGGCGGTTCGGGACGGATCCCGGCCGGCGAGCGCATAGCGTTTCGTCGCCTTTTCGATCGAACCCATGACTGTGCCTTCGTCGAAGCGGGCGAGCTTCGCGTCGAAATCGACCTTCGCACCCGCCGCCGCCATCCGCTCGAGCACCTGGCGGTGATGGATCCTGACGCCGACCTCACTCAGGACGCGCAGCGAGGTGGCGTGAATCTCGGCCACCTCATTGGGTTCAAGGAGTGTGATTCGGGGCTTGGGCATCCTGAGTGACCTCTGCGAGACGATCGCTTGGCAAATCGAGGCGCACACGGAGTGTGCTTCCTCGAGGACTCATCTAGCCCAAGGCTACCGCAAGATTGCGTCCTACGCCACCCAGCGGACCTGCGTGCCTCGTTGCGCGGATCGCCCATATACTCTTTGAGGCTGCGGCGCGCCGCTGCTCTTCGAGAGACGACGTTGTTTGACACTCGTAGAACTTCCTCTATACTTCGGCGCCACACCACCCAGGAGTACTTGAACTGGGCTACGGGGGACAAGGGACACGGTTTCGGGGGTCAGACGGCATTCCTCGCGTGTGGAACGATGTAGGAATCGGATGTACCCGCGAGCCGGGCAAAAGGGTGGGGTAGACCCGGTGCTCCTGGAGCATCCAACTTGGTCGGCACAGATCGTGTGAGGATCGGCATCGTAGGCTGCGGGGATGTGATGGCCCGCGCCTACATGCACGCCATTGACTGGCTGCGCCTCGACGGCCAGGTCGAGGTCGTCGCGGCATGTGACGTGAAAGAGGACAAACGCGCGTTTGTCCTCGACGAGCTGCACATCCCCCGCTTCACCACGCGTTTTGAGGACGTGATCCAGGCCTCCGACGTCGATCTCGTTCTGGTGACAACCTCGATGCGGTCGCATGGACCGATTGCGACGGCGGCGCTGGAAGCCGGGAAGCACGTCCTGGTTGAGAAGCCCATGGCCGTCAGCCTGGCGGAGGCCGCCCGCCTGGTTGAGGTCTCCAAGACGTCCACAGGCCGCCTCATCTGCGCCCCGCACGTCATCCTGAGCACCACCTATCAGACCATCTGGAAGCGGGTCCAACGGGGCGACATTGGCAGGGTCATGCTCGCGCGCGGCCGCTACGGCTGGGCCGGCCCAAGCTGGGAAGACTGGTTCTATCGCCACGGGGGTGGGGCGATCTTCGATCTGGCGGTCTACAATCTCACCAGCCTGACGGGATGGCTGGGGCCGGTCAAACGCGTGACGGCAATGGCCGGCACGGCCATCGCCGAACGCCTGGCCGGCGGGGAGCGCATACCGGTTCAAGTTGAGGACAACGCGCACGTGTTGCTGGACTTCGGCGATGCCGTCTTTGCCGTTGTGAGCACCGGGTTCACGATGCAGCGCTACCGGGGTCCCGGAGTCGAGCTGTACGGGGAGAAGGGCACGATCCAACTCCTGGGTGATGATTGGGACCCCAATGGCTATGAGCTCTGGCTCAACGATGTCGGCGCCTGGCTGGTTTACGATGAGGCCGATCCTTCTTGGTTGTGGACCGATGGCCTGAGGCACCTCGTTCGCTGCATCCGTACCGGCGAGCGGCCGCTGATGACACCCGAGCATGCCTACCACGTCCTGGAGGTCATGCTGAAGGCCAAGGAGTCCGCCGCCGACGGCTGCGCCAAGGTGGTCGAGAGCAACTTCCCGCCGCTGGCAATCGCCGGCGACATTGACGGCATGCCAGCGCACCTGATACACGACCGCAGCCACCCTGAGGAACGGTAGCCGCCTGCGCGGTGGATTCCGTGGCGGGCCGGCCGGCGCGCGGTCGAACACGGTCACAAGGCCGTATGCCCGCAGGGCAGGCTGAGCCCGAACAACTAGAACGCCGCATTCGAGTAGGCTTTGTTCGATGGGCTCGAGGCCTTGGGCGAGCGCGAAGGGAGGGAGAAGGGGAGATACGCAAACAAAGGCATGCGGTGGGTCAACACATGGATTCAACTGAAACCGATGGAGGTTGAAGATGGACATCCCGACCAGGAAGAACGCCAGGGGGGCGATCAGCCGCAGGGACTTCCTTACGATCGCGGGAATGACGGGCGGCGCGGCCTTGCTGGCTTCTTGCGGCGGACCCGCGGCGACCCAGGCGGCGACGTTGGCGCCCGCAGGGCCGAAATCGCTCAGCTTCAAGGGGACGCTCGACCTGTGGGACTGGGAGTTCGCCCCACGGCAAAAGATCATCACGGAGAAGGCGGCCGAGTTCGCCGCGCTCAACCCGGACATCAAGGTCAACTACCTGCCGCTCCCCTGGGCCGATATGGAGACGAAGATTCTGACGGTCGCCATGGCGGGCAACGGGCCGGCGATGTCGGACGTCTTCTACTTCTGGCGCTACGACCTGCAGCGGGCGGATGCAATCGTGCCGTACCCCAGCGACTTCACCGACTGGGAAGGCCGCTTCAGCGCGCCGTTCATCAAGGACGAGCAAGGCCGGCCGCGCGCCCTCGTCTGCGGCTGGTATGTCGACATGATCTACTACAACAAGGAGATCTTTGCCAAGGAAGGCTTGAAGGGCGAGGATATCCCCACGAACTGGGATGACTTCATCAAGCTGGCACAACAGCTGACGCAGAAGGACACGAGCGGAAAAGTCGCGCGGTCCGGATGCGGGATGAACGACTACTGGCAGCATGAGTACCTGTGGCACGACCTGATCTATCAGCTGGGCGGTTGGGTGTACAGCGCAGACGGTACCCAGGCGCTGTGGGAGGACGAGCCGAGCGTCAAGGCCGTACAGTTCATCCAGGACTGGTATTTGAAGCACCAGATCGATAGCCTGGATCTGCCGGCGGGCTATGGCACGTTCGGCAACGGACTGGCGGCGATGATGTTGGGTTCCGGTTGGAACACCGGTTTCATGCTCAACGACTTCCCGCAGATGCAGGACATGTTCGACACCGTACCCATGCCGACCTACACCGGCAAGATGACCCCCTCGACGGGCCTGGCCAGCCCCGAAGAGACCTTCCAGGTCTTCAGCAGCTTCCCGGCGGAGACACAGGAGGCCGCTTTCGCGTTCACCAAGTTCGCCGTAGAAGGCGAGGACAACGCCGTACGCTGGGGGATCGACGAGCAGATCGTGCCGGACATCAAGAGCCTGATCAGCGACCCGCGGCTCGTGAATCTGCCGAGCCTTAAGGGGCAGCTGCCTGGCATGCCGTACCGGGTCACGACCGGCGAACGGCCGATCGAGGCCGAGAAACTCTGGCGGGCGATGTTCGACGAGGTCCTGCTGAAAGAGACCGACCCGCAAGCTGCGTTGAAGGCGGCGACGGAGGCGATCAACATCGAGCTTCCGAAGAAGAAGCGCTACATCACCGAGCGCAACTACAAGCCGCCGGCGTAGGACCGGATCGGCGTCGATAGCATTCATGGGCGTGCCCACGGGCACGCCCATGATCTTCGGATGCAGGCTGGCGAACAGGATGAGCGTCGGGCCGAAACCCATCAAGCCAGGAACTGCCCGCCGTGCCCACCGAGGCTGGGGCGGGAGAACCGGCTATATGGTCGTGGTGGTCGTTCCTCTCGTCCTGTCGTTCCTGCTCTTTTGGATCTATCCCATCGCCGCAGCCTTCGTCAACAGCTTCACCGACTGGCAAGGCTTCGTCGGTACCAGGCCATTCGTCGGCCTCGAGAACTACGCTCGCGCCGCAGCCGACCCGATCTTCAGGCAGTCGCTCCTGAACACGTTCGTCTTCGTGGCGATCTCCCTGCCGACCGGCATCGCCAGCGCGCTCGTGCTGGCCCTGCTGGTCAATGCCGCGGGTCGAATGAAGGAAATCTTTCGGGTCATCTACTTCCTGCCCGTCGTCAGCTCGACCATCGCCACGGCGTTCGTGTGGCGTTATCTGTTCCAGCCGCAGCTGGGGATCTTCAACCAGATCCTCCAGTTTCTTCATCTGCCTGCGCAGCGCTGGCTGCTCTCGCCGGACCAGGCTCTTGCCTGCGTCGCCCTCTACGCCATCTGGCAGGGCCTCGGCTACACGATGGTGCTGTTCATGGCCGGATTGACGACCATCGATAGCAGCTACTACGATGCCGCCAAGGTGGACGGGGCCGGGAAGTGGCAGGTATTCAGAAAGGTAACGCTGCCCTTGCTTCGCCCGACGTTCGCCTTTGTCTTGGTGACGAATGTGATCAACGGGCTGCAGATCTTCGCCCCGATCTACGTGATGACGGCCAGCGGGATGACCTCCGGCGAGTCGCCGCCCGGTGGCCCGGCCAACTCGACGATGGTGATCGTGGTGTATCAGTGGTTGATGGCGTTCCGCGAGCTCCAGCTAGGCTACGGGGCGGCCATGGGTGTGATTCTGCTCTTCATCATCCTGGCATTGACCCTGCTGCAGCTGCGCTGGCTGAGGACGCGATGGGACTACTGATTGAGACGAGGCGATGACGACCGAGGTGCAGTCCGTTTCGAAACCTGCGCAGCCATTCGCCTCGAGCCGCAAGAAGAGCCGCCTTGGGCTGCTGTGGCTGCTGTTGGCGATTGGCGCTATCCCGATGCTGCTGCCGTTCTACTGGATGGTCGTCACCGCCTTCAAGCCGGCGGAGGAGATCCTGCGACTGCCGGTGACGTGGTGGCCGGCAAACCCGACCCTCAAACATTGGATCGATGCCTTCCGGGTGGCGAACTTCGGCCGCTACTTCCTCAACAGCGTCTTTGTCAGTGTGACCATCACGGCCGCCAACCTGCTGACGAGCGCCATGGCCGGCTATCTGTTCGCCAAGTTCCAGTTCCGAGGGCGGGATCTCCTGTTCGTCTTCGTCCTGAGCGGCATCATGATCCCGTTCTATGTCCCGCTGATCCCGCTCTATGGGCTGATGGTCAAGCTCAACTGGGACAACACGTACTGGGCCGTGATCATTCCAAGCCTATACTCGCCGCTGGGTATCTTCTTGATGCGCCAGTTCATCCACTCGATTCCCAATGAACTGATCGACGCCGCCCGCGTGGACGGAGCGAACGAGTTTGCCATCTTCTTCCGGGTCATCCTTCCCTTGTGCACACCGGCCCTGGCGGCGCTGGGTATTTTCGCCCTCACGCTCAACTGGAATGACTTCCTGTGGCCTTTTTTGGCGCTGGACTCGCCCTCGCTCTGGACGCTGCCCGTCGGTCTGGCTCGATTGCGCGGCCGCTTCGGCACGGACTACGGCCTGGTGATGGCGGCGGCCACGATCACGGTGCTTCCCCTGTTGCTGTTCTTCTTCGCTGCACAGAAGCGGTTCATCGAGGGCATCACGCTCACGGGAACGAAGGGGTAGTCCAGGCAGCCGCCCCGCAACGAGCGTGTCTTGCCCCCGGGCTGGCCGGCGGGATAGGTAACCCTCCAAGCCCAGGAGATCGCCGTTGAGACCAGGAAGCCTATCCTCCCGCGAGCGGATGCTGCGAGCGCTGAAATGCGCCGAGCCGGATCACGTTCCGTGCAGCTTCATGTTGTTCGGGGGGCTGAAGGCACAGTGCGGCAGCTACGCGGAGTTCATCGAACGGCAGGTGGCCATGGGCCTGGACGCCTACATCCAGCTGCCGCCGCGGCCGCCCTTGGTGGCCAACGAGCACTACAACCTGCATGGGTTGCCCGTGTCGTACGATCCAAGGGTGACGATCCAAGAATGGGTTGAGCACCCGGCGCAGGAGAGCCGGCCTGTTCTGGTCAAGGAATACCGGACCCCGGCCGGCGTTCTTCGGGCCGAGGTGCGAAAGACCGACGACTGGCGCTGGGGGGATCACGTTCCCTTCCTCGATGACTACATCGTCCCGCGGTCGCGCAAGTTCCTGGTGGAAGTGGAACAGGATGTCGAGAGCCTGACCTTCCTGCTTGTGCCGCCAAGTGATGCGGAACGGCGGGCGTTCTTCGAGGAGTCGGCACCTTCAATAGGTCAAGCGAAGAGGTTGGGTCTGCTCCTGGCCGGCGGCTGGGGTGTAGGCGCCGACCTGATGGGCTGGATCCACGGGTTGGAGAACATGGTCTTCACAACCTACGACCGGCCGGAGATGCTGCGCAGGCTGCTGGGGATCATCGCTGATTGGAACCGCGCCCGGATGGAGGTGGTCCTGGAAGCGGGGATCGACCTGTACATCAAACGTGCCTGGTATGAGAACCTCGACTTCTGGACCCCGGGGGCGTGGCGTGAGTTCCTGTTCCCCATCTTGAAGGCCGATGCCCGCCTGGCCCACGATCGCGGGGCCTTGTTTGGCTACCTCATTACCTCCAACGTTATGCCGCTTCTCGAGTCGATCGCCGAGGCCGGGGTGGACGTCCTCATTGGTGTCGACCCCATGCGTTGGAATATGGCTGAGGCCAAGCGCCGGCTGGCCGGACGTGTCTGTCTGTGGGGTGGCATCAATGGCCACCTTACCGTCGAAGGAGGAACGACAGACGAAGTCAGGGACGAGGTGCGTCGCGCCGTCCAGGTGATGGCCCCGGGCGGCGGCTTCATCCTTTCGCCGGTGGACAATGTCCGCGAGGATACGCCGACGTCGAGAAGGAACGTCGAGGCCCTCGTAGTCGAGTGGCAGCGACTGATAAGCCGAGAAGTGGAATGAGGATGCGAGTTTGAGAGCGGCTCTCCAGGGCCCGACGAACACCAAGACCAGCAAGCCAACCGAGGGCGCCGGTGGAGGCCAGCCCGGCAAGGAACTTCGCGGGATTCCAGGGCTGGACAACCAGGAGCAAACGTGGTAATATTCTCTCTTGTGATCGCGGACCGTATGTCCGCGGCCGAATCTCTCTATGACTGGCAACATAGGGTTGCCGGTTTTTTGTTGATGTAGGGCTAAGCGTGCGACTTGGCTCAACACAGCCAAGGAGCATTGTTGTGAGTTTCGATCGTTTCACCCTGGATGCGCGCATCCGCGCCGGCATCCAATCGGCGGGCTATTCGACGCCGACCCCCATCCAAGACCAAGCCATCCCACCCATCCTGAACGGGCGAGACCTGGTTGGCATTGCCCAGACCGGCACGGGCAAGACGGCGGCGTTCATGCTGCCGATCCTGCAGCGGTTGGCCACCCGGCCGGGACGCGGCGTGCGGGCGCTGATCCTGGCCCCGACGCGCGAGTTGGCCGAGCAGATCCACCAGGCCGCGCGCCAGTATGGCGCCCGCACGGGCGTGCGCAGCGTTGCCATCTACGGCGGCGTGGGCAAGCGTCCGCAGGTCGAGGCGTTGCGTCGCGGCGCCGACGTTGTCGTCGCCTGCCCCGGCCGCCTGCTCGACCTGGCCTCCGAGCGCGCCATCGACCTGTCGCACGTCGAGGTGCTGGTGCTGGATGAGGCCGACCGCATGTGCGACATGGGCTTCCTGCCCGACATCCGGCGTATCCTCAAGCTGGTGCCGGTCAAGCGCCAGACGCTGTTCTTCTCGGCCACGATGCCGGACGACATCCGCAAGCTGGCCGACGGCATCCTGCGCGATCCGGTCACCGTTCAGATCGGCGTGATCGCGCCGCCTAAGTCGATTTCCCATGCGCTCTACCCGGTGTCCGGCGGGCTCAAGAAGGAGCTGCTGCTGGCCATGCTCGAACGCCGAGCCTCCGGGCGGGCATTGATCTTCACCCGCACCAAGCATCGGGCGCGTTCGTTGGCCCGCGACCTGGACAAGCAGGGCTATCGGGTGGAGGCGCTGCAGGGCAACATGACCCAGAACCGCCGGCAGGGCGCCATCGATGGTTTCCGGGGGAATAAGTACGACATCCTGGTCGCCACGGACGTCGCCTCGCGCGGCATCGACGTGGCGGGTATCGCCCACGTGATCAACTACGACGTGCCGGACACGGCCGATGCCTACACCCACCGCGTCGGCCGCACCGGCCGCGTCGATCAGACGGGCGAGGCGCTGACGCTGGCCGAGCCGGAGGACGAGATCATGGTGCGCCAGATCGAGCGCGTGCTCGGCGAACCGATCGAGCGGCGGCGGCTGGCGGACTTCAACTATGGGTCCTTCAATCCCGATGCCCGCGTGAAGGGCAACGGCAACGGCCGAGCCGCTCCCAGCCCATCGAATGGAACCGGCCGCCGGCCCGGCGCCGGCGGGTTCAAGCCGACCGGCGGCGGACGCAGGTCGAACAGCGCCGGTCGCGGTCGATCGCAGCGCTAGGTCATCCAGCCTGACGCAACCCCCTCAATCCCCTGTGCCCCGTCCTGGTGCGCAGGGGATTGTTGATTCCGGACAAGGACGCGGCGGCCTTCCACCGATCTCTTCGCCGGCTGTCGCTGAGCAGGTGCCGCGCGCCGATCAGCTTGTATGGGCATACGCCCCGCGCCGGAGGAGGTGAGTCACTCGTCGTCCTCCCCCGCGCCACCCTCGCCCTGATGCCCATCGGCGCCTCACAAGGTGATACCATAAGGAGTGTAAGCAGCCCGGGCGATGCTTGCTCCAGGGCATGGGCGTGCGGGGAGCGCCGGCGGGGCATCCCACTCAATCCGCACCGATCCGACGTCCCCTCGTCGCCATTCCGCTCACTCCCGCTCGAACCCGCTGTCCACGTTCACCGACCCCTAGCGGAGGAGGGCACGATGTTCGAGCATCTCCTGATCCCTCTGGACGGATCGTCGCTGGCGGAATGTGTCCTGCCCCACGGCCTGGCCATGGCCAGGGCGCTGGGCGCCCGGGCGACCCTCTTGCAGGTGGTGGAGCAGACAGGAACAGCCGGCCGCACGGGCGCCATCGACCCGCTGGAATGGCACTACAGCGAGGCCGAAGCGGGTGCGTATTTGCAGGATGTCGCCGAGCGGCTCCGCCTCGCCGGATTCCCCACGACCCAGATTCTCCTGCAAGGCGATCCCGCGGAACGCGTAATTGACCACGCCCAGGCCGAGCACGCGGATCTCATCCTGCTCAGCTCGCACGGCCGCAGCGGCCTGAGCGGATGGAACGTGAGCAGCGTGGTGCAGAAGATCCTGGCGCGGGCCTACCTCTCGATCCTGCTCATCCCGGCCTATCATGCTGCGGCGGGTGAGGTAGCCGCCGTGCGTTACGAACGCATCCTGGTCCCGCTGGATGGGTCGCAACGCGCCGAGTGCGTCCTCCCGCTGCTGGGGACGTTGGCCGCCCAACACGGCGCACAGGTTCTCCTGGCCCACGTCGTCCGCAAGCCTGAGCTGCCGCGCCGGGCGCCGCCCTCCAGGGAAGATCAGGACTTGGCCAACGCTCTCACCGAGCGCAATCGCCTCGAGGCCAGCCGCTATCTGGAGGAACTTTGCTCGCGCCTGTCAATGCCGGCGAAGGTCCGTTTGCTGGTCGAGGATCACGTCGCGGTCACCTTGCAGCAGCTTGCTTTAGATGAGAAGGTGGACCTGGTGTTGCTCAGCGCCCACGGTTATTCGGGGGGAACGCGTTGGCCGTACGGCAGCCTGGCGACCTCCTTCATTATGTACGGCAACAAACCGCTGCTGATCGTGCAAGATCTTCCCCGGCAGGCGATCGAGCCCACCGCAGCGGAGCTGGCCGCCAGGGAGTTCGGGCACCATTGATGCGTCCGGCTGAGCCAGCGCGCGTTGAACCCAACCCCTGAGCCGGCGCTCGCAGAGCAGGCTGGCATCCAGTCCTCAGATCTGGAGGAGTTGGCGCGCCGCCTTGCCGCCAGGACCGTCCTGGGCCGCGATGCGGATCGAGTGGATCTGCTCCACCGGCTGGGAGACCTGGAATCCCTGCTCCTGCGCGCCCAGCGCCACTACACCGGACTCGCCGATCAGAAGCTCGAAGTGCCCTCCGGCGCCGAGTGGCTGCTGGACAACTACTACCTGGTCCAGCAGGTCATCCGCCAGGTACGGCAGGATATCCCGCCAGGGTTCTACCGCCAGCTTCCGGTATTGGCCGAACCGCCGTTCGCCGGGCTGCCTCGTATCTACGTCCTGGCGTCCGAGTTGATCTCGGCTTGCGAGATCCATCTCGATCCGGATGCCGTCCGCCGCTTTGTCCTCGCCCACCAGAGTGTGACCCCGCTGACCATCGGAGAGCTGTGGGCCCTACCGGCCGTGCTGCGGCTGGCCGTCCTCGATCGCCTCAGCCAGGCGGTCGCCGCCCTGCTTGCTCGATCGCCCAAAGCTCGCCAGGTTCCGAACGGGGACGCGCGCTCTCTGGGCGGGACCGAGCTGCCGCTGATCGCCACTTGCATCCTCGACCTGCGCGCCATCGACATCGAGGATTGGAAGACCGTCTTCGAGGATGTCAGCCGTGTCGAGCAGATTCTGCGCCAGGACCCGGCCCAGGTCTATGCCCGCATGGACTTCGAGACGCGCGATCGCTACCGAAAGATCGTCGAACACCTGGCCTGGGCCACAGGAGAATCGGAAGAGGTCGTCGCCCAGCAGGCCATCGACCTGGCCGTCAACGACAGCCGGCGGCGGGCCGAGGGCGGCAGGCCGATGACCCCGGAGCGTCCGAGGTCGCACCTGCGCCCAACCAACTGGCCGCTGGGACCGCTTCGGCCCTCCGATCGGCGGGGGGCGCCGGCGGGCGAAGCAGAGCCGGATCCGGCGACGCTGTTCGCCGAACGGACAGGCCACGTGGGCTTCTACCTGCTCGACCGCGGGATGGAGGCGCTCGAAGGTCGGGTGCACTATGTCCCTTCGGCGGGCATGCGCCTGCGCCGCTGGCTCGAGGTGCACGCGCTGTGGGGTTACCTGGGCAGCATCTTGCTGCTCCTCGTCTTCGGCCTGGGCGCATTGGCGGCGGTGACGGCCGCCTGGGGCGGGACCAGCCTGCAATTGGCCCTGGTACTGCTGATCGGACTCGCCCCGGCCGTCACCGTGGCGGTGGGCCTGGTGCATTCGATCGTCCCCCGGCTCGTGCCACCCCATTTGCTGCTCAAGATGGAATTCCAGGACGGGATCCCCCGCGAGTGCACGACGCTTGTGGCCATCCCGGCGCTCCTCACCAACGCCGAGGAGATTGAGGCGCTGCTGCGGCAGCTCGAGCAGCACTACCTGAGCACGCTCGATGACAACCTGCTCTTCGCCCTGCTCACCGATTTCGCCGACGCGCCCCACGAGCACATGCCCGGGGATGAAGCGCTGCTGGCCCAGGCGCGCAACGGTGTCCGCTGGTTGAATGTGAAACACGGAGAGGGGAGGACCGCACCCTTCCATCTCCTGCACCGCATGCGCGAATGGAACCCGAGCGAAGGCGTGTGGATGGGCTGGGAGCGCAAGCGCGGCAAGCTGGTGGAGCTCAACCGATGGCTGAGCGGGGAGCCGTCGTCCTCGTACGCGCTGACCGATCCGGGCGTGCCCCTGCCCCCCATCCGCTACGTCATCACGCTGGACGCCGATTCGCTCCTCACCCGCGGCGGGGCGCGGCGGCTGATCGCCACGCTCGCCCATCCGTTGAATCAGGCGGCCTTCGACCCCAAGACTGGCGCCCTGATCGCCGGCTACACCGTCCTTCAGCCGCGGGTGCGCGTCAAACCCACCAGCGTCAACCGGTCGGTCCTCACCCGCCTGTTCGCCGGCGACCGCGGGCTGGACCTGTACACGCAGGCGATCTCGGACGTCTACCAGGACCTGTTTCAGGAGGGGATCTACGTCGGCAAGGGCATCATGGACGTGGCCGCCTTCCACCGCAGCCTGGAGGGGCGCGTTCCGGAGAACGCCCTGCTCAGCCACGACCTGTTCGAGGGCATCGTCGGGCGCGCCGGCCTGGTCGCCGACGTCGTCGTCCTGGAGAACTACCCGGATCACTACCTGGCGTCGATCGAGCGCCAGCATCGCTGGATGCGCGGTGACTGGCAGTTGCTGCCGTGGCTCCTGTCCTGGGTGCCGGCCGAGCTCGGCGGGACGATCCCCAACGACTTCTCCACGCTCGACCGCTGGAAGATCCTCGACAACCTGCGCCGCAGCCTACTCGCCCCGTCGCTCCTGGCGCTCCTGATCGCCGGCTGGGTGTGGCTTCCCGGTCCGGCGTTCTTCTGGACCGGCGTCGCCGTCCTCACACCCGGCGCTTCGATCCTGGCCGGAATCGCCCTTGGGTTGCGCTTGCGTTGGCCGGCCCTGCCATCGCTCGACCGCCTGCGTCCGCTGTGGATGGACCTGGCCCGCTGGGGTCTGGCGTTGGTCTTCTTGCCCTTCGAAGCCTTGCTGGCGCTGGATGCCATCGGCGTCACGCTGGCGCGCCTGCTGCTCACGCGCCGGCGGCTGCTGGAATGGACTCCGGCCGCACAGTTCAGCCGCGCGCTGGGCAAGCGCGCGTCGCAGGGACTGACCTGGAGGCGCATGGTCTCGGCGCCGATCGTGGCGCTGGCCGCAGCTCTGTTCCTGGCGCTCCTCCGGCCTTCGTCGCTGGCGTACGCCGGGCCGCTGCTGATCGCCTGGCTGATCTCGCCTCAGGTGGCGCAGTGGATCAGCCGCCCGACCCGCCGCCTGCAGCCGCAGCTCACGCCGGAACAGCGGCAGCGGCTGGGGGTGATCGCCCGGCGCACGTGGCTGTTCTACGAGCGCTTCGTCGGGCCGGAAGACCACTGGCTGCCGCCGGACCATTTTCAAGAATCGCCCCGCGGCCAGGTCGCCCATCACACCTCGCCCACCAACATCGGGTTCTTGCTGCTCTCGGGGTTGGCCGCCAGCGATCTGGGCTATGTCGGCCTGCTCGGCCTGGCGCTGAGGCTGAACTCGACGCTGGACACGCTCGACGGCCTCGAGCGCCATCGCGGCCACTTCTTGAATTGGTACGACACGCGCACGCTGGCGCCGCTGCCGCCGCGCTACGTCTCGACCGTCGACAGCGGTAATCTGGCCGGGTGCCTGATCGCCCTCTCGCAAGCGTGCCTCGGCATGCCCGACGTGCCCGTTTTTCGCTGGGAGCGCTGGCAGGGACTGCTGGACACGCTGGCGCTCCTGGGCGAGGGCGTGCAAGCGGCGGACGACAAGAAAGGGCTCTCGGCCTTGCATGCCGCGCTGGCGGAGATCCGGCGCCAGGTGCTGGAGGTGAAGGACGAACCCCAGCGCTGGCTGCCGGTGCTGGAGACCGTCTCGCAACGAGCGCTGCCCGAAATCGACCGGCTGCTGATGGAGGTCGTCGAGGTCCGGCCGCACGCGCTGACGCCGGAGGCGTTGGACAGCATGCGTTTGTGCTCGGAGCGCGTGCGGCATCACGTGATGAGCATGCGCCGCGAGGTCGAGCTGCTCGTCCCGTGGGCGGACCTCGTCGATCATCCGCCGGCGCTGTTCACCGAAACGGATGCCGGGCCGCGACGGCTGGAAGCCTGGCGTCAACTGGTTGAGGCGCTGCCCGTGACGCCTCGCCTCGGCCAGATTCCAATGTTGAGCCGCACCGCGGATGGCAAACTGGAATCGCTTCGAAGCCTGCTGGCCGAGGGAGCATCGTCGTCGCCTCCCGATCCCGCCGCCGATCGAAAGCTCGGGGAGGCGCTGGCCTGGTGCACTCACCTGGCCGAGGCGCTGCAATCGGCCCGGCTGGCGGCCGGGGGCCTGCTGATCGGCTACCGCCGCATCAGCCAACGCTGCGAGACGCTGGTTCAGGCCACGGACTTCAGCTTCCTGTTCGACCGGCGCCGGCACGTGTTCCACATCGGATTCAACTTGGATGCCGGCAAGCTGGATGACAACCACTACGACCTGCTGGCATCGGAGGCACGGCTGGCCAGCCTGGTGGCCATCGCCAAGCGCGATGTGCCGCTCTCGCACTGGCTCCACCTCGGCCGCCCGCTGACGCGGGTCGACGGCTCACTGGCGCTGCTCTCGTGGAGCGGGACGATGTTCGAGTACCTGATGCCGCTGCTGCTCACCCGCAGCTACCCGGGCACGCTGCTCGACCAGAGCTGCCGCGCGGCGGTCCTGAAGCAGATGGAATACGCCGGCAGCCGCGACGCGCCGTGGGGCATCTCCGAATCCGGCTACTACTCCTTCGACGCCGGGATGAACTACCAGTACCGGGCCTTCGGCGTGCCGGGGCTAGGGCTCAAGCGCGGCCTGGCCGACGACCTGGTCGTGGCGCCGTACGCCTCGCTCCTGGCGCTGCCGCTGGCCGCCGAGGACGTCCTCGACAACTACCTGCGCTTCGAAGCGCTGGGGATGGTTGGGCTGTATGGATTGTACGAGGCGCTGGACCTCACGCCGTCGCGCGAGCCCGTGGGCCAGTCGCAGGCACGCGTGCGCTCGTACATGGCCCACCACCACGGCATGAGCATGGTCGCCCTGGCGAACGTCCTGCAGGACGAGGTCATGGTCCGCCGCTTCCACGCCGACCCGCGGCTGCAGACGGTCGAGCTGCTGCTGCAGGAGCAGCTGCCGGTCAGTGCCCCGCTGGCCGAGTTGCCGCGGGCAGCCGTGGTCAGCGAGCGCTTCCTGCGCACGCAGGTCAGCCTGACGCCGTGGCGCGAGCCGGTTCAGGCGGCCACGCCCCGGGCCCACTTCCTTTCCAATGGCCGCTACGGCGTCATGATCACCAGCGCCGGGAGCGGGTACAGCCAGTGGGGCGATCTGGCGCTCACGCGCTGGTCCGCCGACGCGACGCTGGAGGACAGAGGGACATGGCTGTATGTCCAGGACCTGGACCGCGGGCCGCTGACGTCGGCGACCTTCCAGCCGACGGCCTTGTCTTCGGGCGACCCGCAGGCCTTCTTCTATCCGTACAAGGCCGAGTTCCACCGCCAGGAAGACGAACTGGCGCTCAAGCTCGAGGTCGCTGTAGCGGCGGAGGACGACGTCGAGATCCGCCAGCTGACGCTGACGAACCACGGCCAGGAGACGCGGCGGCTGAGGTTGACCAGCTACGGCGAGGTCGTCCTGGCGCCGCAAGAGGCCGACCAGCGGCACCCGGCCTTCAACAAGCTGTTCATCGAGAGCGAGTTCGTGCCCGAGCTTAACGCCCTCGTCTTCCACCGCCGCCCGCGGGCCGCGGTCGAGGAGCCCACCTTCCTGGTCCACATGCTGATGACGAACTCGACGGCCCGCACGGCGGTCGCCTACGAGACCGATCGCCGCCGATTCCTCGGCCGGGGCGGGACGCCCCGCGCGCCGCGCTCGCTGAGCGAGACGGGCCCGCGCTCTCCCGGCGTGACAGGAGCGACGCTCGACCCGATCCTGTCGCTGGGGCTCGACCTCGAGCTGGCGCCGGGCACTACGGGCCGCATCGACTTCCTGACGCTGGTGGGGCGGGACCGCGCCGAAGTGCTGGCCGTGGCGCGCCGCTATCAGAGCCGGCCGGTCATCGACCGGGCCTTCGGCCAGGCGCGCTCCCTGATCGAGCGCGAGCTGCGCGAGCTGGAGTTCACCACGCAGGACCTCGAGTCGCTCGATCGGGTGCTCTCAGCCTTGCTCTACCCGAGCGCCGGGTTGCGCGCCTCGGCTGAGACGCTGGCCTCCAACCGCAAGGGGCAGCACGGGCTGTGGGGCTTCGGCATCTCTGGCGACTACCCGATCCTGCTGGTGAAGTTGAAGAGCGAGGAGGAAACGTCGCTGGTGCGCGACGTGCTGCGCGCCCATGCCTACTGGCACCGGCGCGGGATCAAGGTCGACGTCGTCATCCGGGTCGACAAGGAAACAGGCTACGGCCTGGAGCTGCAGGGCGAGCTGTACCGCCTGATGGTCCGCATGGGCAGCGACCCCTACCTGAACCAGCGCGGCGGCATCTACCTGTTGAGCTCCGATCAGATGGCGGCCGAAGACCGCGTGCTGCTCGAGACCGCGGCGCGCGCCGTCCTGGACGGATCGCGCGGCACGCTCGCCGTCCAATTGGGGGAGCCCGTGGCCGAGCCCGTGCGCCTGCCCGCCTTCGTCCCGACGTTGAGCCTGCCCGAAGACGTCGAGCCGACGGCCGATCTGCCGCGCCCGCCCGGGCTGCAGTTCGACAACGGGCTGGGCGGATTCAGCCCTGATGGGCGCGAGTATCCGATCTACTTGAAGCCTGGTGAGCGGACGCCGCGGCCGTGGATCAACGTGATCGCCAATCCGCGCCTCGGGTTCGCGGTGTCGGAGGTGGGCGCAGGCTCAACCTGGGCCGAGAACAGCTCCGAGAACCGGCTGACGCCGTGGTCGAACGACCCGGTGAGCGATCCACCCGGCGAGGCGCTGTATCTGAGAGACGAAGAGACCGCCCTGATCTGGTCGCCGACGCCCGAGCCCGCGCCCGCCGCCGCTCCGTATCTCATTCGTCACGGCGCCGGCTACACCATCTTCGAGCACCACAGCCACGGGCTGCGGCAAGAGCTGCGCCTGTTTGCCGCCGCGGACTCGCCGGTGAAGATCATCGCCCTGCGCCTGGAGAATCAGTGGCAGCGTTCGCGGCGCCTGACGGCCACCTACTTCGCGCCGTGGGTGCTGGGGACCAGCCGCGATGCCACGGCGCCGTACGTCGTATCGGAGTACGAGCCCGACGTTCGCGCCCTGCTGGCGCACAACCCGTACAGCTCCGAGTTTGCCGGGCGCTTTGCGTTCCTGGCTGCCAGCCAGCCGCCTCACGGCGTGACGGCCGATCGGACCGAGTTCCTCGGCCGCATGGGTGACCCGCGCAGGCCGGCGGCGCTGACCCGTGTCGGCCTGGAGGGCACGGTCCGGGCCGGGCTCGATCCGTGTGCCGCCATTCAACTGCACGTGGAGCTGGAACCCGGTCAGGCCAAGGAGATCTACTTCCTGCTCGGCCAGGGCGCCGATCGCGAAGAGGCCCTTCGGCTGGCGCGAGCGTTGGGTAAGCCGGAAGCGATGGAGGCGGCCTGGCAAGACGCGCAAGCTGCCTGGGACGACCGGCTGGGTGCGGTGACGGTCAGCACGCCCGACCCGGCGATGGACGTGATGCTCAACCGCTGGTTGCTGTACCAGGCGCTGGCGTGCCGGATGTGGGGGCGCTCGGCGCTGTACCAGTCGAGCGGCGCGTATGGATTCCGCGATCAACTGCAGGACACAATGGCCTTCGTGCATGCCGCACCGGGCGTGGCGCGCGAGCACCTGCTGCTCGCAGCGCGGCACCAGTTCGAGGAAGGCGACGTGCTGCATTGGTGGCACCCGCCTTCCGGACGCGGCGTGCGTACTCGGGTTGCCGACGACCTGCTGTGGCTGCCATTCGTCGCGGCGCACTATGTCGAGGCCACCGGGGACGAGAGCGTCCTGTCCGAGCGCGTGCCCTTCCTGACGGGCAGCGTCCTGCGGTCGGACGAGGACGAGCGCTACGGCCTGTTCGCCGAGACGGCCGAGACGCACACGCTGTACGAGCACTGCCACCGGGCGCTGGAGCGCGGTTCGACGATCGGCGGGCACGGCCTGCCGCTGATGGGGAGCGGCGACTGGAACGACGGCATGAACCGCGTCGGCACGGGCGGGCAGGGGGAGAGCGTGTGGCTCGGCTGGTTCCTGCATGCAACGCTGAGCCGCTTCGCCGCCTTGAGCGAACGCCTCGGCCTGGGCGGGGAAGCCGAGGCCTACCGGCAGCGGGCCGAGGGCATGCGCCAGGCGCTGGAGTCCGCCGGCTGGGACGGCGCCTGGTACCGTCGGGCCTATTTCGATGACGGCCAGCCGCTCGGCGCAGCGCAGAACGACGAGTGGCGGATCGACTCCGTGGCGCAGTCGTGGGCCGTGATCTCGGGCGCGGGAGATCCGAAGCGTGCCGAGCAGGCGATGCGCGCCGTGAAAGAACAGCTCGTGCGGCCGGCCGACGGGTTGGTCCTGCTCGCCACGCCGCCCTTTGACCGGACGGCCCGCGATCCTGGGTATATCAAGGGCTACCCACCGGGCGTGCGCGAGAACGGCGGCGCGTATCTGCACGCTGCCATGTGGGTCGCCTGGGCCTGCGCCGACCTCGGTTGGGGCGACGACGCCCACGCGCTGTTTTGCATGCTCAATCCGGCCTTGCGCGCGGACACGCCGGAGAAGATGGAGCGCTACCAAGTCGAACCCTACGTCGTGGCCGCGGATATCTCCAACCAGGCGGCGCGTGCCGGGCGAGGCGGATGGACGTGGTACACCGGCTCGGCGGCCTGGATGTACAGGCTGGGGATCGAACGCATCCTCGGCCTGCGCCGGATGCGCGCCGCGCTCCAGATCGATCCCTGCATCCCTTCCAGTTGGCCGGAGTATCGGATTGATTACCGCTACGGGCGCAGCCTGTATCGCATCGAGGTGCACAATCCAGACGGTGTTTCCCGCGGCGTACGAGAGGTCCATCTCGATGGCGCCTTGATCCCCGACGGTCGAATCCCCCTGATCGACGACGGGGCGCCGCACAGCGTGCGCGTCCGGTTGGGCAGAGCCGCGGCCCCGGCCCCGGCAACGAGCAGCTAGCAGTCAGCAATCAGCAATCAGCAATCAGCAATCAGCAGTTAGCTCTTGGCGGTTAGCGATCCCGGGGGGCCTTGTCCCGCGGCCCGTGCTGGCATTCCGTAGGATGGGAATGGGGGCCGGTGGCGGCGATCACCGCCCCGTGGGCCGTCATTGCGAGCCGCGTGCTTTGGTCCCCGAAGCGGCGACGCGGCAATCTCGGCCGTGGCTGCCTCCCACCCCAAGGGACCAACGCCCCACCGTCGGCACCCGGATCACCTCGCGGCCCTGGCCGGCACACGATTCGGCCGGGATTGCCACGCCCCTCCGGGGCTCGCAATGACACCCGCCCGGGAAGGCGGCATCGCATGGCCGCGGCGGACGCCTCTCCGGTGGCCGTCATTGCGAGCCGCGTGCTTAGGTCCCCGAAGCGGAGCGGGGGAGCCGCGCAGCGGCGACGTGGCAATCTCGGCTTGGTAAGGATCCTTGCTGCGGCCTCGGTCGTCGTGCCGCTTGCCTCGGGCATCTACTCTGTTGGCCTCATGCTTTGGCCCGCCTCGGCAATCCGCCGCCCAGGCGGGCGCCGCATGTCCTTGACGGGGGGGGGCGCGGTCCTGAGGTCCGTGGTGGTGTTGCGTGAGATGGGGGGGCGGGCCGGCCGCGGCGGACGCCTCTCCGGTGGCCGTCATTGCGAGCCACGTGCTTCGGTCCCCGAAGCGAAGCGGAGCGGGAGGGGCGCAGCCCGCCGTGGCAATCTCCGCTGCGGCCCGCCGACACCAGACGGACGGCCCGGTTGAGGGCGCGATCGGGATCGCAAGACACATCCGGCGCCGCCTGGCACTCCCAGCGACGGAAAGCTGAATGTAAGGTGTACAGCCTTGACATCGGTCTCTCCCAGCCTGATTTCGGCACGCGCCGCGGGCCAACAAGGACTCGGGTGACCGTCGGGCGACGGCGAACTGCTCCAATGTAAGGTGGTTGGAAGGACGTTCCAGGTTCAATGATGCTAGACTGACACTGTGCGTGGTTATTCGTGTGTTCGCCGCCGGCTTTGAGGACGGAACGGAAGAAGGGCCTCGATCGGCGACAGGGAGGGGGGAAATGAGCAACCATCGGCTGGCCACAGGCGGTTCACGGGGAAGCATCCGGCGCGGCTTTCAGGCCGCGGCACTGCTGATCCTCTTGGGTGCGGCGGCGTGCAACTACCCTGCCGCGCAAACGAAGCCCGCCTCGGATCCTTCCCTGGAAGAGACCCGGATCGCGCTGGCGGTGCAAGCAACGTCACTGGCGATGCAGGTGGCGCAGCTGACCCAGCAGGCGTCGATCGGTGCCGCGCCGAATCCAGCCGCCGACGTCCTGGCGGTCTTACCGCCGGCGCCCGCGGCCACGTTGGCACCGACGCTCGCACCCACCCAACCCGCTCCGACCGAAGCACCACCCACGGCGGCCCCATCGCCGACGCCCGCCGCTCCGGAGGGCTCGGTGACGCGGGCGCCGTTTGATCCGGCGGTCGCCTACGGGTCGCCGGGAGATCAGGAGACTTTCGAACGCACGAAGGGCCTGTTCGGGACCTTCAGTGGCGTCAGCAACGCCTGGTATGGCGATGGCCGCTTCCATATCACCTTTACCACGCGCGGCCTGTATGTGTGGTCCTGGTCTGCAGTCAACGCCGGAGATTTCTACGCCGACATCGTGATCTACAACGGGGACAAGTGTGTCGATCGCGACAGCGCAGGCATGATCTTCCGCGGCACGCGCTATTGGAACGACCTGTATGTCGACATGGGGTATGTGTTCGGGATCAACTGCGCCGGCGAGTACAACATGCAAGCCACCGGGCCCACGGCGGAATTGCTGCTGGGCAACACCGGGGTCGTCTGGCCGATCATCAACGGCAAGTACGGCGATGAAGGCGATGGATGGAAGGGGAACGACAAGATCAACACCGGCCCCGGCGCGGTCAATCGGATCGGGGTCAAGGGCACGGGGGGCGAATTCAGCTTCTTTGTCAACGGCTCGTACGTCGACCGGTTCAACTACGCCAGCCTCCCGGCCGGGGATCGCTGGGCGAATGGGGACATCGGCCTGTACCTCAAGGCTGGACAGCGGGACAACGCCGCCGCGAGCTTCGACGACTTCAGCATCTGGCATCGCTAACGGCGACGTTCGAGAAGGGCATCGACCCTTCTGGAACGTCGCCTAGCCGCCACGCACCGCCGTCTGCCTGAAGATCGCCTCGCGCCCCTGGACGGCACCCGATTCGGCCGAGATTGTTTCGCCCCTACTGACCTTCCGTCGTTGCGAGCCGTGTACTTTGGTCCCCGAAGCGGAGCGGAGCGGGAGGGGTGGGAGGGGCGGAGCCCGCCTCGGCAATCTCGGCCATGGCCGGCTTTCGCCGTTTACGCGTGGACTGCGTTTGCCCTGCGCCCCGCCGTGATACCCGGCGGTCCGACGATCGCTGCCTGGCCCGTGTGCCAGAAGAAGATCAAGGCGCGGATGGCTTCTCCTGGATGTCCAGCAGCACCAGCAAGGTCTGCGAAGCCGCGCGCAGGAGCACGAAGAGCGCCGCTCCGAGGATCGCCGACGAAAGCGGGATCAGGACCGGAAGACTGACGCTCAGGTAGGCCTCGAACGCGCCGGCGCTGATGACCTGCGGGAGGTAGACGTACAGCTCGGCGACCAATACCAGGAAGGAGAGGATGGCCAGGACGAGCGGGAACCAGGCCACGGTCTCCAGCCGAAGAGCCCACTTGAGGGCGCTGTCGTGATCGTGATACGTGTCGGCGGGTGCGGCCGGGTCTTCAGGCGCTCCCTGCTTCTCGGAACTTGCGGTCATGATCAGGACTCCATTCTAGGGTGTAGGATCGGCGGGCACAGATCAGGATGCAGTACGGTCCCGGCGTGCCTCGCCGTTCGAAAGTGTACCTTGTTTCCCGGCGACCCCCGGGATGACTTCGTGGCCGAGGCGGGGGGCGCGCATCCTGGGGCCGTCCGGTTCATTGTCCTCATCGGGAAGACGAACCACAATGCGTGATACCATCGGGCCGCGCGGGAAGGGGCGTCCTCATCTGCGGTCCCGGATCGATGTTCGCGCCCGCCCGCGCGTGGCCCGAAGTGCTTCGTCGTCCATCCGCAGGGTCAGTAGGGGGTTCGCATGAGAAGGGGCCGATGGGGGAGAGGCGAATGTATTCGATGGACAACCTGCACAGAAGCAGATCGATCGGCCGGCGCGAGTTCCTGCGGCTGCTCGGTGGCGCGGCGGCGGCCGGCGCGATTGGCACGGCGTGCCGCGTGGCCGGCGGCGCCGGGCTGCCTGGGCCGGACACGGCCCCACCCACGCCATTCCTTCCAACGGGTCCCACCCCAACGAACCAAGCGGAGAGTGCACCCACGATGATGCCCGCCACGCCCACACCCGAGTCGCTCGTCGGGCGGGTCGCCCTGATCCGCACCACCGATCGCACCCAAGGCGTCCGCCGCGCGCTCGACCTGCTGGGCGTCAACCCGGTCGCGGGCAAGACGGTCTTCCTCAAGCCGAACTTTAACAGCGCCGACCCCGCGCCGGGGTCGACGCACATTGACACGCTGCGGGCGCTGGTCGAGCGGCTGTGGGAGATGGGCGCCGGGAGCATCACGCTCGGCGATCGCAGCGGGATGGGCGACACGCGCGCCGTGATGCAGGCCAGGGGCGTCTTCGACCTGGCCTCGGAACTGGGCTTCGAGACGATCGTCTTCGATGAGCTGTCGGCCGAGGGCTGGATTCCGGCCGATGTGCCCGGGAGTCATTGGCGCCGCGGGTTCTCGCTGGCGCGCCCGGCCGTGGAAGCCCAGGCTATCGTGCAGACTTGCAACCTGAAGACGCACCGCTACGGCGGCCACTTCACGCTGTCGCTCAAGAACTCGGTCGGGCTGGCGGCGAAGTCCGTCCCGGGGGTGGCCTACAACTACATGACCGAGCTTCACAACTCGGCCGACCAGCGCCGCATGATCGCCGAGATCAACGCCGCCTATTCGCCGGCGCTGGTCGTGCTCGACGGCGTCGAGGCCTTCACCTCCGGCGGGCCAGATGCAGGCAACAAGGTGGAAGCCGGCGTCGTCCTGGCCGGCGTCGATCGCATTGCCGTCGACGCCGTCGGGGTCGCCATCCTGCGCCAGCTGGGGACGACGGCCGAGGTCGAGCGCGGGCGGGTCTTCGAGCAGGAGCAGATCGCCCGGGCGGTCGAGCTCGGGCTGGGCGTGGCGCAGCCCGAGGCGATCACCCTCCTGGCCGCCGATGCCGACGGCCGGACGTACGCCGACCAGCTTCGAATGATCCTGGAGGCTGACGGAAGCTAGCCAGCTTCCTGTACACTCCCTGACCGATGCCGCCTTTGCACCCGCTCCTGCGCCGCGTTTTGGACGTCGATCGACCGCATCCCACCTTCGAGGCTGAGGCGCTCGAGCGCGAGGTTCGCCGCAACTACCGCTGGAACCTGGCGGTCAGTGTGGGCGAGGTGGGCCTGTTCTTCTTCGGCATGTCGTTCATCGCCTCGACCACCATCCTGCCGCTGTTCATCTCCAAGCTGACCTCGAGCACGC